>Ga0210400_10005110_pt1 | contig 11202 bp, 7 predicted proteins | sample IncBWH26MmetaG_FD_155456 | JGI IMG/M metagenome (GOLD analysis project Ga0210400, IMG submission 155456) | Forest soil microbial communities from Barre Woods Harvard Forest LTER site, Petersham, Massachusetts, United States - Inc-BW-H-26-M | ecosystem: Environmental > Terrestrial > Soil >...
CGCACCGCCGCACAGCCCGGAGCGCCGCTGAAGGACCCCGTGCAAGTCTTCTACAAATTCAAGAACGAAGACAAGGCCGGACTCGGAATGCCTCTGCCCGCTGGCACCATTCGCGTGTACCAGGCCGACTCACGCGACGGCTCCTTGTTTGCCGGCGAAGACCACATCGATCACACACCTAAAGATGAAACAATCAAGCTGCACATCGGCAACGCGTTCGACATCGTCGCCGAGCGCAAGCAGACCGATTACAAGAAACTCTCCGACCGGCTGTACGAATTCGAGTACGAGATCACTCTGCGGAACCACAAGGACATACCGATTACCGTCGAAGCGAACGAACCGATCGGCGGAGATTGGGAGATGGTCAGCTCGACGTACAAATTCACAAAGACCGCGGCATTCGCCGCGCAGTTTCAGGTGCCTATCGACAAAGACGGTACGTCGGTGCTCAAGTATCGCGTCCGCGTGCGGTGGTAATGCACTCAATTCGCGAAAGCACCGGTTATAAAGGCAGGTGGTCGTTCCCGCAAGAATCGATTAGAATTCCAGGGTTGTGTGGGCGTGTAGCTCAGCTGGGAGAGCACCTGCTTTGCAAACACGCTCAGCCACTCCATCCTTTCCATTCCGTGCTTTGAATTGGGAACAGTATCAACAATTTGGGGAATCTGCTTTTCGCTTAAAGCTAACCCCAAGGACTTGAATCCACCGGCATTTGACACAGTTTTTGACACAGCGAGGGAGGGGTGAGCACCTGCCTGAGAAGCATCTGCACTCTCTATTTCGTGAAACTCAGTTCCAAACTTCAATTGCCGAAAGGAACGCAATATTGGAGTCACGTGTCAAAGCCCAGACATCCTGCTGGCCACTCAGATGATCGCGCAGGTCAGATTTGAATTGCCGACCTTCGGGTTATGAGAGATGAAGTCAAAAACTATATCTCGTTTGCCTGGTGTCGCTTCCGAAGGTACCCACACCGCTTTCGTGCTCTTACTTGTACCCAATCCTGTACCCAAATTGAATGCCAAGATTTCAACTGCTTGTGGGTGTCTTCACGGTATCATTCTGGGGGCGGTGGGGATTGACGCGACCCCATATTTCTAAGTCCCGCTAAATGACGGCGTTGCAACCACCTAGCAAATTCAATTGCTGATTGTGCTGACGACCCTAGTCTTTAAGAATCCGTACGAGGATTTCGACTGCTGAATGGTCTACGCCGTGCCGTGTGGGTGTGCGGGGCATCGCCACTCTCAGCAGACTGCTGGAGCGGCGGGGCGAATGAAAATGCATGAAAACTGAGGATGAAAATGACGCGCGGAATTGCAACAAATTTATAACGCACGGATGGCAACCCGGTTTTGAAGGCTACAAATTCCCGGTCTGATTGCGTCGCGAACCCCGGCACACAGATCCGTTTCGATCGTAGGCTTGAATTGAGACCTTGAAGGTATTAATAGGCGACCTAAATGGTATTTGACCGTATAAAACCCGTTGCTCTAGTGTCCCAGTGCAGGCGTGGCTGGGGTCAGGTTCGCTGGCTTGTTATGCACTTCGGTGGAAACCGTTGCAAATTCGTATCGCAACCCCACATTGAGTGTTGGCTTGACGAGGTGCGATGCATTTGCAAACCTACCCCTCCTGGATCGTCCGCATTTATAAAATTACCTCGAAATGACACCTGTCCCTTATGATGACGAGGCCTCGGGACACAGGAAGGATTTCAAATTTATGGAACGCCTCAAGCCAGTCGACGTGGTGATCGTCGGCGGTGGTTGGACCGGCCTACTTTTGGCCAAAGAGATAACCAGCCGTACTTCGCTTTCGGTTGTAGTGCTGGAACGTGGCGGAGCGGCAGCGCGGCCACCGGAAAATGCAACAAAGATGGACGAACTCGACTACAACATTAGGCTCCGCATGATGCAGAACATTGCCGACGAAACAGTTACACATCGACACTCGAGAAAAGACGCGGCCGCGCCTGTCAGGCAGTACGGATCCTTCCATCCGGGCACCGGCGTTGGCGGTGCAGGCGAGCATTGGGGTGGCGTATCCAACCGGTTTCTTCCTGAGCAGTTCATTCTGGCCTCCCATTTGCGTCAAAAATTCGGTTCCGAAAAGCTACCCGAGAATATCGCGGTTCAGGATTGGGGAGTTACTTACGATGATCTTGAGCCATACTACGGGCAAGCCGAGCTAATGATGGGAGTTTGCGGCAAAGCTGGAAACATCAAGGGGAAACTCCTGGAGGGAGGAAATAAACTGGAAGGGGTTCGCTCATTTGAATATCCCAATCCGCCCCACAAGATGAGTTACCTCATGAGCCTGTTTCAAAAGGCTTCGGTTGATTTAGGTTACCAGCCTTATCCAATCCCCACAGCGACTCTCAGTCAGAACTATGCGAATCCTGACGGAATTAAACGCCCAGCCTGTTTATGCTGCGGCTATTGTGGGCGGTATGGATGCATGATCGGGGCAAAGGCGCAGCCGAGCACCACCTTGTTGCCCCTTCTAGAAAACAAAAAGAATTTTACATTGCGGCCGGGCTGTTGGGTACGACGTGTAGTCCATCGAAATGGAAAAGCCGAAGGGGTGAGTTATACTGATGCCTCGGGCAAGGAATTCCTTCAGCCCGCCGACGTTGTAGTCCTCTCGTCCTGGACACTGAACAATACTCGGCTATTGCTTTTATCCGCGATCGGCGATCCGTATGATTCAACTACAAATAAGGGAACTTTGGGCAAGAACCTCACGCACCAGGTATCACACGGTGTTCATCTTTATTTTGACAAGCCTCTGAACAACTTTATGGGAGCAGGCGGGCTTGGATTGGGCCTTGCGGATTTCGAGGGCGATCTTAATCAAAAAGACGCTCCCGGCGTCATGGTGGGAGGAGCAATCAGAGCCACCAGTGGCGGCGAAGGACCGATAGGTTCCTTCGGAAGAATTCCGGAAGGCGAGTCGAAATCAAACTGGGGTTCTGATTGGAAAAAGGCTGCAATCAACTGGTACGACAGAGCTGGAGAGATAATGGCGGAGGCAGCACATCTGGCCTATCGCCAAAATTTTATGGACCTGGATCCCGTCTACACTGACAAGTTCGGTGATCCGCTGCTGAGGCTTACGCTTGATTGGACGGAACACGAGAAGCGCCAAGCGGCATTTCTGACCAAGATCGAGGTTGCTGTCGGGAAGGCCATGGGCGCCAAGGTCGGGGGCATTGCCCGAGGCGTTCACGAACACTACGATGTAACCTACTATCAAAGTACGCATGTTCAGGGAGGGGTTATTATGGGTGACTCTCCCGAACGTAGTGTGGTGAATCCTTGGCTACAGCACTGGCACATGCCAAATCTTTGGATAACTGGTGGTTCGACATTTCCCCAGAACGGATCGGGTAACCCCACGCTTACGATGCTCGCCGCAACTTACCGGGCCGCAGATGCCTTTGTGAATCGTTATGTGAAAAAACCAGGAGCACTCGCATGAAACGCCGTGAATTCATTACCTTGCCTGCAAAATGCCTCGGGGGACTGCTGGTTTACTCCCTGTCGGGCATGCCATTTCGTGTAAATGCGCAACAGGGCTCAGTGACGCTGCCATTACAGTTTTTCACGGCGAGCGAGGCGCGAAGCATCGCAGCTGCATGTGAACGAATCTTTCCCAGTGATCAGAACGGCCCAGGCGCGAAAGAAGCTGGTGTCATAATTTACATCGACCGCCAACTGGCGGGACCATACGGACTTGATCGCTATCGTTATACCAAAGGCCCATTCGTGGAATCAGTTCCACAGCACGGATATCAAGGCAAGAAGAACCCACAGGAAATCTATCGCGACGGCCTGCAACTACTGGGCGCAGATTTCGCGGAACTTGACGATGCCAGTCAAGACAATCGGCTGCGCTCAAACGAAGGGACAATGTTCTTCAAGTTGCTGCGTACTCACACCATCGAGGGAATGTTCAGCGATCCCATGCATGGAGGTAACGCGGGGTTGATTGGCTGGCAGCTGCTTGGGTATCCGGGACCCGTGATGAGCTACCGAGATGAGATCGACAAATATTATGGCCGACCTTTGCGTCGCAAGCCCATGAGTCTCGAGGAAATTACTGGACAACCTGTAAAAGGGTGGGAACAAGAGCGAGATTAGCTACCAGCAGCCCAGAGGTCGCCATTCCAAGAGCTTTCTACCTCTGAATGTTTCAACGTCTCCACGGTTATGAACATGCGATCTGCGAATGAGGAGGAGTTATGAACCGAAAGATGCGGACATGTAGAACTGCGATGATCGCAATGTTTACCCTCTCGCTTGCAGTTTGTAGTTTTTTGCCAATCGAGATCAATGGCCAGACTGGGAAGGTTCCTGCTGTCACACCAACCTTCAAAGTGGATCCGTTTTGGCCTAAACCGCTGCCCAACAGGTGGGTCTTCGGTGAGCTTGGAGGTGTGTGCGTTGATGCAGCAGACCACATCTTTGTCCTAAGCCGAGGCGACTTGTGGCCCAAGGAAGCTAATATTGCCAAGCCAGCGCCTCCGGTTATCGAGTTTGATCCACTTGGCGGTGTCGTAAATTCGTGGGGAAATCGCGATACTTTGCCAAAAAAAATACACGGTTGCTTCATCGACGATCAGGGAAACATCTGGATTGCCGGGCAAAGCGATGCGATCGTTCAGAAGTATACCCATGACGGGAGCAAAATGTTGCTTCAGATTGGGACCAAAGGAAAATTCGACTCCGCGGACGGCACTGATAGTCTGGAAGGCGCACTCCCCTCAAACGCGATGAATTCAAGTCATGAACTGTTGAACAGTCCGACAGATGTGGCCGTGGATCCAATGAATGGGGACATATACGTTTCAGATGGATACGGCAATCGCCGCATTGTTGTCTTTGATCGTGACGGCCACTACCTCCGCCAGTGGGGACGCCAAGGAACCGTGGCCGAAGTTGACGCGGGGGTGGGCGGTGTTTTTCTGAAAATGGTGCACACCGTTGCGATTGGCAAAGATGGTCTTGTGTACGTTTGCGATCGCGCCGGGGATCGAGTCGAGGTCTTCGACAAAATGGGTAGTTACAAGAGAAGCATGGTGACCGTAGGAAGCTGGGGAACACCTCCGCACAAAGGACCTGGTGGAGCGTGTTGGTTAGCCTTCTCACCCGATCCGATTCAAAAGTTCGCATACGTCAGCGACTGCTCCAACGATGAGATCCACATCTTGGACCGGGAAACAGGAAAGACTCTTTCAAGCTTCGGTCGTCCGGGCCAGGCTGCCGGCGACATCTCGAGTCCGCATTCGATCGCGGTCGACTCAAGCGGCAACTTGTATGTAGCCGGATCATTAAATGATCGAAGGTTGCAGAAATTTGTTCTAGTAAAAAATTGATTTTACGGAAACTTCCCTAGTTTGAACGAGGTCGCCGGGAGGATCGAGAAGCCAACCGCGCGGCGTTCCGGGCTCGGTCCTCTGTCATTGAAAGCAAACGCGAACTTACTTCAACGTTGGCTTATCGGCATCGGTTCGAAATATCAAATTATAGATCCGTGACCATAAGGTGCGCGAATGCCCTCTTTAGCTTATGGACGGATCCCCGCCACCTTAAGATTGATCCCAAATAGTTCTCCGGTTCGGCCAGTCAAGTAGAGCATCTTTCCATCGGTGTTACCGAAGGCAAGATTGGTGATGCGTTCCGAGGTTTTGATGGTCGCCAAATGCTTTCCTTCAGGAGAAATAATCCACACTCCGCCGGGACCCGTACAATAGACATTGCCCTTCAAGTCCACTTTCATTCCATCAGGTACGCCCGATGCGTCGTCACCATTCATATCGATAAAGACCTGACCATTAGCAAGGGTGTCGTCGGGACGGACTTCGAAACGCATTATCGTTTTCTTGAAAGAGTCATTTACATAGAAGAATTTCTCGCCGGGTGCAAAGGCGAGTCCGTTTGGGCGCAAAAAACTCTTGTCCAAGACCTGAAGCTTTCCGTCTTTCAGGAGAAAGACTCCGTCAAAGGGAATTTCTTTCTTTGGGTCATCGTCGCCTTTGGGCAGCCCAGCTGGAGGATCGGTAAAATACAGCGCTCCGTCGGACTTATATACAAGATCATTTGGACTATTGAGCCTCTTTCCCTCATATCGATCCGCCAAAACCGTTCGCTTGCCGTCTTTCTCGATTCGCACGACCGACCGGTCGCCTTGAGCGCAGAAAACGATGCGACCCTGCCGATCCACCGTAACCGCATTTGATCCAACTAGGTTGACCGTCGCACGTCCGTTGTCAATTGTGCGCCCTGCTTGCGATGGATCAGTACCTGTGTAACCGCTCGGCTTCAGGAAAACGGAAACTTTCCCGTCCGACGTCCGTTTGTCTATGACGTTCGCTGGAATGTCGCTAAAAAGCAGATACCCACCTTTGCGGACCCAAACTGGCCCTTCGAGAAAGGCGTAGCCTTCCGCTAGCTGCTGGGCACGCGCCCCCGCCGGAACAATGGCATCTGCCGCGGAATCGAGTCGGACAACTTCACTGGCTTCCTGCGCATTAATCCGGGTCGAAACGAGTATTCCAGCGATAAGGAGAAGACCTGAGATTTTCGGAATCCTTGTCATGGCAAAGTCATCCTCCGTGAGAGACCAAAATCCAAGTGTTTGTGCTCATTCTGCTTTACTTATGAATATCTGTAACGACTGCGGCGAAAATCCACAATTTGGAAAAGTCGATCCGGTTCCTCGATCTGGAAGAGACTTAATCTGCGGCCAGTTTCGACGATAATCCTTTAAACAGGAATTTTTGCACGCGCTTACCCGTATTCTCTCCAGTATAGATGTCGCCCTTTGAGTCAACGGCCATGACGTGCAAATGATAAAACTGACCCGGGTAGTGTCCGAGGCGACCAACTCGCCCGACCTGTTGAAGTGTGTCGCGATTCAGTATGCGAAGGACGTCATCACCACCTGTGACGTATAAGAACGTCTGCCCTCTATCAGCTGAGAAGGCAAGACTTCCCACAGAACCTGACGGAGTAATCATTTCTCTGGCCACGAATGCTTCCTTAATGAAAGTTCCGTCTGGCTTGAATACCTGGATTCGATTGCTTGACCGATCAGCGACATAAACCATATCGTCATTCGAGATCAGAACCGTGTGGACTAAATTGAATTGTTGAGGCGGCGGATCATGACTAAGAGACTCGGCCGGATTATCCTGCGGGCGATCAAACGGAAATCGACGTACGCGCGGCGCGGTGTCATCGGGCTTATTTCCGTATGCTCCCCACATGCGTTTAAATGCCCCAGAGTTCGCGTCAAACACAATGATTCGTCTGTTTACGTATCCGTCTGAAACAAAGGCCTCGTTGGTTTTCGGATACACAAAGATCGATGAAGGTTCGTTGAGGTTCTGAATATCGTTGCTCCCAGTGCTTTTGCCGGATTTGCCAATCTGTAGCAGCAGCTTTCCAGCCTTCGTAAATTTCAAGATTTGGTTATCGTTCTTTCCGCCCCCTCCAATCCACACGTTACCCATATAATCAATCGTGATGCCGTGTTCCCTCTCGGGCCAATCAAATCCTTCTCCAGGACCACCCCACCCTTGCACCAATCTCCCGTCAGAAGTGAACTCCATGATCGGCGGCGCCGGCACGCAACATTCCCCTCGTGGCGGCGTTTGTGCGGCATAGTTCTCGTCTTTGTCCAGCGTCCCGGGACGCTGGGCCACCCAGACGTGGTCGTTCGTTGGGTCGACGGTGATTCCAGCAATCGAACCAAAAATCCAGTTGCCCTCCATTTTCGGCCACGAGGGATCAGCCTCGAACATCGGGACACCTGAGACCTGTTGTTTTTGTGCAGCGGATGCGCTTCTCAGCACTCGCAAAGAGCCGACTAGCATGATCGCCAAGATGAAATAGCTGCCAATCTTCCTCATCGCTTCCTCCGTTGAGAATTCAAATGCATCCGAGTCGCTAGCAATGCCGTGCATGTGCCAACCTTGCCCGGCGTAGCGAACCTAGCGGTATAGTCCACTAATGGCCAACATGTTGTTGCGGCTGGCGCTGCTCCGTCTCATAGCGGATCAAAGCTAGAGTTCGATATACGAAATGTACGAACTTTCCATACGGTGCCGTGGCAAACAACGCTGCGATACATGCTAAATGCAGAACGAGAATCGTTCCCATCGCGGCGGTTGAGCGCAAGATAAGCGTAAGCATACCTGTTAAGGCCGTAAGGCCGAGCGTCACCAGGAACACATAGTCCATCCCTACCGCCCCAGACGCTTCGGGGTCCGGATCACTTTTCACCTTCAACCAGATAAATCCAGTGGTCCCGATAATTAGCGCAATGCCCCCAATAGTGCCAAAAATTACTGGGGCACTGCTGAGAGAGTATGGCGGCAACAGGTGCAGAAAATCCTGATAGATAAACGCAAGAGTGGTAGAAACGAAGTCCGCTGCGAGTCCCCAGACGGTTAGGTTGTGATAGATACGCCGAATGGCAGAGGCACGCTCATCGGGATATGGACAACCAGGTCCGCCACCTTGCAAGTACCGCACACCCAGCGCCGCGGGGATAGCCGCTAACAAAGCCGTGACGTCGTCCTGTTTGTTTAAAATACTGCTCGTTTCTGACCAGAAACGTGACCCACCTCGCAACCAGATCGCGATCGCGTAAAAGAATAGAACCATGGCACCAACGACCATCGCAAGGTAGGGAACGACCTCATAGAAGGCGCCGGGGCCAAGATGAGCCGAGAAAAGTTTGTTCGCCGGAATCAGCAGCAGCGCCAAACCAACGACCACGATGATCGTAATGGTTGCCAGAATCAAGGTGATCGCGCGATTTTTGAAGCACTGCGCAAGAAAATCGGGCCAGCTCCAGCGCCGGTAGGTTTCCATGCGCGCCTCGGCCAACATTTTCGGGATATTAATGGCGAATTCGTGCGGAGGCGTAAACATACAGGCGTAATAGCAGGCGCGGCAATCATGGCAAAGATTGGATAGGTAAAACACGTCACCCTTATCAAAGTCCCGCCGCGTTTCAATTGCGCGGAATACCGGACAGAATCCTTCGCAATAGCGGCAGGCGTTACAGATGATGAGTTGGCGGTTGGCTTCCTCGAACAGGTTAACCTCGGGCATTTTTACCAGCCTCTCTACCCGCAAGTACACCGAACACGGCTCCGATGGTCAGCCCGAAGCCTCCCAGATAACCCTTGGTTAGAATATTGCCGGACATGATTTCTCCGGCGGCATACACGTTGTGAAACGGCGTTCCACTTTGGTTGATGACGCGTGTCTTTTCGTCAATTGTCACGCCCATATAAGTAAAGGTGATGCCTGGACGCAGCGGGAGACCGTAAAACGGTGGACGATCGATCGGAATTGCCCAGTTGCTCTTAGGCGGAGTGATTCCCTGCGCCGCAGCGCCGTCGAGGTGTTCTATGCACATTTCCCTATTGGCGGCAGCCGCGCGATTGTATTCCGTCACGGTCGAAACAAACACATTCGGATTAAGCCCTAGCATGGAGGCGAGTGCCTCAAGCGAATCGGCCTGATACGGTTTGAACATGGGCGGCAGAAATTTTCTAATCGTTTTCGAATCCACTATAGAGAACGCGATTTGACTCGGTTGCCTCGCGATCAGTCCACCCCAGATGGCATAACGCTTCGGCCAAATATCCTCGCCTTCGTCATAAAACCGTTTGGCCTGATTGTTGACAACGATGCCAAAGGGAACAGCGTCCAGCCGGGTCACGATACCACCATCGAACTTAGGCGAACGCGCGTCGACCGCAATAGCGTGGAACCCTTTCGGGTCACCTATGGTTTGGGCGCCGTGTTTCAGAAGTGCGGCCAAGACTCGTCCATCGTTATAGGGAGTTCCTCGAATAATAAAATTGTCTGCGGCATCGCCCCAGTGCCGCTTGAGCCATTCAATGTTTGCCTCATATCCGCCGCAAGCGACAATCACTGAGCCGCCGCGAACGATCTCTTCCGTGTTCCCAACTTTAAGTTTCACAGCTTCAAATCGATCGTTCTCGATAATTAAATCTTCCACATTGGCGTTGTAGCGCACGGTAATTCCCATGCCCGCAGCCGTCCGATAGTAGGTGTTCAGCAGCGCTTTGCCTCCGCCTAGAAACCAGCGATTGGTTCTACCCAAGTGAAGCGTGCCGGCAAGTGGCTGTTGCCAATCCACGCCATGCGCACTCATCCATGCGGGAAGTTTGCTGGACTCGCGAATCGCCAGCTTGGCCAGATCAAGATTGGCGGGGCCGCCGGTGACTCCGATCAGGTCTTGGAGATATTCCTCTTCCCCGTACGGCCCTGAGAAGAATTGGTCCGCTCCAATGTGGGAACAGCGAATATTTCGCGTGTGGCGCGTATTGCCGCCGCGCATATGTTCTGTTGCGCGCTCGAGCACCAAAACTCGAGCGCCTGAATGCCGGGCGGACAACGCAGCGCACATGGCAGCGTTGCCTCCGCCCACGACAATCACATCAAACAACTCAATCTTCGGGGTATTGGTCTCAAAGATGTTTCGGGAAAACTGCACACCATGGTCCACCCGGACTGTGGTCATTTGTCGGGTCTCGTAATTCCACCAATTGAAACCGAAAATCCAGCTGCTTCCATCCTAGGCCGCAAGGGGTCGACCTGGAATGTCGGGACAGCCGTCTGTTATTGCTGCTTGGCGTCATCGCTCAAACGATATGACACCAAACCGTAAATGTACGAACCCACGTAAGCAGCCTCCCCCTAGAACAAAATGCCAAAAGGTCCGCCTAGCGTGTTTGGCAGACTAGGGCAATGAGCTTTATGCGGTCAAATACTATTTAGGTCCCATATTAATACCTTCAAGGTCTCAATGATTGAAAGGCGACGTATACTGCACGTGCCCAGCGGATTAAAAGTCACCGACGATTGGTCATAGATTTAAGAATTCACGATCCAACGGGATCACTTCGACTCAATTTAAGATTGACACAGAAGAGATGACGAGGGTATCGTCTCGAACCGCGTTGTCACCGCGCGGCCGGACAACGGTAAGGCAGACGACAGCGATCCTGACGAAAAGTGGCAGCTCCTGTGAACCGTCCAACTTCCAATCACCGGCGTGAATTTCTAAAGTTTCTGGCTGCCAGCCCTTATGTTGCGGCGTTTGGCGGAGTCGCCGCCTTCTTGCCACAAAACGGTTCCGCGAATAATG
>Ga0210400_10005111_pt1 | contig 11202 bp, 10 predicted proteins | sample IncBWH26MmetaG_FD_155456 | JGI IMG/M metagenome (GOLD analysis project Ga0210400, IMG submission 155456) | Forest soil microbial communities from Barre Woods Harvard Forest LTER site, Petersham, Massachusetts, United States - Inc-BW-H-26-M | ecosystem: Environmental > Terrestrial > Soil >...
TAATTTTTCTCGATCATGATGGCTGCATTCGGGGGACCTGAGACGGGCTAAAAAGCCGCCCCGGCGTGCCAAGTCAACACGCTGTCAGGCCGGATAAGGCGATAAAGCCCATGTAATGGCCGAATCACGGCCGGCAATCGGCTATTGCGCGCAATAAGTTCAGCGTCCGCGCGAAACCCGCTCGATTTCGGCCTTGACGATGCGCTCTACGAGCCCCGGCAGGTTGTCATCCAGCCAGGATTTCAGCATCGGCCGCAGCATTTCCTTGACCAAGTCTTCCAGCGTCCGAGCGTTATTGCTCAACACCGTGTGAGCAAGGCTGTTGAATGCCGATTCGACCGCCGACACCGTCGTGCGCGACAGAATGGGTGGAGAATCCATCGGGCTGGGCGGCGGCATCTCGAAAGCCATTTCACGCAGCGGCGTTTTCGCGGCCGTTTCGGTGAATTCGAGGTCGTCCGGCGGCTCTACCTTTCTAAAAGCAGCCGGAGGCGCCGGATCCGGCAATGCCATCTCGTCGGTGAGGTCCAAAACATCGGATTCGGGCTCCGGCGCGGCGGGACGGATTTCCTCCGGGGTCGTGGCTTCGTCCAGACCATTGAGGAGCGCGTCAATATCGTCCTGGCTATTGCTCACGGCGGGGGCCGGCGCCGGGGGTGGCGGCGGCGCGACGGGAGCCGCGGCCTTTGCCGGCGGAGGAGCGGCCGGCCGCGGCGCGTCGACAGGCGCGCGTGCGGCGGGAGCCGGCGCAGGCTTCTCCAGTTTGGCCGGTGCCGCAGCAGCTACGGGCGCAGGAGGCGGAGGATTTGACTGAGAACTTGGTGGAGGCGGCGCAGTTTTTTCGGCAGCCGCGGGCTTCGCCTCGTCATCGGCGATGATGCGCCGGATCGACGCCAGAATCTCCTCCATGGAGGGTTCCTGAACCTTTGCAGGCTGCGTCATTTCCGATCCCACCTCATCAACGCCCTCGAAAGCGTTTTTACACCAAGCGAGGCAGGTATTTGCTGGTTCCGAATAGACCGGTTCGGAAATTCATCGCGCCGACCCGACTTGTCCCCAGACAAACGCCGTCCGACACATCGCACGACCTTTGCCCCGCCCGGCACGCCGACATTCCGCCCACAAAATCCGATGCGGTGCGAATCGCTCTGCTGCCTCGAAGAACGCTACGTCAGGGCGATAAATGATTGCAAGCAACGCCAATGCCGACGGCAGGCTTAAGGGCGGTGCAGCGACAAACAAGCGTCGGCGCTGCTATAGGCCACCATAGCCTAGCCGGATCTTGCAACAGCAAGGCGACGATCAGTGGCCGTCGGGTGTACGAACGCCAAACCAGCTGTCACGCACCTGCTGGTAATGCACGCTCGGATCATAAGTCTGGGTCGCCAGATTGAGAACCTGCGGCGACAACCGTCCCACCGACGACAACACACTATAAGAAGCCACGACGCGATCATGCTGCGCCGTCACGAGCGCGACCCGCGCGTTGACCAGCGCCTGTTGGGCATTCAGCACGTCGAGCGTGGTTCGCTGCCCGGCCTTGGCTTCTTCGCGCACACCGTTGAGTGCGATTTCCGATGCCGTCACCTGCGACTGAGCCGATGCCACCTGCGCCTTGCCGGCGACCAACTGTCCCCAGGCCGTGACAGTGTTGGCACGGGTCTGATCGCGGGTCTGTTCGAGAACCAGACGCTGTTGCGCGAGCGATTCTTTAGACTGACGGATCAGCGAGTATTCCGAACCGCCCTGATAAACCGGAATCGAAATCTGCGCGATCGCGGAAGCCCCGAACGTGCGGAATACCTGAAGGCTCTGCTCATACGCCTGTTGCACCGAGGCCTGAACCGTCACCGTCGGCAACAGCGCGCCCTCGTTCACCTTGACCGTGAGAAAGTTGACGTCGATGCCAAACATCGCCGCGGTCACGTTCGGATTTTCGATCAGGCTGAGCTCGACCGCCGCGGGAAGCGACCCCGGCAGATAACGATCAACCGGCGAGCCCGGCGCCAGCGCCTGTGGCTCGTTGCCGATGATGCGGCGGAAATTGGCTTGCGTGGTCGTCAGAGTTGCTTGGGCCGCCAGCAGCTGCGTCTTGCCGGCCGCGAGCTGCGCTTCCGACTGGGCAACGTCGGTGCGGGTTACTTCGCCGACATTGAAACGGTCTTGTGTCTGCTTCAACGTTTGATCGAGAACGCGAACGTTGCTGCGGTTCACCTCGACGATGGCCGCATCGCGCAGGTAGTCCATATAGACCGTGGCCGCCGACAGCAGCACCGTCTGCTCAAGCACGCGCAGGCCCTCGCGCGCACCGGAGACCTGACTCTCGGCCATGCGGGTTTTGTTGGCGGTTTGATTACCGTTGTACAGGGTTTGGGTCACCGTGAGGCCGGCAGACCGCGGTGGGTCGGTGCCGTGAACCTCGGATCGGACGATTTGCGTGGCGGTGCCGCCGAACGTGGAGTTCAGGTCGGTGTATTGATAGCCGGCACTTGCCGTCACCGCGACCTTTGGCCGATACCCGGACAAAGCTTGCGGAACGTTTTCGTCAGTGGCTCTGACCGCGGCGCGCTGCGCATTGAGCTGGGGATTGTTTTGATAGGCGCGCACCAACGCAGCCTCGATCGTGTCGGCCAAGGCCGGCACCGGGCCAGCCAACGCCAAAAGAAGTACCGTCGCCGCAGCCCCGGTAACAACCTTCACCCCATCCATCCCAGGTATTCCAATCATTCTGTCCCAGGTTCCGCAGCCCTTGAACCGGGTCATCAAGTCATTCCAAACAGATATCCGAGGTCACACCTTATTCGTGACGCCAGAGCGAAGGAACCCCCCGAACGGCGGGGATGGTCGGAAACTCAGCAGATGGGGCATCCGGGCCACACTCCGGGGTTCCGGCGATCCTGAAAGGCACTTCGCGTTAAAAAACGAAGGCCGGAGGCCGCTCAAGACCCGGCAGTACCGGTATTGCGGTGTCGAAAAGCGCCCGGTGGCCGAAGTCGTCGTGGGAATGGGTCACGATTATCGCCCGCTGGGGAGCGGTCAAAGCAAAAGCGCCGACCAAGCGGCCGCCTTCCTTGAGTTGCCGATAGAGCGATTCGGGCACGATTTCGGTAGCACCATTGAGCAGAATGACGTCAAAGGGCGCACCCGCCGAATCACCGTCAGCCACCGGCGCGGTCTTAACCGTCACGTTTCCGAGAGCGAGCGCGGCCAAGGTTGCTGCAGCCTTTGCCGCGAGCGCGGAATCACATTCGGTCGCCGTGACCCGACCGGCCAGATGGGCTGCCAAAGCCGCCAGATAGCCGGATGCGCATCCCACCACTAGGACGTCGTCCGTTTCGCCGATTTCAGCGGCCTGCACCATTTTGGCTGTCGCCGCCGGCCTCAACAGAAAGCGTTTCGCAGGGCCGCCCGCGCTGACATCGATATCCAGGTCCAGATAGGCCAGCGAACGCTGCGCCTCCGGAACGAATGCCTCACGCGGGATCGCGAGCATCGCGTCGATGATTCGGCTATCGGTGACGTCGCTCGGACGCACCTGGCCATCGACCATTTTCTGGCGCGCGGTCGAGAAATCGGACATTTGAGACCCCGGTGACGAGCGGTCATGGCCGCGGAGGGTGAGGAAAATCGGCGCCATCTTTGATACAAGGCCTATCAAAACGCAACACGACGACGGGCACGGAACCGGACCTTGGAACGGGGTTTACCGCATAAAAGAACGAAAGCACGCTCGATCCGGCCAGAAGCCCCTCTGGCGACCTTCAAGTCATGCGAAAACTCCCCTTATTTGGTCCTTTGCAAGCCTCGGAGGCTTTGTTATACGCTCCGCCGTGCGAACAAGGTTCGCCTATTCCTCGGTAGCTCAGTGGTAGAGCATTCGACTGTTAATCGAATGGTCGCTGGTTCGAATCCAGCCCGGGGAGCCAAACAAATTCAAATATTTGGCATCGCTCCACTTCTCAGTTAGCTGCAACCGTGCCGAAGCGAAGGCCCTTTTCCTTGATCCAGCGGCGGTAGACGATCGACGAACTGTCGGCGCGCGTGGGGGTTTCCGAGCGAGGTTCGAGAGGGAGCAGCAACGGCCGCTGATTCTCGAGGATGATCCGATCCTGCAGGAAAATGACCTGCTCGAAATTCAACAGCGACGTATGGTCCGAGATCGCATCCACCAGATACATCACCGGCTGGGCGCGGCAGAGATCCTCCTCCATCGGCTGGATGAACAGCGCGATGGCATCGAGTCGATCCGGCGCTGTCGGGCAAACGCGATAGAGCATCACGACAAAGGGCGTCGGCACCCGGTAGGTCAGATGCACGAAAGCGCCTTCGGTCTCGGTCGCGGCAATCCGCGGCTGGAAGAAGCTGCAATTGCTCGCCCAGACCTCATCGACATCCCGGCGCAACTCGCTTGAATATTGCGGGACTTCGGCGTGCTCCTCCGAGCCAAGGATATCTTTATGCACGAAGGGGAAATGCGCCATGTCGAGAAAGTTCTCGACGACGCGAAGGCCCGAGGCACGCATCTTGACCCAGCCGCAGGGCACGAAGCGGCGATCGGGTTCGCTCGCTTCCGGAATATCGAAGATTTCCCGCTCAGGTTCTCCCAGCGTGGTCCAGACGCAACCGTAGCGCTCGCGAAACGGCAGCGCCGATCCGCGTTGGCCATCGCTTCGCGTTTCCGCGATGTCAGGCAATCCGCGGCCATCGCGGAACAACTCGATATCCTGCCCAAGCAGCTGCGTGCGGATGATGTCGTTACCGAGGTCGGCGCTGCTCTCGACCGCGTACCACTGATCGAGCGCAGCTTTATCTGATGTCTTCGTCATGCGTTTCGCATCCGGATTCGATCAGTCACTCTTCTGGGTCCATTGCACAGTCCCACCGGCATTTTGAGCGAGGAAGTCGGCGCGGCGGGCAAAGTGCCCGGGCGCGATCTCATGAATGCGGGCGATGATCGCACCGAGGTCGGCGGTCTTCAAAATGCCGTCCTCGACCAGGATCCGGCCGTCCACCATCGTCATGGCGACGTCTCCGCCGCGTACCGCATGCACGAGATTGTGTTGCAGATTGAAATAAGGGCCGTCGCCGAACAGCGGCGTCATGCGCGGCGTGTCGCTGCGCACAGCGATGATGTCGGCGCGCTTGCCGACTTCGATTGATCCGATCTCATGGTCAAGGCCTATGGCCCTGGCACCGGTGATCGTGGCCATGCGCAGCACCTGCCAGCTATCGAGTGCGGCTGCATCCAGGTCCTTCAGCTTTCCGAGCAGCGACGCCACCTTCATTTCCTCGAACATGTCGAAGTTGTTGTTTTCTTTTTCGCCGTCGGTCCCGATGCCGACTGGAACGCCCGCCGTAAGCATATTGACCACGTGGGCGATGCCGCTCGCAAGTTTCATGTTGCTGACCGGATTATGCGCTACTGACACCCGCCGGCTCGCAATCAATTCAATTTCGCCGGCGTCGAGCCAGACACCGTGCGCGATCATCGCCCGCGGCGTCTCGAAGAAGCCGAGGTCGTCGAGCGCGAACATCGGCCGCTTGCCGTAGCGCGTGGCGAATTCGGCAAGCTCGATTTCCGCCTCGCTGCAATGGGTGTGGAATCCGGTGCCGTGTTTTTTCGCAAGCTCGATGGCGCGACGCTGCCCGGTCTCGTCGGCATAGAACAGATGCTCCAGTCCAACCCAGACGTTGATGCGGCCATCGGCCTTGCGGTGCCACGTCTCGATCAGAGCTTCGTTCATGTCGAGCGTATCGAAATAATTGTAGTCCGGATGCTCGCCTACATAAGGCACCGCCACCAGCCGATTGCCGATGGTCTCCGCTGCCTTCGCGCTGCCTTCCATGAACCGCCACATGTCGACCACGGTGGTGGAGCCGCCCAGCGCGGATTCAGCGTAACAGAGCCATGAGGCTGCTTCGGCTTCCTCCGGGCGCAATACCCGGTGCATCGGATTGATATGCAGCGTCAGCCAGTCCCACACCGGCAGATGTTCAGCCGTGCCGCGCAGGAAACCGGAATGGGCGTGAGCATTGATCAGGCCCGGCATCAGCACCGAATTTCTGATACGTTTGACCGGCGTCGATGGCGACGACGCCGCAAGCGTATGCAGCGTATCGACCGCGAGAATGCGGCCATCCGCGATGTGAATAGCCCCATCGGGGATGACGCGATTTTGCTCATCCATCGTGAGCAGAAAGTCGCCGGCGAGAATGAATTCGGCGCTGGTCACGTCAAACCCCGCCTTTCGGCCCTCGCCTCGCCGAGACGCTTCGCTGAATACAGAATGAAATCCGCCGCGCGTTCGCCGATTATGGTGACTGGCGCGTGAGTGTTGCAGCTCGGAATGATCGGGATCACCGAGGCGTCCGCGATACGCAGACCTTCAACACCGCGCACCATAAGCCGTTCGTCGACCACGGACATGTCATCGTTGCCCATCTTCGCCGTGCCGCAGGTATGAAAGAAGGTCGAGCAGGCCGTGCGGATGAAACGAATCGTTTCATCGCGATTGAGCCGCCGTTCCGGCGCGGCGAACCCTGCGAACCAATCGGCATAGGCCCGGCTGGTCCCAAGCTCCATCACATCGCCAACCGCCTCGACGAGGTCGTTTAAATCCTCGAGCTCGCTGAGAAAGTTGGGCTGGATCTCGATCGCCGAACCCGGCTCCGCCCCAAGCAGGCGCAAATAGCCGCGGCTGCGGGAGCGCATCAGGCCGGTGCCGATCGCAAACACGTCACCATTGAGATCGTAGCTACTCGCGACCTCGGCCGTGGCGCTGCGGCCCTGGACCGGAAAGGCGTGGACGTTGGGTTGCGCAAGACTGCTGCGGGTCTTCCAGTTGAGCATCGAGCCGCCGCCATTGTCGCTGACGGGACCAAGCGGCCGTCTGGCTCTGAAATTGACGGCGCGTATCAACGGATGATCCTGCAGGTTTTGGCCGACGCCGGGAAGCGCGGTCCTGACCGCGATGCCGAGCCGCGCGAGTTCGCTCGCGTTGCCGATACCGGACAGCAGTAGAAGCCGCGGCGTATCGATTGCACCCAGCGCCAGAATGATCTCGACCGCGGCGCGGGTCTCAACCTCCTCGCCATCAACGAGGTGCCGGACGGAGATACAGCGCCGGCCTTCGAAACCAAGTTTCGTCACCAGTGAGTGCGGGAGCACCGTGAGATTGTCGCGCTCCAGTACCGGCCAGAGATAGCCGCGCGCCGAACTGAACCGTTTCCCCGCGCATATGTTGAAATTGGATGGCGTAGCACCTTCGTTGGTCGCGCTATTCGGATCGTCGATCACGGGAATGCCGAATTCAGCGGCGCCGTCGATCAGCGCCGTCGCGATCGGATGAAGCGCACGGCTTCGTTCGATCCGTAGCGGACCGTCCGAGCCACGCCATTCGCTGGCGCCGCCCTCCCAATCCTCGCACCGTTTGAAGTAGGGCAGCACATCCTTGAAGGCCCAACCCTTGGCGCCCGAAGCCTCCCAGGCGTCATAGTCCGCGGGATGGCCGCGATACCACATCATGGCGTTGATCGCGGATGAGCCGCCGAGCACCCTGCCCCTTGGAATCCCGATGGTGCGGCCATCGACGTGTGGCGTCGGCGCATAGTCGTAGCCCCAGTCATAGGCGCTGCGTCCGAGCGAAACCCATTTGCTGGGATCGTCGATCTCCGCAATGCCGATGCCGGGCGGACCGGCTTCGATCAACAGGACATCCGCGCCGGCATCGACCAGACGCCTCGTCACGGCGGCGCCGCCCGATCCGGCGCCGACCACAATGAAATCATAGGCGGCCTTGCGCTGGCGGACGGGAATCGCCGCCGTCGAGTTCTGTCTGGTCGGATCAGTTGTGCTCACTCGGCCCCATGATCACGATGTTCTCGGTCGCTTCCACATGACGAACGAAGATGTATTTGTCTTCGCGGCCGTCGCTGTGCTTGCGCTTGATGTCAGGCTGCACCGTTCCGGCGACCTTGGCGACGACAACATAAGGGACATCGCTGGCGAGACCCTTGGCACAATGCGCGTCGAATTCCTCGACCGTGCGGACCGTGAACGCCTGCTCGACACCGGCTCCGCGCGCAATCGCCGCAAGATCGACCCGACCCGATGCGGTATGCGTCGGCGGCCCGCCGATCGACTGATAGCATTCGTTGTCCCAGACCACGACGAACAGGTTTTTCGGCTGCTCGTTGCCCAGTGTCGCCAGAATGCCCAGATTGAACATCATGCCGCCGTCGGTATCGAGCGATACGATGCGACGGTGCGGAAGACCTACCGCGAGCCCAAAGGCTTCCGGCGTGACGCAGCCGAGCTGTTGCTGGAAAAGACTGGCGCTGCGCATATGCGGGGCCGCGTTGTACCATTCGTCGACGCTGGCGCCGAGCGACAGGATCACGAGTTCATCCTTTAGACGCGCGGCCAGCGCCTTCATGCAGTCGAACCGCTTCATCGTACCACCTCGCCGCCAAGCGCCACCGCCGAGTGATAATAGGAAGCATACGACCACGCATAAGCATCTGATATCGCGCGCTCGATCTTGTCCTCTTCGCGGACTACCTGGTAGGGAATGCGAAGCGCATCCAGCACCGGCTCCATGGTGATGCCGTGCGGAATGGCCCACCAGTTGTTTTCGCCGAGTTCGCCGCGATAGCTCATCAGCATCACGACCGGAATTCCGGCCCCCAGCCCCATCCGCGCCAGCGGCTCGACGGAGGCGCGCAGGCCGGAGTTCTCCATGACCAGCGCCGCTTTCTTGCCGGACAGGAACACACCGCCGCAGATCGCCGCGCCCTCGCCTTCATTGGTGACGCGGATGGTGCGGATCTCCGGATCGGCGTCGAGCGCCGGGTATAGCTCCTTGAACAGCGAATCCGGCAGATAGCAGACGACGCTGACGCCCGCCTTCTTCAATCCGCGTATGACGGCCTCGACCGCGCTTTGTTTCATTGCATCCTCATTCCCGTGGCCCTAACTCGCAACTCTGCCGGTGTTCCGGATAGACCTCTTTTTTTGTTCAAAGCGATGCGTCGGACGCAACACCGACGTTCCCCAAGCAACATCACTCGCGCAAACCCTCGATCGCCTCCGAAAGTAAGGCGCCGAACGCCAGCGCCGCGTCGGACATTTCCTTCTCCGGCCGTGCCAGCAGCATCAGCCGACGCGGACTAATCTTGGGATCGCGGAGCGGCACGAAGGTCAGCGTGCCGTTCGCGATTTCGCCTTCGATGCCGACGCGGGTCTGCAGGACGATGCCGAGATCCATGTTGGCCATGTCGATCATCAGGCTGATGGAATTGGTGCGCGAGCGGCACGTCAATTCGATCAATGAGCGGTTGAAGGCTTCCTCGACCGAGATGCCGAGCATCAGACTGTTGTCGGACAGGATCACGCGCTCGCCCGACAGGTTGAACAGCTTCAATTCCTTCTTGCCGGCGAACCGGCCGCCGGGTTTGGCCAGCACGCCGAGCGACAGGCTGGTGGTAGCGATCCGGCGTACATTTCGCGGCACCTGGACATCGAACGCAACGGCCAGATCGCAATCCCCCTCGGCAACGGCATCGCAGGCCTGCCGCGATCCGATCACCTTGATATCGACATTGATGTCGGGATGTTGCGCCCAGAATTTAGCCAAAATGCGCGGCAACAGCCCGCGGGCGGCGCTTTCGATTACCGCGACCGAAACCGTGCCGCGAAACAATCCGTGGAGTTCGTTGATCTTCGACGACGCCCGGCTGAGCTCGGCGGTACTAAGGCGGGAATGATAGAGCAGCAACTCGCCGGCGCTGGTCAGCTTGCGGCGCTGCCGCTGGCGTTCGAACAGCGGCGTCCCGAGTTCTTCCTCAAGCTGCTTGATGACCCGGCTGATCGACGAAGGCGCAACCCTCAAGACCAGCGCCGCCCGACGGATCGATCCGAGCCGGGCGACCAATTGGAAATAATGGATCCGCGTGGCGACGAGCCCCAGCCGGTAGGGATCCATCGGCTGGCTCACGCTGACTTGAGCGGCCGCAGGATTTTCATGTCGCGGGGCATCACGCTTTACTGAGGCTTTCGGCGGCATCAGTGATAATCCGGGATGCCCGGCATCGTCCTGAAGCCGGGCAGCGCGCGAAACCGCCGCGCCCATCGGCGCAGCGCCGGATATTCGTCATGGTCGATACCGAAGTCACGGCTGAGCGCAAAAGCCGGAAATAGCGCGATGTCCGCAATGGTCGGATGTTCTGTGGCGAACCACTCTTCTTGCGCAAATCCGCGCGCGGTCATGTGATCGTCCATGATGCGAATGGCGCGGGACGATGCCGTGCGCAGCGATGTCTCGTCCCCCCGCGTCCCGAACAGCGAATGCTGGCGTGCCGTGATCGTGACGCCAAGATCATGCGCCGAGAAAATCAGCCACTGCATCACCTCGGCGAATTCTACTCCCTGCGCGGGAAGCCATTTCCCTGTGGGATCATGCGAACGCGCCAGATGCGCGAGGATCGCTTCGGTACCATGCAACACGAGATCGCCATCGCGGAGGATCGGCAAACGGCCGGAAGGGTTCAACGCCAGAAACGGCGGCGAAAGATGCTCCTTGCCCGGAAAGACATCGACGGCCACGGCCTGCCATTCGAGGCCGAGCAAGGACAAAGCAAGCCTGACCCTGTAGCAACTGTCGTCGAGTTCATAGTTGTAGAGAACGAGTCCGCTTGTCATCAGGCCACATCCTGATCAAGTCGTGGTTCCGCCGCCCGCGCCTGCTCCACGATCTGACGCCACTGCAGCGCCCGGTTGTTAAAGTGGTTCTGACCCGCGCCCTTGTAGCGCTCCGCTGGCCCGGCGATCGACAGATGAAGCGCGGTGCGCGCGTTCGAGATGGCCTGAACACCGACGAGAAGCCGGTCCTGTGCGCACGAAATCGCAAACAGCGTATCGCTCACGCGGCTGACGGTCGTGTCGGCCGGAGTTTCGCTTGTGAACGGAACAAGTTGCACGGCGCTCAAGGCCGCGACCGCAGCCTCAACGCCGCAGCCGAGATAAAGACTTCGCAAAGGCACTCCCGGCTCGTCGTCTTCCGGCACGGGAAGCGGATCTTCCGACAGCGTGGTCCAAATCATCCCGTTGCGTTCATGAACGGGATAGACCGGCACCCTGATGGTCTTCGGCACGTCGAGCGCGGGATGGGCGGGAATATATCGGCAATGGCCGCCACTATTATA
>Ga0210400_10005112_pt1 | contig 11200 bp, 12 predicted proteins | sample IncBWH26MmetaG_FD_155456 | JGI IMG/M metagenome (GOLD analysis project Ga0210400, IMG submission 155456) | Forest soil microbial communities from Barre Woods Harvard Forest LTER site, Petersham, Massachusetts, United States - Inc-BW-H-26-M | ecosystem: Environmental > Terrestrial > Soil >...
CGGTGAAGGCGCCTCTCTTGTGCCCGAACAGCTCACTCTCTACGAGGCCGGCTGAGATGGCGCTGCAGTTCAACTTCACAAGTGGCCGATTCTTGCGTTTGCTGCAGTCATGGATGGCCCGAGCTATGAGCTCCTTGCCCGTTCCTGTCTCTCCGTAGATCAGAACCGTAGAGTCCAGAGGGGCGACTCTCTCTGCCTTTTCAAGCACTTCCCGCAATGCGGCGCTGCTGCCAACAATTTCCCGAAAGTTGTGTTCGGAGCGGATTTCTTCGCGCAGGTAGACGTTTTCTTTTTCCAGCTTCACGTGGAGAGAGCGGATTTCTTCATACGCTTTCATATTCTCCACGGCGAGCGCAACCTGATTGGCGACTTCCTGCAAGAGCTGTCCATCTTCAATCGAGTACTCATCGGCGTTGTTGCTGGCAAGATTCAGGGTTCCAATACTCTTGCCGGCCACGATCAGCGGAGCGACGCAAATCGAACGTACCCCCTGATTCGCGAGCAGACGCTCGGTGAACGATTCACTCTCCTTGTCCAGATTTCGACGGATCAGCGGCCGTTGATGGTCAAACGCCCAACCGGCATGGCTGTCACGTCGGTCAAGCTCTCTCCCGACCGAGAAGAACTCCGAAGCGTACTCATCATTCTGCGCGAAGATGCGGAGGGTATCCCGTTCCGGAACATAGAGAGTGATTGCCGAACGATTGAAAGGAAGTACGCCCTCCAGTGCCGCGCAAACGGCGCGCAATAACTCGCCCTCGCTCAATTTAGTAATGATGGAATTGTTTACTTGAAGAAGAATCCCGAGGCGTCGCTCCGCCGACTCCACAGAACTCGCATCGCGTGGAACGGCAGGCGCTCCGCGCAACTCCTTATGCTTTCGGTTTCTCGCTCTCATTCCATCGGTTCCTACGCCGCAAGAAAGTGATTCTACATGCCTATGTCAGCTTGAATCCAGAGGCTAACAAACAGTTCTATGACGGGAGCTATGCGATCCGGGTTGTCAGAGTGCGCTGCACCACCCTCAAATTCCCCCTTCAAACCGCGCTTTCGGTTCTTTCACTGGAACTTTCTCGGCTCATGTGAATCAGACGGAAATGCCCATTTCTGGCGTTGCGATTCGGCCCCAGGATTGCATCCGTTCCGGATAGCAACGTCATCACGGATCTCCGGAGTTTAGAGATGCCCGATAGCCTGAAATCGACCACGGAAAGGTCGCTGAACCGGCGTGAGCTGCTGAAGCTTTCTCCTCTGCTCGTCATGGGCGCGTTCACGATCCCCCGGGTTCGCGAACGACTCCTCGCAGCAGGGATTAGCTTCAACGACTGGGCGTCCGCAAAATGGTTTCGCCGCAATCATTTAGCGCCGACCTTCGCCGATAGTGAAGTGACCCCGCTCGGCAAGTTCTACGTCAACACCTACGACGTGGATGACCCCGATGTGAACCTCGACAAGTGGACGCTGACGGTCAGCGGCGATCTCAAACGCCCCGGACAGTACACGCTGGCAGAGATCCAATCCCTGCCGAGACTAACCCAGAATACGCGGCATATTTGCGTGGAAGGTTGGGACGTGATCGGCAGATTTGGCGGAGCGCGCATCTCCGATTTTCTCGAGCGCGTCGGTGCAAACCCGGACGCAAAATTCCTCTACGTCGAGTGTGCCGACGATTACTACGAGTCGCTCGACATGCCCTCAGCTCTCCATTCGCAGTCTTTGCTGTGCTACGAAATGTGGGACCAGCCTCTTACGCGCGAACATGGCGCGCCTCTCCGACTGCACGTACCTACGAAGATCGGCTACAAGCAAGCCAAATATTTGACGAGCCTGCGGGTTACCGACGTTGTTCCGAAAGCGGGCTATTGGGAGGACCAGGGCTATCCCTCTTACTACGGGATCTAGCCTTGGCTTATTTCAATGGCATCGTCAGACCCCGTGCCCATTCAGGTTGCCGCTTTAAAGGCCGAGGAAAGCCAGGTGCGAACAGCTTATGAGCATCCCTGGGCTGTGCGGATCTGCCACTGGCTCAATACAGTCTCTCTCTTTGTGATGGCTGGAAGCGGGCTGCAAATCTTCCGCGCGTTCCCGAGCTTCGGCCCAAAGGTCCCTCAGCACGACTTGCTGATTGTTCCGAAGTCCCTGGCCTTAGGCGGCTGGCTCGGCGGCGCGCTGAAGTGGCACCTGACGTTTGCATGGATCTACGCGGCCACGGGGTTCGTCTACATTGCTTTCCAAATCGTTTCTCGTAATTACCGCCAGCCTCTTTTTGTGCGCAAGGATGTAGCCGGCCTGTGGCCTATGGTACGCCGTTATTTCTTTTTCGGACCTAAGCCGGTGCAAACGGAAGTATATAACCCGCTCCAGAAAATGGCCTACACCTCGGCGATCGTACTCGGGCTGCTGTCTGTCGTAACGGGAATCGTCCTCTACAATCCCGTGCAATTTTCCTTTCTGGCTTCGCTCATGGGCGGGTTTCATTGGGCCCGGCTGTGGCATTTTTGTGTTCTCTGCGCATTGCTCCTGTTCGTCTTGGGGCACTTGATCGTGGTTGTCCTCCATGGATGGAATAATTTCACGTCCATGCTGACGGGTTGGAAGCGCAACCCGGAATATCTGCCCTGACGACTGTCCATTCGTGCCAGAAGCGACGCAAAATCGGGACCCGTCCGGAGCCGAGGTGACACTTGCGCCTCGATCTGACCCCGGCCACGAACAGGAAGCCGCCCTGATCGGACGAATCCAGAGCGGCGAGAGGGAGCTGTTTTATGAACTGATTCAGCCCTACGAAAGGCGCGTCTTCGTCATCGCGTTCACGATTTTGCGGAACGAAGCGGACGCGGAGGACGTGGCGCAGGACGCCTTCCTCAAAGCGTTCAAGTATCTGGCGCAATTCCGGTCTGAATCGCGGTTCAGCACCTGGCTGATTCAGGTGGCGATCAACGAAGCGCGGCAGCGACAGCGAAAGGGTCATCCCGAAATCATGCGACCCATTACGGATCAGGAAAACGAGGACGGCACGTACACGCCGCGCGACTTCACCGACTGGCGCGAGATTCCGTCGGAAGCTCTGGAGCGGAAGGAAATCCGCGAGAAGCTTGTCGCTGCGCTGGGCTCGCTCGCTCAAAAATACCGGGAGGTGTTCGTTCTGCGAGACGTGGAGCATATGAGCATCGAGGACACGGCCCAGGCGCTTGGAATATCGGCGGGTGCGGTCAAGACACGTCTGCTGCGTGCCCGTTTGATGTTGCGCGACCTTCTATCGCCGGGGTTGGACGGAATCTGGACACCGAATTCGCGGATTCCAAAGGGGACAAAACCGTGGTCGTAACATGCGAGGACGTCTGGCGCGAGATTTCGAATTACGTCGATGGAGATGTTGATCCCGCGCTCAAGCAGGCACTGGAGGAGCATCTTGCGAAGTGCCCCCATTGCCAGTCCGTTCGCGATGGCATGTGCAATGTGATCGAACTTTATGGCGACAAGACAATGTTCTCCCTGCCCGTCGGTTTCTACCCTCGCCTTCACGGCCGGCTGGCCGATCAAGTCGAAGCGCGGAGCATGTCCCGGAGGGCCTGGCTCGTGAGCGTCGGAGTTACCGGCGCGCTGGCGGCCTCAGCCGTCTGCGCAGCGGCACTCGATCGCTTCGTGCCGCGTCCGCTCTCAGAGATGAGTCAGCCAGCTCGGCGATTGCCGCAACGCCTTGTCGCGATCGTTGACGGCGGCAAAATGTTTCATGTGCCAGGCTGCCCTTTTATGCACGGAACCTACCATATGGTGACCGCCGAGGAAGCTGTTCGCGAGGGTTACGCGCCTTGTACCCGTTGCATGCGTGACGCGCTTCGGAGCGCTGGGAAAGTCACGCCTGACTTCGAGGGAGAGGAAAGCGCGAGCGGTGCGACAGAGGAAAAATGACGGGGCCCGAGCGGCTGAGCAATGGGCAGAGATTTCTGAGCCGCCCGGGGTCTCGCGATCGGGCCGTGTCTAGTTCTTGGGTGCGTCCTTCGACATGTTTGACATGTTGTCCTGCTTCATGCCGTCGTCTTTCTTCATGTTGTCTTTCTTCATCTTCTTCTTAGACTTGTTGTCTTTCGACATATTGTTCTTGCTCATGTTGTCCTGCTTCATGTCATCGTGCTTCATGCTGTCGTCCTTCTGCATCTGGTCTTGCTGGCTTTGCGCTTGCCGGACTGCAGCAAAGCCGGGCACTGACAGTCCCATAAAACACAGTGCGAACCCCGTGATGAATCGCTTCTTCATTTCTTCTCCTTCACCAGTCAGAATAGTTTGTTGACCGTACATGCGTTCTCGGTCCCACGTCTGATACGCGAAGTTCGTGAAAGTTCCAGAGTCGAAACTTATTTCTCCGCACCTGCTTATGGAAATCTGGTTTCCGCACGCAACATCCGTGCGATTGTTGCGCGATCACCCGCAGATAAAGTGAAAGAAATGGGCTGGCTATGACGTTTCGGGCCAAGCTAAACTCTGGTGCCTTCGCGAGGTCCCCCTGTCCAGTTCATTTCTGATCTGTGTTGTCGAGCGCGTGCTGTCATTCCTTGTCTTGCATGCACATCTAAGCGCCAGCCGTCTGGCTGAACGTGAACGTCTCCTCCTCGGCAATCAAGATGACCGGGGTCCCCCCGGTTGAGATCTTGACTGCATGCGCCAATGTCTCTTGTGCGCCGGGTGTAGCGGCGCACGCCTCCAGCGCCGATTTGGAGGGAAAATAAACCTCTGCGACCCTGTAAAAGGGCGGCGTGCCTTGCGGAGACGCCGTAAACTTGGTGGCGACCATCTTCGTCTTGCCAACCAACTTCTCTACTGCCAAGGGGACGTGTTCCGTCTGGTATATTTTCTCGAAAGCTTCAATATCCTTCGGGCGAGGATAGATCACTACAAGTTTTGCTTCAGCCATTTGTTTCTCCTGTTTTGAGTGTCAAATTCGATTCCATTGCGAACTCCAGTTAGTCTTCTAAAACTCGAGCACAGCGGACGAGCCAGCTTCGAACAGGCTCGGCCGACGCTTTTCGATTACAGTTATTGTGAGTTTTCATTCCTCCGTTAGATCGCGGACTGTTCGAAAGAAGTAGCGAGTCGCGGGTATGAGCCGCAACTCGCACTCCATGTGTAGCTAGTTTGCGGCGATTCCGTTGGAACCGCCCGCGACGGGGATCCCGTCGGCGGTTCCAAGATTTGTGAGGGTCCCGTCCTTGTGAATTGCAAACATACCAATCGTGCCGTTTCCAGTATTCAGTGTGTAGAGGAATTTGCCGTTCGAGCTAATCGTGATGTCGATATTTGCGGCCCCGGAAGGGTTCGACCCTTGGATTGTCCCGGGCAAAGCAGTCAAGCTGCCATTGGCGCCGATCGAAAATCCAGAGACTGTTCCCGTTCCCGCGTTTGATGTGTAGACAAAGCGGCCGTCCGGAGTCGTCACCTGCCAGCAGGTTGCCGCTCCGAGCGTCGGAACGCTGGTGCTAATTGGGGCGAGTGATCCGCTGGCAAGAAGCGCGTAGGACGAGAGCGCCGATGCGTCGACGCCACCAGCCGGGCCGGTCTCGGAAACGAGCGCGGTTCCGTTGGGGGCAAAGCTAATCGAGAATTCGCCTGGACCGGCACTCGGAGTCACGACCGCGGGCGACAACGTGCCGTCGCCCTGGACGCTAAACACGTCGAGCTTGCTGGTCTGCTTTTCGCTAACTGCGACGAACTTTCCGTCGGGGCTAAACGCGATCGAACCCGGCGCTGAGTTACTCCCGCTGAGGAAACGTGTCGAATTCGAAATTTCAGCAAGCTGGCCGTTCTGCCAACGGAACCCAACGACATTGCCGTTTCCGCCAGCGTTGACCACGTAGACCAGGTTCCCGTGCTGAGTCACTGCCACGGGTTCGCTGCCGCCGGAGACCACTTTGTCCTCGAGCGAGAGAAGGTCGCCCTCCACGCGAAACACGGAAAGCTCGCCGCTTCCCGCATTTACGGCGAACAAGTGAGAATGGTCCCCGCTAAGTATTAGAGATCCTTGTGAGCCGAGAGGGTCCACGTTTCCTCCACTCCCCCTCCCATCCGTTGCGAATCTACGAGTCTCTTGCAAGGTGCCATCGTCATTTCGCCGGAACGCGATAATTTCATTCTTGTCCACGCCGTTTGTCATCGCGAAAACAGCGCCTGAACTATCAGCGTCTTCCGCAAAACTGCGGGCCGGCACTAGTAAGCAAACTCCCACAGCAAGCAGCAAGAACGTTCGAACCACCCCATTCGTATTTTTCATTTTGGCTCCCAATTTAATGTCGCGTGCCGGTCGAATCGTTGGACAAGTACGGTGACCGAATGTCGCATGATTCGCCGACCGCGCAATCTTAAGAGTGCAGAGTGTTAGAAAAGTTTCACATTTTGAAATTCTTCGCTCCGGCTAAACTCTGGGTCCGGATCAGGCCCTCGATTCGGATGAACCGCCAGGTCAACTGCGTGCCGAACGCGCGCCACGGATTTGCACGCGGCACGAGCACTGCCTCCTTAACAACGGCGATATTTCTGAGAATGTAAACCCGATCGCGCCCGACTCTTCTATTCCGCACGGTAACGGCGGATTGCAAGAGTCGCTGGAACACAGCACGGCAAGCCGGCGGTGACCCAAGCACGCGGAAGAAAATCGCTTCGCGCCGGCTCGGTAGGCTCGCGGCACGCCTACCGGGCTTCTTCTCTCTCTCGCGCTGTCAAGAGTTTGTCAAAAACAGTGTCCGCGACATCGCGGCCGAGACGGCTGCCGGCGGTGAGGTCAAACCGAAAATGCTGTCCGGCAAAAACTCGGCTCAAGGTTGCTTCTTCAGCCGCCGCTGAGAAGCTCTCGAAGGAGCGCACTACTCCAGGCAATACCTCGGACGTCACGTCAAAGTCGAAGTGGTCTCTGCGGAAGAACGAACGCAGCACTTCCGCGGCAGCGGCACTGATGACGGCATGCGCGCCGGGATAGGACGGATCAGGAGCAGTCTTGCCCACTTCGGGAAGCCAGCCCGGATTGGCCAATGTCTCTGGGTTGTTATCGGTGCCGGCGGCACGAATGGCGGTCACAGGCCGCCAGAAATTGTACGTATATTTTGCGTCATAGAAAGCGATCACGCTGTCTGCGAGACTGAGGTTCAGCAGTGCGAATAACCGCGCGCTATCTGCTGTCCTCAGATTGTGAGTCTGGGAAGCCGTTTGCGTGATCTCGTTCCAGTAGTTTTGGATGGCGCCGTTCCAAAATCGGCCCGTTAGGGCTTCGTCGGCAGTCGCGGATGTGCTGTTTTCAATGCCCTCAGACTCTATTTCATGGAAGGCATCCGTGTACTCGTCACTCGTCAACTTTGGCGGCGGGCCCGGACGGAACTGGCTCGCGCGGCTCAGGGCAAACGGGGTGACATGAGGCCATTCAGTGAGCTGCGGCTGGGGCGGAAAGTTCGGAGGTGTCGATTGATAATCGCCTGGGGCGGTCCCGAAAATGTAAGGGATGGGCGGGGCATTAGCGCCGTCATTGCTTCGCAGCGCCAGAATGCGATCCGCGACGGCCAAGCCTATGGCAATCCCTTGAGTCTTGCCTTTACTATCAGCAATCTGGCCCAATGATTGTTGAAGTGCGGCATCGAGAGAAGCCTTGAAAGCGGGATAGAGTGTGACCAATACCTCGTGCGCCGCAGCGGCGGCCGCGGCCTCCTGCGAAGCATTTGGCGGCACATCGGGCAGCGTGACAAGGTAGGGTTTATGGCTCTGGTCTATCGCGTTGACAGCGTCATAAATCGCTGCGTGCATGATTGCAAAGCTACGTGTCGAGTGCATAGTTGCCGGCTGGGCTCCCGGCGTGCGGACAATCACCAGCAGCGTTTTATTCCATTGGATAACCGGGTTCGGCGCGCCTGTCGGAGAATTTTCGTCGGCCTCGGAAAGAGAAGATGCCTTTGCCGTGCTTGCATAGCTCGAAAATGTGGCGCACACAAGGAGGAAGCTGATCAGGAGTTTCGACATTCGATTTGCCCCTTCGTTCGAATTTGCGCGAGGTGAATTTGGCCCGTGACGACGTCGGTCTGCAGAAGCCGCCGCACGCCTGCATAGACCGGCAGAGCGGCGAAGATATTCCCGAGTTCAAGCCAAAATTATGAAATCCCTATGCCAGCCGCGCCGGGCGATGGGGGGAAGGCCCGGCAGGGGGGCCGGGCCTTTGGGGGAAGGGCTACGGTGTGGAGGTTGGAGACTCAATTCGTAAGTCGGTCGATTCAAAACCTATTTTTTCCGGCACGAACATGATTCATGCGATGCGGCGATCTTGCGAGCCTTTCTTTTGTTTAACCAAGCCAATATGGCGGTAAACATCAATTCACCTCCACGGGATCACGCGTCCGCCTTACACTCCCATAGACCTAATCCGTGGTCATTTTATTCCGGGGCTCTTCAAGTTCATTTTGATACGGTTACGAAAAGGGCAAAAAGATACCGCTGCTGCCGGCTTCGATCCGGGCGGCCGATAGAAGATCTTCGGCTAAATGATTTATTTCTGCAGTGCAATGGAAAATACCGCCTTGACCTCGTCTTTGACTTTCACCGCCCCCCCAGCAATTTTTACTGGTGTGATTCCGAATCCGGTTTGTTTTATCACCGACGTTCCCTGATACAGCCCATCCTTGAGGGCAACTTCGAACGAAATTGAATGTGTCTGGCCGTGTAAATCCAGATTCCCGTGAACAATCCAGTGGTCTGTCCCGCTTCGTTCCACTGCTGTAGACCGAAAATGAATCTCCGGGAAATGGGCTACATCGAGAATTTCAGGGCCCTGCAACGTCGCTTGAATGGCTGCTCGTGTTCTGTCAGAAATTTCGGGATCTAAAACGCGAAGCTTACTGGAGTCCACGCGCAGCTCCACCGTCGAGCTTTCCGAACCTCTAACTTCGCCCCATTCAATCGGAGCCTCGATTTCGTGATTGTGTGCAAGGCCAGCCAGGATGCCAGTCTTGTAGACATATACTGTGATCGTGGAATGAGCGCGGTCGATGGGTTGTGCATCGGAGTCGCCAAAAACGGGACCGGCCAGTGACATGAGCAATATGAGGATAACGGACGCCGCGATTTTCTTTCCCCGCTCGTTCAAGCTTTCCAAACCTAGTGCCCGTGTCCGCGTGACTCGTTTTTTCAGATGCTGCATGTTTTCCTCGTCGAATGGTCCCGGAGTGCTGTATGAGCTGCGGGGGTCACATTCAAATCACGAATACGGTCGGTCGTTCCCATCAGCTGGCAACGTTCTCGCCGGCAGTCGCGCGTCGCCACCGCCGGCGATCTGGCGGCCGGAATTGTGCAGGGCGGTTTTAATCTCCAGCGACGGTTCTCTGGCGCTTGGTTTGCACCTTGACCAACTCTGTGTGGCGCTTGGCTTGCGCAAGCTTCTGATCTTCCGCATTGGAGTATACGAATTGATGGCCGAAAGTCCGTCCCGGATAAAACCAGGACAAGATCGTCTCGGGTTCCATCTGTTCGCGTTCCGCGAATGTAATCGTAGTTTCGTTGGTCGCCCTGGGGGTCTCGATATTGTTGGTAAACACGGTCGCGAACAGCTTGGTTCGGTCAGTGTTGAAAACCTCGACGATATTACGGGAACCGAGGCTGCCAGCTAGCACGAACCAGTAGGTTCCCGCGGGTAAAACGCGTCCGGGAATTTGGACCTGACGATTGAAGGTAAGCTTGGTGGCCTGATCGTATTTGGCTGCCCGTGCAGAAGGCAGCAGGATCATGAATGCGAGTAAAGATCCCAGGGTGACGAAAGTTCCTCGATTGTTCATTTTGTTTCTCCTTGCTCTGACTGACCACCGCCACGGTCCATTTATTCCCGCATCACCAACGAACATTTTTGATGGCTAAGCGCTCGCGGGCGTTTGAGTCCACTTACTCCTCGCAGACGGCGTTTCCCGCGGTCGGGAATAAAAAACGCTGGTTTGTGGTCTTAGAGTCGGATAGCTGAGGGAGTATGGAAACCCAATAAGGTGTCGGATACCGCGAGACGCGAACGCTTTGAGCAAACTGTCCTGCCTCATCTGGACGCAGCGTACAACCTGGCACGTTGGCTGACGCGAAACGACCAGGACGCCCAGGACGTGACGCAGGAAGCGTGTTTGCGTGCGTTTCGTTTCTTCGACCGTTATCAAGGTGGGAGTGCGCGGGCATGGTTGCTGACGATCGTGCGAAACACTTGCTACACGTGGTTGCACAAGAATCGACAGTCTGACTCGACCGAGTTATTCGATGAAGAGATTCACTACTCAGAACTCTCTGGCGGTGCCAATCCTGAGGTTCAAGCATTGGCCGCTGCCGACAAAGAGACAGTGAGTCGTGCACTCGAAGAGCTGCCGGATGTGTTCCGTGAAGCGCTCGTGATGCGAGAAATGGAAGGAATGTCGTACAGGGAGATCGCCGACGTCACGGCGGTCTCCCTAGGCACGGTAATGTCGCGCTTAGCGCGGGCGCGAACGCGATTACGCCAATCTCTGACCGTCGAGCTCAGTAGGGGGTTCTGAAGTGAGCTGCGAGCTGACACAACGCTTCGTTCCGGGCTATATGGATGGTGAATTCGATTTGGTGCGCACCATCGAGATGGAGACCCACCTCAAGGATTGCGTCGTTTGCGCTCAAAAATTGGAAGACGAGCAGGGAGTGCGCACGCTGCTTCGGAGGAGCTCGCTGAATTATGCCGCACCGGCAGTTTTGCGGGACCGAATCCGATCATCTTTACGCGCATCGGCGAAAGAGGATATGGCAGTTCGGGAGAGTGGGATTCAATGGCGGTCGCTCGGCGCCTGGCGATGGGCGGGCGCAGTTGCGGTGCTCGTTTTATTCTCTCTGATCGGTTGGGAGTTTACAGCCCGTCTTCCGGAACCTTCCACCGATCAACGAATTGCGGCAGAAGTTTTCTCCAGCCACGTGCGCTCGCTCGAAGCCAACCACCTAATGGACGTCGTTTCGACCGACCAGCACACCGTGAAACCCTGGTTCGATGCCAAGCTCGATTTTTCCCCGCCTGTCGAAGATCTGGCGAGCAACGGTTTTCCGCTTGTTGGCGGACGTCTCGACTATCTCGAAGGTCGCGAGGTCGCGGCGCTGATCTATCAAAGGCGCGATCACTTCATCAACGTGTTCGTGTGGCCAGATTCCACGGGAGCCAACTCAACCCAGTCCATCGAATCACGCC
>Ga0210400_10005114_pt1 | contig 11198 bp, 7 predicted proteins | sample IncBWH26MmetaG_FD_155456 | JGI IMG/M metagenome (GOLD analysis project Ga0210400, IMG submission 155456) | Forest soil microbial communities from Barre Woods Harvard Forest LTER site, Petersham, Massachusetts, United States - Inc-BW-H-26-M | ecosystem: Environmental > Terrestrial > Soil >...
AAACAGCAGTCGTCGAAACATGCCGAAACTCCTTGTGACGTGCTTAGGAAGATGTTCCCACGAATGGCAGGGCGATGCCACCGGGGTTACTTCTTCGCAGGAATCTTGACGATCCGATCGCCCTGGAATGCCCCGATATAGATCGAGTTGCCAACCTGGAGCGCCTCGGAGACGCCCGAAATCAGCGCGCCCTTGCCCTCGGAATCGAAAACCGTCCTGGCTTCCATTTTTGCGGGATCGATTTCCGCGATCCCGAATGCCTGGATGCAAGGGGTGCCGCTGCCGGCTGGACACTCGCCGCCTGCGCCCTTGACGCCAGCGGCGAGCATGGTGCGCTTGCTGGTCCAGGAGATGTTGTCCGGCATGAAATCGAGCTTGATCATGGCGGTTTCCTTGCCTTCCTTGAGGTCGTACTTATGGACTTCTTTAGCGGTCCACGCATTGAAGTACATGTAACGCCCGTCGGAGCTCACCAGTACACCGTTCGGATATCCGGCGCGGGTGCCGGGCAGCTCCGCCTCGCCTTTCCCCGCCGTCCATCGTGAGACGTAGCCGCTGGGCTGGCCGTTAAAGACACCAGCCCCGCCGCCCTGAGGAGCTTTGCCCTTTTCCTTGGCCTGGCCCGGCGGAGGCCCCCCTTGAGGAACGACAGGCTGCAGCGCCGTGGGATGCGTTGCGATGAATCCGCCGTCAGGCTGCGCCGCGACGTCGTTAAAGGCCTGCATCGACACGACACACCCGTGCCAAATCAGATCCGACGTTCCGCCGGATTGCTTCAGTTCGAACATTTCGATGGACTCGCGGCCGCCGTGGTTAACCACGAAGACCTGTACGGCGCCACCGGTTCGCTTCAGCAGCGAGATTCCGTGCGGCCTGAGCGCGTCACCGATGGGGCCGGGACAAGCGGGATCGCCCCAATCCTTGCGCGGCTCGGCGCTCACCGCCAACCGCGTGAACGTTTTTTTCGCGGGATCAAACAGCATGAGGCCGGCAACTCCCGCGCCCGCAGGGCCGCCTACAAACTGGCTCACGATAAGCGACTTGCCGTCGGGCGTCAGCTCCAGATCTTCGGGTGAGCGCGTGCCGCAGATGATGTCGATGTCGCCGTGTACGCCGCACTCCATCAGAGGCGGTGCCGCCGGGCCGCCCTTCCCTTGCGCCAGCGCGACCGAGGCGGCGACAATCGCGGCCATCACTACAAATGCTGTTCTCATTACTGTTTCTCCGTGTAAGGTTCCATGCGCATCAACGCACCGTTGTTTTCGGCGGTCAGCAGATACAGGAAGCCGTCGGGGCCCTGCCGCACATCCCGGATGCGATTCTGCAGCTCGCGGAGCATCCCCTCGCGATGCAGTTCTTCCCACTTGTCGTTGAAATCAATCCGTTCGAGATGGCCCGAGCGCGGAACCTCGCCCTGCCGCATGCCGCCCACAAAGACGTTGTTCTTCCAATTAGGGAATTTGTCGCCGGTGTAGAACGTCATTCCGGAAATGGCGATGGCGGGCACCCAGAACACCACCGGCAGCTCCATCCCTTCCCGCCACGGATTATCCGACACACGCGGTCCGAGATAGAACCGGCCGAAGCTGACCACGGGCCAGCCGTAATTCCTGCCCGGTTGCAAAATGTTGATCTCGTCGCCGCCGTTAGGCCCGTCTTCGCATTCCCAGATGGCGCCGGTGTCGGGCTGAACCGCGAGTCCCAGAGCATTTCGATGGCCCAGGGTGTAGATTTCCGGACGATAACCCGGGCGGCCGACGAAGGGGTTATCCGGCGGAACGGTTCCGTCGTCGCGCAGCCGCAATACCTTGCCCGAGAGGCTATTCGGATCCTGCGCGGCGGCCGCTGCCGGCGGATCTCCGACGCCGACTGTCATGTACACCATCCCGTCCCGGCCGAAGATGATCCGCGATGCGTTGCCGTTCTGTGCCGCGGAAAAGAGGTCCTGAACGCCGGCTAGTGCGGAGCCGTCCCATCTTCCCCGGGCGAGCGTGATAACACCGGCGTTGTTTCCGGGGACTGCAGCGGCACCTGCAGGTTTGTGATAGGTGAAATAGATCAGCTTGTTCTCGCTGAAGCGCGGATGCAGCGCCAGGTCCATTAATCCGGCGAGGCCTTGCGCTTGTATTGGCGGCAGTCCCGCGACCGGATTCGGATCGAGCACGCCGTTCCGGACGATGCGCAAACGTCCGGGCCGCTCGGTGATCAGGATGCCGCCGTCCGGAAGAAACGCCATGCTCCAGGGCTGGTTGAGTCCTTTGGTCACGATCAGCCGGATTTGATGCTGGATGCCGGTGTCGAGAACGATCGGCCCATCGGGAAGGGGCGGCGACGGCCAATTGATTCCGGGCGGCGCTGTCGGCGCCTTTCCGGCTTTGCCTTTGGCGGCTTTGTCCTGAGCCACTGCGGGCTGTTGCGCACGGCCGGCAAAAGCGGCGAGAACGGTTATTACGCCAACGGCGAGGGTCCAGATGCAAGCGCGCGTTTTCATGGATGCACTCCCTTAATACCGTTGGCAAGTATAATCCAAACTGAAGCCTTCGGCATTTTCATGATCCACACTCCTTCACCCACACGCCGCGATTTCGTTTCCGGGCTCGCTGGGATGGGCCTGCTCCTGGGAAGCTGTAATCGGGTCGGCCGGGAATCGACCGCCACTCCTGATACCGGTAAAGCCGATGTTACCTTGCGAATCGGCCCGGTCTTGGCCGATATCGCCAAGGATCACACCATTAGCACGATCGGCTATAACGGCAGCGTTCCCGGTCCGCTGATCCGGATGCGCGAGGGCGTGCCGGTGACCGTGGACCTCTTCAACGACACGGATTCGCCAGAGCTGGTCCATTGGCACGGCCAGATCATTCCAGCCGACATCGATGGCGCAGCCGAGGAAAAGAGCCTGGTGGTTCCGGCGAATGGGCATTTGCGGTATCGGCTGACTCCCCAGCCGGCCGGAGCTCGCTGGGTTCACTCGCACGTCATGGCGATGTCGGATTTGAACCGCGGTACCTATACCGGCCAGTTTGGATTCGTCTACGTCGAACCCAAGAGCGAGCGCGGTTCCTACGATCAGGAAATCTTCCTGGCGACGCATGAATGGGAGCCTTTCTATACTTCAGCGGAAGACGCGGAGCAGATGGATGCGCAGCAGAAAGCCCGGATGGCCGAGCTGGAGGGTTCGGGCAAGAAAGACGAAAAGCCAAATGGGTGGGAGATCGGCTACCAGCGCTTCACCGTCAACGGCAAGTGTCTCGGTTTCGGCGAGCCTGTTCGCGTGAAGGAGGGTCAACGCGTCTTGTTTCACTTCCTGAATGCGAGCGCCACGGAAAACATCCAGCTCGCGTTGCCGGGCCACATGTTCCAGGTTGTCGCGCTGGATGGCAATCCGGTGCCGCGCCCGCAGATGGTTGATGTGCTCGATCTGGGAACCGCTGAACGGATCGATGCCGTGGTCGAAATGAAGAATCCGGGTGTGTGGATTCTGGGAACCCCCAAGGACGACGATCGCCGCGACGGAATGGGAATCGTGGTTGAGTATGCTAACAAGTCCGGCCAGCCCCGCTGGATCAAGCCTCCCCAAAAGGCCTGGGATTACACCCTGTTCGGCGACAACCGCCCGGCGCCGGCTCCCGACGAGGTGATTCCGGTGGCGATCGGGAAGATCAACGGCGGGACGGGGGGCTTCAACCAGTGGACCATCAACGGCAAGGTCTACGACGAGAAAGCGGAGCCCAAGATCCTGCACAAGGGAAAGCGATACCGCCTGGCCTTCGACAATCAGACCGACGACACGCATCCTGTTCATCTGCATCGCAACAACTTTGAGCTGACGAATGTACACGGCAAAGCGACGGGAGGCGTGGTGAAGGACGTCGTGACGCTGAGGGGCTTCAAGAAGATCGACGCGGACTTTACACCGGTCATGGAGGGACTAGTACTTTTCCATTGCCACCAGCAACTGCACATGGACTATGGGTTCAAGCTCCTGTTTAACGTGATTTAAAAAGTGATATGATGCTTGGTCACAAACCGAAATGCTTGTGCGTTGCCTGCGAGCTTCGTCGTTGTTCGCCCTGCTCCTGTTCCCTGCACTGACTTTTCAATCTGACCTGAATGGCCCGGCTCGTATTACGCCGATCCGGTCCCGCGAGGCCACCGCGCGGCCCGATTCCGGTTTTCCGGAGCCGACGCTTCGCATCGATACATCGCTGGTGCTGATCCCCGCGCAGGTCACCACGCGCGCGGGATCGCCGATTATGGATCTCAAGCCGAAGGACTTCCGGATCTACGAAGACGGAACGGAACAGGAGATCAGCTATTTCGCGAAAGACGACGCCCCGGTTTCCATCGGCGTCCTGCTGGACTCCAGCGGCAGCATGAAGAACAAGAAACAGAAGTCATCCGAGGCCGCGGCGGCGTTCTTCAGGACCGCCAATTCGGAAGACGAGTTTTTTTTGATCGAATTCGACGAACACCCCAAACTGGCAGTACCGTTTACCAGAGATACCGACCTGCTCTACCACGAAATCAGCCACGCCCGGCCCTACGGCCGGACTTCCCTATTTGACGCGATTCACATGGCGCTGGGTGTGATGAAGGCGGCCCACCACGACCGGAAAGCGCTGGTGATCGTTTCCGACGGCGGCGACAATCGCAGCCGCCACACATTCAACGCAATCAAGAGCGACGTGCTGGAATCCGACGTTCAGCTCTATGCCATGGGAATCTTCGATCCCGAGGGTGTCTCCCCGGGCTCGCGCGAGGAATCCGACGGCCCGCAGCTTCTCGACCAGCTCGCGGAATTGACCGGCGGCCGGCATTTCCCCGTTTTGAATCTTGCGAGTCTGGCCGACGTGAGCACCCGGATCGGCCAATTGCTGAGGAACCGGTATCTGCTCGGATACAACCCCTCGAACACCGCGCGTGACGGCCGCTATCGGGGCATTAAGCTCGATATCGCGGCATCCGTGGCTGCTGATGTGCACGTTCAGTATCGCAAGGGTTATTACGCGCCTCAGCAGTAGGGCCTTAACCCGGAAGAGCCAGTAGTCTTAACTAATTCAGACTTGGTCCTGTCAGCCCTCACTCCACTTGCCAAAAATGCCAGGTTGGGCAGATACGGCGCCCGTGGCCTCTATTATTAACTGCACAGTAACGCCACAGTCATGGCTTTGCCATATATTGCAGCTAGCCTAAGTGCTTACTCGCTGCAATCCAACCTGGGGAGTCTATTCGCGCAATGCCGAATCATTCGATGAAAAAGATCCGTATCTTCGCGGTCAGCCTGTTCCTATGCCTGGGATGGAGCCAACTCCACGCACAACAGGGTGGAACCCTCTCCGGGATGGTATCAGATCAAGCTGGAAAAGCGATCCCGAATGCCACCGTGGAAGTGAAAAACGAATCCGGCGGAGGCGCTCGCACCGTTACTGCTGATGCTGAAGGAAAATTCTCGGCTTCTGACCTCGCGCCCGGAGGCTACTCGATCACTGTATCAGCGCCTGGTTTCGCCCTGAGCACACGCTCCGGAGCGCAGGTCAGTGCTGGCGCGACACAGGACGTCCCCATCACGTTGTCGGTGGAGACAGTGTCGACCTCAGTCACGGTAACAGAGAGCATTTCCACAGCTGCGGCCACTGCGCCGTTGGGCAACACCCTTGACGCGGTTTCCGCCAAGACCGAGATCAGCTCCGATTTCATTCGGAATTTCATGTCGCCCATCGCCGACTACGCCGAGTACGTGAATCTTGCACCGGGCACGTTCAGCCTGAATCCCAATGGGATTGGACTCGGCCAGGGCAAGACGTTTTTCCGCGGCTTCAACGACGGGTCATATACGATGACGTTCGATGGGATTCCCTTCGAAGACACAAACAGCCCGACGCACCACTCCTGGGCGAATTTTCCGAGCGGCTGGACAGATCGCGTCGACTTCGACCGAAGTGCCGGCCTCGCATCCGATGTCGGCCCTACTAACTTCGGCGGGTCCATCCATCTGAATTCGCCGCAATTGTTCCCGGACCCGGACATTCGCGCAACGGGATCGTACGGCTCCTGGAATACGCGCCTGCTACAACTGGATGCCGATTCCGGTTTCTTTGGACCTGGTAACAAGAATAGTTTCCTAATGGACGTGCAACAACTGCTGTCCGATGGGTATCAAACCTTCAACTATCAAAAGCGTGTGGCGGGATACGGAAAGTATCAATATCGCTTTTCCGACCGCACCTCCCTCACGGTATACGGCGGGCTGGTAGACATCTGGACCAACACGCCGGATACGACCAATCCCACACGCGGTCAAGTCGCGGCGTTCGGGGACAATTTTCTGTTGAGCGGCGATCCCGGCACGCTTTCGGCGCCGAATCCCTTGTTCTACGGCTACAACTTTTATCACGTACAAACCGACTTCGAATACGTCAATTTCAATTCGGATCTCGGAAATGGATGGAAGTTCGATACGAAAGCTTATACCACCCGTTACTGGAACAAGCAGAACCTCCAGAAGTACGCATGCGCGACTTCCGACTGCGTGGCCTATACGGCCAACCTTAGCCCCGCCAAGCCCAGCGGTGTCGACAAGCTGAACGGATACCGCCACGCCGGCGATACGGCGATTCTAAGCAAGGCATCAAAATGGGGTGTTTTTCGCACGGGCGTGTGGTACGACTGGGCCTATACCGATCGCTACCAATACCCCTCCAATGGAATACTTGGGTGGGTCGATACGCCGCTCCCCAATTTCCACGAGCATTTTATTACGCAGTCTTTTCAGCCTTTTGCGGAATACGAATGGCACCCGTACCAGAAATTGATCGTCATAGTGGGCATCAAGGCCGCCGACTATAACATGGCCCTGAATCAGTATCAGGACAACGGTAAGACCGTCGGTTGCCTCGGCGGGACAGCCGGCAAAGATCCGGCCACGGGAGCTCCGATTTGTATCGGCGGCACCGCGTTCACGACGCACCAGATCAATTACAACAACTGGTTGCCGAACCTGTCAGCCCGGTATCGAGTCAAGAATAACTGGTCTGTGTATGCCCAGTGGTCCGAGGGCAGCATCATTCCGGTGAGCGCTGTATTCGACGTTTCGAACGGAACAGTGGCAACTCCTCCCAAACCGACGCTGGCCAAGACCTATCAGATCGGTTCTGTGATCAAGAACCGGCGGTGGACCCTGGACACCGACCTTTACTACATTCATTTCCAGAACGGCTTCGATTCTTACTACGATCCAAATGCCAACGATACGATCTTTGTCGCCACCGGTCCGAGCAACACCAAAGGCATCGAAGCGGAGAGCAACCTCATCGTTGGACGGGGATTCTCGGTGTACCTCAATGGAACGTGGGGATCGGCGAAATATCAGACTGGCCCGAACTACCCCAATGGCGGCCTGTGGGTTGCGAATGCGCCGAAAAACGTCGAAAGTGTGGCCCTTCTGTATCGGTATCAGAATTGGGACCTCGGCTTAACGGAGAAGCGCGTCGGCACGATGTACAACGACAATGGCTCGCTGCCGTACAAAATCGACGGGGTCGCCCTTCCCATTCCGTATCCCGTCGACCAGGCGATCACCATCCAGCCCTTCAACCTGGTGAACTTCTTCGCGAATTACACGTTCAAGAATTCCTCCCTGTTCCGCGGCAGCAAGCTCGGTTTGGCAATCAACAACCTCGCGGACAGCCACAACATCGTAGGGGTCACCCCGGCAATCTCCCCAACTGCGGCGGTGCCTTACGCGGCAAGTGGAGGCGATCTGTTGAATCTGCTTCCAGGACGCAGCGTGATGGTTTCGTTGACGGTCGGTTTCGCGCCGAGGCGATAAGTTGCGCCTTCGGGGAGCATACCTGGTCCTGCTGCTCTCGATCGGGACCTGGAGTGCGCCCGCAGCAAACAAGATCGCACGCGATTGGGTGAAGTATCCGTCCATTGCGCAGGTCGACACCGGCGAAGAGATTTTCGCCATCGGCGACGTGCACGGGGATTACGACCGCTTAGTGAAGTTGCTGGCGGCGGCAAAAATCATTGAGCGTCCCGTGGATACTGACGCAGTGAGGTGGATCGCAGGCAAAGCCGTTCTGGTGTTCACCGGCGATCTCGTCGATAAAGGACCGCATTCCCTCAAGGTCGTCCAACTGGCGGCCTCCCTGCGGAAAGCGGCGGCTGCGAACGGTGGCCGGGTGGTCACACTTATGGGCAATCACGAAGCCGAGTTCCTGGCGGATCCCACTGAAAAAAAAGTGAAAGACTTTGCGCAGGACATTCGCGGCGCCGGCCTCAAACCCGCGGACGTCGCGGCGTGCCGTGGAGACGTGGGACAGTTCCTGTGCTCGCTGCCTTTTGGCGCCCGGGTGAACGACTGGTTCTTTTCGCATGGCGGCAACACCGGCGGCCGCACCATTCCACAGCTCATCGCTGATTTCCAGAACGGCGTCGGCCAGGATGGATTCGGCAGCCGGCAACTTGTCGATTCCAACTCGATGCTTGAGGCACGCATCGGCGAGGAAGGCCCGGGCGGAAAATCCTGGTTCGAGGTCGATAGTCCTCATCGAAGTGCGGAGCAGCTTTTGAGCAGCTACGTTGCCGCATTGGGCGTCAGCCACTTGGTGCAGGGCCATCAGCATCAACAGATTGTCTTTGACGACGGGCAGCGGCGCCACGCCGGCCAGATGTTCCAGTGGCGTGGCCTGCTCTTCCTGATCGATGTCGGTATGTCCGAAGGCGTTGGCGATAGTCACGGCGCGATTCTGCACATCCGGCGCCGGAACCGTGAAGAGGCGTTCGTGATCGACACCGATGGCACGGAGACGAGTCTTTGGAAGAACCGTAACTAGTTGCGGCGATCCCGGGAGGTCATCAGCTCTTCGATATTAATGAGCTCGGTGGGATAGTTGCCGGTGTAGCAGGCGTAGCAGTAGTCCTGGCGATCGTCCTGGACGGCTTCGCGCAAGGACCCCAGAGACAGGTAGCCCAGCGAGTCAGCTTCGACAAAGCGCCGTATCTCCTCGACGGAGTGATTGGCCGCGATCAGCTCGCCCAGGCTGGGCGTATCGACTCCGTAGAAGCACGGCGAAACGGTCGGCGGGCACGAAACGCGCATGTGAACTTCGCGTGCGCCCGCGCCGCGCACCATGCGGACGATCTTGCGCGAGGTGGTTCCGCGGACCAGGGAATCGTCGACCAGGATGACACGCTTGCCTTCGAGCAGGTGCCGCACGGGGTTGAGTTTCAGCTTGACGCCGAAATCGCGGATGGCTTGCGAAGGCTCAATGAAGGTCCGGCCCACATAGTGATTGCGAATCAGTCCATGGCGGAACGGTATTCCGGATTCAGAAGCGTAACCGATGGCTGCGGCGACGCCCGAATCAGGAACCGGAACCACGACGTCGGCGCCCACCGGATGTTCGCGCGCGAGCAATCGGCCCAGCATTTCGCGCGATTCCTGCACTGGACGCCCGAAGACAATCGAATCCGGCCGCGAAAAATACACGTGCTCGAAGACGCAATGCGCGTGATCGCGCACCGGAGCGTACCGCTCGCGGGTCAGGCCCTCGGGTCCCACGATGACCATCTCGCCGGGTTCGACGTCGTTCAGGTATACGGCATTAATCAGGTCGAACGCGCAGGTTTCGGATGCGAAAACATTCGCAGTGCGGCCGCCGGACATCTCCATCTGGCCGAACGCGAGCGGCCGGAAACCGTGCGGGTCGCGCGCGACGAGGATGCGGTCCTCCGCTAGAAACACCAGTGAAAAAGCCCCCTCCAGTTGCAGCAGCGCCTCGCGCAGCGCTGCGGGCAGCGTCTTCTCCCGCGATCGGGCGACCAAATGCAGGATCACTTCCGTATCGCTGTTGGCTTGAAAGATGGACCCATCGCGTTCGAGTTCCCGCCGCAGCTCGGCGGCGTTGGTGATGTTGCCATTGTGGGCCACCGCGATGCGGCCTTTGTTGCAATTCACCGTGAACGGCTGCGCATTCAGCATTCCGCTATCGCCCGCGGTGGCATAGCGCGTGTGGCCGATGGCCATTTCGCCAGGCAGCCCGCCTAGGACTTCAGGAGTGAATAGATCCGCTACCTGGCCGATGCCGCGATGGGTGTGGATCAGTCGGCCGTCGCTCGAGGCGATGCCGGCGCTTTCCTGTCCGCGATGTTGCAGTGCGTAGAGACCCAGGTAGGCCAGATTCGCGGCCTCGGGATGCCCGTAGATCGCGAAGACACCGCACTCTTCATGTAGCTCGTCGAACATTATTTGCTCACCTGCGGGGACTCCTCACCCTACTAGAGCCGGGCTCAGCAGATTCTCCAGAGCGTTTTCCCAAACTTCGCGAAGGCGTTCGACGCGGCAATCGATCCACGTTTCGGCCTGGGTTGCAGCGTGCGTCACGGACCCGTTACTGATTTGCAACCGCTCTTTCATTGTAACGCCCAAGCGGAGGCACTCGACCTTGTTTTCGCGGGCGATCCTCTCCACGGCCTCAGGCTCGCTGGTAGATATCAGGATTCGGGACGGTCCTTCGTGGAACAGTGCAAATTCAGGACGTATATTGCTATCAAGGGAGCCGGCGTCGATCAAGATAGACGCGCCGATCCCGTCCGCGCAGCACTCGGCCAGCGCCACTCCCAGACCACCATCGCCCACGTCGTGCGAAGATTCCGCCAATCCCTGTGCGATTACCTCGCGAATCGCGTTGTGGACCCGTTTTTCGTAGTCCATATCGAGGGCCGGCGGCAGTCCCCACATCTTGTTCAAGACCGCCTTCGCGTATTGGGTGCCCCCGAAACGGGTGGCGTCCACGGAGCCCAGCCCGCCGAGCAGAAGCACCGCGCGCCCCGGTCCCTTAAAAGGGATGGTCACTGGCGGCGCGGTTTTCAAAAGGCCCACGATGCCCATCACCGGCGTCGGCCAGATGGCCTCGCCGAGTGTTTCGTTATACAGGCTCACATTGCCGCCGGTTATGGGGGTTTCGAAAAGGCGGCAAGCCTCGGAAATTCCTTCGATCGCTTCCACCAGTTGCGCCATGATCTCCGGCCGCTCCGGATTTCCGAAATTCAGATTGTTGGTCGCTGCCACGGGCAAGGCACCGACTGCCGACAGGTTGCGGCAACATTCGGCCACCAGCAATCGCGCACCTTCGCGCGGCGAGAGCGAACAGTAGCGGCCGTTTCCGTCCACCGACATGGCTACACTAGTC
>Ga0210400_10005115_pt1 | contig 11197 bp, 11 predicted proteins | sample IncBWH26MmetaG_FD_155456 | JGI IMG/M metagenome (GOLD analysis project Ga0210400, IMG submission 155456) | Forest soil microbial communities from Barre Woods Harvard Forest LTER site, Petersham, Massachusetts, United States - Inc-BW-H-26-M | ecosystem: Environmental > Terrestrial > Soil >...
CATCGCCGCTCCATAACTCACGATGATCCAATTGGTCTTACACGGCTAAGCTAGCTGAATCCACCATAAAAATGGACCGTTTTGGACCCCAAATGGACCCCAATTTTTCTCGGTCACAGGCTGTGTTGCGAGCACCGTTCTATCTGAATTGCGACCAAGTAGGAAAATGCGAACAACATAGCGCCAAATGCGAACGATGCTCGGGTTCCGCGTTGAGGGCCGTCGCGCCGGCGTCAGGCTGGGGCGCGGAAATTCAGGCCGCGCTGTTCGTTGAATTGCTACGTGACTCTGAGATCGAGCGCGTCGCGGCTCATGCTGCGGCGCAGTCCTTCGGGCGTGACGTAGCGGAGCGTGCCGTTTTCCCACGTATATGCAACCGCGAAGACGAGGCCGCCGTCACGGCGCACGAAAACAAATTGTTCAGGGTCGGGTTGCGGTGCTTGGGTGACGGTACTTTCCGGTTGCGGGTCGCTCACCTCACGCGAAGCTCGCGCGCGTCGCAGTTGGCGCGGTGCATCGGGGGTGTCATCGGCAACTTCTTCTTCGATTACCGTGGGCTGTGATTCTGCGACAGGTACTTCCTCTACGATGACCGATGGGCTCGACAGAAAGCCGCCGAAGCCGAAGGGAACTCCGTCGTCGAAAAATCTGCGGCGGTGCAGGCGGCTGCTGCTGCTGATAGCGGCCAGGTGCGGAAAATCAAATCCCAAGCCAGGCACATCTTCGAAATCTGTGCGGTCAAATCCGAATGGGTTGCTGTTGTTGCGATGAATTATGCGCACGCCATTGCTTCGCCTGCGCAGCGCGGGTGCGCCAATGCGGGCGGCGCTTTGTGTTCCTGACTGCACGCGCATAGTGGAGCGTGCTGGAGCGAAAGCCGAGTGCGAAATTGCCCCGCCAGCATGGAATCGCGTCGCCATTGCAGGACCAGCCATACCTCCGCGGCGCTGCGCCGCGCCGAGCGCCGGAATAGCCAATACGATCATTGCAACTGCTGAAAGTCTGCCCATGGCCGAACCTCTACTAGAAGGATGCGCGCGGTGGGACACCCGTTTCAACCTTCGTGAACAAACATTTTTCCCACGTTGCCGGGTTGCAGCAGATAATCGCGCTCCATTTCCGAGACTCTTCAAAAATTCCGTATATCGCCTGGCAATGTGCTTTTATCAATCCTGGGTAATCGTGGACGCATTTGCATTTGTTCGTGTTGCTTGCCCTAAAAGCGAAGAGGCGTCCTGCGAGGAACGCCCCGTCGAAACTGCGTAATCGAGTGAGCAGAATAATCATCGGAACGAAGCCGCAAACCTAGCAATCAAACTCTGTCTTGTGCGGTATCCTCGCATCGTCCCGATGTCGGCAGAGTTCAGTGCTCAGTGGTGACCGCCGCCGCCTCCACCACCAGCATGGCCTCCGCCTCCACCATGAAAGCCGCCTCCACCCGGAGCGCCGCCTCATCGGCCCCACAAACGCAGTACTTGTGGGTCGTTACTGACTGGCCACAAAAGATGAGCCTTCGGAAAATCGGCAGAGCCTATCGACTCTGGTAGAGTGCGCCGCTTCTTGGTCAATATACCGCGCACTTACCGCAGGGTCACAATGTCGTGCGCCAGAAAGCCGATGGTATTGACGCGAAAACTCTTCTTCTGAAAGCAGGACCGAGCCAGTTTCCGCTGCTCCGAGTGGAGACCGTACGATAGCAACATCGATACTGCAAGCGTCGGACCAGCGGGCGAAGTCTTCAGGCTTTCTGTTGCCGGCATAATCGGGAACCGCCGAACAGATCGTCTTCGCGTTCGGGAATCGCTCTTCAGGAATTTGTCACAATCAGCTGCGGCTCGATCACCACTTCCCCAGGTGAGTTCTTTTTAACGCCGCCACGAAACGCTTTTTAAGGTCGACCGGTTGCTCGGAGTTAAAAGACTATCTTCCTCACCGACCAACACATCGTCCACGCGTCACAGACCGTACGCTTAGCGACCAGTCTATGTATCTTATTTTTTCTGTGGCTTGGAAATCTTATTTCAGTCAATGATGGAGAAGAAGTCTACAGCAATACCACGCCGTCCGAAGCTACTGCATTGAGACAAGTTCACAGCAGCATCGTTTTGCTTGCGTGGGAAACGGGGCTCGCTAGTATAGGCACTGCGCCATGAAGCAATAAACTGAACAATGCGACCGGGGAGTTTAGGAATGGAGCTGTCCTTCGAGCCACTTTTGATTCTGCTTCTCGGGGAATCAAGTTAATTGTTGATGATTTCTCGGGGAACCGTCCTTGGATGACTGCCGGGTCCAGAGGGATCCCCGTATGATTGCTAACGTCGCGAAAGCAACCGCAAGCCCGGTTAGAACAAGATAGATGTTCGGCACCATCGCGGATAGAGGTATGAGGATAAGGCAAAGCGCGACTGCGCATGGGACGACAAAGATCCAGAGGAACAGGGAGACGATAAGCATTTTCACCGGGTCACCCCTTTTAACAGCTTCGGCTCCTCTTCGAAATGTGACTCTCGAGTTTCAGCGGACGGGCGCAATCTCGAGCTGGTCTCCCACCTGAGTTCCCGAGCGAAAAATGGTGTGGGTAGGCAGCTCCAGCACGCTCGAGGCCTTCAAGGAAACCTTGGAGATTCGAAAGGGCCGCACATGCTCTTCGATGTGCACGACCTTCTTTTCCTTGCCAAGGAAGACCAGGTCAATCGGGAAAAGCATCCCGATGGTATGAACACCGCTGGACGGCACGATCCAGAGACCTCGACCGAGTTGGGCCCACCGCTTGGTTTTTCCGAGCAGCCCGACCAGCCGAAGCAGATAGCTGTCGGCAATAGCCGCTTCCGTGGCCAAAAACGTTTCGCGCGTTTTGTTGTACACGTATAGCGGACGATTTTGACCGTTCTGGGACATTGCGCTGTGCACCCCGTTTCAGTGTGTTTTTCAGAGGATCCTTCGTCTTATGGCGTTGAGTACTACTCGACGCTCTTGCGCCTACGCCGATAAATGATGACGAAAAGAACCACCACAGCCAATACACCTGCCACGACTCGAATCATTGTTGCGTCCATTATATTCTCCTTTTGTTAAATACTCCGCCGCCGCGCCTTCTGTTGTGGCGGCGGAAACTGCGATCACTTCTGAAGAGCCAAAAACTGCCTCATAATAGCGATTACAGCGGGACCCAAGATTACGACTATCAGCGCCGGAAATATGAAAAAAACCAGCGGCGGCACCATCTTGACGGTGGTCTTTGCGCTCGCCTCTTCCGCTCGCTGACGTCTTTTCGTACGTAAATCATCCGAGAACACGCGCAATGATTGAGCAACGCTGGTGCCAAAGCGTTCAGTCTGGATCAGCATTGCCACCAGGGACTTGATATCCTCCACCCCGGTCCGACGCGCGAGTTCGCGCAAAGCCTCGATACGGCTTTTTCCGATGCGCATCTCCAAATTCACAAGCTGGAGCTCGCCGCTGAGTTCACGATGAGTGATTCGCAGCTCTTGCGACGTTTTCATGAGCGCCTGATCCAGACCGAGACCGGATTCCACGCAAATCACCAGCAGGTCAAGACCGTCTGGAAGGGCTCGACGCAGGCGATGTTGACGGGCACGAACGCGCCGAACCAACCACAGTTCAGGAAAGAGGTAGCCGACAATTGCGGCCATGCCTAGGTACAGATAAGGACTTGCGCGATAAATCCCTGTCCCAAAAACGAGGGTTACCAACGCGAGGGGTGCGAGGACTTTGAATCCTCGCATAGCCATAACAGCTTGAGAGCTGCGGTATCCGGCCCGCATCATCATTAACTGTGCACGAGGAGCCTGGGCGGAGTCACCGGGTACCATCTTCCCTACCGTGGCGAGTGTGTTCCTCACGCGCTCCTTCTGCTTATCCGAGAAGCTAGCCTCGGGAACGGTTACCGCAGGATTCATCAGACGCGAAAGGCGGGCAGCGATGCCAGTGCCGCCGGGCGCAAACGCGTAAACTAGAGCTAGTAGAATGGCCACGGTAGCCAGAAAGGTCACCGCTGTCATACCCCAAACCATCTTGTCAGTCTCCTTCGAACCTTAAACTTCGATCCTGATGATCTTCCAAATTATCAGCGAGCCAACTACCTGCATAAATCCGGCAACGGCCAGAACTGTGGGGCCCTTCGGGTCGTCAAATAGCACTCGCATATAGCTCGGATTGAGTATGCTCAGTGCGAAAGCCATGATAATCGGCAGGGCGATAAGGATTCCCGCCGTCAATCTGCCCTGGGCGGTGCGCGTCTTAACTTCGCGGTAGATTCGGAAGCGCTCGCGGATGACACGCGCAAGACTGTCCAGAATTTCCGCCAGGTTTCCACCTGTTTCCTTTTGGACCATCAAGGCTGTGACGAAGAAACGGACGTCGATCAAAGGCGTGCGCTCCGCCATGTTTAGGAGTGCATCTCGGAGAGGAAGACCAAAATTCTGCTCTTCAAAGGCGGTTCGAAATTCGCCAGCGACAGGCTCTGCCGATTCCTTGGCAATCATCTCTAGCCCTGTTGTGAAAGCGTGACCCGCCCGAACCGCCCGGCCCAAAAGATCTAAGGCCTCGGGAAAATGTTCTTCAAACTTCCTCAAGCGCCGGCGGCGGGTCCAGGCGATAGAGGCGAAGGGAACGCTAGCAAGTCCCAAAGCACAAAGAGATTGAATCAAGAATTGTGGAAAGAAACGACCAGACAGCACGTACGCACCCATCCCCAGCACGGCGGTCAAAAGCACTAGCTTTCCCGGCTTCATCTTGAGCCCCGCTTGCGAGATGTACTCTTGAAGCCGGCTGGCCCACGACCATTGCATCATCAAGTGATGAACGGCCGGAACGCTGCTCAACATTTCGTCGCGCACTAACTTGAGCCCGAGAGAGATGTCGCCGCGGCGCTCGGCCTTGCGGACGGACTCCATGCGCCGACGGACGACTTCCTGATTCTTGTCTGTGCTGGCAATCATCCAGACGGCCAGGAGAAGCAGCGTGATCATCAAAAACGTGAGGATGAAAATCAAAATCCCCATAACTGATCCTCTATAAATGCGGCCGACGATATCGGCATGTCATATTCTCAACGAAAGCTCGGACCCTCGAACATGGAAGCCGGAAGTTGAATTCCAGTTACAAGCAGCTTCTCCGCGAATTTCGGGCGCACGCCGGTGGCCATGAATTCGCCGATTACCTCGCCGTTTTCGCGAATTCCGCGTTTGCGGAAGACGAAGATTTCCTGCATGGTCACAACCTCCCCTTCCATTCCGGTAATTTCAGCCAGACTGAGGACCTTGCGCGTACCGTCGCTGAGGCGGCTTACCTGAACAACCACGTCAATGGCCGACGAAATCTGTCTTCGGATGGCGCTCTCCGGAAGGTTCAAACTGGCCATGGCCACCATGGTCTCTAAGCGGGCGAGAGCGTCGCGAGGAGTGTTCGCGTGGATGGTCGTCAGAGAGCCGTCGTGACCGGTGTTCATTGCTTGCAGCATATCCAGCGCTTCCTCGCTGCGTACTTCGCCAACGATGATGCGATCTGGACGCATGCGAAGAGAGTTAATCACCAGCTGCCGCTGGTGAATTGCGCCCTTGCCTTCGATATTGGGGGGCCGAGTTTCCAGACGGACGACGTGCTCTTGATGAAGCTGCAGCTCGGCCGCGTCTTCGATGGTCACAATTCGTTCCCGATTGGAAATGAACGATGAAAGGACATTGAGAAAGGTGGTCTTGCCGGCCCCGGTTCCACCTGAAATAAGGACATTCAGACGCGCTTTCACACAACCGCGCATCAAATCCAGCATGGGGGGCGTCAGGCTGTTGTTATTGAGCAAATCGTCCGCGGTTAGAGGATCGCGACCGAACCTGCGGATCGAAAGACAAGGACCATCGACAGCCAATGGAGGAATGATGGCATTCACACGCGAACCGTCTGCGAGGCGGGCGTCAACCATCGGCGAAGATTCGTCGACTCTTCGCCCGATCGCGGAGACGATGCGATCAATGATGCCCATCAAATGGACATCGTCTCGAAACTGGACAGAAGTCGCTTCGAGCATACCTTTGCGCTCGACGTACACGCGTTTGTGGGTGTTGACGAGTATGTCTGAAACGGTAGGGTCCGCCAGGAGAGGCTCAAGGGGCCCCAAGCCAAACACTTCGTCGAGGACTTCCTGGGCGAGGCGCTCCCTCTCCTGCAAGTTCATTGGGGTGGATTCGCCGACGACGAGGGCCTCGAGAATCTGACTGACTTCGCGGCGCACCTCCTCCCTGTTCACCTCGTTCAGCCGGTCGAGATTCAGCTTCTGAATCAGCTTGCGGTGGATCGCGGCCTTTACTCCGCCGAAGTCAGTGCGCGCGACAGTCGTGGGTAGCATCTTCTAATTCACCTCTTGGCGGAAAACGAGAAGAGCCCGCCTAGTGAGCCTTTTTTGGCGATGACGTTGCCGTCGATTCCAGCCAACTGACAGGCGATTTGACGATACCGGTTGCTGAGCACGTTGTTGTGGTTCTGTTGAATGGGGGTGCCCAGGTTTACCGCTTCGCTGGCTTTCCGGAAATCGTTTGGCAAACATGCAAAAACAGGGTGGCTGAGATCCTTCTGAATGCTCTTCAAAGCTTCATCATCGCCCTTATGCCACCGGTTAATAATGATGCGCGAGCGATCGGGATCAATCCCGAACCCTTTCAGCGCTAGCAACCGGCGCTCCAGCGTCCACAGCGCGGGCACGTTTGCTTCTGCAACCAGCAAAATCATGCGCGCCATCCGCAACACTTGGCTCCACTCCGATGAGAATTGTGATCCGATGTCCACCAACACCATATCGAAACTGCTTTGCGCGACATTTACTACGCGTTCCAGCGGAGGCACTGCAATGGATTGCCATTCCTCCGGCTGCATGGCCCCACCGAGAATTTCCAGCTTCGTCTTGTGGCGTGTCAGTAGCCCCGAAAAAAAATGACTATCGAGCCGGTCGAGATTTTCGACCGCATCGCGAACACCGAATTTCGTATGGAGATCCAGCAGGAGATGGACATTCCCCAGGGGACGCGCGAAGTCCAACAGGACAACGCGCCTATGCGTGTAAGTAGAGAGTTGCACACCGAGATTGACCGCTACCGTTGTGGTCCCGACCCCACCCTTCGAGCCCATTACGACAATCAATTTTTCCAGCGTCGACCGGTCCTTGGTCTCCGCCTCCTGCATAAAGCGCGACAGAATCTCCTTCAGAGCATCCGGGTTAACCGGCTTGGGCAGGAAATCCTGTACGCCGCTGCGCATCGCTTCCAACATCAGTTGGTGGCTCGGAGCGGACGATGACGAACAGGCCACCAGCTTTACTGATGGACGAATGCGCCGAAGCTGGGCCGCAAAAGCAAAATAGCCTTCCGGATCACGGGAGAGGTCCAGAAAAACTACATCGGGCAGCGACTCCGCTGTGTCTGTAATCTTTTCCGCGGGAATAGTCCATTGCTTAATGGACTTGACGCGCCCGGTTTGCTGCAGACTAGCCATTAGTTGCGCTGAACTGGCCGCGTCGCCGCTGGCTATTCCCACTGTTAACATTGCCCGCTCTTCCCGGTCCCAAACTCTGGTTCTAACAACATATGTCTCATGCCCTGTACTATTCCGGTACGGACGGATTCGATTGCGCAGGAACAGTTGGCCTCAAAAAAGATGCCGGAAAGTCTGGCCCCTGAGGCACTTCATCCGGGGAAAAGGGCCTTACGATTCTCGGCGTAACCACCACCAACAATTCATCCTTGCTCTTAGTGCGGTTTATGCTCTGGAAGAGCTTCCCGAGAACCGGGATGTCCCCGATGCCTGGGACCTTAGAGAGCTGCTGGGTGACCCGATTATCCAGAAGTCCGGCTATGACGAAGCTTTGCCCGTCGGCCAAATCCATTTCGGATTCGATCCGGCGAGTAGAGAGGGCCGGGATGAAAAAGCCCTGGAGCGTAAGCGCATTGGAAAAATCCAGAGAACTCACCTCGGGCCTCACTTTGAGGTGAATCAATCCATCGGCCGTTAATGTCGGCGTGAAGTTTAGACGAACGCCGAATTCCTTGAACTGAATGGTGATGCCGGCGAAGCCCCCGGCGCCGCTCGTGGATTGCAATACCGGAAAGGGAAATTCACCCCCAGCTAAGAAACTGGCATCTTTGCCGGAAGCCGTTAGCAAATTCGGCTCCGCCAAAATTTCCAACAAATTTTGCTGCTGCAGCGCCTTGATCGTCGCAGCCAGGTCGATGTCCGGGCGGAAGATAAAAACGTTCAGTAAATCGCTGATGGTAAAATTGTTAGCACCAGAACCTTGGTTCCCAAGTTGCGGAGGGGCAAATTGTTGGGTCGTAGTTAAGAACGGCATCTTGGAGCCGAAATTATGAAAAAAGTTGGCCCCGAGCTGGGTCACTGCAGATCGGTCTACTTCCGCGAATCGCACCTGGAGCATGATTTCTCCACTCGGCGGAAGTGGAACCTGCATCAAGCTGGTAACTTTAGGTGTGGCGCTTTTGACCACCTCAAGGATCTTGTCGGCCACGGCGACGGATGACACGCGCCCCGATAACATGACAACGTCCCTGGACGTTTCCACTTGTACGGGTTCGGAGGGAAAGACCTCGTGGATCTTCTGGCTTAACCCCAGAACATCAATGTCGACGGATACTTCAAACGCCTGGCTCTGGTCTGACTCGTCCCACAGCAGGAGCGAAACTCCACCAGGAGTCTTCCCGTTTACCAGAACTTGGTTCGGGCTGACTACGATGGCTTCGGCAATGTTGGGGTCCGCCAGCGACACTCTCTTGATTCGCGTCGGCGACGAAATCACAATTGAGCGTCCCACCAGCAAGTGCAGGGTCTGCGGCGCCTCGGATTCTTCCGGCCCTTGGCTTAAGGGCGGCACCGCCTGCGTCGTTGGGGAGGATAGATGCGAAGGAGCAGGTTGTTGTCCAGCGATTGCGGGAACTCCAACGAACAAAGCAACCAAAATCCCGAGCACCGCGAACTGATTTCGCCGCACGCCAAATTCGAACATGGGTTTTTCCTGTGGCCTGTTCATGGAGTTGGGAAGCTCTTGTTCTCGCGTTTACTCCCCGTAATGACTTCGATGATGTACAAGGGGGGAGGCAATACCGGAATTTTCTGGGGACCCATGCGCTTGGGCGCTGGCGCCGGGCCGGCAAACAGTGTGGCCTCCAGCACCGCAGGCGGATCGACCTTTTTCGAGTCGATCGTGTTGCGCAGCGCAAGCTGGATTTTGCCTTCAGTACTGGCCATGGCCAGCTTCGCCGCGTCGGGAGGTGAAACAAGCAACGTGATTACCGGAACCGTCTGCGGTTTGCCTTCCCGATCCTGCTCCACCTTTTGGCCAGCAGCCAACACGCGAACATTTTCCAGGATCGTGCGCGTGATGTTGTCATCGCCACCGTGACTCGTGCCGGGAAGTCTTCCGGTCACCAGAACATCGACCATCGTCCCGGGTATGACGAACCCTGCCACGCCTACAACTTCATTCACGGCAACGGAAAGAGCGCGCATTCCTTCCGGAATGGTCGCCGGCAGACCCGCACCCGCTTCTTTAGGGGCCAGCTTGTTTTCAAGGATGAGCTCGTTGGCGGCAACCGGAGTAATCAGGGCCCGGTTCGCGCAATCCTCTACGCGCGTAAACATCCCTGTAACCGGCTCGTCCGCGGGCCAGGAAATTAGGCGGAGGTTGTTTATATCGACGCGGGTGCCGAGCTGAAGGGGCACGGCCGCGACCACGATGTGCTGGGTAACGGTGGGTTTAAAGCTCGTTGCCTGTTTAAACTGCCGGTATACGTAAGTGCTCAAGAGAAATGCGACGCCTATCGCCACTGCCAATCCCACAAGCATTCGGTTCTGATTCATAACTCAGCTCCTTGGCCTCAGTTCACCAACGCCTGCACACCGATCAGTTTTAAAGGCGCGCTCTCGCTCATAGCAGCCAACGAGCCGCACAGAAAGCGGCGACCGTGGACACTGCCGCAGCTACACCGAAAGGCAGCTTTAGAAGTTCCGGATTGTCTAGCGAAACTTTAGAGTTAGGCCGCAACCCGAAAGAAATAAAGCCGCGCACCAGTACAACTAAATTACGGAAAGTCTCTCTGGCCCGCCCCGCTCGCATCATCTCCACCATGGCCATCAATCCCGATACGAGAATGCTGCCAAACAAAACGAACAAGACCATGATCGGGCCCAAAAAAGCTCCGACCGCACCCATTAACTTCCAGTCCCCTGCTCCGAGAGCTCGCAGGAGGACCAGGGGCAGAACCAGGGCCAGCGCCAAGCCCGCTCCTTCAAGAGAAAACTTAGCCGCGGGCCAGCCCCTGGTAGCTGCATGCAGGGTGACGCCAACAAAGAGACTCGGGACGGTAAGCCAATTGGGTATTTTGCGCGTGCGGAAGTCCAGGAAGGCAGCGACGAGTGTGAGAACGATCACCAAGGGCCAAATTGTCTGTTCAACGCTCATATGGTCTACGGCTGGTGCCAAACCCTCGATTCATTTCCTACGCCCTCACCACCTCACGCCTATGTTGCTGCGTTCAAAGAGGAGGCGGCATTGCTGAAAGCTGCCCTGATGCCCCCAGCTAACGAGTTCATCGCCGAGACTGCTGCGAAAGAAAGGAAGACCAGAAGCAGAGCGTATTCGGTCAAATCTTCTCCGTTTTGGTCCTTCCAAAGAATTGCTACGAGCCGCGCCATTTTCTTACCCCCAGATCCCGCACTGGAGATCGAACTGACACCGAGACAGAGAACCACTGGGCCGCTGGAAGGGGCCATCGTCCAGCGGCCTCGGCCCTGTTGGTTACTCGCCGGACCTCGGGTCCCTGAAAATGAGAAATTACGTGTTAGTGTTCAGGTTCGCGGCGGCATTTGAGAACACGTTTTGGATGGCGCCCGCGAGCGCGTTTAGGGTTGCAACTGCCGCAAGGGAGAGCAGGACCAACAGCAATGCGTATTCCGTAAGATCCTGGCCTTCCTCCTCTTTCCAAAGCCTTGTAAGAAGCAGCTTCATGCTGGTTTCTCCCAAATTGGTTTCGTGGAGTGAAAGAAGCATTTGGTCGAACTTGTAGGCTCAGGCCGCAGGAGAGCACGGTTCACTCCAGCGGCCTCGGCCCTGTTGGCTCCTCACCGGACCTCGCTCACCGAAATGCGAAACTATGTAATCTGGCCATTCAGGTTCGTG
>Ga0210400_10005116_pt1 | contig 11196 bp, 9 predicted proteins | sample IncBWH26MmetaG_FD_155456 | JGI IMG/M metagenome (GOLD analysis project Ga0210400, IMG submission 155456) | Forest soil microbial communities from Barre Woods Harvard Forest LTER site, Petersham, Massachusetts, United States - Inc-BW-H-26-M | ecosystem: Environmental > Terrestrial > Soil >...
ACAAATCCGCACCTGGACCTTTGTCGCCAACCGGCCAGACTGGCTGGCGGATCCGGAGCATTGGCAGGGTTTGGCGCGGGAAGTCGAAAATAAATTATCCGATGCACTGCATGAACGGCTCACGGAGCGTTTCGTTGATCGCCGTACCAGTGTATTGATGCGCCGCCTGCGGGAGAACAGCGTTTTGAGTACGGAAATCGGCAAGACCGGCGAAGTGATCGTGGAAGGCCATGTGATTGGCCGGCTCGATGGATTCACCTTTGCACCTGATGCGGCGGAGGCCGGCTCGGAAGCCAAGGCGTTGCAGGCCACCGCGCTCAAGGCGCTGGCCGGCGAAATCGAGGCGCGCGCCGAAAAACTGTCCGCCGCCCCCGACGAGCAGTTCGTGCTGGCCTCTGACGGCACCATCCGCTGGACCGGCGATGCCGTCGCCAAGCTGATGGCGGCCGACGACGCGCTGCACCCGCGCATTCGCATCATTTCCGATGACCGCTTGAGCGGCGCGCCGCGCGAGGCCGTGCAGACGCGGCTCGATCTGTGGCTGAAGACGCATATCGAAAAACTGCTGGGGCCGCTGTTCGATCTCGCCAAGGCCGAGGACATCACCGGGATCGGGCGCGGCATCGCGTTTCAACTGATCGAGGCGCTCGGCGTGCTGGAGCGCGCGAAGATCGCGGCCGAGATGAAGGATCTCGATCAGCCGTCGCGGGCCGCGTTGCGCAAATACGGCGTGCGCTTCGGCGCCTATCACATCTATGTGCCGCCGCTGTTGAAGCCGGCCGTGCGCGCGTTGGCCTCGCTGCTATGGGCGCAGAAGCAGGACAATGTCGACATGTCGGCGCTGTCGGGCGCGCAGCATCTCGCAAGTTCCGGCCGCACCTCGTTCCCGGTCGACAAATCGCTCAACCGCGATGCCTATCGCGTGCTGGGCTACCGGCAGTGCGGCGAACGCGCGGTGAGGGTCGATATTCTGGAGCGGCTCGCCGATCTCATTCGGCCGGCATTGTCATGGCGCGAAGGATCATTGGGCGAAAAGCCCAATGGCGCGTTCGATGGCCGCGGTTTTGTGGTGACGCAGGCGATGACGTCGCTGACGGGATCGGCCGGCGAAGATTTCGCCTCGATTCTGCGCGCACTGGGCTATCGCATGGAGCGTCGCGTGCCGCCGCCGCCGAAGCCCGTCGCGGCGGTGGTCGAAGCGAGCGCAGAGACGCCAGTTGCGGCGACTCTGGTTGCGGAGGCTCTGGTTGCGGAGACTCCGGGTACGGAAACTCCGGCGGAAGCGATCGCGGAAACTCCGTTGGAAGCGCATTCGGAAGTCACCGTGGAGAGCGCCGCCGCAGACGCGGAGCCGCCGACAGTCACCGAGACGCCAACTCCAGAGCTGGCCACTCCAGAGACAGCAACTCCAGAGACAGCCGAGATCGTGGAGGTCATCACCGCTGCGCCGCCGGTCAGCGATGAGAGCGCCGCACCGTCCGTGGCATTGCTCCCCGAGGTCTCGCCGGTGGCGAGCGAGGCCGTGCCCGCGGCCGTTGATGCGCAGCCGGCGGAACACGAGCTGCAGGATCAGGCCGTCGACCAGACACTGGCCGAGGTCACAGGCGAAACGACGACCGCCGGCGAAGCCGTCCCCGCGGACGCCGCCGTTGCCGTGGGCGCCGGCACCACAGCCGACGCCGCCGCCGTGGAAGCCGCGCCCGAAGTAGCTGCCGCGCCGGAAATGGTCGAGGTCTGGCGGCCCGGTGGCCGCTCCGACGAACGCCGGCCGCCGCGCCATGATCGCAACCGTCATCGCCATCACGATCGCGTCGCCGAAGGTGCGCGGCCTGCGGCCGGATCGGGCGAGGCCGTCGCCGGCGAGGCTGGCGAAGGCGCCAAACACGAGCGGCACCGGCGTGGACGGCGCGACCGCAATGATTTTCGCAAGCCCCGCCCCGATGCGCCGGCCGAAGCCGTGGTGGCGGCAGCGGATGGCGCGCCAGCGGTTCGCGAACCGCGCGATGACAAGGGTGGCCGTCCGCCGCGCGAGCGCTTCCAGGGCAACAGGGACCAAGGCAGGGATAAAGACAAGCGCGGCGACAATGATCGGCCCAAAGGCAAATTCAGCGGCGGCCGCGACAAGGGCGGGCGCGACCGCGATAAAGGTGGCCGCGACAAGGGCGATCGTGAGGGCCGCTCGGGCGGCGGGCCATCGCACCGGCAGTATGCGACCAGCGCCAGTCCGCGCGAACGCGATCGTCCGGTCGATCCCAACTCGCCCTTTGCCAAACTGGCGGCGCTCAAGGACCAGCTCACCGCCAACCGCAAGGATCGCTGACCGACATCAAAGCGTTTTCAAGCGAAGTGGCTGCCGGTTCGCGTCAAGAAAACGCGTCACGATAAAGTTCTTCGAAGCGGTGTTGCTTGGAGCGCCAGCGTCTCGACAAATGGTTGTGGCACGCCCGGGTGGTCAAAGCCCGCACCAGCGCGGCCGCGCTGGTGGAGGCCGGCCATGTCCGCGTCAATGGCGCGCGCGAAACGGCGCCCGGCCATGGCGTGAAGGCCGGCGACGTGCTGACGATCGGGCTCGATCGCAGCGTGCGCGTGCTCAAGGTCGTCGGATTTGCCGAGCGGCGGGGCGACGCGTCGGCGGCGCGCGTGCTCTATGTCGATTTGCAAGATCGGCAGGAGTAACTATCTGTATGGACGCCCCCTCAGCCCGCGCAGGATTGTCGGAGAAGCCCCCTGAGGGCGCTTTGCTTGACTTGCGGCTGCGCAGTTCCTGCGCTACGCAAATCACTCAAATTTGCCACTCAATCGATCCGTTCCGGAGCCCTGGATGACTTACGTCGTCACTGAAGCCTGCATCAAATGCAAATATACCGATTGCGTTGAAGTCTGCCCCGTCGACTGCTTCTACGAAGGCGACAATATGCTGGTGATCCATCCGGACGAATGCATCGACTGCGGGGTGTGCGAGCCCGAATGCCCGGCCGATGCCATCAAGCCGGACACCGAGCCGGGCCTGGAAAAGTGGCTCGAGGTGAATACCGAATATGCCAAGAGCTGGCCGAATATCACCCAGAAGAAGGAATCTCCGGCCGACGCCAAGGATTTCGAGGGGATGGAAGGCAAGTTCGAGAAATATTTTTCTCCGGCCCCGGGTACCGGCGACTGATCGAAAGCGGTGTTTTTTGGCGAACTGGGCTGAGCCGGCTGCCGCCTTTTGCCATCCGTTGGCTTAACCCTAATGCCCATGATGTGGCCGAAATGGCCTTCAATGAGCCCCTGACGGGGCATAAACCATTGATTTTTGCGGGAAATGTGTTATATTCGACACATTAACAAGCTGAACCCGTCAGCCCGCTTGATGGCCCCTATGGGTTCCCGTGAAAACATCCAACAGGGGCGTGGCAGTTCCGCGCGCAGGCTGTGTCACAGAAAACGCGTAAAAAGAGTGTTTCCAAGCCCTCCAGAAAAGTCGCTGCGGTAAAGCGTAGTGCAACCAAGAGCCGTGCCCGGACTTCCCTTAAGGATCCAAGAAAAGTCACCAAGGCCTCGGCTGCAAAATCCTCGAAAAACAAAAGAAGCGAAATGCCAAACAAGACTGCAAAAACTGCCGCGAAAGCGACGGGTTCGAAGACCACTGCTTCCAAGGTCGTTCCGCCCAAGATCACTGCCAAGGCCACCGTCAAGCCCGCGCCCAAGCCGGCGGTCGCGAGCAAGCCTGTCATTGCCGCCAAGCCAGCCGCAAAGCCGGTGGCGGCGGCTCCGCGCGTCGAGGAGCCGAAGAAGGCCCTGACCCAGCGTCAGGGCTTCAAGACCAACGAATTCGTGGTTTATCCCGCGCATGGCGTTGGCCAGATCCTGGCGATCGAAGAGCAGGAAATCGCCGGCGCCAAGCTTGAACTGTTCGTGATCAATTTCATGAAGGACAAGATGACGCTGCGGGTGCCGACCGCGAAAGTCGCCAATGTCGGCATGCGCAAGCTGTCCGATCCGGCGCTGGTCAAGCGCGCGCTGGAAACCCTCAAGGGCCGCGCGCGCGTCAAGCGCACGATGTGGTCCCGCCGGGCGCAGGAATACGAGGCGAAGATCAATTCGGGAGATATCGTCGCGATCGCCGAAGTGGTGCGCGATCTCTATCGCTCGGAATCGCAGCCCGAGCAGTCCTACAGCGAACGGCAGCTCTATGAAGCCGCGCTCGATCGCCTGTCGCGGGAAATCGCCGTCGTTCAGCATGTGACGGAAACCGAGGCGGTGAAGGAAATCGAAGGTCAGCTCGCCAAGAGCCCGCGCCGCGGCGCCAAGGCCGAGACCGAAGCCGGGGCCGACGGTGAAGCGGATGCCGACGCCGATGCCGATGGCGACGATACCGCCGTCGCGGACGAAGCGGCGTAAGCTGCCGGTCGATCCACTCCGTTCGATCCACACAATCAAAAGCCCGGTCGAAGGACCGGGCTTTTTTTATTTTGGTCTGTCATTCCGGGGCGATGCTCAGCGCGATGTCGGTTGCAGAGGCTCTCTCACACGGGTGACAAAACCGGCACGGCGTTCGCCGGAACGACCATCCGGGATTAATCGGCGATCTCTTCGACGCTTGCATTGCGACGACGAAAGGCTCAATCCGCCACGATCTTCACGCGGTCGCGCGCCTTGACCTGGGCATGGACGTCAAGCCCGTTGAGGATACGAAAGCGATCCACCGGGCGATCCAGCCCGGCCATGCGGTGCGACAGCGATTCCACGGTGTCGCCCGGTTGCACGTTGATCACCTTGATGCGCAGCGGCCGCGCCGACTGAATTTCCTCAAGCGTCAGGCGGCGGAAGGAATTCACGGTTTCGCGGGCATTGCGTTCGCTTTCGGTGGTCTTCTGCTTGGCCGCGAAAATGAAGCGGTAGACGTCGCTGCCGAAGCGCAGCGCATAGACCTTGAATTGCCATTGATCGCCATGGGCGGTGGCGGAAGCTGCCGGAAAACCGCCGATGGTCAGATCCTCGGTCGAGGCCTTGTCGACATTTTCCATCCAGCCGGAATTGAGATAATCGCCGAGCGTCTGTTCCGCCGGCACCCGCACGACATCGAAGCGCATCGCCTGTGTGCCGCCCTCGCGCACGCCGATCACGGCCTGCGCGGTGTTGTCCAGCGTGAAGTTTTCGGGGGCCGTGAAGGTGAAGCCGAGCTTGGGATGCAGGAAGCGCGGGCCGCGCACGAAGCCCTCGCTCGGATCCTCGCCATAGACGATGTTGTCGATTGCGGCGAGATAGGTTTCTCGATCGCGTTCGCCGCCCTCCGGCGAGGAGTATTGCCGCGCGGTGGTCTGCGCGTTCGCGATACGCTCGGGCGTCGCCGGATGCGACGACAGGAAGTCCTGCGCGCGCGGATCGACCGACGTCTTGCCTGCCTTCAGTTCGGCGTTGCGCTCCATCGCGGTCAGGAAGCGCGCCGCGCCGAACGGATCGAAATGCGCGCGCGCCGAGATGCCGACGCCGATGCCATCGGCCTCGAATTCCTGGACGCGCGAGAAACTCGCCATCGTCAGTTTGGACTTGGCCAGCGCGAGCGCGGTCAGATCGGGATCGCTGCCCATTTCAGTGACCACACGCGTGACGATGGCGGCCTGGCGCGCCTGGTCCTCGCGAATGGAGGCGTGCTTGGCCAGCACATGCGCCATCTCGTGGCTCAACACCGAGGACAATTCCGACGTGTCGCACGCCAGCGCGATCAGGCCGCGCGTGACGTAGAGCTGGCCGGTCGGCAGCGCGAACGCATTCACCGCGCCCGAATTGAGGATCGTCACCTTGTAGGCCTGATCGGGACGATCCGACGCCGCCACCAGCCGATCGACGGTCTTGCCGATCAGGGCTTCCAGCTTGGGATCGTCATAGGCGCCGCCATAGGAGGACAGGATCCGCTCGTGCTCGTGCTCGGCGGCGGGGCTTTGCACCGCGACCGTACGATTCGGCTTTGCCGGAGGACTTGCCGCCGTCGGGGCCGGGGTCTGAAACCGGTTGATGTCGCCGCAGCCGGCAAGCGCAAAAGCGGCGCACAGCAGCACGGGCGCAGCCCAAAGGCGGCGGCCCATCCATTTCTCTTGCCGTCCCGCACCAGCCACTTCAGCTACTCGTAAAGGTTACGCGAGCTAATTCCCGCCAAGCAATTCAATTTGCCCTACCCGGAGCACTTCAATTCGCGGTCCGGTCCTTGCCTCGACCCATCCGCGAACACGAATCCGTTGGTTTTCGAGGGACTTAACGGCAATACCGGCCGCCTCGAAAGCCGGTAGCACGCGCCTTGAAATAGTCACAGCAAAGTCCCGTGTCCAGTTCCGTCCGAAATTCAGATAGGTCGTCGCCCCGGCCTGCCGGACGGACAAAACCTTACCCTCGACCACCGTAAACCGCCCGATCCCCGCCAAAATATCGCCCGGACTTTCCGGGTTTTTTATGGCCGTGGGGTCGGCCCAGATGCCACGTTTGGCCTCGCGCGCAGCCGCCTCGGCGGCCATCAGGACCGCGGCGCACGACTTGTCGGTCACCGTGGCCGATACCAGCGCTTGGCCCTGTGCCAGTAATTCCCCCTGCACCAGGGTTTCGGCAGGCACAGCTTCGGCGGGCGGCGTTCTGGAAGAAACCAGAAACACGAAGGCGGGCTCCCGGCCATAGCGATCGGGCGTGTCGTCATCTGCGTGCAAGGTCACGTCGCGCCCAGCCAGGATCGCGGCCAGTGCCGAGGCGCGGTTCGCCGCGGTCTTCTCCGAGACGACAGGCTCGATGCCGGAGAGACGGATCTCGCGGCCATCCGCAAGGCGAAAGGTGCGCGCATCGATCACCCCAGCGACATGGCCGTTGCCTTGCGCTTCGAAGACGCAGCCGGCGGCGCCAGCCGGACTGGAAGCGGCCATGAGGATGCTCATGAATACACTTGCGCAGAGCGTGATCGCCGTCCTGCGCGTGCAATGAAGTTCGGTCGTGACGGTCGTCTGCATGGCGCCATGTTCACATAGACTGTCCATTCCGCTTAGCGGAAAAACCATGGCTCGGCACGGCTTGGCGCGGCTTGCCGCTGTCCAGCGCTTGCGGCATGATTGCGGCAAGGGAATGCAAGAGCAATGGCGGTCGCGCGGCAAGCGGCATGTCGACAGGGAGGTTCCATGCAACGGGTTCTAACCGGCGTTCTCGCCGCTGTGCTCGCGGTTGCCGCTCCCGCGGCGATGGCGCAGAGCAAGCCTCCGCTCAAGCTCGGCGGCATCCTCGACATGTCCGGGCTCTATGCCGACATCACCGGAGTCGGCGCCGAGACGGCCGCAAAGATGGCGGCGGAAGATTTTGGCGGCGAGGTGCTGGGCCGCAAAATCGAGATCATCGCCGCCGATCATCTCAACAAGGCCGATCTTGCCGCTAATATCGCCCGCGACATGCTCGACAATCAGGGCGTCGAGATGATCTACGACGTCGCCGCCTCGGCCACCGCGCTGGCGGCCGGCGAAATCGCCAAGGCGCGCAACAAGATCATCATGTTCTCCGGGCCCGGATCGATCCGGCTCAGCAACGAAGCCTGCGGTCCCTATACCGTGCATTATGTTTTCGACACTTTCGCGCAGGCCAACGTCACGGGTTTGGCCGCCGTCAAGCAAGGCCTTGATACCTGGTTCTTTCTCACTGCCGACTATGCCTTTGGACAGGACCTGGAAAAGGACACCAGCAATGTGGTGCGAAAGTCCGGCGGCAAGGTGCTGGGCAGTGTCCGCCACCCGCTCAACACATCGGATTTTTCGTCCTATCTTCTCCAGGCCCAGAGCTCGAAAGCCAAAGTGGTCGGGCTCGCCAATGCCGGCGGCGATACCATCAATGCGATCAAGCAGGCGGCCGAATTCGGGCTGATGAAGGGCGGCCAGAAGATGTCGCCGCTGCTCGCCTTCGTCACCGACATCGATAGCGTCGGTCTCGAGACCGCGCAGGGGCTGTTGCTCGCCGAAGCGTTCTATTGGGATCTCAATGACGACACCCGCGCCTTTTCCAAGCGCTTCTCGGAGCGGATGAAGCGGCCGCCGACCTCGGCGCAGGCCGGCGTCTATTCGTCGGTGCTGCATTATCTCAAGGCGGTGAAGGCCGCGGGGACCACTGACCCGGCCGCCGTCATGAAGATCATGAAGGACACCCCGATCAACGACATGTTCGCCAGGAACGGCAGGATTCGCGAAGACGGCCGCATGGTGCACGACATGTATCTGTTCGAGGTCAAGAAGCCTTCGGAATCGAAAGGCCGCTGGGATGACTACAAGCTGCTCGCGACCGTCCCCGGCAACGAGGCCTTCCAGTCGCTCGAATTGTCGCGTTGCCCGCTGGTGAAGAAATGACGGCCGAAGGCCGTCATTCCGGGATGGTGCGTTAGCACCAGACCACAGATGTGCAATTGCACATCAGGGAAGCTCGAGGTTCCCCGATGCGCAATTGCGCATCTGAGGTTCAATGCTTCGCATCGCCCCGGAATGACGTTTCAGATTGCAACAAACAACAAAGGCGAGAACGCATGAACGACATCGTCCTGCAAAAACTCGAATCCGGCCTGCTGACGATCACCATGAACCGTCCCGACCGGCGCAACGCGCTCAATCCGGACATGACGCTGGGCCTCGTCGCGGCGGCGCGGCGCGCGGCTGAAGATCACGAAGTCCGCGCCGTGCTGCTCAAGGGCGCGGGCGGCACCTTCTGCGTCGGCGGCGACGTCAAGTCGATGGCGGAGGGGCGGGCGCCGCTGCCGTTCGAAGCCAAGATGACCAATTTGCGGCGCGGCATGGAAGTCTCGCGCATTCTGCACCAGATGCAGAAGCCGGTGGTGGCGCAGGTCGACGGCGCGGCCGCCGGGGCCGGGCTTTCGATCGCGCTGGCCTGCGACCTGCGCGTCGCCTCCGCGTCGGCCAAGATCACGACGGCTTTCGCCAAGGTCGGTCTTTCCGGTGATTACGGCGGCACTTATTTCCTGACTCATCTGCTCGGCAGCGCCAAGGCCCGCGAACTCTATCTGCTGTCGCCGGTGCTGACGGCGCAGGAAGCGCTGGCGCTCGGCATGGTGACGCGGGTCGTTGCCGACGCCGAAGTCGAAGCGGCGGCGCACGAGCTGGCGATGTCGCTGGCGCAAGGGCCGTCGGTGACGCTGGGCTACATCAAGCGCAACATCAACAACGCCGAGCATCTGTCGCTGGAAGCGTGTTTCGACGCCGAGGCGATCCATCACACACGTTCCGGCGAGACCGCCGACCACAAGGAAGCCGCCAAGGCCTTCGTCGAAAAGCGCAAGCCGTTATTCTCCGGTCATTAAGATGGCCGAGGCCGTTAAAATGGCGGGTTATATCAGGCTGCGGCAGATCTGCCTGGTGGCGCCGCAGCTTGAACCCGTGATCGGCGACATCTCCGGGATCATGGGGCTCGACGTCTGCTATCGCGACGGCCACGTCGCCAAATATGGCCTGGAAAACGCGCTGCTTCCGGTCGATACGATCTTGCTGGAGGTCGTTGCGCCGACGCGGCCCGGCACCGCGGCGGGACGCTTTCTCGACAAGACCGGCGGCCGCGGCGGCTACATGGCGATTTTTGGCTGCGACGATCCGGACGCGCGCGCCCGGCACGCCGAGACCATCGGCGTGCGCATCGCCAACGTCATCGACCACGCGCCCTATCACGGCGTGCAACTGCATCCGCGCGATTGCCGCGCCGCCTTCATCGAATTCAATCACACCGACGGCAGCGACGATATCCTCGGCCCCTATCCGCCGGCCGGCCCGGACTGGCAGCGGTCGATCCGCAAGGATGTCACGCAGGCCCTGACCGGCGTGGAGATGGCAAGCCCGCAGCCGCAGGTGCTGGCCGAACACTGGGGCGGCATCATCGGGATATCCGTCACGACAAGTGAACGCGGCGAACCCGAACTGAAACTTCCCAATTGCAGCTTCCGCTTTGTCGAGGGCGACAACGACATCATGTGCGGTCTCCGGTTCCGCGTCGGCGATGTCGCGGCGGTGCGCGATGCAGCGAGGAAGCGGGGCTGCACGGTATCAGGCGATTCGTTTTGGCTCGGCGGCGTGACGTTTCAACTGGTAGAGTGAACCTCACTCGATGACGGTCTCAACATGTTGGTGAGGAAAACTTAGGTGTCTCCCTGCGTTCACAGCGACGCGTGATGTGCTCCCTCTCCCGCTTGCGGGGGAGGGCCGGGGTGGGGGCTCTCTCCGCAATGGAATTCGCTGAAGCAGCCCCCACCCGCCTCGCTTTGCTCGGCACCCTCCCCCGCAAGCGGGAGAGGGAAGAGCTCACCGTCCCCTAAAATTTGCGGCGCGGCGCTCGGTGGTGGCCTTGACGCCTTCCTTGAAATCCTCGGTCGCGCGCAGACGGGTTTGTTCTGATAGTTCGTGGTTGGTGGCGGCCATGACGCGGTCGGCGAGGCCGGCGCGCATGGTGGCGCGGGTCGAGAGCAGGCCGAGCGGCGAGCATTCGGCGATCTCCTGCGCCAGCTTCATGGCGGCAGAGCGAACCTGATCCTGCGGCACGCATTCGTTGGCGAGGCCCATTCGGGTGGCTTCTTCGCCGGTGACGCGGCGGCTGGTGTAGAAAATCAGCTCGGCGTTGTTCTTGCCGACCAGTTCGGGAAGCGTCACCGTCAGCCCGAAGCCGGGATGAAATCCGAGTTTTGTGAAATTGGCGGCGAAGCGCGCCTCGGGGCAGGTGACGCGGAAATCCGCCGATACCGCAAGCCCCAATCCGCCGCCGATGGCGGCGCCGTGGACGGCGGCGACGATCGGCTTCTTGTTGCGGAAGATGCGCACGGCCTGGACATAGAGATGGCTGATCTGGCCAAGGCCGGAGGCGGGATCGGATTTTTCGAGCGCTTCCTGTTCCTGCCGTGCCGGATCGTTGAAATTGGCGCCGGCGCAGAACGCCTTGCCTTGCGCCGCGAGCACCACCGCGCGCGCTTCCGGATCATTGTCGATGTCGGTCAGCGCATCCGCGATCTGGTTGATCAGCGAAATGTCGAAGAAATTCAGCGGCGGCCGCTGGATCTCGATCGTGGTGACGTGGCCGGTCTTCTCGACGCCGATATCCGTAAACTTGCTCATGTGCTGATCTCCGATGGGTAGGTCTGGTCAAATGCTTCGACAGCGTCGGTGCGCTCCCTCTCCCGTCGGGAGAGGGTTGGGGTGAGGGGTTGAGGTCTAT
>Ga0210400_10005118_pt1 | contig 11195 bp, 9 predicted proteins | sample IncBWH26MmetaG_FD_155456 | JGI IMG/M metagenome (GOLD analysis project Ga0210400, IMG submission 155456) | Forest soil microbial communities from Barre Woods Harvard Forest LTER site, Petersham, Massachusetts, United States - Inc-BW-H-26-M | ecosystem: Environmental > Terrestrial > Soil >...
GTCCTGAGTGAGATTCTGCATGACGTTGAGCCCGATCCAATCGCTGCGAAGAAGCTTCAAGGCAGCATCAACGGCATCGTTTCGTCGGCCAATAGCGCTGCGCGCTTTGACAGAGACGCGGATAGAATCTACGGCCATGCGCTCCAACGGTTCCACGCGCATGCTAGAACTAACGCGGCGATGGCTGCTGTGTTGGAGCATCCCCTTCGCGACGATTTTCTAGCTCTGCGCGTGGCAGCGTTTCTGCGTTAGCGCTTTGCCATAGGGTTCGTCTCACCCCCTGAGCGTAGTAAGCGAGCCTCAGCCGCTCAGGCCGCGTCGCGGAAATCGCCCATCTGGGCGGCGAGCGCCCGCTGGAACGCCGGTCGCGCCGTGCAGCGCTCGACATAGGCCTTCAGGCGCTCGTCGACGATCAGTTCGGGCTCGATGCGCAGCACCGTGGCCATCATCAGGTCGCCGGCGGTGAAGCGGTCGCCATCCAGATAGGGCTTGTCGCCGAGCGCCTTGGCGAGCGACCCCAGCCGGTGCAGGGCGAAGTCCGTGGCGCTCTGGCGGCGCAGCTTCGCCCATTCCTGGCCTTCGTAGAACATCAGCACGGCGACGTTCATCACATGCGGCTCGACGGAGTTGAGCGCGGCGATGAGCCACTGGACGGCGCGCGCCTTGGCGGCGGGGTCCTTGGGCAGGAGCGTCTCGCTGCGTTCGCCGATGTGCAGCACGATCGCGCCGCTCTCGAAGATGGCTTGGCCGTCCTCCTCCAGGATCGGCACCTGGCCGAAGGGCTGCAGCGCGCGGTACTCGGGCTTGTCCTGGTCGCCCGGCTCCAGGAGGCGCGTGCGGTAGGGGACGCCGGCTTCCTCCAGCGCCCAGCGTGCGCGCAGGTCGCGCACCTGGCCCTGGGCGAACGGCGGAACCCAGCGGAAAGCGGAAATGGTGATCATGCGATTGTCTCCTGGTAATCGCGCCGACGGCTCGCTGTGCGAGGCCACGGCGATGGCGGCCCTACCAGCAAGACGCGTCAAGCTTCCACGATCCGACACCACGCACCGGGAAATCCCCGAGCCTCGCCCGCGACGCGTGACCGGAGACCCGGCGCCCGCAATTCCGAGCCACGATCGCAACCAAATCCGACGGCATGGTTTCGAAGGTCGAGGGACATTGGTGAGTGGCGGTCATGACCGTGGAAGAATTCGACGAGCGCGGCCTGTCGCGGTCGCGCCCCGGGTTTCGGACCTACGCCGACGACGCGCCGCGCTTTGCCGACGAGTTCGATGCGGCGGACTATGCCGAGCCGGACTGGTACGACCCGTTCGAGGCTGAGGCGCCGGCCGCCATCGCCAAGGAGCCGGCGCCGGCTACGCGCCGGGTGGGCCCGGCCCTGCTCCTGTCCGGCGGCGTGCTTTTCGCCGCGCTGGCGGTGGGCGCCGCGGTGCGCTGGCCCGAGCTGTCCGCCATCTGGACGCGGCATGACGCACCCCCTCCGGCGGCGGGCGCGACGCAACTGGCCATCCAGCTTCGGCAGGAGGCGCCCGCGCAGGCCCCACGGCCGGTCGCCGCCGACCCTTCGTTTCCGAGTGCGCAAGCCACCCCGGTCAACGCGCTGCCGATCGCGCCACGCGCTGAACTGGGCGACCCCGCGCCGCCGCGGCCCTTGCCGTCGCCTGTCGCCGCCCAGAGCCCGAGAGCCTTCGTGGCGGACCCCCCGCCCGTGGTCGCGCGGCCTGCGCCCGCGGCGCCGCCGCCGATCATCCAGCCTGCCTTGGGTCGCCCGGTCATCCCCCACGTGCCAGGCGCGCTCGACTGCGCCAATGTCGTTTCGCCCGCCCAGGACGCCGTCTGTCATGACCCCGGGCTGATGGCGGCTGAGCGGCGGATGGCCCGGGCCTATGCCGAGGCCCTGGCCGCCGGCGCCCCGGAAGGCCGGCTCCGGCGTGACCAGGTCGACTGGCTCAACATGCGCGAGGACGCCGCCCTGGAGTCCAGGCAGGCGGTCGAAAGCATCTACCGCCAGCGGATCCGCGACCTTGAGGCCGAGGCGGACGCGTCCCCGCCATAACCCCGCCGGGTTTAGCTTGCAGAGGCGCCGATCTTGGCCATCTTGGCGCGGTCGGTAGGGGATTTCTGCATGCGCAAGCTGATGATCGTGGCCGCGGCCGCCGCAGCCTTTTCGTTCGGGTTCTCAAGCGCCGCTAGCGCTTGGGCCGACGACGCGCCCGCCAAGGCCGACGCGGCCAAGAAGGATGGCGACAAGGACAAGATCGAACTGCCGCCGTTCCCGGCCGACGCCTCGGTCAAGCAGGTGACTCACGTCGCCGGCAAGACGCTCAACTACACCGCCACGGTGGGCTCGCTGCCGGTCCGTGACGAGAAGGGCAAGAAGATCGCCGAGGTGGTCTTCACCGCCTACACCCTGGACGGGCCGAAGGATCCCAGCCGGCCGGTCACCTTCGCCTTCAACGGTGGCCCGGGCGCGGCCTCGGTCTACCTCAACCTGGGCGCCATCGGGCCCAAGCGCGTGCAGTTCGGCGCCCAGGGCGACAGTCCCTCCGACCCCGCCGTGCTGGTGGACAATCCCGGCACCTGGCTCGACGTCACCGACATGGTGTTCATCGACCCCGTGGGCACCGGCTTCTCGCGGTCCCTGGTCGACAAGGACGAGAGCAAGAAGCGCTTCTACTCGATCAAGCCGGACATCGAGTACCTGTCGCGCATCGTCTACGACTGGCTGCTCAAGAACGGCCGGATGGCCTCGCCGAAGTACATCACCGGCGAGAGCTACGGCGGCTACCGCGTGCCGCGCATCACCTACTTCCTGCAGACCCGCCTGGGCGTCGGGATCAGCGGCATGGTGATGGTCTCGCCCTATCTCGAGCCGCCCATGGACCAGGCGCCCAACTTCTCGCCCATGACCTGGGTGACGACCCTGCCGTCCATGGCCGCCGCCAACTATGAGCGGCAGGGCAAGTCCTTGTCGCCGGGCCTGATGCGGGAGGTCGAGGACTACGCGCGCGGCGAGTTCGCCTCCGACCTGATGAAGGGCCGGCGCGATCCGGCGGCGGTGGACCGGCTGGTCTCCAGGGTCACCGCCTACACCGGCCTCGACCCGACGTTCGTGAAACGCTCCGGCGGGCGCATCGAGATCGGCGCCTTCCTGCGCGAGCTCTACCGCGACCAGGGCAAGATCGGCAGCGTCTACGATAGCAACGTGACCCAGGACGATCCCTTCCCCTGGGCGCCCAACGGCCGCCGCAACGACCCGATCCTCGACGCCATCATCGCGCCGACCACCAGCGCCATGGTCGACTTCGACACCCGCATCGTCGGCTGGAAGGTCGACGGGCGCTTCAACGCGCTCAGCTACGAGGTCGGCAGCGACTGGGAGCCGGGCGTCGAGCTCACCGAGGCCACCACCGACCTGCGCCAGGCCATCGCGGCGGACGCCAAGATGAAGGTGCTGATCGCCCACGGCTACGACGACCTGAGCTGCCCCTATTTCGTCTCCAGGCTGGTGATCGACCAGATGCCGATCGCCGGCGATCCGGGGCGGGTGCGGCTGGCGCTCTATCCGGGCGGCCACATGTTCTACTCGCGCCCCGCCAGCCAGGCGGCGTTCCGGAACGACGTATTGGCCGTGTTCGGAGCGAAGTAGCGGTTCCTTTCTCTCGCTGCGGGAAGGGCAGATCACGAACGCCGGTCGACGTTTGCCTCGCCGGCTGGGTTATGGTTGTTCACCTGGGACACGCGAGGGCCGCCCAAGACGCCCCGCCAGCTTAGGGAAACCACCAGATGTCCGATCCCACCCTGCCGCCCGGTTGGCCCGCCATGTCGATCCAGCAGGCGCACGTCCTGATCGGCCAGCCCGGCGCCGTCACCGAGGTGGCGGAGATCGACATCCGCGGCGTGAAGACCAAGGTCTGGAAGAACCTGCCGCCCTCGCTGCGCTCCGTGGTGGAGGCCTCCCGCGCCCACGGGGAACGGATCTTCCTGGTCTACGAGGACGAGCGGGTCAGCTTCGAGGCCTTCCACCGCGCGGTCGCCGCGCTCGCGGCCGAGCTGGCGGGCCAGGGCGTGGTCAAGGGCGACCGGGTCGCCGTGATCATGCGCAACATCCCCGAGTGGGTGGTGGCCTTCTACGCCGCCGCGGCGCTGGGCGCGGTGGTGACGCCGTTGAACGCCTGGTGGACCGGGCCGGAACTCGAATACGGCCTGACCGATTCCGGGACCAAGGTCGCCCTGATGGACGCCGAACGCTACGAGCGCCTGACGGAGCACCTGCCCAACTGCCCCGACCTGGCGCGGGTCTACGTCTGCCGCGCCCGCGAGGAGATCGCCCATCCGCTGGTCACCAAGCTGGAGGACGTGATCGGCGCGCCCGGGGTCTATGGCGAGCTGGCCGACGGGCCGCTGCCGCCGGCTGAGGTCGGCCCGGACGACGACGCCACCATCTTCTACACCTCCGGCACGACCGGCAGGCCGAAGGGGGCGCTGGCCACCCAGCGCGGCGTCAATTCCAACATCTTCACCGCCGCCGCCGCCGGCGCGCGCGCCTTCCTGCGCCGCGGCGAGGCGCCGCCGGCGCCGGACCCGACGGGCCCGCAGCGCTCGTCGCTGATCTCGGTGCCGTTCTTCCACGTCACGGGCTGCATGGCGGTCCTGAACCCGAGCCTGTTCGCCGGCGCCAAGCTGGTGATGATGCACAAGTGGGACGTGATCCGCGCCTTCGAGCTGATCGAGCGCGAGAAGATTCAACAGGCCGGCGGCGTGCCGACCATCGCCTGGCAGCTCATCGAGCACCCGGCGCGCGCCAACTACGACCTGTCGTCCCTGGAGTCGGTGGCCTATGGCGGCGCACCCTCGGCGCCGGAGCTGGTGCGGCGCCTGCGCGAGACCTTCCCCAAGTCGCAGCCCGGCCAGGGCTGGGGCATGACCGAGACCTGCGCCACGGTCACCTCCAACGCCTCGGAGGACTATATCAACCGCCCCGATAGCTGCGGCCCGGCCGCAGCGGTCTGCGAACTGGAGATCCGCGACGCAGCCGACGGCGTCACCGTCCTGCCGGCCAGCCAGGTGGGCGAGCTGTGGGCCAAGGGGCCGATGGTGGTGAAGGGCTACTGGAACAAGCCCGAGGCCAGCGCCCAGACCTTCGTCGACGGCTGGGTGCGCACCGGCGACCTGGCCAAGCTCGACGAGGAGGGCTTCTGCTACATCATCGACCGGGCCAAGGACATGCTGATCCGCGGCGGCGAGAACATCTACTGCGTCGAGGTCGAGAACGCCCTCTATGACCACCCGGCGGTGATGGACGCGGCGGTGGTCGGCATCCCGCACCGGACGCTGGGCGAGGAACCCGGGGCGGTGGTCACCCTGAAGCCCGGGATGCAGGCCACCGAGGACGAGCTGCGCGCCCATGTGGCCGAGCGGATCGCGGCCTTCAAGGTGCCGGTGGTCATCAAGTTCTGGCATGAAGTGCTGCCGCGCAACGCCAACGGCAAGATCCTCAAGAACGAGCTGAAGAAGCTGTTCGAGGACGAGAAGGCCCAGGCCTAGGGGCGCCCGTGAAGACCCGCGCCGACCTTCTGCTGGTCGCGCGCGGCCTGTTCGAGAGCCGCGCCAAGGCTCGCGCCGCCATCGAGGCCGGCGGGGTCTTGGCCGACGGGCGACCGGTGCTGAAGCCCTCCGAGCTGCTGAGCGACGCGGCGGTGCTGCACGCGACGCCGGCCCACCCGTGGGTCGGGCGCGGGGCGCTGAAGCTGGAGCATGCGCTCGGGCTGTGGCCGGTCGCGGTCGAGGGGCGCGTGGTGCTGGACGTCGGCGCGTCGACCGGCGGCTTCACCGAGGTCTGCCTGGCGGCCGGGGCGCGACGGGTCTACGCGGTGGACGTGGGTCGCGGCCAGCTGCACCCCAGCCTCGCCGACGATCCGCGGGTGGTCCGGCTGGAGGGCGTCGACGCGCGCGCCCTGACCGTCGCGGAGATCACGGAGCCGCCACAGCTTGTGGTCTGCGACGTGAGCTTCATCGGCCTCGCCAAGGCCCTGCCGGCGGCCCTGGCGCTGGCGGCGGGCGGGGCGGACCTGGTGGCCCTGGTCAAGCCGCAGTTCGAGGTGGGACCGGAGCGCGTCGGCAAGGGCGGGCTGGTGAAGGACGAGGCGGCGCGCGCCGAAGCCCTGGCCGCGGTCGCGGGCTTCCTGGACGCCTCGGGCTGGACGGTCCGCGAGACGGCCGACAGCCCGGTCGAGGGCGGCGACGGGAACCGCGAATACCTGCTCTGGGCGCGCAAGGCCGAAAAAGGGCCGCCCGCGGCAATGCGGACGGCCCTGGAGTAGCCCAGCCACGGCTGGCGGCAGATAACTCTAGTCGACGACGTGATAGCGGCCGCGGTAGTCCGGGCAGACGTGGACGAAGCGGCGGTCGACGCGGCCGTCGGGGAAGTAGATCGGGCTCTCGGCGACGGTGCAGCCGTCGGGGCCGACACGCTCCTCGACAACCCGGTAGCGCACGCCGTGGCGGCCATAGACCCAGACCGCCTCGCGCGGCGCGTACTCGACCGGCGGCGGGGCCTCGTAGTAGGCCCCGTAGGCCGGCGGCGGTGGCGGCGGCGCGGCCTCATAAACCGGGGGCGGCGGAGGCGGCGGGGCATATTCGGCGACGGGCGGCGGCGGAGGGCCGTCGGTGCAGGCGGCGGTGCTGTGGCCGACCGCCGCGCCGGCGATCGCGCCGACCACGCCGCCGAGCAGCGAGCCGTCGCGGCGGTGGCCGCTGGCCGCGAACTGGGAGCCCAGCACCGCGCCGCCGGCCCCGCCGAGCAGGGCGCCGGTGACGCCGCGGTTGTTGGCGTCGCGGCGGCAGGGATCGTAGTTGTACCCGGGCGCCGGCTGGGCGGAGGCCGCGGCCGCCGCGCCCAGGGCCACGAGGCCGACCGTTGCGGCGACGCAGCCCTTGGCGAAGGTCGAAGACTTGGTCATGGGTATCCCCTCTCTCGAATCTTTGCAGCGGCCTTTTGGGCGGCTTCGAGGACCCTTCTTGCCCAGCTAAGCTGAACGGATTTTGAGCGGGCCGTTCATCTTCGTTCATCTTGCTTATCGCCATCGCGCGAGGCCCTTGTTCCGACCATGAGACAGCCCCCGCGCCGCCATCGCCCCCAAGGCCGCCCCGTGCGCTCCGCCGGGCCGCCGGTCGAACTGACCATCGAGGGCCTCGGCGGGGAGGGCGACGGCATGGCCGCGGGGCCGGCCTTCGTGCCCTTCACCCTGCCGGGCGAGCGGGTGCTGGCGACGGGAAGCGGCGAGCGGCGGGAGTTGGTCGAGGTGCTGGAGGCCAGCCCCGAGCGGACCGCGCCGGTGTGTCCGCACTTCGGGACCTGCGGCGGCTGCGCCCTGCAGCACTGGGACCACGCGCCGTACCTGGCCTGGAAGGTGGAGCGCCTCGCCGGAACCCTGGCCCGCCAGCAGATCGACACGGAGGTCCTGCCGCCCTTCGCCGCCCAGCCCGGCACGCGCCGGCGGGTAGCGCTGCACGCGCGGCGTGGGAGCCGCGAGGCCGCGCGGCTGGGCTACAAGGCGCGCAAATCGTGGGACCTGGTGGACATCGCGATCTGCCCGATCAGCGACCCCGCCATTGCTGCGGCGATCCCGGCGCTGAAGCGCCTGGCCGCGCCGCTGTTCGAACACCCGAAGTCGGCGCCCACCCTGCACGTCACGGCGACCGCCAGCGGGCTGGACATCGACATCTCCGGCGTGGAGCGCAAGTCGGGTGGGCTGTCCGCCGACGCCCGGGTGCAACTGGCCGACCGCGCGGCCGAGGCCGACTTCGCCCGCGTGACCCTCGACGGCGAAGTGGCCTACCAGGCGCGTAGCCCGCAGGTGCGGCTGGGCCCCGCCACAGTCGCCCTGCCGCCCGGCGCCTTCCTGCAGGCCACCGCCCAGGCTGAGGCGGCCATGGCCGACTTCGTGGCCGGGCAGGCGGCGGGCGCCGCGCGCATCGCCGATCTCTATTGCGGGGTCGGCACCTTCACCTTCCGCCTGGCCGCGATCGCCCCCGTCCACGCCGCCGACTCCGCGCCGGACGCCATCCGCGCGCTCAGCGCCGCCCTGGCCACCGCACCGGGGCTGAAGGGCGTCACCGCCGAGGCCCGCGACCTGGTCCGCCGCCCGGTCCTGGCCGAGGAGCTGAGGAAGACCGACCTGGCGGTCTTCGACCCACCCCGCGCCGGGGCCGCCGAACAGGTCGCCGAGCTGGCGCGCTCCGGCCTGGCGCGGGTGATCGCCGTCTCCTGCAACCCGGCCACCTTCGCCCGCGATGCGAGGACCCTGATCGACGCCGGCTTCACCCTGGACCGCGTCCTGCCGGTGGATCAGTTCCTCTGGTCGCCGCACATAGAGCTTGTGGGAGTGTTCTCCCGATGAAGGGTCCCCATATGGGCCGCATGGTTCCTCTGTCCGTTCTCGACCTGTCGCCGATCCTGCAAGGCGGCGACGTCGCCCAATCCCTCGTCAACAGCCTCGACCTGGCGCGCAACGCCGAGCGGCTGGGCTATCGCCGCTACTGGCTGGCCGAGCACCACAACATGCCCGGGATCGCCAGCGCGGCGACCTCGGTGGTCATCGGCCATGTGGCGGCCGGAACCCAGACGATCCGGGTGGGCGCCGGCGGGATCATGCTGCCCAACCACGCGCCGCTGGTGATCGCCGAGCAGTTCGGCACCCTCGAAGCCCTGTTCCCGGGCCGGATCGACCTGGGGCTCGGCCGCGCGCCGGGGTCCGATCAGCTCACCGCCCACGCCTTGCGGCGCACCTTGGCCGGCGACGTCGACCGTTTCCCGCAGGATGTGGTCGAGCTGATGGGCTATTTCGAAGACGCGGCGCCCAACCAGGCGGTCCGGGCGGTGCCCGGCGCGGGCGCGAAGGTCCCGGTCTGGATCCTGGGGTCCAGCCTCTTCGGCGCCTCCCTGGCCGCCGCGCTCGGGCTGCCTTTCGCTTTCGCCTCCCACTTCGCCCCGGCGCAGATGGAACAGGCGATGGACATCTATCGCCAGCGGTTCACGCCCTCGGCGCACCTCGACAAGCCCTACGTCATGCTCGGGTTGAACGTGGTGGCCGCCGAGACGGACGCCGAGGCCAGGCGGCTGTTCACCTCCCTGCAGCAGGCCTTCCTGAACCTGCGGACCGGGCGGCCCAGCCCCCTACCGCCGCCGGCGGACGACATCGAGGCGCGCTTCGCCGCCGCCGGCCTGACGCCCGACATGCAGGGCGCGCTCGCCACCGCCGTGGTAGGCGATCCACAGACCGTTCGCCGCGGGCTCGAAGCCTTCGTCGCCAAGCACCGGCCCGACGAGATCATGGTCACCGCCCAGATCTTCGACCATGCGGCCCGCGTCCGCTCCTTCGAGATCGCCGCCGCCGCCCGCGACGAACTCGCCAAGGCCGCGTAGCCGCACCCGGCGCGTCAATCGATGCGGCGTCTTGAAACCTCCCCCGTGTCAACGGGGGAGAGGGACCACGAAGTGGTGGAGGGGGCGCTGCGGTCGCAGGCGAGTTGAAGAAGGCCCATGGCCACGCCGTGCGTGTCCTCGATCACCGCGGACGCCGAGCAGCGCACGACCGCAGATAACCATCTCGCCGTGCATCCGCTCGCGGCCGGTCGCCGAAACCGTGCGAGCCGCCGTCAATCTCAACGCACAGCCGCGCCTTGGCGCAGAAGAAGTCCAAGACGTAGGGGCCCGTCGGATACTGACGCCGGAAGACCGGCTTGCCGTGTTCCCGTCCCCGCAAAGCCTTCCAGAGCATCACTTCCGGCAGCGACATGCGCCTGCGAAGCTGGCGCGCTCGTTTCACGGCGTTGCTGGCGACTCTCATGGCGTGGCAGCGCCCCCTCCACCGCTTCGCGGTCCCCCTCCCCCATGAATGGGGGCGGTTTTGGGCTCACTCATCCTCGCTCTCTTTGGCTATCCGAACAGGTCGATCTGGTCCCCCGCCTTGGGCGGAACCCGGAACAGGCCCAGGTCCAACGGCGGAAGCTTTCCGGAGATGCCCAGGCGCTGCTTCGCCACGGCGAAGCGCCGGGACATCAGGTCGGCGAGCGGGCCCTGGCCCTTCATCCGCTGGCCCCACTGGCTGTCGTAGGTCTTGCCGCCGCGCATCTGGCGCACCAGGGACATCACCCGGCTGGCGCGGTCGGGGTGGTCGGTGGCCAGCCATTCCTGGAAGAGGTCGGCGATCTCCATCGGCAGCCGCAGGGCCACATAGCCTGCGCCGCGCGCGCCGGCGGCGGCGGCGCGTTCCAGCACCGCCTCCATCTCGTGGTCGTTGAGGCCGGGGATCGAGGGCGCGAACATCACCACCGTGGGCACGCCCGCCTCGCTCAGGCGCCGCACGGCGTCCAGTCGCTTTTCCGGGGTGGCGGCGCGCGGCTCCATGGAGCGCGCCAGCTTGCGGTCCAGGGTGGTGATGGAGATCGCCACCCGCACCAGGTTCCTTTCCGCCATGGGGGCCAGCAGGTCCAGGTCGCGCAGGATCAGGCCGGACTTGGAAATGACCGAGAACGGGTGGTTGAAGCGGGAAAGGACCTCGATGATCTGCCGTGTGACCCGCAGCCGCCGCTCCTGGGGCTGATAGGGATCGGTGTTGCCACCGATGTGGATCGTCTCGGGGACATAGGTCGGCCGAGACAGCTCCCGCTCCAGCAGGCGCGCGGCCTCCGGCTTGAAGAACAGCTTGGATTCGAAGTCGAGGCCGGGCGACAGCCCCATGTAGGCGTGGGCCGGCCGCGCATAGCAGTAGATGCAGCCGTGCTCGCAGCCTCGGTAGGGATTGATCGAGGCGGAGAAGCCGATGTCCGGGCTGTCGTTGCGGGTGATGATCACCTTCGCCTTCTCGGGCGAGACGGTGGTCGTCAGTTGCTCGGGCTCGGCATCGTCCGGCGTCCAGCCGTCGTCGAAGGCCTCGCGGGCCTCGGTCTCATAGCGGCCGCTGGCGTTGGTGCGGGCGCCGCGGCCGCGGACGGCGGTGATCTGCTGGGTGAAGGTGCTCACCCATCGACGCTAGGCCTCTGGATGGAACAAAACAAGAACAATCATGCGGAATAGGCCGGCTTCAAACCGGGGTAGGGCCAGCGCACTTCGACGATCCGGCTGAGGCCCGAGGAGGTGACCCAGGTGTCGCGCATGTCGCCGCCGCCAATGCCCAGGTTGGTGGCGATGG
>Ga0210400_10005119_pt1 | contig 11193 bp, 12 predicted proteins | sample IncBWH26MmetaG_FD_155456 | JGI IMG/M metagenome (GOLD analysis project Ga0210400, IMG submission 155456) | Forest soil microbial communities from Barre Woods Harvard Forest LTER site, Petersham, Massachusetts, United States - Inc-BW-H-26-M | ecosystem: Environmental > Terrestrial > Soil >...
CAGCGATTCCCGATCACCGAGAAGCCGGTGTACTTCGTGTTCGTGCCCCAGGACCCCCTCCAGCCACTGACCAGTAAGACCACGGCGGCGGCCATCGGCTACACCACAAGCCTCCCCGGGGCGCAGCTGGTCTTCCACCAGAGCGGCGTGACCATGGTGCGATGGCAGCCGCCGGCGGGGATCCGATCGGTGGTGCTGCCCCACCCCTCGTAGTGGCCGAGGGGCCCGGGTCCAGGGCGTCTGGGCTTCCTGGAGGTCTGGGCCGGTCAGCGCCCCAGTTGGCGTGACCGCTCGGTCGCCGCCGCCACCGCCTCGATGAAGGCGGAGCGCACGGCTTTGAACTCGAGGGTGCGAAGCCCGGCCGCCGTGGTCCCCCCCGGAGAGGTGACCGCGGCCCGCAATACGGCGGGATCGTCTCCCGTCTCGGCCAGCAGCGCGGCCGACCCCGACAGCGTCCCCACCACCAGGTCGCGGCTCACGTCCCGGGGCAGGCCGGCGGCCACCCCGGCCTCGATCAGGGCTTCGGCCACCAGGAACACGTAGGCCGGGCCGGAGCCCGACAGGCCGGTCACGGCATCGAGGTGACGCTCGGGCAGGCGCACCACGAGGCCCACGGCGCCCAGGATGCCTTCGGCCCAGTCGAGATCGGCGCTGATGGCGGTGCTGCCGCCGGACATGGCCGCCACCCCCGCCCCCACCAGGGAGGGAGTATTGGGTACGGCTCGGACGACCACCGTGCCCGGCGGGAGCACCGACTCGAGCCGGGCCATGTTGATGCCGGCCACGATCGAGAGCACCCGGGGCACGCCCAGAGCGCCGAGGGCCCGACAGGCGCTGTCGGTCGCATCCTGTTTCACGGCCAACAACGCCCCCTCGGCGTCCACCGGGGCGTCGAGAACGACCAAGCCAGGATGGCGCTCGGCCAGACGATCTCGCTGGGCGGCGTCGGGATCGGTCACGGCCACCTCGCCGGGCTTCGCCCAACCGGCGTCCAGGATCCCGGCCACCATCGCCGAACCCATCTTGCCGCCGCCCACGACCAGGAGTTTCGGGGTTGTCATGCCGCGAAACTACCAGCGCTCAGTCGGTGCCGGACGGCCGGAAGGACGAGGTGCCCGGCTACCCGCTACCGCGGCGAGGGAGGACGCCGCCGGTACATGCCCTCGTATCCCAGGGACATGGCGGTGGGAAAGCAGTCGTCGGTGTAGGCCAGCGAGGCGCCCATGATGCGGTCGAGCTCGTCGTCGTCCACCCGGTCGGCGGGGACCCGGCCCACCAGGTAGATGGCGTCCTCGAATCCCAGGGCGAAGCTCATGCCGGCCAGGTCGGCATTGCGCTTGAGCAGGTATCGCCAGGTCTCCTCGATGTTGGTCTCGGGTGCCGGCATGAACTGGGCCTCGTGATGGAGCATGCGCTGGCGCAGGGTCAGCCACACCGTCACGAACTCCTTCTCGTCGCCCTGCAGCCGGAGGTACCAGCGGGGGGCACCGGTGATGGGGTCCCCACCCTCCTGGCGATCCACCGCCACCAGGGCGCCCGGCGCCTTCAGCTCTCGTTCGGCCCAGGCATCGATGCAGGCACAGATCGCCTGCCGCTCGGCCGCTTCGGGGATGCCACCAGTCAAGAACACTCCACCAGGCGTCCGGCGGTGAGCTCCTCGTAGATCTGGCGCAACAGCGCAGCGGCGCGCGCCCAGGTATACCGGCGGGCTCGCAGGACGGCGCCGGTGCCCAGCCGCTCGGCCAACAGGGGCTCGGCCAGGATCTGTCGGGTCCAGGCGGCGAACCATTCCGGAGTGGGGTCCTCGACCAGGAACCCGGTGCGACCGTGGTCGACCAGGGTGCGGAGGCCGCCCACGTCGGAGGCGATCACCGGGGTGCCGCAGGCGGCGGCCTCCAGGGCCACCAGGCCGAAGGACTCGGAACGGCTGGGGACGAGGCAGACATCGGCGGCTCGGTAGTAGGTGGAGAGCAGTTCGTGGGGGCGCGGCGGCACGAAGTCGACCCGACCGTCCAGGCCCAGCTCGGACACCAGGCCGACCAGCCGGTCCACCTCCACCTGGCCGTGGGGCCCACTGGGTCCGCCGACCACGACAAGACGGGCATCGGGATAGTCGGTGCCGAGGGCGGCCAGGGTGCGCACGGCCACGTCGGCGCCCTTCAACGGCTGGATGCGCCCCACGAAGAGCAGCAGTGGCCCCTGGGCGGCGAAGCCCAGGGCCCGGCGGGCCTGGGGGCGGTAGCCGGGACCGAAGAAGGCGTGGTCGACGCCGGGGGCCACGATGCGGATCCGGGAGGGGTCGGCGCCGTACAGGCCGACGATCTGCTCGGCCTCGACCGAGCACGAGGCCAGCACGGTGTCAGAGCACTGGATGATGGATGCCTCGGCTTCGGCCCGGCGCCCACCCGCGTCGGCCTCCACCTCTTCCGGACTGGCCTCGGCCTTCACCCGATCGAGGGTGTGGAAGGTGGACACCAGGGGCACGTTCAGCTCGTGCTTGATCACATGGCCGGACAGGCCGCTCAGCCAGTAATTGGCATGGATGGCGTCAAAGGCCGGGCTCTCCCCCACGTCGGCCCCGTCGGCACCGACCATGCGCTTCAACACGCCCTCGGTGAACTCGTCGACGATGGTGGGGAGTGCCTCTTTGGCCATGGGGGCCAGAGCGCCCGCCGGCACATGGTGTACCCGGAAGCCGGGCTCGACGGTGACGCAGTCGGGAAGGTCCGGCGACCAGGCCCGGGTGAATACCTCGCACCGCACCCCGGCCCGGGCCAGCGCGGACGAGAGCTCGCGCACGTAGACGTTCATGCCGCCGCCGTCCCCGGTACCGGGTTGGGCCAGGGGGGAGGTGTGTAAGGACAGTACGGCGAGGCGCCTCATGCGGGGCCGAGCCTACCTGGGGGGCACCGACTACTCGCCGACAGCCCCCGGAGCACTGACCACCTCTGACCCGGCCTTGTCGTCAGCCTCGGCGTTGGCATCGTCGTTCTCATGACGGAAGGACACGTAGATGCGCATCAGGGCCTGCTTCTGCTCTTCGGTCAGGTTGTGGTCGGCCAGGATGTGCCGGGCCAGATCGGTGTTGCCGTCGGGCTTCTCCAGGATCCCGGCCTGCACATAGAGGGTCTCAGCCGAGATGCGCAACGCCTTGGCGATCTGCTGGAGGATCTCGGCCGAGGGCCGGCGCAATCCCCGTTCGATCTGGCTCAGATAGGGGTTGGAGATCCCGGCCAGCTCGGAGAGCCGGCGCAGCGACAACCTCGCCGAGCTGCGCTGCTCACGGATGAACGAACCCAGCTCGTTGAAGCGTTCGGGCAACTCCTTGACGAACTGTGCGCTCTCCGTCCGTGGCGTTTCCTTCATGCCGTTCCCTTCGTGGCGGACGACAGGCCGGTGGGATCTGACCCCGGCCGACCTGCAGGCTCGCCCTCGGATCGATCGTAGCCCGGGTGCCACGGGCCCCTGCCGACCCGTCCCGGGGGTGCGTAGCGATAGACCGCCCTGCCCACCACCAGGGGCCGAGACACGGGACCGAAGTCCCGGCTGTCGGTGCTGGCCGACGGGTGGTCCCCCAGCACCTCGACCGTTCCCTGTTGGCGGTCGACCGATCCAACCCGCTTGACCAGGACTCGAGCACGATCACGGGGATCGCGGACGGCGACGATCTCTCCCGGTTCCGGCCAGCGGGCCATCGGCGTGGGCCACCGGACGACCAGGAGCCGGTCACCGGGCAGCAAATTGGGGGCCATCGACGCCCCGGCCACCTCCACCCGGGATACCAGTCGATGCGCCCCGTAGGCCAGTACGACGGTCCCGACAAGGGCTGTACCCATGATTCTCCTCATGGGTCCTGGGGTACGCCAACTGGGCAGGGCCATCGTCAGACGAAGCTCGATAAGGTGGTCCGCAACAGCATCGTCCCCCACTCTGCCCCAAAGGAGTCCTGCTCATGCGTACTGTTGACCGCCTGCTTGCCACCATCGACCGGTTGAGCCCGCCCAGTGTGGTCCATGCCCACTGCGACCTCCCCTGTGGTGTCTACGACCCGGCGCAGGCCCGTATCGAGGCGGAATCGGTCAAGAACACGATCGACAAGTTCAACGACTCGAAGGACGACGTCTTCCGGACCCGAGCCACCCTCATCAAAGAGGAGCGGGCCGATCTGGTGAAGCACCACCTGTGGGTGCTGTGGACCGACTACTTCAAGCCCGAGCACCTGGAGAAGTACCCCCAGCTCCACGACCTGTTCTGGAAGGCGACCAAGACGGCGGGCGAGGTCAAGAAGGGGAACGAAGCCGCCGTCGGCCAGCGCCTGCTCGACGAGATCGACGAGATCGCCGGGATCTTCTGGGAGACCAAAAAGTAAGGAGCGGGTCCACCCGCTTTGACCTGCGCCCGAGTCGGCGGCCGCCCTCTGTAGGTCGCTCTCCCGAGTCCTTATGGACGAACGCGGATGATCGTCTGCCCGATGATCCGCTCGGTCGGATTGAAGGCGGCGACGGCGTCGTCGAGGGTCGCGACCCTGCCGATGTTCGTCCGCAGTCGTCCGTCCCGCACCCGCTGGACGATCTCACCCAGTTGGCCACGATCGGACTCGACTACGAAGTCGACCGCCAGGCCGTCGGTGGGCCGCGCCTCGGGCGGGCCGGCGATGGTTACCAGTGTTCCTCCGGCTCGAATCAGTCCTGCGGACCGCTTCTGGATGTCGCCGCCGATGACATCGAAAACCAGATCGACGCCGCCGACGTCTTCCAGGGCGTCGTTCTCAAGGTCGACGAACTCTTGCGCGCCGAAGTCGAGCGTCTTCTGACGGTCGGCTCCGCGTCCGGTACCGATGGTGTAGGCGCCAGCCTCACGTGCGAGCTGAGTCACCATCGACCCGACTGAGCCGGCTGCGCCGTGTACGAGGACGCGATGGCCCGCCTGAGGGCGGCCATGCTCGAACAGTCCCTGCCACGCAGTCAGACCCGGCATCGGCAGGCTCGCGCCCACGGTGAAGTCGACGTCGCCTGGCAGCGGCGCAAGGTTGCGGGCCTCGATCGCCACATACTCCGCCAGCCCGCCGCCCCGATACGAGTCCGTGAGGCCGAACACCCGCTGTCCCACCGACAGCCCCCTTGTGCCATAGCCGAGAGCGGTGACCACCCCGGCCAGCTCTTGCCCGGGAATCGTCAAGGCGATCGGTCCAGGTCGAGGGCCACGTCAGCTCACCCGAGGTGAATCCCGAGGCGTGAACCTGAACAACGACGTCGTGTATCGCCGGTTTCGGCTCGGGCCGCTCCACCAGCGTCATCCCGGCAGTCCCCGCAGCCTCATCCGTCACCACGATCGCCTTCATCCGGCACCTCCCCCTATCCAGTCCTTCAGCTTGCCGATCAGCTTTACCAATAGCCAGAGCACGATCGGCAGCGACCAACGGGTCGTCCTCGCTGCGACCGGTGGTGGGAAGCGGTGCCCACTCGGCCGAGCGATTGCAACGGTCTACCCGGCCAGAGGTTCAGAGTCGATTCCATTCCTCCTCACTGACTGCCATTGACTTCGGTAGCGTGCGTCCTCATGACCAGGACGTCCGAGCCACGCGATGAAACCCCAGCCCCTACACGGGCTGCTCCCGCGAACGCCGTTCCCGTGACGGACCAGACTGTCCCCACCGGCGTCGACACCACACGTCGCTCACCACTGTCCGTCTACTTCGGGCGCATGCGGGGGTCGAGAAGAACATTGTCGCAACAACGGAAGCTCTCCGCCGTTCCGTTGACGTTCCTCGCCGCCTTCCTCGGGATCTACCTCATCTCGATACCGGCCCTGTTCCCGAGTTGGCCGATGTCGACCAAGCTCTTCCTGGTCGGCTCGTTCGGGGCAACCGCCCTCTTGCTTTACGCAGCACCCCGCGTGGAGTTCGCCCAGCCCCGCAACGTTGTGGCCGGCCAGGTGATCTCGGCCACGGTCGGGGTGACGGCCTACAAGCTGCTCGGTGCCCACCTGGGATTGGCGGCAGCGCTGGCCGTGGCGGCAAGCGTGTGTGTCATGCAGGTGACCAGGACGGTCCACCCACCAGCAGGAGCCACGGCGTTGATCGCCGTGCTCGGTCCGGCTCCGGTCCACCGCCTGGGTTACACCTTCATACTGACGCCGGTGCTGTTCGGGATCGTGATCCTCATCGTCGTGGCTGTGCTGGTGAACAACCTGTCACCCGACGAGGCTCGTCACTACCCGGTGACGTGGTGGTAACGAGGGTCAGCCCGCCACCGGCACCGGGCAGGCCGCGCAGGTGCGGGCGGTGGGCGTCTCGGCCAGCCGCTCGTCGGCGATGATCGCCCCGCAGCTCTCGCACCGCCCGTAGCTGCCGTCGTCGAGCCGGGCCAGGGCACCTTCCACTTGGTCGAGCAGGCCCTCGACCGAGTCCAGGTCGGCCGGCTCCACCGGAACGGTGCTCACGGTGGTCTGGCCAACGGCAACCCCGCCGGGACCCTCGGGACGGCCTTGCTCGGTGCCGGCGCCCCCGGCCATATCGGTTCCGGTCTCTGTCTCCATGGTTGCGATCGTACCCGGAGGCCCCCGCCTCACCCGTAGGGTGGGCCCGTGGACCCACCATCGGCAGCACCCCCTGCGCACCCGGCCGACGTGCTGGCCCGGCTGGCCCCGCTGGCCCCGTTGATCGGAACCGGTGAGCTGGTGCCCTGCCTGGACGGCGTCGACCGGGCCGCCATCGAGCTCGACCAGGCTGCGTCCACCCAGGCGCTCCCGGCTGCGGCCGACCGGGTCTCCCGGTTCCTTCCCTGGTACTCGAGCGTCCACCGGGGCGCGGGCTTCCGGTCCCGGCGGGCTACCGCGGCCTACGAGGAGGCCCGGATGGCCGTGCTCCGATTCGCCGGGCGGGAGCCCGACGGCGACGACGTGGCCGTGCTGTGCCGGAACACCACCGAGGCCATCAACCAGCTGGCCTACCGGCTGCAATTCGGTTCGGACGACGTGGTGGTGACGACCGTGGTGGAGCACCACGCCAACCTGTTGCCCTGGGGCCGGGTGGCCGAGCGCCGCTACGTCGAGTGCGGACCGGCCGGCACCTTCACGGTGGAGGACGTCACCACCGCGCTCGACACCGGGCGACAGCCCGCGCTCCTGGCCGTCACAGCGGCGTCGAATGTCACCGGTTGGCTCCCACCCATCGACGCCATCATCGATGCCGCCCATCAACGGGGGATTCCCGTGGCCCTCGACGCCGCGCAGCTGGCCCCCCATCGTCCGCTCCCGGCCGCCGCTGACTACCTGGCTTTTTCCGGACACAAGCTCTACGCACCGTTCGGGTCGGGCGCCCTGGTCGGCCGGCGCTCGACCTTTGCCGACGGCGACCCCTTCCTGGCCGGGGGCGGCGCCGTGGACCTGGTCGACCTGGACGAGGTGGTGTGGACGGCACCCCCCGACCGGGAGGAGGCCGGTTCGCCCAACGTGGTGGGAGCGGTGGCCCTCCACGGAGCCATCGACGAGCTCGGGGCCATCGGCTGGGAGAGGATCATCGAGCACGAGACGGCGCTCGGGCTCCGACTGCGACGCGGCCTCTCGGGCCTCCCCGGCGTGACCCTCCTCGGTCCCGACCTGGCCAGCGGCGAGGCCACCTTGGCCGTGGCCGCCTTCACCGTAGAGGGGATGCACCACGCGCTGGTGGCGGCCCGCCTCAGCGCCGAATGGGGTATTGCCGTCCGTCACGGCTGCTTCTGTGCCCATCCCTATCTCATCCGCCTGCTCGGATTGGGCGGCGACGCGGTGCACGCCTATCGGGACCAGGTGCTCCATGGTGATCACCGCACCATGCCCGGTGCCGTGCGGGCCAGTGCCGGCCTCGGGACCTCGGGCGACGAGATCGACGGGCTGGTAGCCGCCGTGGCCGAGCTGGCCGAGGGCAAGCCGGCCCCTGTTCCCTACGACCAGGACAAGCTGACCGGCGACTTCTTCCCCCGGACCGAGCTCCCCGGTTGGCGTGGCGCCGATCGTGAGCTCGGCGCCTCGTGCGCCCGGGGCTAGATCGCCCCGCCTGCCCCGGGCCTCGCCCCCTCGCCTACGATCTCCCGGTGCCTGGTACCCGGACCCACCTGTCGTCCCGTGCCCGGGCGCTTCCCCTATTGGTCGTGGCTGCCGCCGGCATCCTGGCCGGCTGCACCTCGGGGGCATCGGCAGCTGGGCAAACCGGATCCATCGCCTATGTGGCCAATCTGGCCAACCGCGCCGTTCCCGGAGCCACAGTGGCCGTCGTCGACACCGCCACCGGGACCTCGTTGCCTGCCGTCACCACGGGGACGCTGCCGTCCGCTCTGGCTGCCTCCCCCGACGGCAGCCGGGTCCTGGTCACCGACGAGGGGCAGGACAAGGTGACCATGCTCGACACCGCGAGCCGGGGTGTCATCGCCTCGGCCAACGTCGGGCTGGAGCCCGATGCCGTCGCCGTGGCTCCCGACGGCAAGCTGGCCCTGGTGGCCAACTTCGGCGACAACACGGTGACGCCCATCTCGCTGCCATCGCTGCAGCCGGGAACCCCGATCCCGGTCGGAGTCCAACCGACGGCCATCGCCATCGCCCCCAACGGATCGGTGGCCCTAGTGGCCAATTTCGGGGAAAACACGGTGACGCCCATATCGTTGCCGGCCCTCCACGCCGGCGCGCCCATCCCGGCCGGCTCCCAGCCGGCGGCCCTGGCGGTGACACCCGACAACCAAACGGCGCTGGTCGCCGACTTCCAGGCCAGTGCCGTCACCCCCATCGCCCTGTCGTCCCTGACGGCCTCGCCGGCCATTGCCGTGGATGGCAATGCCACCGGGATTGCCATCCAGCCGGCGACCCAGACCGCTTATGTGAGCGGGGGCAACGCGCTCACGCCCATCGACCTGGCCACCATGCAGGCCAAGGCGCCCCTCCAGGTCGGAGTGGGGGCCACCGCGGTGGCCTTGGCCAACCGCGGTGCTGTGGCCTGGGTCTGCACCAACAACGGCACGGTCCTCCCGATCGACCTGGCCACCGGTCATACGGGCAAGGCGGTGAGGGTCGGTGGGCAACCGTCGGCCATCATCATCCCGCCGGCGGCGCGATCATGAGCACAGTCGAAGGGCAACCGTCGTGGGAGGTGCGGCACTGAACAGGTTCGCCGACCTGATGCGGATCCCGATCATCCAGGCCCCTATGGCCGGGGGCGGCAGCCGCCCGGAGCTGGCCGCGGCGGTGGGCGAGGCCGGAGGCTTCGGCTTCCTGGCCGCGGGATACAAGACGGCCGAGCAGATGCAAACGGAGATCGCCGGGACCAGGCGACTCACCTCTGAACCCTTCGGCGTGAACGTCTTCGTGCCCCGTCCATCGGTGGCCGACGCCGAGGACGTGGCGGCGTACCTGGCCGGGCTGGAGCCGGAGGCAACCCGGCTCGGCGTCGACATCGGCGAAGCCCGATGGGAGGACGACGACTGGGCGGGAAAGCTCGATGCGTTGCGGACGGATCCGGTGCCCGTGGTCAGCTTCACCTTCGGGTGCCCGACGGAACGCGAGATCGCCGCCCTCCAGCGGGTCGGATCCCTGGTGGTGGTGACGGTCACCACCCCGAGGGAGGCGGCACTGGCGGCCGGGGCGGGCGCCGACGGACTGGCGGTCCAAGGCATCGAGGCCGGTGGCCACCGCGGATCGTTCGGCGACCCGGTGGGCACGGAGGACGATCACGGACTGCTGGCCCTCATCGGCGCGGTGCGGGCATCGGTGGACCTCCCCCTGATCGCCGCCGGCGGGATCACGGGAGCACGGGGGGTGGCCGCCGTCCTGGCCGCCGGAGCGACGGCTGCCGCGTTGGGCACCGCCTTTTTGCGCAGCCCGGAAAGCGGTGCCAGCCCCACCCACAAAGCAGCGTTGGTCGATCCCCGTTTCACCACCACCGATGTCACCCGAGCCTTCAGTGGGCGCCGGGCGCGCGGGCTGGTCAACCGGTTCATGACCGACCACCCCGACGCTCCCGTGGCCTATCCCGAGATCAACAACGCCACCAAGGCTCTGCGCCGGGCGGCAGCGGACACGGGCGATCCGGAAACGCTCCACCTGTGGGCCGGACAGGGCTTCCGCCAGGCCAGGGACGTTCCCGCCGGAGAGCTGGTCGAGGAGCTGTCCATCGAGCTGCGGTCGGTGCTCGAAGAACTCGGAGAGACAGCGAGCACCCTCGGGTAGTACTCCTCAGCGAGGCACCGGCGGCCGTCGGGGAAGGGTCTCCTGGGTGGGCATGGCGTTGGCGGTGGGAAGGGGGTAATCGGTCCCGAGATCGGCGGTGCCGGCCAGGGCATCGAGGACGGCCTGCTCGGCTACGTCGGTCTGGCCCAACGAGGTGGCGGGCAGGGCGGGGACCGAGGGGTTCGGGGGCACCGAGAAGGCAAACGCAGAGGTGAGGTCACCCGTCGTTGCCCGGCGCCAGGCGCTCAGGTTGGGCACCTCCACCCCGAAGCGGGTCTCGACGAACCGGAGCAGGGACGTGTGGTCGAGGACGTCCGAGCAGCGGTACCCGCCGCGGGTGAACGGCGATACGACCAGGCAGGGCACCCGGAATCCGAGACCGATGGGGCCGTCGATGCCACTGGCCGCGGCGGGAAGGGGGCTCGCCGTCAGCCATTCGCCCGTCGTCCCCGCCGGCGGGGTGACCGGGGGCACGTGGTCGAAGAACCCGCCGTTCTCGTCGTAGGTCACGATGAGCGCGGTGCGGGCCCAGACGTCGGGGTTCGACACCAGGGTGTCAAGGACCTGCTGCACCAAGTACTCCCCGTACTCGGGTGGGGCGGCGGGATGCTCGCATTCGGCCAGCGGCGGCATGATCCACGAGACGGCCGGAAGCGTTCCGGTGGCCACGTCCGTCTGGAAGGAAGCCGGGTACGAGGGTGCGAAGGCCCGCGAGTTGAGGGCAGCCCCGGTCAGCGTGGTCGGATCGCTGTAGTTCTTGAAGTAGGGCAAAGGGCTGAGGGTCAATAGTCCTAGGGGGTCGTTGTAGACCTTCCAGCTCACCCCGGCAGCCAGTAGGCGCTCGGGCATGGTCTCCCAGTCCAGGGCGCCCCACTCGGCCACGCGATTGGTGAAGGTCTGGAGCACGGGTCCTCCGGCGGTGCCGGCGGGGTCGATGGTGCCCGACATGGCCATCAGCCGGTTGGGGTCGGTGGGACCGAGGACCAGCAGAAATAGGAG
>Ga0210400_10005120_pt1 | contig 11193 bp, 10 predicted proteins | sample IncBWH26MmetaG_FD_155456 | JGI IMG/M metagenome (GOLD analysis project Ga0210400, IMG submission 155456) | Forest soil microbial communities from Barre Woods Harvard Forest LTER site, Petersham, Massachusetts, United States - Inc-BW-H-26-M | ecosystem: Environmental > Terrestrial > Soil >...
TAAGTCCCTCCAAGGCTGTCGCCATGAAGCCGCTCGGCGACGCCTTCATTCGGCTGATCTCCATGGTGATCACGCTGATTATTTTCTGTACCGTCGTTTCCGGCATCGCAGGCATGCAAGACATGCGCAAGGTCGGCCGGGTGGGCGGCAAGGCTCTTTTGTATTTCGAAATTGTTTCGACTCTGGCGCTAGTAGTTGGGTTGCTGGTGGGAAACGTAGTACAGCCCGGCCGAGGCTTTAACGCCAATCCCGCTACCCTGGACGCGCGCGAAGTTTCCGCGTATGCCGGTCAGGCAAAGGCGCAGAACCTCACCGATTTCCTGATGCACATCATCCCCAATACAGTCGTGGACGCATTCGCCAAAGGCGACATCCTCGAAGTTGTATTCGTGGCCCTGCTGTTCGGATTCGCGTTGTCGAGTCTAGGCGCACGCAGCCGACCGCTGTTAGAGCTGGTGGATGCCTTGACCCGAGCCGTTTTCAAAGTGGTCGCTATCCTGATGAAATTTGCTCCAATAGGAGCATTCGGCGCCATGGCTTTCACCGTAGGAAAATATGGCATCGCGTCCCTCGGTCCTTTGGCCAAACTCATCGTCACCTTTTATGTAACGTCGACACTCTTTGTGCTGATTGTGATGGGAGGCATGGCTTGGGTGGCCGGATTCGGCATCTTCCGCTTTCTGGTCTACATAAAAGAAGAAATTCTCCTGGTGCTGGCTACCAGTTCGTCGGAGACGGCCCTACCCACCTTGATGGAAAAGATGGAAAGGCTGGGTTGTTCGAAGTCCCTGGTCGGCCTGGTGGTTCCGACCGGTTACACCTTCAATACAGACGGCACAAGCATTTATATGACGCTGGCAGCTCTCTTTGTTGCCCAAGCCACGAACAGCCACTTGACCCTGTTGCAGCAGCTCACCATTTTAGGCGTGGCAATTTTGACATCGAAGGGCGCAAGCGGCGTACAGGGTGCGGCTTTTATCGCCCTGGTAGGAACCCTCATGGTGATTCCCGGCATCCCCGTTGCCGGCATGGCGTTGATTCTCGGCATCGACCGTTTTATGAGCATGTTCCGCGCTCTCGTAAACATGATCGGCAACGGGGTCGCAACACTCGTCGTGGCTCGTTGGGAGAATGAACTCGATCGCGAAACTCTGCAACGGAATCTCGCGTGACGCAGCCGGATTGCGCTAGCAGTTTAGTAAAGTGAGGTTTCATGGATTCGGCGAAAACAATTTCCCGGCGAGCTCTCTTGACGCGAGCTGCGCCCGCGCTCGCGACTGGTCTTGCTGCTATCTCTTCCGCTCGTTCTGCGCTAGCGCAGGATCAGTCGCAGCAGAACGCTGTGGGCAGTCCATCGAACGAAAAGATTTGGAGTGGGGAATACTGGGCCAAGAAAGGTGATCTCGCCCTCTACATTTTCCGCAAGCGTCTGGGAGCACCGAAGCCCGGTGAGACGGCGAGGCCCATCCTTTTTCTAGCCCATGGCTCTTCTGTTTCGGCAAGACCGACGTTCGATCTCACGGTCCCGGGTCACGGGGACTATTCACTAATGGATAAGTTCGCCGAACATGGCTTCGACGTGTGGACGATGGACTTCCAGGGCTACGGAAAATCCGGAATAGGCCCCGGCAATTCCGATATTGCCTCCGGAGTGGAAGACATAAAATCCGCTTCCGAAGTGATTTTTCGCGAGACTCGGCAAACACGCTTCCATCTTTATGGAGAGTCCGGTGGCGCTCTGCGTGCCGGCGCCTTCGCGATGGCGGAACCATCGCACGTAGACCGGTTGGTGCTCGTCTCATTTACCTGGACAGGGCAAGGTTCGCCCACGCTTTCGAAGCGCTCCGAATCGCTGGATTACTATCGCACCCACAACCGGCGGCCGCGCGATCGCGATATGATCCGCAGTATTTTCACCCGAGACAAACCCGGAACGTCAGACCCTGCAGTTGCCGAGGCCATGGCGGATGCGGAGTTGAAGTTCGGCGATACCGTTCCTACCGGAACCTATGTCGATATGACAACGCGATTGCCGATCGTCGATCCCCTGAAGGTGCAGTCGCCAGTACTCATCGCGCGCGGGGAATACGACGGCATCGCCACCGAGGAGGATCTGTCGAACTTCTTCCGCAAGCTTCCGGTGCAGGACCGCGAATTTGTGATTCTGCCGGGCGCGTCCCACTCGATTGCTCTCGGCTTGAATCGCGAACAATTCTGGCATGTCGTGCATTGTTTTCTGAATATGCCAAAACGCATGGACATCCAGAACCGAGAGCATTAAAGCTGGTGCGTCGCCCAATCTCACCTGAAATTTCTCTTGACACGATACCGGGCTGGCTGTATTTCTTGTTCGCTGTTCTTCCCTCCACGCAAGACGGTTGTCCAAAATCTGGACAAATATGAACGCCCGTGCCAAAGACCCTGGGGATGCTAGGTTTGAGTTTTGGCGCTCTACAAACGGTGGACCCCGGTAAAAACGGCTAGAAGCCCGTGACCAATATAAACGGCAAAGCGTACGCCATGAATGCCATCACGCCGATGAAGCCGTGGAAGACGCCTATGCTCAGGCTCTTCTTCTTCCTTCTGGGTGCGATCAAACCGCTGCAAGCCGATCTGAAGAACCTGTCCTTTATTCACTTCGCCCGATGGGTGATTGTCGGGCGCAATCAGTTTCCCCACCTTTCCGACAAACAACCGCGCGAAGAACTGCGTTATGACTATTTGATTTTCTTCAGCAATTTCAATGGGACTTGGAACCAGTACATCGATGCCTTCTCCGCCGTACTATCGCGAGGCTTGAACTTCATTTGGCGGTGGAGCGAGAAATTTCCTGGCTCCACACCCGTGACACCTTTCAAAGCCTATATCGGACGGGTGCAATTCGACACCGATTATTACTACAACTGCTATCCCACGGCGGCCACAAATGATTTGAAGGCTGCGTTGCGCGTGCAAGATGCTCTGAACGATTTCACGAGAACAAGCCAGTCGCTTTCGCCGGCGGACTTCGAACAAGCTTATTTGGAATTTCTGGTTAGAGTGCAGCCCGACCTTGGGTCGACGGGCGTGGCTCCGGTAGGAACGTAATGGCCAATGAGAGCGGACAAGTTTACGGGCTGACGATTTTCTCGCCCATTATCGAAGACCAGCGGCTCGATATCGGCCACACCACCCAGTTACGCTGGTATCTCGCCACATTGGCAAGGGACCACACCAGCCCCCTCGCGAAGGTATCCAGCACCTACTTCGCCCGCCTGGTAGTTTTGGACGATGTGGTTTTCGTGGGCAAACCTGCACGCGAAGAGCACTTGAAATCCCGCTATCTTATCTTCGAGACAAACTTCGACGGCGATCTAGATACATATCTCAAGCGCCTCGTCACGGAAGTCCCGGAATTCGTTGACACGGTTTGGAAGCATTGCGTCGGATATCCGGGCGTAGCCAATTCCGATGCCTTCGTTGTCTACATGAAAAACTGTCAGCTCAAGACTACGTTCTTCTTCGCGGACGTCAACGACCGCACGGTGCAGCATACTCTGAAAGCGCTACAAACACAGTCCGCGTTAACTCACTTTATCGAGAGAAACCAGGGCAAGCCTGCAGCCGAAATCCAGAAGTTGTTTGGCGCTTTCCTCGAGCGCTTGAAGTCGGCACCTGCGCCGCTCCCGGGAGGCCGCGCAGAGGAGAAATCCGCAGCCGAGGACCGTCCTCATGATTAAAACCGAGAGCACAACGATCGACGTTTCCGATATCCAGGGATTCGCCCTCAAGGGTTACAACTTCCCCCACGCCCGTTATCTGTTGCTCGAACTTTTGAACTGCGAGGATGCGCAGAACTTCATCCTCAAACTGCTTCCCGACATTACTACCGGAGAGAGGTGGGACGACAAACCTTTGACGACGCTCAACATCGCGTTCACTCACAAAGGCCTTGTCAAACTCGAATTGCCGCTGGCGACTTTGCTCAGCTTTCCTTTGGAATTTCAACAAGGCATGAAGGCGCGGCGCCAGATCCTCTATGACACGGGCAAGAATGACCCTGTGAACTGGGATTCAGTTTGGCGAGATGAACGCATACACGTATGGTTGGCAGTGTATGCACAGGATCTGCCTGCTTTGGCAGACGCTTGCACCCGTACTCAGCAGATCATGGACCATACCAACGGCGCGAGACTGCTTCAAGCGCAGGATGCCTGCGCTATCTACCTTAACAACAAGCCCACATCCTACGAACACTTTGGTTATCGCGATGGATTCGGGAACCCTGATTTCAAGGGCGCCGAACGCAACTGCATTCCTGGCCAGGGCAAGCTGGCGAAGGATGGTAGCTGGGAGGCGCTGGCGACCGGCGAATTTCTTTTGGGATATGCCGACGAAGCGGGAGAACTTCCGGTGGCGCCCATTCCTCATCTTCTGGCGCGGAATGGCACGTTTATGGTCTATCGCAAAATGCATCAGAACGTAGCCGCCTTCCGCAATTATCTTGAAGAGAAAGGAAAGTTGTATCCGGGTGGCAAAGAAAAGCTCGCTTCGAAATTCGTGGGACGCTGGCGAGATGGAACTCCGGTCGAACTTTCGCCTGACGGCGAGAACCAATCTATCGTCGACGATGACAACCGCAACACCAACTTCACCTACGGCGACGATCTAGTTGGCTTGCGCTGCCCGGTGGGCGCTCATATACGGCGGGCGAATCCCCGGGATGCCTTTGGCTTCAACGGCCAGTTAATTAACCGGCGGCGCATTATGCGCCGCGGCCTGCCTTATGGCGAGTTTGTTCCGGATGGGCAGCCAGTCAACGATCAAGATGATCGTGGCATCATCTTCATGGCCCTCAATGCCAGCTTGTTTCGTCAGTTTGAATTCGTGCAACAACAATGGATCGAGTACGGAAACGATGCGCATCAGGGGAACGACAAGGACTTGCTCACTGGAAATCATGCCGGCAAGAGCAGGTTCGTAGTTCAAGGCACGGCCGATGCCAAGAATCCCGCATTCATCTGCGCTCAGTTGCCCAACTTTGTCGAACTGCGCGGCGGCGACTACTTCTTCATGCCCAGCCTTACCGCTCTGCAAATGATGGCTAGCGGAACCGTTGACCCAAGATAGTTGGAGTTGCGAATGTTTGAAAACTCAAGTGCGCTCTGCAAGGCATCGACGCGGAGTGCGGCGAACTCAACTCAATCGACTGTGTTCGACGAGCGAAAGGTTGAAAAGCCGAATAATTTCCGTGTTGACTCGCACGCATACTTGGATCCGCAGATCGTGACCTATAGCGTGAATAAGAACGAGAACTTGAGTCTGGCTGCGACTCCCGAAGCAAGTTTCTGACAAGAGTATGATGCTTGTTCACGAGGCAAACGTGACTATGAAATATCACTGGTAGTTTCACCGATTGACACAGAAAAGTTGGGCGGGTAAGCTTCACGAATTCCAGTTTTGTCACAGTAACCGCGGTTATACCAAGAAAGAAACATCCGGGACCCGCTGTTGGGAGTTCGCACTCGGAGAGCAGTCGTGAAAGTCCTGCCACGAATTAATCATCGCGGTCCAAGATTCCGTCATCCGCAAGGGGAAACGGCTTTCTTTATTCATTTCTCCTTGGAGGCTTCTTCGGGGACCAGCGGCAACGGGCGACGTCTGTGGATACGCTTATCTTCGGGGACCTTTGGTGGCACTTCTTCGTGCCTTAGAATGACTTCATCCGACAGCGGAAGGGAAATCTCTTTTGATTCTGTGGTTCCGGGTTGTGGTTTTTTAGGCTGATTTTGCATAAGCAATCTCTTTGCGGCACTGCACTTATTATAGCTTTCTCGACACAGTCCAGCGTTCTGCACCGTGTTGACGAAGCGGAGTTCCTTTCCCAGGGCTACCAAGATGTCGCGTTCGGGTGATTCCGAAACCCTAAGCGCGCCGAACCAACATTGCGTCGCGAGGAGGAATCGCCATGCCAAGAAGCAAGGGGCCATCCGGATCCGTAACCGAAGTTCGCCTCCAGCCAGCTTCCGCTAAACCGGTAAAGCTCGAACATCGGGATACTCCACCCAAGTTTGTAAAACCGAAGCGAATTCATCCGCGGCGGATACTCCCGTTTGTTCGCGAAGGCGCGGAACGCGGATTTCACAGCGCGACCGCCCGGGCCGTGATTGTTCCCCATTGGACCCTAGCAGCTGCTCGAGGACTGCAAGTGGTGATGCCCGTCCGCGCCGCTACCGACGATCTCTCCATCGTGCTCAATTCTGAGATCGCCGCCCCGGCGCAACAGTTGACCTCCGCCAATGTCAATGAACCCAGTACTTCCATCAATGGCCAAGTCGTCTTCTACACCGGGAATTGGTACGCCGCTGTCTCGCAAGACGGAGGTCAGACCTTCAAGTTCATTGATCCAAAGACCACAGCCCAGCCCAAGGATCCCGCAGGTGTCACGTTTTGCTGCGACCAGGTTGTCAACTATCTTCCGCAGATTGATACGTTCGTGTGGCAGCTGCAATATGGCCCGGACACCGGCGATAACATCCAGCGGATCGGCTTCGCCAAAACCGCGGACGTTGCCCAGGGGCGCTGGCGTTTCTTCGACCTTACTACTGCCGCGCTTGGTGTCCAGGGGGCCTTCCTCGATTTCCCCGATCTTGCAGTCGGAGCCAACTCACTTTATGTAACCACTAACATCTTTCAAGGAAACCAGGCCGGCTCGGCTGTAATCCGCATTCCCATCAGCGGGATCAGCAGCGGAAACATCACAGCGCAACCATTCGTCTCGATGAATTTGCAGAGTTTCCGGGTGGCTCAGAATTGCGCCGACGTCGCCTACTTTGCCGCGCACCAGGATACGAGTACGTTGGCTGTGTTCTCCTGGCCCGAGCGCCAAGCCAGTCCCATGCAACAGAGTGTCGGCGTGGCCCGCTGGATCGGCGGCAATGGCTATCAGTCGCGCACACCCGACGGCCGACGCTGGCTCGACCGGGCAGATCCTCGCATTACCGGCGCGACTCTAGCCGGCACCGAGCTCTGGTTTGCCTGGAGCGTGGACAGCGGTTCCAATCAAAGGCCCCAGCCTTTTGTCCAGATCGCCCGCATCAACGCCACCGACCTGACGCTACTTGAAGACGTGGATGTGTTCGACACCGACTCCGCGATTTGTTACGGCGCACTCTCTTCCAATGTGAACAACGAGGTCGCTATCTCTTACATGATCGGAGGCGGACCGAAGTTCCCCTCACATGTCGTGGGCATTCTTACTGGTACGCGCAAGGACGTGTTGGTTACAGCCGGAGACCGCGGCCCGCTCCCTGATCCTCAGACCAACAAGGGAGAATGGGGAGACTACCTGACGGTTCGGCCTCTGTTCCCTGATCAGAAGCTCTTCGCGGCTACTGGCTATGTTCTCAAAGGCAACGTAGACAACCAGAATCTGGACGCAACTCCGCACTTCGTAATCTTCGGTCGCTCCAGCGATGCGGGGCCGATGCAAGCACCGATCCCGCCCCAGCTTTCCGGTACAGGGCCGGTGCCAGTTACGCCGCCGACCGTGGTTGGGCCAGTCACGGTAGGGGATGGCCCGATTACGGACGTCAACATCTTGCCCACGGTGGGCGCCGATGTTGCGGCCGCGATAAAAAAGGCATGCATGGCCGCCGGGCAACCTGCAGCCCATGCGCTGCCCGTCGGCCCCCTGCTCGTTACCAAGCCGGGGGTCGAGCGATGGCCGGTAAAGACTGGCCAGGATGACGATGTGGCTCTGGTCGGCAAAAATGTGATCGCAGGGCAGAACTTTGGAGCCGGCATTGTCGACGCTACTGCGGAAGAACTAATCGCCATGCCGCGTACGCCCGACATGCCCAATCCCGCGACCCTCAATCCGGCATTCCAGAGCAAGCGAGCATTACCGGTTGAGATCGTTATCTGGCAGATGGATGTCACCATCATCGAGCTGAAGCGGGAAACCGATGGCGACTACCACCTGGTGCTGCAAGGTGCTAGTGGAGCGACCATGATTGGCGAGGTTCCGACTCCCACCACGACATTCATCGGCACCAGCCCCTGGCTGGGGAACATACAGGCCGCACGCCAGAGCGTGGACGACAAACTGGTGAGCAATCTCAATCCCGCCGACTTCGTCGTTCATCCCCAAACGGGGATGCTCGTGCCTCGCGCGGCGTTCCCGTCAGCGCCGAGCGCAATGGCGAATTTCCACCTTCCGGATTCGTTCCGCACACTGCCGCGCGGACAAGAAACTAACATGCTGACGTTCAAGACCCAAGTTCCTCCCACCAGGGCGAGGATCACCGGCGTTGGCTTTTTCGATAAGGTGCATGGCCAGGACGGAGTTTCACAAGCTAATGGCATCGAGCTTCACCCCGTATTGAAAATCGAGTGGCTGTGAAATCAGGAGGAGGCTCGATGTGGCCAACGACCTAGGAACACTGCGCTTTGACTACGTCTTATTAGCGGCTTACTGGACCGTGCTGATCGCAGAGTTGGTAGGCGACAAGTCCATCTACACGGTAAGTTCGCTCGCTCTCCGCTTTCGCACTTCCATCGTGGGCAGTGCGTTAGTGTTGGCATTTGCGGGTAAGATGCTGGTGGCGGTGCTGCTGGGCCGGGCAGTTGTTCACTTGCATCTTCGTTGGCTGAACTTGGTGAGTGCTGGCGCATTCTTCCTGTCGGCGATGCTCATCTGGTTCGACGAACCTAAATCCGAGGCCCATGAGTCCGCGACCGATATTCACTGGGCGCGGGCCGCGCTCATTTGTTTCGCTTCGGTGTTTTTCAGCGAATGGGGCGATCCTGGCCAGATCGCGGCGGCCGCGTTGGCGGCAAAGGCCCATTCATGGATAGCGCCGTGGCTGGGAGGAACCTTAGCGATGGTCACCAAGGGTGTTTTGGCCATGACCCTCGGCCTAAGGTTGCGAGACTGGCTGCCGCAATGGACGCTCCGCAGCTTGGCATCCGCGTCGTGCGGCGTGCTCGGCGTGCTGGCGGTACTCTTTCCGCGACTCTAACCAAGTCACGAACTCATCGGAACGCCTCTAGAGTAGGTTGGTGAAGGCCAAGCGAAGCGGCACGTTCTCCTACATCCTTTTGTACTGGAGTGATTGCCGCCGTCCATGACATTCGCCTAAAGCTCCCTCCGCTCATGAGTTCAATGAACACAGGGTCTCTTGTCATTGTTGCTCGAATGTTCTAGAAGTGGAATTCGAACTAAGAGTGCGACAATCGCGGGGGGCGAATGGCTTCGCTGAAGCTGTTGGTGGTTGAAGACGATATTGCGAGCCTCGAATTAATGACCGAGGTGTTCAAGAATTTGGAGGCGGAAGTCCGCCCGATCAGAGACAGCCAGATTGCCCTCAAGGTGATAAACCAGGAAAAGTTCGACGGAATATTTCTGGACCTGGAAATGCCCAAGCTTGGCGGGTTGGAACTGGCGCAAAAGATCCGTGAAAGTTCCTGGAACAAATTGACGCCGATCGTCATCGTCACCGGCCATGACGAGCGGGATACGATGAAGCAGGCCTTTGCGATGGGAGCCACCTTCTTCCTGCAAAAGCCCGTGGATCGGCAAAAGCTGGGCGGATTGTTCCGCTCCGTACGCGGAACTCTATTCGAGAACCGCCGTCGTGCCACGCGTGTGCCCATGCAGACGGAAGTCACCGGCAGCGCAGGCTCGCGGACATTCCGGGGCAGGACGTGGAATCTTAGCGAGGCGGGAATGCAGCTGGAAGTCGAGGACCTCAAGCCAAAGGAAACCGTGAAAGTGACGTTCCAACTCCCTAGTTCTCCGATCACCATCGAAGCAGTTGCTACAGTTGTTTGGATTAAAGACGACCGCCAAGGCATCCAATTCACCCGCATGAGCGACCAGAACAAAGAGGAAATCCGCACATACATCACCCAGGTTGAAAGGTCCTAGTTGGGAACCCAAGGAGCCTGCAGGGATGGCTAAATAACTTCGGTAACCTATCCAGAACAATCTCGGTATGCGACCGTAGGACCTATGCGGCAGGAATGCGTAGGTGATAAGTGTTGCTACATCCGAAGGCAGTACCGACCGGAACGATTCTAGTAGCGGACGATCAAGCCCCCAATCGCGAACTGCTGGAGGAACTCCTCACTACACAAGGCTTCACCGTCATCACAGCGTCGAATGGAGCGGAAGCGCTCGATCAACTGCGTCAGTCGTCAGTCGATCTGGTCATTCTGGACGTGATGATGCCACACATGAACGGCTTCGAGGTGTGCCGGGAAATAAAAGCTAATCCCGATACCTACCTGATACCGGTCGTTCTAGTCACAGCCCTGTCGGACAAGCAGGACCGCATCGAGGGCCTCCGAGCCAATGCCGATGACTTCCTGACACGTCCCGTGGACCGTGTGGAATTACTGGTTCGCGTCCAGTCGCTGATCAAGCTCAAGCAGCGCACCGACGAATTGGAGCGGGCTGAGTCCGTCCTATTCGCGCTGGCGCGGAGCATCGAGGGCAAGGATCCGTACACGGGCGGGCACTGCGAACGTTTGGCGGAATATTCGGCTTCTCTGGGACAGCATCTCGGTCTCACGGACGAACAGATTACGGCTCTGCGAAGAGCGGGTGTGGTTCACGATATAGGAAAAATCGCTGTGCCGGATTCGATCATCTTGAAGCCGGCCTCTCTGACCCCTGAGGAATGGAAGCTCATGCGCGAGCACCCGGTCGTAGGCGAACGGATCTGCGCGCCGCTGAAATCATTCCGCCTGGTGCTTCCGATCATTCGCCACCATCACGACAAGTTCGACGGCTCCGGGTATCCAGACGGGTTGCGAGGAGAGAACATTCCGGTTACTGCGAGAGTGCTGCAAATCGTGGACGTGTACGACGCCCTGACCACAGTCAGACCCTATAAGCCTGCCTTTTCCATAACCGATGCCCTTCAAACCATGAAGCTGGAAGTGGCCAAAGGATGGTGGGACGCTCAGATCTTTGACCAGTTCGAGCAGTTGGTGAGAACTAGCACGGCTGATTTTCTAGCTCGCGGTGCGGCGGCCGGTGGGGTTGGGATTTAACCACAGAAGTATTTGTTTCTTCGAGGATGCTGCTATGAATCGGTGGATACACTCGGTTTGTGCCCGCCCAGTTGCGAATGCTTCAGCCGGCACACTATTCGCGGAAGCGACGTTCACTTCCCGTATTGCCCTTCTGCTGGTCGTAATCTTGCT
>Ga0210400_10005121_pt1 | contig 11191 bp, 7 predicted proteins | sample IncBWH26MmetaG_FD_155456 | JGI IMG/M metagenome (GOLD analysis project Ga0210400, IMG submission 155456) | Forest soil microbial communities from Barre Woods Harvard Forest LTER site, Petersham, Massachusetts, United States - Inc-BW-H-26-M | ecosystem: Environmental > Terrestrial > Soil >...
GAGGAATTCGTCATCGACGGGCGGGTCGACATCGCGCTTCTGTCGGAATTGTCGCGCAGCCGGCTGGTCCTCTCGACCCGGCTGGCGCAGGAGGAAATGGTGCTGGTGACAGCGCCGGGCGCGCGACCGCCGGGCATCGTTACCGACGCGGAGCTGAGCCGAACGCCGCTCGTCCTCGGCGACGGGTTGCGGGCGGCGATGGATGCGCTCTTGGCCGGGCGCGGCGTCGAACTCAACGTCGCGATCGAGATCAACGACCACGAGACGATCCGGCTGATGGTGCAACAGGGTGCCGCCGCCTCGATCCTGCCCTACTCCTCGGTGGCGCGCGAATGCGCCCGCGGCCTGCTCGACGCGCATCGCATTAGCGAGAGCGGGATTTTCCGCACCCTGGCATTGGGGGTGCGCGCCAGCCGCACCGCTTCGCTGGCGCGCGAGACCGTGGTGCGCACGATCAGCCAGCTGGTCGCCGAGTTCGAGATGACCGGGCAGTTATCGGTCGGCGAGGATCGCCAATCGGCGGCGCGCCCTCTTCCACTGCAGGTGGTATCTTAGGATGAAACGCGAGTGCCCGACTCTATGTGAAAATTGGGACTTCTGTGGGGTTTACCCGATTGTGCTATTTTGCTTGTGCTAACGTGATGAGGGGCCGGCGGGCTTTTTCGAAAGTAACGCGATGCGCGTTCTGGTAGTCGAAGACGACGTCGTAACCGCGGCACGGATCGAGATCGTGCTGCAAGGGGAGGATTTTATCTGCGATCTGGCGCATCGCGGCGAGGTCGGCGTGCAATACGGCAAGTTGCATGCTTACGACATCATTCTCCTCGATCTGATGCTGCCCGACATGCACGGATACGACGTTCTGCAGCAATTGCGGGACGCCGGGATCAATACGCCTGTCCTGATCCTGTCGGGGCTTGGCGAGCTGGACGACAAGATCAAGGGCCTCAGCTTCGGCGCCGACGATTTCCTGACAAAGCCGTTCGAGCACCGCGAGCTGGTCGCCCGCATCCGCGCGATCGTGCGCCGCTCGAAGGGGTTGTCGCAATCGACGGTGCGCACCGGCAAGCTGCTGGTGAACCTCGACAACCGCACGGTAATGATGGGCGATCAGCCGGTCCGCCTGACCAGCAAGGAATACAGCCTCCTCGAGCTGCTGAGCATGCGCAAGGGGGCGATGCTGTCGAAGGAGGTGCTCCTCGACCACCTTTATGGCGACGAGGAAGAGGCGGAGCTCAAGCTGCGCGTCTTCGTCCACAAGCTGCGCAAGAAGCTGGCGGAAGCCAGCGGCGGCGAGGAGTACATCGAAACCGTGCGGGGCCGCGGCTATACCCTGCGCGACCCGGTCGAGCAGGCGCCCGAGCCGCAGGGTGTTTGAGCCCGCAGCACGCCTGAAGCAACCTCCGCCAACAATCGCGTCCAACGCACTTTAGGTGGTGGTGACGATCGCCGCCGAAGAGCGCATAAATCCGACATAGGGCTCCGTTCGAACAGGAGCCCATCGGAGGAAGCGCATGAAGCCGGAACGGGATGGGCGCCTTGCGTCGTCTGGCAGCCGCCTGGTCATTACTCGCCGCGATGTGCTTGCCGCGACGGCCTTGGGTCTCGCGGCCGGGCCCGTGCGGCCAGGCTGGGCCGCCGCCGCTGGCCAGCTCACCTGGGGCATCCATGTGTCGCTGGCGCCGACCTGGTTCGAGCCGGCCGAGGCGTCGGGCATCATCACGCCGTTCATGGTGTTCTACGCGCTGCACGACGCGATGGTGAAGCCGATGCCGGGGCAGGCATTGGCGGCGAGCCTCGCCGAATCCTGGTCGGCCGCGGAAGACGGCCGCAGCTACGATTTCGTGCTGCGCGACGGCGCCAAATTCCACAATGGCGAGCCGGTCACCGCCGAGGACGTCAAATTCTCGTTCGAGCGTTATCGCGGCACCGCGCACGATTTGCTGCAGCAGCGGGTCGCGGCGATCGAGACCCCCGACGCCCGGCATGTCCGCTTCCAGCTGAAGGAGCCGTGGCCGGATTTCCTGCTGTTTTACGCGACGATGACCGGATCGGGTTGGGTCGTCCCAAAGAAATACGTCGAGAAGGTCGGCGAGGAAGGGTTCAAGAAGGCGCCGATCGGCGCCGGGCCGTACAAATTCGTCTCGTTCAACCCGGGGGTCGAGCTGGTGCTCGAAGCCTTCGACCAGTACTGGCGCAAGCCGCCCGCCGTGAAGAAGTTGATCTTCAAGGTCATTCCCGACGAGACCACGCGTCTTGCGGCGCTGAAGGGCGGCGAAATCGACATCGCCTATTCGATCCGCGGCGAGCTCGCCGAAGATCTGCGCAAAACCCCCGGACTGAGCCTGAAGCCGGCCGTCGTGCAGGGGGTGTTCTGCATCTACTTCCCCGACCAGTGGGACCCGAAATCGCCGTGGCATGACGAGCGGGTGCGGCGCGCCGCCAGCCTGGCGCTCGACCGCAAGGGCATCAACGACGCCTTGACCCTCGGCTACTCGCTGGTCAGCGGCAACCCGATCGTCCCGAACGGTTTCGACTTCTTCTGGCAGCCGCCGCCCACTGCCGCCGAGTACGATCCGGAAAAGGCGAAAAAGCTGCTGGCCGAGGCCGGCCATCCCAGCGGCTTCGATGCCGGCGACTACTATTGCGACTCGTCCTATTCCAACATCGCCGAGGCGGCGGTCGACAATCTCGCGGCGATCGGCATCCGCACCAAATTGCGACCGGTCGAACGCGCCGCCTTCATCAAGGAGTACAGCGAGAAGAAGTACAAGAACATCATCCAGGCAGGGCCCGGCGCGTTCGGCAACGCGGCGACCCGCATCGAGGCGCATCTCGTCAAGGGCGGCGTGTTCTGCTACGGCAGCTACCCCGACATCGAGGAGCTGTACCGGCAGCAGGCGACCGAGCTCGATCGCACAAAGCGCGAGGCGCTGCTGCACAAGATCCAGCAGATCATGACCGAGCGGGTGATCTACGCGCCGATCTGGCAGCTCGCTTTCATCAATGGCGTCGGGGCGCGGGTCGGCGAGTCCGGCTTCGCCAAGATCGCGCTGTTCCCGTACACCTCGCCCTACGAGGACATCACGTTGAAGAGCTGAGCGCCGCCGCCACACAAAAACCTATCGGGAGGAAGACCTCATGGGCTCATCTCTTCACCCCGCCGGTCTTCACCCCGCGGGTCTTCACCCCGCCGGGCCCAAGCCTGACGCGAGCGGGAACGGCATAAGGCGCCGCGATCTCCTCGCTCTCGCCGCGCTCGGTTTCACCGCCGGAGCCCCGGCTGCATCGCTCGCTTTCGAGCCGCAGGGCCAGCTCATCTGGGCCGCGCACGTCTCGCTCGCGCCAACCTGGTTCGACCCGGCGGAAACCTCGGGGATCATCACGCCGTTCATGGTGCTTTACGCACTGCATGACGCGATGGTGAAGCCGATGCCGGGACAGGCATTGGCACCGAGCCTCGCCGAATCTTGGACCGCCTCCGAGGACGGGCTCAGCTACGACTTCACATTGCGCAAGGACATCCTCTTCCACAATGGCGAGCAGATTACCGCCGAGGACGTCAAATTCTCCTTCATGCGCTACCGCGGCGCCTCGCACGACATGATGAAGGCGCGAGTGAACGCGATCGATATCATCGATCCGAAGCACCTTCGCTTCCAGCTCAAGGAGCCGTGGCCCGACTTCCTGACGTTTTACGGCAGCGCCACCGGCGCGGGCTGGATCGTGCCGAAGAAATACGTCGAGAAAGTCGGCGAGGACGGGTTCAAGAAGGCGCCGATCGGCGCCGGACCCTACAAATTCGTGTCGTTCACTCCCGGCATCGAGCTGGTGCTCGAAGCCTTCGACGGGTACTGGCGCAAGCCGGCGAGCGTCTTACGTGTGGTAATCAAAGCCATCCCAGACGAGTCGACAAGGCTGGCGGCGTTGAAGAACGGCGAGGTCGACATCGCGTATTGGATCAGCGGCGAGCTCGCCGCCGACCTGCAGCACACGCCGGGGCTCACCCTCAAGGCAGCGGTGGTGCAGACCCCGTGGTGGGTCTATTTCCCCGAGCAATGGGACCCGAAATCGCCGTGGCACGACGCGCGGCTGCGGCAGGCCGTCGACCTCGCGATCGATCGCAAGGGCATCAATGACGCGATGACGTTCGGTTATTGCCGGCTGACCGGCAACGCGTTCGTCCCGGCGAATTTCGACTTCTACTGGCAGCCGCCCGAGCCGGTTTATGACCTCGCCAAAGCCAAGCAGCTGCTGGCCGAGGCGGGCCATCCAAACGGCCTGGATGCCGGCGCGTTCTACTGCGACGCCGCCTTCGCGAGCATCGCCGAGGCCGTGGTGAACAATCTGCGTGAAGCCGGCATTCGCACCAACCTGCAGCCGGTCGAGCGGGCCGCGTTCTACAAAGGCTACGGCGAGAAAAAGTTCAAGAATCTGATCATGGGCGGCAGCGCCGCGTTCGGCAACGCCGCGACCCGCCTCGAGGCGTTTGCGGTGAAGGGCGGCGCCTACGCCTATGACAGCTATCCCGATATCGACGCGCTGTTTCAACAGCAGGCGGCCGAACTCGACCACAAGAAGCGCGAGGCGCTGCTGCAGAAAATCCAGCAGCTCGTGCATGAGCGGGTGATCGCCGCGCCGATCTGGCAACTGGCCGCTCTGAGCGGTGTCGGAAAGCGGGTCGGAGAGTCGACCTTCGGCCTGATCCCGGGATACCCGTGGACCTCGCCCTATGAGGACATCACGCTGAAGCGCTGAGCGCCACATCACGGATCGGCGCCATCCCTTAAGATAGGATTTCCGGCCCATAAGAGCCGAGACGCGCTCGCGTCAACGGCCTATTCTGTTCAGCAAGGCTCCTCTCTCAAACCGGAGCCGCATGGAGCAGGATATGGCCTCACCTCTAGGGGACGCCGGGAGCAATGCGCCCGGCCGGAACCGGATTCATGTAAATCGCCGCGACATCTTAGCGCTTGCCGGTTTCGCCCTGGCCGCCGGCATGCCCGGGCGGCTCGCCGCCGCGCCGCAGGGACAGCTGACCTGGGGCGTTCACATCTCGCTGGCGCCGACCTGGTTCGACCCGGCCGAGACACCGGGGATCATCACCCCCTTCATGGTGATGTACGCCTTGCATGATGCGCTGGTGAAGCCGATGCCCGGCGAGCCGATGGGCGCGAGCCTTGCGGAATCGTGGTCGGCGTCGGAAGACGCGCTGGTCTATGAATTCACATTGCGCGACGGCGCCAAGTTTCACAATGGCGAGCCGGTCACCGCCGAGGACGTGAAGTTCTCGTTCGAGCGCTATCGCGGCACCTCGCACGACATGATGAAGGCGCGCGTCGCTTCGGTCGAGGCGCTCGACGCGCGGCACGTCCGCTTCAAGCTGAAGGAGCCGTGGCCCGATTTCATGGTGTTCTACGCCACCGCGACCGGCGCCGGCTGGGTGGTGCCGAAGAAATATGTCGAGAAGGTCGGCGAGGACGGCTTCAAGAAGGCGCCGATCGGCGCCGGGCCATTCAAATTCGTGTCGTTCGATCCCGGTATCGAACTGACGCTGGAAGCCTTCGACGGCTACTGGCGCAAGAAACCGAGCGTCAAGCGCCTGGTCTTCCGGTGCATTCCGGACGAGGCGACCCGGCTCGCAGCGCTGAAACGGGGCGAAGTCGACATCGTCTATTCGATCCGCGGCGAGCTGGCCGAAGAGCTGCGGGCGTCGCCGGGGCTCACCCTGAAGCCGTCGGTGATCCAGGGCACGTTCTGGCTCGCCTTCCCCGAACAGTGGGACGAGAAATCGCCGTGGCACGACGAGCGGGTGCGCCGCGCCGCCAGCCTCGCGATCGACCGCGACGGCATCAACCAGGCGCTGACCCTCGGCTATTCGCGGCTGACCGGCAACCCGTTCGTGCCGGACACCTTTGACTTCTACTGGCAGCCGCCGAAGCCGGTCTACGACCCGGCGAAAGCAAAGCAGCTCCTGGCCGAGGCCGGCTATCCGAGCGGCTTCGAGGCGGGCGAGTATAATTGCGATGCCTCCTACGCCAATCTCGGCGAGACGATCGTCAACAACCTCCGCGAGGTCGGCATCCGAACCCGTTTGCAGCCGCTCGAACGCGCCGCCTTCTTCAAGGGGTATTCGGAGAAGAAATACAAGAACCTGATCCAGGGCGGCAGCGGCGCCTTCGGCAACGCCGCGACCCGCCTCGAAGCCCTCGCGGTCAAAGGCGGGGCTTACGCCTATGGCAGCTACCCGGACCTCGACGAAATGTTCAAGCAGCAGGGCGCCGAGCTCGACCAGAAGAAGCGCGGCGCGATCCTCGAAAAGATGCAGCAGATCGTCAACGAGCGCACGATGTACGCGCCGATCTGGCAGCTCGCCTTCATCAACGGTCATGGACCGCGGGTCGGCGAGTCCGGCTTCGGGCTGATCCCCGGCTTCGCCTACACCGGCCCCTATGAAGAGATCACGCTGAAATCCGGCTAGGCGGCGACGCAACCGATTTGTGCGGTGGCCGGAGGTTCTCTGCCTGGTCTAGATTGGGCGCAAGGCCCCGCGACGAGAGCCTGCACGGGAGGAAGATCGATGGAGACGCCAGCCGCCTCACGCGGCGATCAATTCGCGACCGCAGCGCCCGGCATGACCCGCCGCGAGATGTTTGCCCTCGCCGCGCTCGGGCTTGCCTCGGGCGCGCCGGGCATGGCGCTCGCCGCCGCGCCGCAGGGACAGCTGATTTGGGGGATCCATGTCTCCCTGGCGCCCGGCTGGTTCGACCCGGCGGAAACCTCGGGGCTGATCACGCCCTTCATGGTGCTCTACGCATTGCAGGATGCGATGGTGAAGCCAATGCCCGGGAAAGCGCTGGCGCCGAGCCTCGCCGAGACCTGGTCCGCCTCCGAGGATGGGCTCAGCTACGATTTCGTGCTGCGCCCGGGCGTGAAGTTCCACAACGGCGAGCCCGTGACCGCCGAGGACGTCAAATTCTCGTTTCAGCGCTACCGCGGCGCCTCGCACGAGGTGATGGGATCGCGGGTGGCCGAGATCGAAACCCCCGACGCGCGCCATGTCCGGTTCAAGCTCAAAGAGCCGTGGCCGGATTTTCTGACCTTCTACGCGACCGCGACCGGCGCCGGCTGGATCGTGCCCAAGAAGTATGTCGAGCAGGTCGGCGACGAGGGCTACAAGAAGGCGCCGATCGGCGCCGGCCCCTATAAATTCGTGTCGTTCAATCCCGGCGTCGAGCTGGTGCTGGAGGCCTTCGAGCAATACTGGCGCAAGGCGCCGAGCGTCAAACGGCTGGTGTTCCGGGTGATCCCGGACGAAGCGACCCGACTGGCGGCGCTGAAGCGCGGCGAGGTCGATACCGTCTATTCGGTCCGCGGCGAACTAGCCGAGGAGATCCAGCGCACCGCCGGGCTGACGTTGAAGCCGGTCGCGACCCCGGCGGCGTTCTGGCTATCCTTTGCCGATCAATGGAACGCGAAATCGCCCTGGCATGACGAGCGGGTGCGCAAGGCCGCCAGCCTCGCGATCGACCGCGCCAGCATCAACCAGGCGCTGACCCTCGGCTACTCCAAGCTGACCGGCAGCCTGATCCCGCAGAGCTTCGAGTTCTATTGGCCGCCGCCGGCGCCCGTCTACGATCCGGCCGAGGCCAAGAAGCTGCTCGCCGCGGCGGGTCATCCCAACGGGTTCGACGCCGGCGAGGATTACTGCGACGCCTCCTATTCGAACCTCGCCGAAGCGGTGCTGAACAACCTCGGAGAAGTCGGCATCCGCGCCAAGCTCGTGCCGCTCGAACGGGCCGCTTTCCTGAAAGGTTGGGCCGACAAGACTTTCAAGAACATCATCCAGGGCGGCAGCGGCGCCTTCGGCAATGCCGCCACGCGCCTCGCCGCCTTTGCCGTCAAGGGCGGCACCTATGTCTATGGCAGCTATCCCGATATCGACGAGCTGTTCCAAAAGCAGGCGGTCGAACTCGACCGTAACAAGCGCGAGACCATCCTGCACAAGATGCAGCAGCTGATATACGAGCGCACCGTCATCGCGCCGATCTGGCAGCTGGCCTTTATCAACGGGGTCGGCCCGCGGGTCGGCGAGTCGGGCTTCGGGCTGATCACCGATTTCGCCTACACCGCACCCTATGAGGACATCACGCTGAAATCGGGGTAGGCGGCGGGCCGCGGCGACGTAGCCGCAGCCGCGCCTAACCCTTTGGTGGGGGTGCCTCGCCTGCGAATCGCAAAGACTTTCGGGGCCTGCTCCGCTACATTCGCGACAAGGCTCCGGTATGAGGGCCTGCACGGAGGAACGTTTATGGAGGCACCCGCCTCTGACGGCAGCAACACCAACCTGACCCGGCGCGAGGTTCTCGCGGCCGCCGCTGCCAGCCTTGCGGTCGGCGCACCGCGCGCCGCGTTCGCCGCCGCCCCGGCCGGTCAGTTGACCTATGGCGTGCATGTCTCACTGGCGCCGAACTGGTTCGATCCGGCGGACACCCAGGGGATCATCACTCCGTTCATGGTGCTGTACGCGCTGCATGACGCGATGATGAAGGCGATGCCGGGCAAGGCGCAGGCCCCGTGTCTGGCGGAGTCGTGGTCCGCTGCCGCCGACGGGCTCAGCTACGATTTCGTGATCCGTAAGGATGCCAAGTTTCACAACGGCGAGCCGGTGACCGCCGAGGACGTGAAGTTCTCTTACGAGCGGTATCGCGGCACCTCCCACGAGTTGATGAAGGAAAATCTCGGATCGATCGAAACACCCGATCCGCAGCATGTCAGGTTCAAGCTGAAAAAGCCGTGGCCCGACTTCCTGAACTTTTATTCGAGCGCCAGCGGCGCCGGCTGGATCGTTCCGAAAAAATACGTCGAGAAGGTCGGCGACGAGGGGTTCAAGCAGGCGCCGATCGGCGCCGGTCCTTACAAATTTGTCTCGTTCAATCCCGGCGTCGAATTGGTGCTCGAAGCCTTCGACGGCTATTGGCGCAAGCCGCCGAGCGTCAAGCGCCTGGTGATGAAGGTGATCCCGGAGGAGTCGACGCGGCTCGCGGCCTTGACGCGCGGCGAGATCGACATCGCCTATTCGATCCGCGGCGAACTCGCCGAGGAATTGCAGAAGACCCCGGGGCTCGCTCTGAAGCCGGTCGTCTTGCAGGCGCCGAACTGGATCTACTTCCCGGAGCAGTGGGACCCGAAATCGCCGTGGCACGATCTGCGGGTGCGGCAGGCCGCCAATCTCGCGATCGACCGCGACGGCATGAGCCAGGCGCTGTTCCTCGGCTACTGCGAGGTGACCAACAGCGTCATTCCCTACACCTTCGACTTTTTCTGGCAGCCGCCAGCCGCGGTGTACGATCCGGCCAAGGCACGGAAGCTGATGGCCGAGGCCGGATTTGCCAGCGGCTTCGATGCCGGCCTGCTCTATTGCGACAGCTCGTATTCGAACATGGCCGAGATCGCGATTAACAATTTCGGCGAGATCGGCATCCGCGCCAAGCTCGAGCCGATCGAGCGCGCGGGTTTTTACGCCGGCTACGCCAACAAGAAGTACCGCAAGGGCATCATCCAGGCGGCGAGCGGCGCCTTCGGCAACGCCGCGACCCGGCTCGCCGCTTTTGTGGTGAAGGACGGCGCCTTCGCCTATGGCAATTATCCCGACATCGACGCGCTCTACCCACAGCAGGCGGACGAGCTCGATCATGAAAAGCGCGCCGCGATGCTCGAGAAGATGCAGCAGCTGGTTCACGAAAAGGCGATCTACGCGCCAATCTGGCAACTCGGGTTCCTGAACGGCGTTGGCCCACGAGTCGGAGAGTCCGGGTTCGACCGGATCCCTGGCTTTGCCTACACCGCGCCGTTCGAAGACCTGACGATTAAATCCTAGTGACAAGTCGCAGCGGCAGCGCTTCGCATCCGAGGATGGGATGAAACATTACATCATCACGCGCATCGGCTATTGCCTGTTGTCGCTGTTCCTGTTGTCGCTGACGATCTTCTTTTTCGTCCGGGTGACCGGCGATCCGGCGACCTTGCTGGTCGAGCCGGGCGCGAGCCCGGACGACATCGCGGCAATCCACCACCAGTTCGGCCTCGACCGGCCGCTATTGGTGCAGTACGGGCTGTTCATGGTCAGCGTCCTGACCGGCGATCTCGGCCAGTCCTTCTACTATCGGACGCCAGTGTTGGAGCTGTACTGGTCGCGGCTCCCTTATTCGGTGATGCTGGCGACGGCCGCGATGGCGTTTTCGCTGTTGCTCGGTATCCCGAGCGGCATCCTCGCCGCGGTGCGGGTCGGCCGCTTCTGGGACAGTGCCGGCAAGGTCTTCGCGCTATTGGGGCTGTCGCTGCCGTCGTTCTGGGTCGGCCTCGTGTTGATCCTGGTCTTCTCGGTGTATCTCGGCTGGCTGCCCTCCTCGGGCTCCGGCACGCCATTGCACCTGATCATGCCGGCCTTCGCGCTGGGCTGGTATTTCGCCGCCTCGCATATGCGCCTGACCCGGTCGTCGATGCTCGAAGTCCTGGGCTCGGAGTACGTCAAGCTGGCCCGCCTGAAGGGCCTGCCGCAGGCACTCGTCATCGCCAAGCACGCCTTCAAGAACGCCTTGATCCCGGTGCTGACCCTGGCCGGGATCAACTTCGTGATCATGATCAGCGTGGCGGTGGTGGTGGAAACCGTGTTCGCCTGGCCGGGCGTCGGCCGGCTGCTTTACGAAGGCATTGCCTTCCGCGACTTCCCGGTGGTGCAGGGCACCGTGCTGATGCTCGGCGCGATGACCGTCACCGTCAATTTGATCGTCGACATTCTCTACGCCGTCATCGACCCCCGCATCCGTCTGGCGAGCTGACCCGTCATGAGCACCTCCGCAGAAATCCTAACCCTTCCGTCGCGCCCGCCGCGCTTTGCGTTCCTCCGCGGCCTGCGGCTCTCGGGCTTTCCGCTGATCCCGACCGTGATCCTCCTCGGCATCGCGTTTGTCGCGATCTTCGCCAACCAGCTGGCGCCGCATAATCCCGAAGTCGGCAGCCTCGCGGCACGCTTCAAACCGCCGTTCTGGGAAACCGGCGGCAGCATGAAATACCTGCTCGGCACCGACCAGCTCGGCCGCGATGTGCTGTCGCGGCTGATTTTCGGCGCCCGCGTCTCGATGGTGGTCGGCATCACCGCTGTCCTCTTCGCCGGGGTGGTCGGCACGGT
>Ga0210400_10005122_pt1 | contig 11190 bp, 7 predicted proteins | sample IncBWH26MmetaG_FD_155456 | JGI IMG/M metagenome (GOLD analysis project Ga0210400, IMG submission 155456) | Forest soil microbial communities from Barre Woods Harvard Forest LTER site, Petersham, Massachusetts, United States - Inc-BW-H-26-M | ecosystem: Environmental > Terrestrial > Soil >...
GTGCTTCGATGAACGGGCCAGGCGCAGTCGAGAGCTTCGCCATTCCCCTAGTCCAGAGCGCAGGCCTTGCGGAACAGGAAGCCGCCTGGCGCTACGAACTTCTGATGAGCGCAAGCAAGCCGCCTGAGCAATTAATCAGCGACATGAACAGCTATATGGACCTGCAGCGCCGACGCGTTGCGCTCGCCGGCCTCGGTCCGCAATTGGAGCGCTTCGCTACACGCCTCAACGGAAGCAACCGGCACGCCGCATTTATCGCGGCGGCCCAGGCTTATCAATTTACGAGCGACGAAGAAAACGACCTGCGGCTGCTAGCTTCCGTGAGCCCCAATTTGCTGGGCGATGAAAATCAGAAGCGCCTTTTCTCGTTGTTGTTGATCCACAGGCCGAAGCAGCTCGTGCAGATCGCCGCGAACTGGACCCCTTGGGGCCAACAGGCCGCCGACTTTGTGGTTGCCAATGGCGACGCGACGCTCGCTCATACAGTGGTAGCCGCGCGCGGCCGCGTGCGCCCCCCGGTCTGGTCCCAAGCCTATGGCGCTCTAGTCGGCATTTACTTTGCCGAGCCTTCACCCGAGATAAACAAAGTCTTCGCCGGGGCGCTAGGGGACAACACTATTGGCGAGCGGCTTGGCAAACATATTGACCGCGACGCCCAGCTTGCCGGGGACATTTGGTTCTACTACGGTTCGCGCTATGGTGAATATCTCGGCGTCACGAAGCAGGGCACTCCTGAGGATTTCCTCTCCGCGCTTCTCGAGCAGAGTCCTGCCACGGCGTCCGGCTACCTCGGTCTCGCCGACTATTACGCGGAGAGCGGCGACACTTGGTCGGCGATAAGCGACTACAGCCACACACTCGAACTTGAGCCTGGTCGCGCCGTTGTGCTGGACCGCCTGGCCCTCGTGTATTACAAGCAGGGCTCGCGCTCGGAAGCTGTGGCGCAGTGGAAATTGGCCTTGTCCTCGCTCACCCGTCAGATCGACAACGCGCATCTCACGGAAAGTTTTTGGACGGACTTTGCGCACATTTGCAACCATCTGCAGACGCGCCGCCTCTTCGCGCAATTGAAGCCCGAGGCCGACGCGCTTCTTCGCGCGTATCTCCGCCGCAACGGAAATTACCGCTCCAACGCTACACTCCGCAGCGCCTATCTTGCTGCCGGCGACCCCGCGGCAGCCGCGTCATGGCTCCTCGATTTAGCGTCCGTCGCTCCGAACCCGACGCAGGTTCTTGCCGATCTTGCGGACGCCCCCTGGATTCCACTCGCGCAACGCGCGCCAATTTATCAGCGCATTCTGGAAAACAAGCAGAACACTCTCTCTCGCGCTGAAGGCTTGCAGAAGGACGGCGCGCAGGAAGATCTGCGCTCCTGGCAGGTTCGTTGGGCCAAATATCTGATTCAGACCAAGCAGTTCTCCCAAGCGGCTGAGTTCTTGGCCGCCCTCTCAGTCGAAACGCAACGCGCTCGCGCAGCCTCACTTGTTCCTTACGAATTGCAAGCCGCGGCGCAACTGGGGACCCTCGACGCGAAGATCGCTGCCTATCGCGCCGATTCTCCCACTGCGCCTCCAGCGGAAGTTCTTCGAGCGGCAGCGCGCCAGCTTTTCGACGGCGGCGACAAACAATCCGCTCGCAAGGTGATCGAATTTGTCTTCGCTCGCGAAATCGAGAATCATCAGCTAGTCGCATCCAACTTCCTCGGACTTGCCGAGATTCGCGTCGCTGCCGGCGACACTCCTGGGGCGATCGAGCTTCTCCGCCGTTTGGTCCTTGTCGTGGGGAACCCTTACGAAAATCTCGATCCCGCTGCGGCGCTACTCGAAAAAACCGGCCACCCTGCCGAAGCTGTCGAATTCCTCGATCAGCTTGTGAAATCAGCGCCATGGGAAGCTTCCTACCGCCTGCGCTTCGAGAAGGCCCGGATGGCCGCGAAGGACGCGAACGCTTCCGCCGATGCTCTCGCGAAAATGGCCTCCAGTTCGGAGGTCGCGTACAGCGTTCGCGTTGAAGCGGCGATTGCTCTCTCCGGCACTCACACGGCCGCCGATCTCGGCAGCGCCGAACTGAAACTCCTGTCTGGCGGGCCTCACTCGATTTCCATTGCTGCAGCCGACCAGGTTTTCTTCTATGACGCCCGGCTCAGGGCTGCCGAGAGTGTCACCGAAGCCCGCGCGAAATTGCCGCCTCTCAACAAGGCCCTTGCCGACACGCCCGCGCGTGTCGACGCCCGCATCCCACTATTTAAGGCGGCAGAAAGCATTCATTCAGACCAACTCGCCCTTTTGGCCATCGACCCACTGCTTCGCGAACAGTTGCTCCGCCCTCCTTCGCGCAACGAAAGCCACGAAGAGGAGATAGTCAGCTCTGGCGATACGGAGACGGACCCTGCCGACGAGGAAGCTTCTGCGCAAACCTACGCTGCGGCGAAGTTATCACCGGCTGAGCAAGCGCAAATCTCGCTGGCTGTGGCGAATGCCATGATTCGGCTACATCGTAGCAGCGAAGGTCTTCCCTATCTGCAACTCGCGCAAAAACTGGAAAAGGTTCCCGCGCGCCGCAAGGAAATCACCGGCAAGGTCACGGAGGTGAGAAGCGAACTCCGGCGCGAGCGGCTGAATCTCGCCCGCCAGCCGATTTTGCATCAGGACCTCGAACAGGACCGCGTCGTTCGTCCGCGTCTCGTCGCGCGCGCCGCTACACCCGTCAAGGGTGGCGCAATCGGAGGGGAATGATCGTGAAACGTGTCGCCATTCTGTTGCTCGTCAGCATTGCCTCCATCGGCGGGAGTTGGGCCGCATTCCAAACTCTCGCTCCTGAAGCGCCTCCGCTTTCTCGCTACGTTCCGGCCGGCGCTTTGCTCTATCTGCAGGCTAAGGATTTCTCCGCACTGCTCGGTGATTGGAATGGCTCGCCGCAAAAAGCAAGTTGGGTGAAGAGTAAAAATTACGAAGTCTATTCCCGCTCTCGCCTTTTCCTGCGCCTGCAGGGCGCCAGCAACCAGTTCGCCGCCGCAGCCGGTCTTCCTCCGGACATGAATTTTCTGACCCAGGTAGCCGGTACCCAAAGCGCACTCGCGCTCTATGACATCGGCAAGCTGGAGTTTCTCTACGTTACGAAACTTCCTTCGGCCAACTCGACGCAATCCACGCTTTGGCAGACGCGTGCAAAATTCGAAGCGCGTAGCGCCGCAGGCCTCACCTTCTATGTTCGGCGCGACCCCGAATCCGGGCGCGAAGTGGCTTTCGCCGTCAACGGCGACTATCTGATCCTCGCCACGCGTGAGGATCTCCTCGCTGGCGCGCTGCAACTGATGGCTGGCAGCAAGGACCGCACCATCGAAGCCGAGCAGTGGTGGTCCCAGGCCGTCGCGGCAGGCGGCTCCGTGGGCGATCTGCGCATGGTCCTGAATCTCGAGAAGATCGTACCGAGCCCCTATTTCCGATCCTACTGGATTCAGCGCAACATCACCGATATGAGCCAATACAGCGCAGCCGTTTCTGATCTTTTCCGCTCCGGTAAGGAGTACCGCGAGGAACGCGTATTGCTGAAGAAATCTGTTGCCGCCAGTAGTGCAACCACCGGTGATGGTGCGGCTGCCGTCGCTGATCTGCTGCGTCTCTTGTCCGCGGACACAGGCACTTACGAAGCGAGGGCTGCTCCTTCCGCTGGGGATTGCTTCAGCGTGCTTGAGACCAAGATTCTTGCGCCTCACATGGGCCCGCCTGTCGCACGGCAAACGGCTCCCGACGTTCAACTCTCTTCCGGCGAAACCGGCGCTGCGTCCGACCTCGAAACGCGTATCGATCAAGCGCCGTCGAAAACATCGCCGTCTTCGGACGTTGCCAGCCCACTCAAGGACCTTTTCCAAAAAACCCAGGTGCGCGCGATTCTGCACGTTCAAGCAACGGAACGCGACAAGGACGGCGTTTTCGTGCGCATCCATTCTGGAGTCGCTTTTCTCTCTGCCACTGATTGGCCGGAAACTTCTGTTCGTTCCGCCCTTGTCGATTTCTTGCGGCCGTCTTTAACGACGGGCAACCTCGGTTTGCAATGGCAGTCCAAGTCCGGCTATCAGGAACTCGATGGCCTCTGGAATTTCGCCGCCGCCGTTCATGGAAAGTATCTGCTGCTCTCGGATGATTCGTCTGTGGTCAGCGCGATGCTCGCTAACATGAACCAGAAGCCCGCGCTGAAGCCTGCGGTGCTTGTCGCGGGCTTCAATCACGCTCGGGAACGTGAAAACTTCGCCCGGCTCACCGAAGTCCTCGACCGCCCGAGGGCAAACCTCGGCGGCTCTTCCGCATCGGAACCCAATCCGCAGTTCTTCTCGGATAATCTCGCGAGCTTCAGCGCCGTGTTGGCCGGCGTTTCTTCGCAGACCATTGTGGTTCGCGACGCAAGCGATAAGGTTTTGCAAACGGTCACCTACGAATGGTCCCGCTGAGAGTAGCCGCGGGCCTGGTCATCGCGGTGCTCGCGATTACCGCCCTTTCCGGGAGTCGAGGGCTGCAATCTTTCGCTGCCCAGGATTCCCCTGCGGCGGCGAAGTCTCTCTTTAGCCAGTCCGCCGTTCTCGTTCTCGAACGCGAGTTCCCCAGCAGCGATATCTCATATCTTCTCTTCGATGCGCGCAACGGCACTCTCTTGTCCTCTCGTTGGGAGGATCCCGCCAAGCCCATTCCTCTCGGCTCCTTGGTCAAACCCTTCACAGCGCTTGCGTATGGGGAAACTCACGAATATCAGTTTCCAACTCATGTCTGCCGGGGCGAGGCCAGCGGTTGCTGGCAGGCGCGTCCGCACGGAAAACTAGACCTTGTTTCCGCTATTTCTGTCTCCTGCAATTCCTATTTTCGTGCGCTGGCGGAGAAGCTCACGGGTGAACAGATGATTCCGATAGCAAAGCGCTTTGGTCTTGATCCTCCCGATCCCGCCTTGTCGGGGCCGGCCCTTATGGGCCTTGGTGATCGCTGGCGCATCGCCCCGATAAAAATGGCTCGCGCCTACCTCGAACTCTATCGCCGCCGCGATCAGCCCGTCGTTCGCGAGATACTCTCTGGAATGGCGCAGTCCGCCCGCAGCGGTACGGGGAAGGGAGTAGGCGAGGCGTTGAAGCATGCGGACGCCCTTGTGAAGACCGGCACCGCGCCATGCACTCACCCGCACGCCGCTCCCGGCGACGGCTTCGTCGTCACTATGGTCCCCGCGAACCAGCCCGAGCTTTTGCTCCTTGTACGAGTTCACTCTGTGCCCGGAGCCACCGCTTCTCTCACTGCGGGCCGCATGCTCCACCGTTTGGAGGAATAGCCGCGTGTTGGCAAGGGCCGTACTTCTACTGTTCCTCGCTCTGGTCTGTAATTCCCGTGCAATCGCTCAGGATGTGCGCATCGGCGTCCTCGGTCTCTTTCATCCTCACGAAGCCAAACTGCAGGCCTCACAGATAGAAACTGTCATTGTTCAAGCCGCGGGCCAGACATTCGTCCTGGAGCCAGGTTCGCCGATGGCCGCTTCTTTCCGCATTTCCAATGACGCGCTGCTTTTCGATTTTGGCGGACATGTGCTTCGGACCACGGAAATCCGCGCTGCGGCCCGCAATAATGGCGCAGTCTCTTTTCTTCTTACTGTTCCCGGCAAAATCACTCGCGCCTATCGCGGTACGCTTGTTGTGAAGGCTTCACGCGGAGAAGTGGTTCCCATCGTCACGATGGACCTGGAAACCGCCGTCGCCTCTTCCGTCGCGGCTGAGTCCGGCTCCGATACGCCTCCCGAAGCCCTGAAGGCCCAGGCGGTCGTCGCCCGTTCGTACTTTTTGGCTGGCAGGGGGCGTCACGGCGACTTTGATTTTTGTGATCTCACGCATTGCCAATTCCTCCGCGAGCCGCCGGCCGAGGACAGCCCCGCTGCCGTTGCCGCCCGCGAAACGCGCGGACTCGTACTCACCTTCCAAGATAAGCCGTTTGCGGCTATGTTCTCGCGCAGTTGCGGCGGACGCACCCGCACTCCTGCCGACGTCGGTCTTCCCGGAAGCGGGTATCCCTATTTTTCGGTCTTGTGTGACTTCTGTTATCGGAATCCGTCTCGCTGGACCCGCAAACTGTCCTCACAAGACGCCGCGCTTCTTGCCAAGGGCGAATCCGGAAGACTCGCTGTCGACCGGCGTCTAGGCTGGAACGCTGTGCCGAGCAACAACTTCACTTCGCGCGAAGAAGACGGGCAAGTGATCCTGGAAGGCGCCGGCCAGGGACACGGTATCGGTCTCTGTCAACGCGGGGCAAAGGGCATGGCCGACAAAGGCAGCGGGTTCCGGCAAATCCTCGATCACTATTTCCCTAACGCTGCGCTTATATTGCTCGGAGAACACTTTGCAAGCGACGCACGGGACGAGCGGCCTTTACCGCCCTATTCTTTGAGTTTAGTTTGGGCCGCCAGAGAATTCCGATTCCTCGCCACCGAGTAAGAAGAAATCCTGAAGCTCTCAAAAATGTTTAGTGGGGCTCGGTTCGCCTGACGCACTCGGGACTCATGAGTGAAACTCTTCGCGCCCGCCATAGCAGCTGGCCTCTAATCCTGTGCTTGCTGCAAGCTCACGTCGAGGCTCTAACCTTTCAGACAGCCTAAGAGCCGGCGTAGAGCTGGAAGGGGGCCCAGTAGAAGGGCTTCTTGAATACGCTGTCGGACTTGAGGAGGGAAAGCTTTGCCGTTCGCAAGGCAGAGGCGGGATCCTGTCCCCGGCTCAGTTCTCCGTATAAGCGGTCCATCAACTGCGGCGTAGATGCATCGCTTACCTCCCAAAGCGCGGCGATGACATTGTGGGCGCCTGCGCGAAGGAAGGCCCAGGAGAGTCCGACGAGGCCTTCTCCGGAGTAGGCGCGCGTGCCGGAGCCGCTGCACGCGGAGATGGTGACGAGGTAGGCAGAGAGCGGGTGCTTGACGATGTCGCGCGCATAGAGTTTGAAGGAATCGCCGTCGGGGCTGAGAATCACCGCGGAATCGAGAGGATGCGCGCGGCTGGCGCTTCCGTGGGTTACAAAGTGGAGGTAAGCAAAGTGCTCCGGCGCGCTCGCCAGGAATTTGCTGGGAGTGGCTTGCGGCCCGGCCAGGACGGCACGCCGCGACTCCGGGAAATAGCGCCCGACTTGGGCCATTTCCGCGCGCGCCTGGCGCAAAACGGGAAACTCCGCGGCGGCTTGCGTGGCATCCCCGACCAGCAACAGATTTCCGTCGCGAAACGCGCCCGCCGGATCGCGATGTTCGGTGTCGAACGCCGCGTCAACATACCGCTGGTGAATTCCGCGCGCCTGCCGAGCGCCGGCCGACCTGCCAATGGAGTTGATACCGGCGGAACTGTTTCTGCCAGCCGACAGCAGCGTAAGAGAGCTGGCGGTGGTCAGCGTGACGTCTTCGATCCAAAAATGCGGCTTCGGTCCAGGAACGAGCAAAGTCTCGAAATTCAGCCCGTAGAGACTGCCATCCGGCAGCAAAATTACCCGTGAGCCCCGTGGAATCAGCCTCTTAGCGGGCTCGATCAGGAGCGTATACAGCTTCTCCCCGTCGGAGTTGGCGCCCTCGAGCACGTCGCGCCCGCTAAGCACCGCCTCCCGGTAAGACTTGGCCAGCGGGTCAATCTCTGTCGCGCCAGGCAGAGTCGCACACTTCACCTTCGTCGGCGTGATGACCCAGACATACGATTTTTTCTGCCCCAGCCAATAGAACAGCAAGATCGATTTCGTGCGTTGTGCGATCTGTCGCGGTTGAAAATCGCGAAGCGGAAATTGGAGTGTCTTCGGTGCAGCGGCCAGCCCCTCGGCCAAAGTGCGGGAGCGGCTCAGTTCCGCCACTTGCAAAGCATCTTCCGGCCGATGGCGTGAAATCAAGAAGTCGATGTAATCGCTGTAAAACGTGATGGCGCCAGAGAGAAAAGATAGCCGCAAGTCTTCCGCTTGCACTGATGATCGAACGCCTTCGATGGTTCCAATCGAATGTCGAAACTCTCGCTCGGCCTGGGCATACCGTGCTTCATACGCATAAACGCGACCGAGCCGCGCCTGGGCTTCCCATTTCTGCGAAGCCTCGGCCCTCGGCTCGCCAGCGACTCGTAGAAAAGATTCCTCCGCCTGGGCATAGGCCCGCCTGTTTTGGTCGATACGCCCTCGAACTAGGAGCGACTCCACCAGCCCGGATTGATCTAGCCCGGCCTGCTCAATCTGAGCGGCTTCCGAGTAGTATTTCTCAGCACTTTCCGTTTGACCGGTTTCCAAGGCGATTTCGGCAAGGTCGTTCAGGAATTCTACTAACGTCCGTTTATCATCCTGGTGTCGCGCCAGGTCTAGGGCCTGAACCAGCACCTCTTCTGCATGTTCGTAGTCGTGTTGTTCGTAATACACATTGGAAATTCCCGTTAGCCAGTAAACCTGATCCTTATTCAGGCCGGCTCGCGCCGATGCATCTTCCGCTTGCTTGTAATACGTGAGAGCATTCTCAAAATCGCCTAACTCCCGATAACTCCATGCCATGTTTCCCAGGGTCTTGGCCACCGAGGATTGTGCGCCCAAGCGTTTTGATAGTTTGAGGGCAGCCTCAAACCAGTCGATCGCTTCGTCATAGCGCGCTCTTCTCATTGCGACAAGGCCCAAGCTGCCCAGAGCCCAGGCCTGAAGGAACGGCTGATTCTGTTGGCGCGCGATGGCCAAGGCCTTCCGAAAAGCTGATTCCGCTTCCTCGTACTTATTTTGATCTGACTTCAAAATACCCTGTGCTTGGGCTACGTCCCCCAAAAGAGCCGGTTGAAAGGACGCAGCGAGTTGCTCCGCCGCGGCGAAGTCCTGCTCCGCCACATCGAATTGCTGGGAAAATTCGTGCGCTAGACCCATAACTAGCTTTTGCCGAACAGCTATATCGCTGGTGGCAAGAGAGGAAGGGAGATTCTCACCCAGAAGATCGATGGCGGCTCTTGTTGACCCACGCAAAACAAGAGTGTGTGCCTTCAGCACGCGGAAGCGCCAAGCCCACTCCGTGCTTTTGCCGTAATACCGATGATATGCCTCGTCCGAGTCGCGGAGTGCGGCATCCAGCTCACCCCTCCGCATCTTCTGGCGGAGGTCGTCATAAACCGTCTGGGGAGAGAGACGTGCTCGGCATCCGTTGAATAAAATCCCGCTAGCTAGCGCAAGCAGGGAGACACCAAAGCATGCGATTACGAAGGAGGGTATGGCTGGCCGTTGCTGCTGGCCTGGACTGCGGTCATGATGGCTCCGTTGGGGGAGCCGAGTTCGACGCGGAGCATTGTCAGCGTCTTCTGGCCGTGCTGGAGCAGGACCTCGCCGAGATAGACGTTTCCAAACTCCTGCACATGAAAACGGTGACGTCCATGGCGTTTGACACCGGGACATTCGTCTTGGCCTTCGTCCAAACACTTAAATTTCACTTCCTTAACGACCGAACATAATAGCGCGCCGTGCGCCTCGGGTGGCGTTTTTCCAATTTTCGCGTCGGGATCAACGGCCTTCACGGTTTCCTCGGCGAGTTTGAACAATTCGTGCTTGTCGGGTAGTTTGCGGACCGCACCGAAGGTGTCCAGCTTAAGAAATAGTTCATGGTGCAAATTGACATGGACGTCGCAACCGGCAATCCGCAAATTTTCAAAGCGACTTCCAATTAAAATGATGCGCGCCTCGCCGCCTGCTTCTTTGTCTTCAGGATCGTGAATGGAAGTAAGGCGCCCCACGATGCGATCGGCGGTGATGACATCGAGGATGTTGAGACCTTCGACGGTAGAAGTGACCTGCGTGGTATGAGCTATTCTCGAGCGCCCTTGCGCGTCTTTCACTTCCATTTCGCTGCCCTGCACGTGGGTGTACCCAGCCTTGAAGGACACGAGATTGTCGAGCCGGAAATGATCGACGCGGGAGTTGCTGACGCCACCGATGCTCGGCAATACGGAGGGCGCCTGCACTTCGATCACGCGTTGGAACGGCCGCCAGAATTGCCCGCTTAGAGCGTGGGCACTGGCGTGGTAATGAAACGTGTGCTTGGACCGGGAGTTTGCGCTCAAGGAAGACACCTCGCTTGTGAAATCTGACACCAGAACGCCAAAGTCAGGGAAGCATTTCTACCGAGAATGTTAGCCGCTCGATTTCGTTTCCAGAACTTATATTAGCGGGTGACGAGCCCAAGCCAACAATGGCCAGACTGTATTCTCCTCGCTCGACCGCGCCCTTCGGAAGAATCAGGTGCACAGTGCTTTTCGCGTCGGCAGTAGATACGTGACTCTCATAAATCGTGCGACCCGAGGAGTCACGGAGCTGGCAAAGATAGCTGGCGAACTCCCCCGAGGCCGGAACGTCGACTTCCAATATTGCAGGCCTGTTTCGATGTATCTGAAAAGTCTTAGCGCCTTCGGCACGAGAGTTCGCCCCGATCAGGGAAACAAAATCAGCGTTTTGTACGGTCATCCGGGCGACCGCGTCTCGCTGCAGCTTGGGGATGGTGACGAAACTCTGATAGCAGACAACCAAGAGCAAAGCGGCCAGTGCCGGCGCTGCTATGACAGGGCGCAACCAAGCGAACCAGCCCGCGATCTGTACCCGCTCCTTCTGCCGTTTGCGGAACAACTCCCGTGCGCTGTCGCCAAATGCCGCAGCAGCTTTCACATCACTCGCGCACTCCTCGCAATCGAAAAAATGCTCCTCGTATTCTTCCCGGAGTCCGGGAGAAAGCTCGCCAAGAATGTATTTTTCGGCCGCCTGAAGCTGCAAAGCCTCAGAATGATTCATAAAGTCCATCCAATGAGTAGTGTGCGAGAGAGCCGAAACGTTTCATGCGGTTCCCCTGGCGGTTACGCGCCTGCGCGTAACAACCTGATCTCTCAAATAGAGCACCTTGAACTTGTCCTTGGCACGGTGGAGCAACACTCGCAGGTAATCGCGGTCCACCCCAAAAATGCGACAGACCTCATCTTTATCTCGTTCCTCCAGGAAGATAGCGCGAAGCAGTTGCTGGTCTTTCTTTGGTAGGCCTTCCAGGACGTGGGAAATATGCTCGTCGGATTGACGGGTGACCAGCAATCCCTCCAAATCGAGCACCTTATCGGTCTTCTGGAGGTGAGAGTCCTCCAGCGACTCGGTTCGCGAACGTGCCCGGTAAAATTCCAGTAAGACATTGTTGCAGACGGAGTTAACGAAGGCTCCGAGG
>Ga0210400_10005123_pt1 | contig 11190 bp, 12 predicted proteins | sample IncBWH26MmetaG_FD_155456 | JGI IMG/M metagenome (GOLD analysis project Ga0210400, IMG submission 155456) | Forest soil microbial communities from Barre Woods Harvard Forest LTER site, Petersham, Massachusetts, United States - Inc-BW-H-26-M | ecosystem: Environmental > Terrestrial > Soil >...
GATAAGCGGCTTGCGGCTAGCGGACCTCGCGCAATTACGTTGTACACGCGTCCCGGTTGCCACCTCTGCGAGGAAGCGAAAGCGTTGATCGAGTCGCTGCTCAGCGAATTCGGCGCCACGCTGCGCGAGGTGAACATCGATGAGGACGAAGTCTTGCGCCAGAGATATGGCACGGACATCCCGGTGATTTTTATTGGCTCCCGCAAAGCCGCGAAGCATCGCGTGGACCCGGTAAAATTCCGTCGCCAATTGAGCAACGCGGTATGAAGCGGCGACCTAATGCTCGCCATTGGCGCTGTGCGCTCCGACTGTTTTGTCGGGAACGTCCCCGGGGCGTCCTTTAACGCGGTCGTAGACGCTGACCTGGCTGACCGAGCCAAGCGCTTCGTTGTAAAACGTAGGCACGCCCAGCGCAGTACGCAACTCTTCGTTGAATTTGCGCAAATTCGCCAGGTGCGAAGCCAGCGCCGGCACTTTGTGACCATCGTCAGTCAGCAGAAATTTCTGATAGCCCGCGTCCCACAAACGAGTGAATTTCCCTTTGAGCATGATGGTCGGCTGCACGGTCATCTGATACTGGCCGTCCGCCTCTTTGCGGAACTCCGCGCCCGACCCGTATTTTTCCACGCGTACCACGCCGCGCGTGCTGCCCACGCCGAATCCTAGCGCCGCCAGGCTCTCAATCGCTTTTTGCGAGAATCGTTCGTTCACATTCCACATAGCTATTCAGGGTAAAGAAGTCGGCCATTTCTGTAAAGTCCGACCACCGGGTGCGCAAAGCAAGTTACGGCCCTCGTCCATACCAGCTCGTTTGGCTGGGGCATCTAATAAAGAGTAAAATGATCACCTTTCTTTGCTGCGATTTGACTTGGGAGAGCGTCTAACCCTTGGGAATACATGTGCGACCAGCAATGGCTACCAGCGAACGCGGCGCCAGTTCCGGAGCGGGTGGGCAGTCTGTCCTCGAGCACATCGGAAACACGCCGTTGCTGCGGTTGGAGCGGATCGGTCAAGAGTTTCCCAACATCGAGTTTCTGGCCAAGGCGGAATGGTTCAATCCCGGCGGCTCAGTGAAGGATCGCCCAGCGCTCAGCATGATTCAAGCTGGCCTGGCCGGCGGAGCGCTGCGGCCCGGCAAAACCATTATCGACGCGACCAGCGGCAACACCGGCATTTCCTACGCGATGATTGGCGCTGCGCTGGGATACCCGGTAACACTGTGTTTGCCGGACAGCGCTTCCCATGAACGCAAGCGCATCCTGGCTGCCTTTGGTGCGGAAATGATTATTACTTCCGGCGATGAAGGCACCGACGGCGCGATTCGCTGCGTGCAAGCGACCGTAAAGGCGGAGCCCGAGAAATATTTTTATCCGGATCAGTACAGCAACCCCGCGAACTGGCAAGCGCACTATCACGGCACGGCGAATGAAATTTGGACGCAAACCGGCGGGCGCATCACGCACTTTGTCGCCGGGCTGGGCACCAGCGGCACGTTTGTCGGAACGTCGCGGCGTTTGCGCGAGCTGAATCCCGCAATTCGCTGCATCAGTTTGCAACCGGATGCGGCATTTCACGGCCTGGAAGGCTGGAAGCACATGGAGACCGCGATCCGTCCTTCCATCTACGATGACACGCTGGCTGATGAAGATCTCGCCGTCAGCACCGAAGACGCTTATCGCCTGGTGAAGCGCGTCGCGCACGGCGAAGGTTTGCTGGTAAGTCCAAGCGCGGCGGCGGCGCTAAGCGGCTGCTTTGTGGTGGCGAAGAAGATTCCTCGCGAGCAACACGCGGTAATAGTCACGGTTTTCGCCGATTCCGGCGCGAAATATTTGAGTGAACGTTTTTGGGACGAGTTTTAATCATGGCAACCGCACCAACGCTGAAGATGAGCACGGAGATTGCGCAGAAAATTCGCCAGCACGGCGCGGAGACCTATCCCCACGAATGTTGCGGGGCGTTGCTGGGCCGGGACGCCACCGGCGCAGACGGGATCGCCACGCCGCGCGGTGCGGAATTGCCGCTGCGCGAAATCCTCGCGCTGTTCCCGCTAGTAAATCGCCGCGAAGATTCCCCGCACAATCGCTTTTCCGTCACCGCCGAAGATGTGCGCGACGCGGAGAAAGCAGCGCGGGAACAGAAGCTAGACGTGGTCGGCTGGTATCATTCGCATCCGAACCATCCCGCGCGTCCCAGCCAGTATGACCGCGAGCACGCCTGGCCGTGGTATAGCTACGTCATTGTTAGCGTGGCCGGCGGCAAGCCCGAGGAGATGACGTCCTGGCGGCTCAGCGATGATCGTTCGGAATATGCTTGCGAGGAAATTGCCATTCGCGATCACGCAGCACGATAGCGAGAACTTTGTAGGGGCGCAGCATGCTGCGCCCCTATCTCGGCACGGCGCCGAAATAGCAGGTATATAAGCGCGCTGTAAGATTCGCGACGGGACTTTTGGAGAAAAAGGATGAGTGTGAAAGTGATTATTCCGACGCCGCTGCGCCCCTATGCAGGAAAGCGCGATTCGACGGAGGTCAAGGCGGGCACCGTAGGCGAAGCGCTGGGCCGGCTGACCACCGAATTCGGCGACCTGCGCAAGCATTTGTTCACCGAGGACGGAAAGCTGCGCAGCTTCGTGAACGTCTACGTCAACGATGAGGACATTCGCTACCTCGCCAAGGAAAATACCCCGACCAAGGACGGCGACACCATCAGCATCGTGCCCTCCATCGCCGGCGGCTCCTCTTTCTTCACGATTGTCGTTTCTACTGCTTCTCCTCAACTTGTCATTCCGAGCGTAGCGAGGAACCTGCTTTTTGCGCTATGCCTGCTCGATTTGCATCTCTTGGCATTCTTTTGCATCTGATTTGAACTAGACTGTTAGTCTCAGGGGAAGTTTTTATGGCAACTAAGGTCCAACCTATGCCGGGCGCGGCAAACAGCGCGGCGAGCCTCTCGAACGAAGAAATTCTGCGCTATAGCCGGCACCTCATCATGCCCGAAGTCGGCATGGACGGTCAGCTCAAGCTGAAAAACGCTAAGGTCCTGCTGATTGGCACAGGTGGACTGGGCGCGCCGCTGGGTTTGTATCTAGCAGCAGCAGGCATCGGTCGCCTTGGCCTTGTGGACTTTGATGTCGTTGATTTCACCAATTTGCAGCGCCAGGTTACCTTCGGTTCCAGCGACGTCGGCAAGCCGAAAACCGAAGCCGCGCGCGCGCGGCTGTCCAGCCTCAATACCGACATTCAGATCGACACTTTCGAGACTAAGCTGACCAGCGACAATGCACTCGAGCTGTTCAAGGATTTCGATGTGATCGTGGACGGCACCGACAATTTTCCCACCCGTTATCTGGTGAACGACGCGTGCATTTTGCTGGGCAAGCCCAACGTCTACGGCTCGATTTTTCGCTTCGAGGGGCAAGTGACCGTCTTCGGCATGCCTGATGGCCCATGTTACCGCTGCTTGTATCCCGAGCCGCCCCCGCCGGGCCTGGTGCCTTCTTGCGCCGAGGGCGGCGTGTTGGGCGTGCTGCCGGGAATCGTCGGCTCGATTCAGGCCATGGAGACCATCAAGCTGATTCTCGGAAGCGGGGATAGCTTGGCCGGACGCCTGCTACTGTTCGACGCCCTGGCCATGAAATTCCGCGAGCTGAAGCTGCGCAAGAATCCCAACTGCCCGATGTGCGGCGAACATCGCACCATAAACAAGCTAATCGATTATTACGAATTCTGCGGCGTGCGCGGTGAAGAAGCTCCCGCGCCAAATGTGCAGGTGCCGGAGATTACCCCGCGCGAGCTGAAGTCGCGCCTGGACCGCGGCGACGATCTCTTCATTCTGGATGTGCGCGAGCCGCACGAATTCCAGATCTGCAATCTCAAAGGACACTTGATTCCACTTGGCGAGCTCCCGCGCCGCGTCCACGAACTAGATTCTTCGCGCGAAATCGTGGCGCACTGCCGCAGCGGCAAACGCTCTGCCGAGGCTGTGGACTTTCTGCGCAAGGCCGGATTCCGCAAAATCCTGAATCTCAAGGGCGGCATCTTGGCGTGGTCGGACGAGGTCGATCCTTCGGTCCCGAAATACTGACCGCATTCACGCATCTCTGCATCCAGAATTTCACTGTCCGCACGGACGCGTGTGTCGATGCGGTATGATGAGACGAGATTCTCAGGAGAAAAAATGGCGGCAACCAAGATCACCGTGAACCACAATGGTTCGCTTCGCATCGAAGGCGATTTCGAGCTGGTCGACCCGGAAGGGCGGCCGTTCGGTCTGGCTGGGCGCACGACCTTAGCACTTTGCCGCTGCGGGCACTCCGCGAATAAGCCCTTTTGCGACGGGTCTCACAAGACTTGCGGCTTCGCGGACACGGTGGTCGCGCGCGAGCTGCCACCACCCAAACCGAAACTCTAGCTTGGCGAGCTTGGCGGCTGCTTCGAAATGAGACAGTCTCAAGCTTGAGACAGGCCGCACTTACCGCCCTCAACGACTTCGAATCGCCTTCTAACTCTCTTATTCTAAATAAGATATGTGCTAAGGACGTCTGCCGTTCTCGCGTCTCGCCCTGTGACGGAACCCTCGCCGGCGTCTGAGTAGGATTGTAAGTCCCTTACATACAGTAGTTTAGAAGTAGCCAAATTCTGCCCAGAACGGATACGAACTTGCAATCGTTCCGCTAGTTGTTGGTTTTTGTCGGCATTTGGGAGATTTCGTGGGCGGTTCGGGTACAATTAGCGGGTTTCTACGATACGGCCAGTCCGGCGCTTCCGGGGCGGCGGCTCGTCTTGCTGCGTATTGGAAGAAGGAATACCGCCGAATCCTGCTCGCCTCGACCCTTGGGCTTGGCGTTCTGTTCCTCGGCTCTATCTTCTACTTGCGTTCCGCGCAAATTTCCGGCAATCCGCAAACCTATCTGTATCTGGAAATTGGCGGGACGCTCATCAGCTTTTGCTACGCGGCCAACGCCTTGGTGCGCTTTCGCGGGACGCACGATCGCACCGCGCTGATTCTTTCCTTCGGCTTCGTGCTCTCCGGAATCATTGAGACCATCAGCTATTTCGGGCTGAACGATCAGTTGCAGTCCGGGCACGTGCCCATGACCAGCATCCCCATGGGCTGGATGGTCAGCCGTACCTTGCTGGGGGTCATGCTGCTGGCCGCGATTTTGATCGAGCGATACATTCCAACGGCACGCCAGCCCAGCCGCGAAACCGCGGGTGCCCTGCTGGTGGTGGCCACGGCCGCGTATCTCACTAGCGCGGCGTTTCTTGCGGCTCCGGCGGCGCCTGTCGCGCACGCTTCGCATGTTTTCTCGCGTCCCTGGGATTTGCTCCCTGCGAGTCTTTTTCTCGCGGCGGCGATCTATTTTCGGAAGCGCTTGTCGTCCAACAGCAGCAAAGGCGCGCCCAGCTTATACGACTACTCGCTTTTCGGCGTGGCGGCGCTGAACTTTGTTTGCCATCTTTCGGCCACTTTCTCCCGGCAACTCTTCGACGCGCCGTTTTTCCTCGCGGAGATCAGCAAGACCATCAGCTATGTGGTGATGCTTTCCGGCGCGCTGCTGGATCAAGCGCGGCTTTTTGACCAGGTCCGCTCGATGGCGGTCAGCGATTCGCTGACCGGGCTCGCCAATTACCGGCGGCTGCTGAGCGTGCTGGAAGCGGAACTGGATCGCTCGCGGCGCACGCAGCGGGCCTTCAGCGTCGTGCTGCTCGATATGGATGGTCTCAAAGCGATCAACGATCAGTATGGACACTTAACCGGGAGCCGCGCGCTGGTGCGCCTCGGCAAAATTTTGCGGAGCCATTCGCGCGCCATTGACACTGCCGCGCGTTACGGCGGAGATGAATTCGCGCTGGTGTTGCCGGAGGCCGGCCGCGATATTGCCGCGCGCGTTGTCGGACGCATCCGCGAGCGATTAGCCGCGGAAGCCGAACCGCCGGCACTCTCCGTGAGCGCCGGCGTCGCCGCGTTTCCGGAAGATGGCGACACCCCCGAAAAGCTTCTTGCTGCTGCGGACCGCGCTTTGTATCGCATGAAGAATCGCGGCACCAGCGTGCAAAATCTCGCGCGCATTGCGGCGTGTTTGTGAGGACGATCGACCCACGCGATGCCGCCAAAAACTACATATACGTTTTTTCGCGCCGAGAAGCGCATCCCGATGGAGATACCCGTGATGCTCGACGGCCATCGGCATACGCCCGGCACGGAATCGACGTTTACGGAAAATGTGAGTGCGCGCGGCGCGCGCGTGGTCAGCGTGCGCCACTGGCAAAAAGGCGAGAAGTTGACGTTCGTCTCGCGCACCGGAAAGTTTCGCTCCTCGGCTCGAGTGGCCTACTGCCAGCCACTGCATGGCGAAGGCTATGCGGTTGGCGTGGAGTTCCTCGAGACAAAAGGGCGATGGGTTGTTTGAATCCAGCGATAGCTTGGCCCAACGGCTGAGCGGAAGGAGAGAAACGCTCGGAACAGAAGTCAGATAACTAGCGCAAACAAGTTACAAAGGATCTGAAGCGCCGCACGGAGAGAAGGCCGTTCGGCGCTTCGTCCTTTTTTTAGGCGGCCTTCGACAGCTATTTCTTCAGGGCCTCCTTGATTTTCTGCCGGTATTCCCGCGTCAATTCGAGGAAGCGTTTCAGTTCGGCAGGATCAGCGGTTCCGAAAAGCGTATTGATCTCTTCAAACTTTTTCATCTCCTCTTTGGTCAAACTCGCCCGAATTTTATTTACCCTGCGACCTGCGCTTCGCCGCAGCTTCATCCACCAAGCGAGGACGCCGATGGCCAGCCCGGCGGCGGCAAACGCAGACCAGCTGAGCCAACTTAACGAGTGAATTGGCTCACTCCCCGGCGCCAGCAACAAGAGCGTGACGCGATAGGTGCCCCAAATCATCGCCATGCCCGCGATTGCGAAGAGGCCTCCCCAGAGCAAAAGCGCCGCGTACATGTTAGCCGCGAACTTGCCCGTTTCCCTCGTGTTCGAGATCGAGTCGATCTGCGCTCCGGTGTGGTCATAGATAAAACATCTGACGGTCCAGTGTTCTTTGGTGACTTGCAGGCAATTGCTGCGTGCTTCGGCGAGGTTGTCGAAGATGCGACAAATCTCAGATGCTTGAACGGGCTTTCCCTGGGGGCTACGCGCTAGTCCCGTCCTGAAATCCTTGTATCGGACGGCGAATTCGCCCTGTTTTACCTGCTGCTGCCAGGCTTCCTTTGGAAACGGCGGTGCGGCCGGATCTCCTGAAATGATCTGGTCGTACGTGGGAAAAGGGGCATCGTAAGCTTTCACTTCTCTATAGGGCATGGTTCACACACGCCTCATACACGCGAATCATTCCTTCAACCATTTCCTCGGTCGAAAAGTTTTGCTCCACTCGGAGGCGACCGGCCCGACCGAGTTGTCGAGCTAGATCGGGCTCACTCAAAAGTTTGATCGCCGCGTCCGAAATTTCTCGCACATTCGGTCCGGACACCAGTAAGCCGCTCTTGCCGTCCTCGATGATTTCTCCGAGTGCGCCTTTATTGAATGCGATTGACGGAATTTCGTAGGCCATCGCGGCCAGCAGGGAATTGTTGAGCGCCTCAAAAAACGAGGGAAGCAGAAACACATCCAGAGCTGCATAGACGTTCTCTACCTCCTTGACGAATCCGGCAAAAATCACGTCTTCTTTCAGGTTAAGCTTTCGCGCAAGTAATTCGAGCTGCCCACGACTCGGCCCGTCGCCAGCCAGCAAGAGTTTGGTCCCGGGAAATTCTTTCTTCACTTTCGCTACCGCGCGAATCAGCCATTCTTGCCCCTTGTCGGGAAGCAACACCCCCACGCAGCCTAACAGCTGCGTGGGCTGCGAAATTCCCCAGCGCGCCCGGGCACATTGCCGTTGTTCGGGCGTAAATCGCGGGGGGATGTCCGCGCCTTCGTACACCACGCTGATCTTTTCGCGGGGCGCGCCGGAAGCCACCGCTTGTTCGGCGACCCATTTTGAATTGGCGACGATTCTCGCCGCAGCTCGGTATCGCGCCTGCGCCAATAGACTCTTGCCGATGGGATACCCCACGCGGCGCGAGATCACAAGCGGACGCCTAGACGCGCTTCCCGGCCACCGCGCGAGCCACGCCGCGGTCACCGCATGCGCCTCATTGGCATGGACTAGATCGAATCCTCCATCGCCCAGCAGCACGCGCACTTTCCGTGCGGCAGGCAGCCGAAAAAGGCCGCGCGATACAGAATGCACGCGTACGCCGGCCGACCCTGCGCGCTGGCCGAGCGCGGAGCCATCTGCCGCAACCAATTCTGCTTCATCCCCTCTTTCGCGCAGCCCTTTCAGCAGCAGCAATGCTTGATTTTGCCCGCCGCGCCATTCCGTCTCCAGATCGACCAGTAGCACCTTCACGAAGCGGCCTCGTCACTGCCGGCGCGCGCAGCTTGCACCAGCTTACCCAGCTTGGCGTACTTGAGGCGCACAGAGCGCGCAGCCATCTTCGCGATGAGCGCGCCGCGGTACCCATCCATGAAGCCGCCGCGCAGGACGAAATTCTGGAACCAGCTCCACGGCGTGGCGCACCACATGGCGCCCTTCCATTTGCGCTTGCCTTCCGCGAACATCTGCTGCGCCGCCAAGGTTGTGTAGTGCTCGACCTTGGCTTCGTGCTCTTCAAACGAGCGCACCGTGTAATGCAGCAAGTCGCCGCTCAGCCGCCCGACCTTGCCGGCATAGTGCAGCGACTCGTGCACGATGCCGGAAAATTCCGCTTCATTGCGGCGGTACAAGCGCCGCTGAAAATCGGGATACCAGCCGGAATGCTCAATCCACGCGCCCAGGTAAAAAGCCTTGCGCGAGGCTTCGTAAACGCAATACTCGGGCGTGTGTTTTTTCCAAAAGAGCAGCGCCGTTTGCAATGGGCTGCTCAGTTCTTCGTCCGCGTCCATGGAAAAGATCCAGTCGCCGGAGGCGCATTCCGCGGCGTAGTTTTTCTGGTCGGAGTAGTTGGTCCAGGGCCGCTCGAACCAGGCGGCGCCATATTCGCGCGCGATTTCCGCGGTGCGGTCCGTACTTCCGGAATCCACAACCACGATTTCATCCGCAATTTCCTTCAGCGAAGCCAGCGCGCGCGGCAGATTTTCTTCTTCATTCAGCGTGATGATGCAGACGGAGAGGCGATTCATCGGAAGAATGGAACAAAGGCAGTCTGGGCCAGTATCTCACGAGTTGCGGCGGCAGAGGCTAAGGATAGGACCCCTTCTGGCGTTGAAGCGCTATTTAGGGACCAGCGAGAAGCGAATGACGCTGTTGCCGATGCGAAACTCGGCGCCGTCTTGCAGCATGGCGGCGCGCACCCGTTCTTCTTCGAAGAAGGTGCCATTCGTGGAATCGAGGTCCTTCAAGTTGGCGTGATTTTCGCGCACTTCCAGCAGGCAATGGTGGCGCGAAATCTCCTGATCGTTCAACACGATGTTTGCGTCTTCGCGCCCCAGAATCACGCGGGCCTTTTTCAATTTGTGTACCGCACCCTTGGATGGCCCGGACACAACGGTGAGCATCGCACTCTTCGCGGCGGGAAGTTTCAGACCGTCGTCTTGCTCAAGCAAATTCAGGGTTGACTTGCTGGCGTTGCTGCGCGCGAAAGAAGGCAGCGGAGAGATCACCATCGTCTGATCGGGGCGCAGCGTGATTTCGACTACCGTCAATTGCCGGCATTTCGAGCAGTGAAATTGAACCTGCTTGTGCGCGGCGACTTCGGCGTCCTTCAGGACGTGCTCCATGCCGCAGTGGCTGCAGGCCGCCTTCATGCTCTAAACGTATAACTTTACCCAGGGCCTCACTAGCTGGGCAGCGGTACAGGCTTGCCGCAAGGGTTACTCCGCTCCGCCTGCCGCGATGTTGATCGACACTAGGTTAGTTTCCGAGTGCGCCCGTAATCCTTCCAGAATTGCCGGCAGGCGCGGATCAATTCCTACAAGCCAACTTCCCGGTACCGATTGGGGCCCATCCGGATTACTTCCGGTTTGCCGACCATCCGTTAGGTATGTGCCGGCGCGAACGAGGCCAGGCTTCCCCCGAAGAGATCACACTGTGATCTTCGTGCCGTCAAACTTGTGGAATGTGAAGCCTTCAAAGGGCTCGTTGAACGTCCTGCGCTGGTCCCGCAGGATGCTAATGGCCACCGCTTCGCCAAGCAGCAGAGACTGGAACCCATCCGACCGCCAATGCACCGCGGCCATATCGCGGCCCAGAGCGATATTGTTGGCAAGCTTGTTCAGTTCACCGCCCACCGTGATGTCCCCTGCATCCAATTCGGTGTAAGGAAGCAACGACTGGCCATCGTCGGATGCCACCACCAGCATCGGCTTGGGTATCGCGGTGCTTTCGTCGAAGAGAGCCTTCAGCACGGTGCTTTCGTCGAAGAAAGCCTTCAGCACGGTAACGCCTGCACCTGCTACTGAACCATGCGCCTCGGGATAAGAGGGATGCTGAGGACAGCCCTCGGGATAGGCCGCCGGCAATAGGTATGTGTCGTGACCGTTGGCGTGGTTGTGGGCAAGGACGCTCTTGAGCGCCTGCGAGTTGAGCAAATCGCCGTGAATTGGGTAGTTGGCGGCCCCAGTGAGAACGTTGTGAACCAGTTCCCCGTACTCCTCAGGACGCACGTGGCGATGCACGAACCACTTTTGGTAGAAGCAGGCCCGAAGCGCCACAATCGAGACCTCGTTCAACAAGGTTAAGATATGCTGATTCCCGAAAGTCAGAGAGCCCGCCTGATTGGTAGAATTTAGGTAAGGATTGCCGGGATTGAAAGGCACGCCATTGGCAAGCATCCACAGTGCCGCAATAAAATTTGCCTGACCAACGGTGTCCACCTTTACATAGGCGCCCAGGTCACGACCGTTCTTGATGTAACTCGTACCGGCAATAACGTTTTTCGCAAAAGGGCCTTTGCCGTCTTGGCAAGCACGGAAGGAACTAACATCAGTCAGGTAATCCCCGCTAGGAGCAGGAATGTATGTGTTGTACTTTTGTGGAAGGGGGAGACCTCCAAAGCTCACCTTCTGCAGAAGAAACTGAGAAACGTAGGGCCCGAACAGCTCTCCCGGTGTGGTTCCGCGAAAGAGCGTGCCCGGGGTGACCTGACCGTTCACTTTCGGCCCCGTGAAGTCCGAAAGTTTGTTGAGGTCGCCAATCGCCGCTGAAGTGATGGGC
>Ga0210400_10005124_pt1 | contig 11187 bp, 10 predicted proteins | sample IncBWH26MmetaG_FD_155456 | JGI IMG/M metagenome (GOLD analysis project Ga0210400, IMG submission 155456) | Forest soil microbial communities from Barre Woods Harvard Forest LTER site, Petersham, Massachusetts, United States - Inc-BW-H-26-M | ecosystem: Environmental > Terrestrial > Soil >...
GGGGTTGGCCGGCACGGTCCTCGCGGTGTCCGCGGGGCGGCGCCTCATGCATCGCGGCGGGCAATCCACGGATGATCTTGGCGCGCCGAAACCGCGCAGCGACAATCCTGCCGCCTTCATGACGGCTTCGATGCAGGCGGTCATTCAAAAACTTCGCGATCAGGAAAAAGAACTCGAAGCACTGCATCGTGCCGAGCGCGAACGCGCGCAACAGACTGAGCGCTTGAGCGAAGCCGTGACCCACAATATGCCCGCCGGCCTTCTGCTGGTCAATTCGGCTGGATTGGTTACCAGCGCGAATCCGGCCGCTGAACTTGCTCTGGGAGTGAAAGCTCTCGCCTTTCGCCGTTACAGTGAAGTGCTGGGTGCTGATTCGCGCCTCTCCCAACTTATCGCCGCATGCCTGGAACAAGGACGTACCTTCCGCCGTGAAGAAGTCGAATATATGGCGCCCTCACACGATCTTCGGCAATTGGGTGTGACAATTTCGCCGATCCTACGCGGCTCGAGTGAAGTGACGGGCGCGATTTGCCTGCTGAGTGATTTGACCGAACTCGCGGCCCTGCAAAAACAGATTCACATGAAGGAAAATCTCGCCGCGCTCGGAGAGCTTTCCGCGGGCATCGCCCACGAGTTCAAGAACGCGCTGGCCACAATTTCAGGTTATGCGCAGATGATCCGCAGCGAAGCCAAACCTGGAACGGAATTGCGAGAGCACGGCGAGAAAATCCTGGATCAGACGCGCGCCCTGACCCACGTGGTGACTGAGTTTCTGAAGTTTGCGCGCCCGCTCGATCTCGCTGACGAACAGGTGACCCTCCGCCCGCTGATTGAGCGCGTTCTGGCCGAAGTGTCCGAGGTGGTGCCCGGAGTGCACATCACGTGCGAGGGGGAATTTAGCGACGTATCTGGCGACGATGCCCTTCTTCGGCAGGCAATTTTGAACCTCGCAAGGAATGCCGCCGAAGCCGCCGCGGACAATCCCGGTGGCGGACGCGTGATCCTACGCGGTGAGATCGAACAATCAGGAGCGATGCAGGGCCAGCGAATCTCCGTATCGGATAATGGAACCGGAATTCCCGCCGACGCGCTGACCAAGATATTCATGCCGTTCTACACAACCAAGGTGAATGGGACCGGGCTCGGCCTCGCGGTCGTGCAGAAAATCGTCGTTCAACATGGCGGAACCATTGAAGCGCGCAACCAGTCTCAGGGAGGCGCCGAATTCATCGTATGGTTACCGTTTGTACGAGAGCCGGTAAGGGCAGTTGATTCAGCGGCCGCTCGCATCTAAACTAAGAGGGAAAAGTTCCGCCCATCGCCTCCAGAAAGGCGGTCAATGATCGTGCAACCCAAACGCATTCTATTCGCGGCACTTGTGAGCGCGCTGTTGCTTCCTTCCACATTACTGGTGGCCCCCGAGGTTCATGCTCAGGAGAGTGTGGCCGACGCGGCACGCAAAGCGCAGGCCCAAAAGAAACCGTCACCCAAGCCCGCGACGGTATTTACGAACGATAACATCGATTCCATCAAGGGAACGATCTCCGTGGTTGGCGAAACTCCGGCGCCACCCGAAGGCCAGGCCGCGGCGGCACAGGACAAGACCAAGACACCGGCCGTAGGTGACAAGAGCAAGGCGGTACCCGCTGACGACAAGAAATCCTCGGCCAATGGCGAAGAGTATTGGCGAAAGGCCTTTACTGAGGCCCGAAAGAAACTTGCCGATGATACGCACGAACTCGACATCCTGCAGCGTGAATACAATTTGAAGCAGCAACAGTACTACACCGACCCGAACGCGGCGATGCGGGAACAATTCAGCCGGCAGGACATCAACGACACCAAAACGAAAATTGACGACAAAACTGCCGCAGTGGCCAAGGACAAACAAGCAATCTCGGACCTTGAGGACGCGCTGCGCCACGAGGGCGGCGAGCCAGCGTGGGCCAACCCGTAGTCAGATCGAATTTTTCTACACGATTCTTCAACTAGGTTCCTCTTCCGGCACGGATAGCGGACACCGCACAAGGGCGCGCAGGCGCTCACTCTGCATCGCAAAAACATGGTAGAACAAAGTTCGATGGAATCTCTTCTCCTAGTCGAGGACAAACCAGAACTGCGCGCCATGCTGCGCAAAGCGCTCGAACGCGCCGGGCACAAAGTGGAAGAGGCGCCCGACGGCTCGGCAGCCGTCGCGAAAGTCCGCGCGCGGCGGTATTTGCTGGTTCTCACAGACCTCAAGCTGCCCGGGTGCTCTGGCCTTGACGTGTTGCGCGAAACCAAACAAGCCGATCCCACAATTCCCGTCATTCTCATCACCGCGTACGGCTCGGTCGAAGAGGCCGTCACGGCGATGAAGGAAGGCGCGTACGACTTCATTCAAAAGCCCGTGGACCTCGAACATCTGAACTTGCTAGTGGAGCGCGCGTCGCAGCAGCAAGAACTCTTGCGCGAAAACTTACTGCTGCGCGAGGAATATAGCGAAAGATACGGGTTCCCGCGGATCGTGGGCGAACACAAAACCATGCAAGACGCCACGCAGCAGGTGCAACGCGTGGCCGCGACGGATTCTACCGTGCTGCTGCTCGGTCAAAGCGGGACGGGCAAGGAGCTGTTTGCTCGCGCGATTCATCATCTGTCGCCGCGGCGCGCGCAACCTTTCGTCGCGCTGAATTGCGCTGCGATCCCCGAAGGCCTCGTCGAGAATGAGCTGTTCGGACATGAGCGCGGCGCTTATACAGGCGCTGGTTCCCGGAAAGTCGGAAAAATGGAGATGGCGAATCGCGGTACGATTTTTCTCGACGAGATCGCCGAACTCCCCATGGCTACCCAAGCGAAGCTTCTGCGTGTTCTGGAAGAGAGAAGTTTCGAGCGGGTCGGCGGAACCCAACTGGTCGAAATTGATGTGCGCATCCTGGCGGCAACCAACAAGAATTTGCGCGAAGCCGTAGCCTCGAAAACATTTCGCGAGGATCTCTATTTCCGCATCGCCGCGGTGCCCATCACGATTCCTCCCCTGAGCGAACGTGGCGAGGACGTCCTGATGCTCGCCGAACACTTTCTCGAGCGTTTCCGGCGCGAATTTCGCAAACCAAATCTTAAGTTTTCCGACGGAGCTTCCAGGGCGTTATGCAGTTACGCCTGGCCGGGAAATGTCCGCGAATTGCAGAATACGATCGAGCGAGCGGCTATCCTCTCCGATTCCGAAACCATAGACGCGGAGGAATTGCAGCTCCCCGCTGCACGTCCGCTGGATGGAGAAATGCCGGAAGGGATGCTCGGCCACAATTTTGATTGGGGCGGCACGTTGCAGGAGGTTGGCACGCGCGCACTCAATCATGTCGAGCGATTCAAGATTGAAGAAGCGCTGAAGTCGGCGAAGTGGAACAAAACACGCGCCGCGGAACAACTCGGCGTTTCGTACAAGACCCTGCTGAACAAGATCCGCCTGCTGGGCCTCGAAAACTGACTGAGCGTTCCTTGCATATCCTGAAACGCCCCTGTAGCGTCGGCCTTCAGGTTGACACAGTGGATGCAAGCGCATGCCCGCCTGAAGGCGGGCGCTACATAGGCCGAAACGAGGTCACCCGTAGACTCTGAAATCAGGGTTACAGCAAATTCACCCGTTCAAAAAACAAATTCTTATGGGAGGAAGATCGCTGTAGCGACGGGGTATTTTTCCAAGTCCGTGCAGTCAAGAAGAGTGCGCTAGACAGAACGAACCACAAGAACAATTCCCACGATAATCGAAACAGCTCCGACCAGCCGCGCGAGAAGTGGTCCACGCTTCCATAGCTTTTCCGTGGCAATAATTGCGGCAACCCCTGCCATCACGGCGAGATTCATCACGCCGAGAACTATCTGCATCAGCATCAGCGCCCAACAGCACACCGCGCAAAACGCACCATGATGCAGACCGACGCGAAATCCGCCCCATACGCCGGGCTTGTACGCGTGGCCCAGAAAAAGCAACGGGTCCCGGCAGTGGCTCAAGCAAGATTGTTTTAGGGGGGTGAGTTGCCAGATGCCGGCAAGCACAAGTGAAACACCAGCCGCCGCGGGAACCCACCGGCTGAGCTGCGGGGAAAACATCGCCGCGCGCGAAATCTCAAATCCGGCGGCGAAGGCAATCGCACCGAACGCGCCCCACACGGTGAAATAGCCGGCGCCGGCCAGAATCGTGTTGAACAGGGGATGGCGCTGTTCCGTATGCCGAGCGACGCGGCTATAGAGTTCCAACGTGGGCCATGACGACGGAAGCATCATAGCGATCATCATCGCCTGCCACATGAGCAGGAAGGCAAGCGCCGAGCCCGCCAGCGACTGCCCAGGCATGGCCATCCACATCATCGGCATGGTCCAGCCGCCGGGCATCAACATGCCGCCCGACATGCTGCGCGCGGCGTAAAACGTGTAACCGGCAGCCAGGAGAAATACACCGGAGGCAACTGCTTGCGCCCATCGCTCCGTGCGATCCGGAGCCGCGGCTACCGCCTTCTCCGCGACCTCCCGTGCACCGGCGGTATTTGTGCAAACATCCATGAGGAAAATCAGACGGCGGCTTCGCCCGTGTAGTCAAAGTGAGAAAATTCGCCGTACAGTCCGGAATGATCATAATTCAGCAAATTGAATTCCGTTTTCAGGCGCATGACCTTTGAGCGGCCCAGCGTGAGCCGTTTGGAGGTGAAACCCGTGGGCTTATCGAGATAGATTTCTTCCGGTTCGTTCGTGACGGGGTTGAGGATGGGACCCAGTTCGACTTCGTACATATCTCCAATGCGCACGCGGCTATCGAGGGACTTGGTCTGAACCTGAAACGGCGCAAACTTCGGGCCCAGGCGGTGCGCGGTAACTGCGGAGAAAATCACCCAGGGTCCGCCCGACTTCCCTTCCGACAAAGTCGTGATCGCCGCTCGCTGCGCTGAGTTGGCCTTCTCGTCGATCAGCGTGAGGCCGGTCACGTTGCCCTTGTGCAGCGCCGCGGGAGAATGCGCCAGCCAGGACATGGAGAGTCCTGCCAGGGGAACCTCACCGAAGCGGCCCTCCGTGATATGCCAAACATAGCCGCCTTCACATTTTCCCTGAGTCGGCGGCGCGTCGAAACTGCACGGACAACCCCAGTCGCAGCTGCATGCCCCGATAAGAATTCCCTTTGCATTCCATTTGGTCGCCAAGAAATTGACCTCCGGCATTTAAGACTTATTTATCATCAAACGCGGCGCAGAACAAAGGATTCCTATCGCCCCCCGCCGATCTCAAGAATGGTTCCAGTCGTATAAGAGGCTGCCGACGAAAGCAGCCATAGAACACCTTCGGCTACCTCAAGCGGCGTCCCGAAACGCTTCATAGGAATCAATGGCGCCATACGATCCATACGATCCGGCGCTCCATTCGCGGCGTGAAGCGGAGTATCAATTAATCCAGGAGCGACAACATTGACGCGAATTCCCTCCGCTGCCACTTCGCGGGCCAACCCAATAGTGAAAGTATTGATGGCTCCCTTCGAGGCCGCATAGTGCACCCAATCGTCGGCGCCGCCGGTCCGCGCGGAGACAGAAGAAATGTTAACGATCGAGCCGCCCATTCCCCCGTGGCGCACGGACATTCGCTGAACAGCCTCGCGCGAGCACAGCATCGTTCCCGCGACGTTGACAGCTAGCACTTGGGCAATCGCGTCCGCGTGTAAAGCTTCGACACGGCTAAATCCGCCCGTGATCGCGGCATTGTTCACCAGCCCACCGATTTTCCCCAGTTCGCGCTCGGCTGTCTCGAAGAGTTGAAGAATTTCTTCTTCACGCCCGACATCACCGCGGATAGCGACGGCCCTGCCGCCTGCTGCTTCTATGTCGCGAACCACATGGCTCGCAGCGGCCTCATTCGTCTTGAAATTGACCGCGACAGGAAAACCGTTCGCGCCTACCAGACTGGCGATCGCAGCACCAATTCCACTGCTTGCGCCAGTGACGATGACAGCTCGATGGTCTGCACCGTTTAAGGTTCCCATTTGCACTTTGCTCGCTGCCAGTTTTTGTAGAACAGGCACTCCTGCTGTCCGCATGGCCTAATGCAGCACCAGGCGGGACACAGACAGGAGTGTCCGTCTATTCGGCAAACTAACCCTCTAGCATAAAGTAGATTTCGTTCCGATGTGCAGCGTTACGATGCCTCCAGTCCAACGTTCAAATTGCACCTCAACGAAGCCCGCGCGCTCGAATCTTTGTTGCAGTTCTTCCGGAGCGGGAAATGCGCTGACCGAATTAGGGAGATACGCATACGCCGAGGCATTCCCGGAAATCACGCCGCCTAGAATAGGGAGAACATGCCGGAAGTAAAACCGGTACATTGCGCCGAACAATTTACCTGGAGGCTCAGCAAACTCCAGGATGGCTGCGGCGCCGCCGGGCTTCAATATTCGCCATATCTGCTGTAGTCCACGCTCGTAATTCGCAAGATTGCGGAAGCCAAAGGCGCAAGAAACAAGATCGAAGCTCGCGTCGGCAAATGGGAGATTCAATGCATCCGCCTCGATAAATTCGACAGCGGCTCCCGCCGCGGCAGCTTTCGCACGCGCGCGAACAAGCATCTCAGGGACGAAATCCGAGCCAGCGATTTCCGCACCTTGGGGCGCCTCCCCTCGTAACGCGAATGCCAAGTCGCCCGTGCCACAGCATAGGTCAAGCACTCGGGCATTCGGGTCGTGAAGGACCGCGCCGAATCTACGCGCCACGCGCCGCCGCCATAGTTTATCGATATCAAGAGAGAGCAGATGATTCAGGAGATCGTAGCGCGGCGCAATCCGCCCAAACATTTCCCGAACGTGAGCTGCGGCTTCAGTTTCGTCGCGCGCTCCCTCGGGACGTGTTCCGGGAACACCACGCTGCGGTGTAGTGCTCATTTGCGCAGGCTCGCCGAAGCGCACTCGCGCAGGACTTCGGTAAGTATTTGCGGATCCGCTTCGACCCCGCAGCGAACTTTGCCGATTCTCTCAGGCAGGACAAAGCGCAAGCGTCCGGCGCGAGTCTTTTTGTCTGCTTGCATGGCTGCAATCAAATGAGCGGGTGAAGCGCCCGGCCATGGTGGAAGAGTGCCTACTCGCGCGATCAGATGGATGAGCCGCCCAGAATCTTTTGCCGAGAACATTTCGGATGCGACGCCCAGCTTCGAAGCCGCGACCATTCCCCAGGCCACAGCTTCTCCGTGGAAATATTTGCGATATTGCGTAACACTCTCGAGCGCGTGCGCGAACGTGTGTCCAAAGTTCAGGATTTCACGAAGCCCGGATTCACGCTCATCGAGAGAAACAACTCTCGCCTTTTGTGCAACCGACCGCTCGATGGCGAAATCGAGCGTGGCCGGATCGCGGCGAAGAAGCTTTTCCATCTTCTGCTCCAGAAACCGGAACAGTTTTGCGTCGCCAATGACGCCGTACTTGATGATTTCATAGATACCCGAACGAAACTCACGCAGCGGAAGGGTTCGCAGCAGCTCAGGGTCAGCGATCACGAGTTTGGCGGGATAGAACGCTCCGACAAGGTTCTTCCCTTCCGGAAGATTTACACCGGTCTTGCCTCCGATGGCGCTGTCCACCTGCGCCACGAGCGTGGTCGGGATGTGTACGATCTCAATTCCCCGAGCATAGCCAGCCGCCACAAACCCCGCCACGTCTCCGACCACCCCGCCGCCGATGGCGACGAGCAGCGCCCGCCGATCGGCGCCGGCTCGCACGAGTTGGCGGCAAGTTTCCTCGACCGTGGAAAGGTTTTTCGCCGCCTCCCGGTCATCGAACAAGATTGTCGCGCGATGAACTCCCTTGAAAATCTTATCTAAACGCGCGCCCAAGTGCTTCCATACTCGCGGAGATGAAATCAGGAAGACGGCGCCTTGGCGCCCGAGGCCGTCTACCGCCCTCGCTGACTGTGCAACGACACCGCGCCCACACAGAATTTCATACGTACCACTCGCCGAGCGCACCTTAATCATCTTCATCGGATTCGCACAGAAGCGACTGAAAAATGTAACACAGAATGGTGCTATGACCGGGGCAACTTGGCTCGATGTAGGCTTTCCACCAGAATCATGCAGGGCTTGTCACACGAACGCCGGCTGCGCAACAAGGCACAGCCGGCGTCAGGTCTAGAATTCGGCTTCAGTCTGGATGCGGGGTTGGTTAACGGTGTTCTCCCGAACATCCTGGTGATCGGCGTAGCGATGACTAGTCGTGGCCGAATTGGAACATATCGAAGAGATCGCCGAGCGCCGGGCTATTGAGCGGCACGTAGGGATTATCGTCCTCAACGACGGGGTTCGGGAAATTATCCCGGCTCCGATTCGTTAACGGCTTCAAGTTCCAATTCCGTTCGATGAACTTAAGAATCGAAACGTGATCGGTATAGGTGTGGTTGATATGGCCCCCACGGGTAAACGGCGAGACAACAATCAGCGGAATGCGCGGGCCGTCACCGAAGAAATCCAGCGGCTGAATGTAGCCCGAGTCATAATAACCTCCGCCTTCATCAAAGGTGACAATGAGCGCGGTCTCGGCAAACAGCCCCGGCCTGGCGTTGAGGTGATCGAGAGTCTTCTTAACCATGCCTTCGAAGAGGTCGAGCTTCGATGATGCCGGGTGACCGTCGAGCAAGCCGTCCGGCTTGACGAAGGACACAGCAGGCAAGGTTTCAGCGTCGATCGCGGCGAAGAAATCGGTCGCGTCCTTGATGTGCGCGGCGCGCTGCGCCGGATCGCCCATGATCGCAGTTGCGTAGGACTCGAAGTTGCAAATGTTGCAGTAGGCTTGACCGATCAGCACGAGCGGATCTGTGCTCGCCGGATTGTGCTGGAGCGTGACGGCGGCGTTGTACCCCCCGCCGTAATAGGCCCAGGAAATGTTCTTTTCATTGAGCGCCTCGCCAAGCGTCCGGACATTGGTCGGGGGGATGGAGCCGCCACCGGCAATGCCCGCCGTGTCGACAGTGCCGTCCGGCAGGAAGCCGGGCGAGTCGTTGTTGATCATATAAAAGTGCCCCGGTTGGCACTTCGGATCGGGACTATAAGGGAGGGATGCCAAGTAATCCCGGATCGGCTCGATGCCCGGCTGTGTGGGATCGCCGCACTCGGCGAAGTTACCGTCGAAAAGGAGGTCCACCGTATAAACATCGTCAGTACCCGGCAGAGGATCGGGGTTGGCGATGTGCGACGGCGGCATTGTGGGATTGCCGTTGCCATCGGACCAGAAGATCGCGTCGCCGGTGCCGAGCATCACGTGATTGGCGCCGGTGCCGCCCATGACCGATTGATGAAAATTGTCGCTCATGGAAAATTCATCAGCCAGGCTCTTGAGGACCGGGGCGTCTCCCGCCTGGACATTGTAGAAGGCCATGGAATTGCCGCCGCCATTGTCGTCGAAAGCAGGCGGATTATCGAAAACACTGTCTAGAATATTCGTATAGTTCGTGATCACGAAGGGGTAGAGATCGCTCAAGCATCCCGACGGATTGTGTCGCGTGGCGTTTTTGACGTTGCAGTCCGATTGCTGCCACATCTCGAAGAGCCGGTGAGTGGTGTCTCCGGTGTAGGAATCGTAGGGAAGATTATTCCCTTTGAGCGGGAACGGTCCGTTCGGCAGCGCATTATAATTCGCGACGCGAGTATCCGGATCGGGCAGGACGAAGGTCTGAGAGAAGCCCGTGGCCGCGCCAGTGGTCAACAGGATTTCGTCGCCGGCTTCCAGAGACGGTTCGACGGCCTCCAAGAAGATTAGTGGTGTGCCGGGAGGAAAGATCGTTGTGGTGGGCGCAAAGTTCAACGTCGGCTCAGGGAGGATTTGGTAGAGAGCCTTCTCACTTTCATCCAGGCTGGTGAAAAACTTGGTCTTGAAGGGAGCAACCGCTTGGAATTGCGCGGCTTTCTTGAAATGCTTGCCCGGCGTGCCGTCGGCTTTGATGATTCCTTTTGAGAGCAGATTCGAGATGGAATCTTCACTCTTCGGTACATATGTCGCAAAGACGTGATCGAATGCGCGATTCTCCCCGATCATGACGATGAGGTGCTTGATTGGCGTTTTGGTCCTCTGCGGATCAGCCTCAGCTACCTTACCGGCGGTTTGGCTGAACGCAGGAAGCGCCGCCAACAGGACCGACATCAGTGACGCGCCGACTCTTGCAGACACACTCCTGTTTCTGTGGTGAGACGAACGTTCCATTTTTTCCTCCTGCAGTTGACGATTCACCGGTCCGGGGGCGGATGCGAACAATGCCTGAATGGTGTTTCAAATTTGTTACAAGAGGATGGATACTGGGTGAAACTTCGTCGGATCAACTGCGCGGTGTGATTCGTCTGGCTCAAGACAAGAGCTCGGGAGGCATACCGTGATATAAGCGTGTTTGGAGTGCATAAAGCGCGAGGCAAGTTCGATGGATCTCATGAACGCCTGGAGAACCCGGATGAGGCTTCTGCTCTTTCCGCTTTTGTTAGCTCCCTATTCGTTGCCTGCTCAGGTAAAACCACCAGCACTAATGTCCGGGTTAGGCCAACATCATCACGTCATCTCGACGAAAAGTTCTGAGGCTCAGCGTTTCTTCGATCAGGGACTCACGCTGGTATTCGCCTTCAACCACGACGAAGCCGCTCGGGCGTTTCAGCAAGCGGCAGAGCTGGATCCCCAATCGCCGATGCCTTTTTGGGGCATCGCATTGACGTTAGGTCCATGCATCAATCCCGCCCACTTCACGGCTGATCTCCGTGGGCTTGCCTGCCGGAGGCATGGAACTCATGACTCCACTGAGCTGTATTACCGTGTCAAACTGTTTGGTGTCCGTAAGTGCTTCGTAGACGCGCTTCCGGCTCGCTTTGAAAACAGGCTGTTGGTGAATGGATTCTGCCGTACGAGAAATCTCTTCCTCCGTTCCCGCACAAACCTCCGTCGAACTCAAGGCTAGACCACCAATCATAACGGCCGCATCAGACATCAATTGCCGCCGCGTCGGCGTACTCACCAGTTCGCTCGAATTCTTTCTCTCGCTCATCGTTGTCCTCCAGAGCACTACGCATAACTGTCCCGCATAGGACCACCTTGGTGAAATATGTTCAAGACAATATTTTTCTGGAAGGGGTAATCTCGTTTGCGACATACTTCAGCACTGCGAACAGGGCTGAACTGGAGGAATCAACAAAATCGTGAAGACAATGAAG
>Ga0210400_10005126_pt1 | contig 11186 bp, 10 predicted proteins | sample IncBWH26MmetaG_FD_155456 | JGI IMG/M metagenome (GOLD analysis project Ga0210400, IMG submission 155456) | Forest soil microbial communities from Barre Woods Harvard Forest LTER site, Petersham, Massachusetts, United States - Inc-BW-H-26-M | ecosystem: Environmental > Terrestrial > Soil >...
GAACCACATGAACCCTACGGGAGCCGGGGGAAAGAAGGGCCCGAAAAATGCTCTACTTTCGCCACGCGCGGACCGGCCACCGCTGTAGGGTCACCCGCGTTCGGGGGGAGTCCAAATGACACAATCAGCACTCACAGCCCTGGCACTCTGCTTCTGCGGCGGGGCCATCTGGGTCCGACGCAAATCCTGGCGCATCCGATGGGACCGCGCCCTCACCATGTCATTCCTCTTCCAAGGGTTGGGCTTTGCGCTCTGCGCCCCAGCGATGTCGCGCTACCTCGAGCCCGCACTGTTCAGGATCACCGGGGTCGCGCACCTACGCGACTTCTTCGGCCATGTGTTGTTCATCTGCGCGATCTGTGGCGTCATCTACGCGTGCGCCTGCCGACTCGTACCCGACCGCGAATTGGAATCAGTGCTGTACAAGATCGAATTCCCCGGCGCCATCGCCGGCGGCACCATGCTCGCCGCCATCACCCTCAGCCACAACCTCTCCCGGGAACCGCGCCCGGACTTCCTCGACGTGCCGTGCGACTTCTGGCTCCGCGTTTACTGGCTCACCTACGGGGCCATCATCATCTACCTACTGTGCTTCGTCGTCCGATTGTTGTGGGTGTTGCGGCGCGACCCGCGCTCCCGGCTCACCGCAGACCTGTTCATCATCGCGAGCGGATTAGGTGTGGTATCTTTCGCCCTGCTCCTCACCAGGATCATCATCAACCCGGGGCTGGTTGCCCGCTTTTGGATTTCGACACCTTCGTGTGTGGCTGGGGGGTTGGCCGCGTTCGCGGCAGCCTGGTCGTGGCGGGAGAGGATGCGTCCGCGCTCACGCAGGAGACCGCCACCGAATTCAACTAGGAGGTGGGCCTGAAAGCTGAGGTTTCACCCAGCGTTAACGCGGTACCCTTCCGATCACCAACAGCTGCAATGTGATTCGACTCATTTCGCGCCACTCGCCAGGCGCGGGACACCAGTCGAAGCTCAGCGTCGATGGTGCCGAGATCGCGCATGTCGCCCGAAGCTAAGTACGGCGGGCGTGCCGAGCAAGTCACCCCTCGTCGGCGGCGTCGACTGCTGCGCTCAGCGCCGCCATCAGCTTGCGCGCCTCGTCTGCTGTGATGACCGGATCAATGGGCCAACCGAGGACGATCTTGCGCTCTATGCGCCCGTCTGTGTGCTGGGTGCCGATGATCGCCACGGTGATGTCGTCGTTGTAGTGACCGGCGTAGGTGGCGTGTGTGACCGCCCATTCAGGGCCGTCGAATACGCGTAGACCTGCTGTCCATGGTCCGACTGTTGTGGCGTTTGCGGGTGCCTCAAGATCAATGTCGGCGGGCGTCTGAAGGTCTGTGAACGTGTCCCAACGGAGTGTGTCGTCATCGCTGGTGTCCATGTCACAAAGACTAGATCAATCGTTGCAGAAATGCGATTTTTTATGCGACAATGCGCTTCCTCAACTAAACCCTTGTTGGCGGCGTCGGTTGCTGCGGCCAGCGCCAGGCGTAGGAGGGCTGGGTCAGCCGTGCCCGACTTGGGCGCTGAGGCCGCTGAGAGCAGCGCGCTAAAACAGTAGTAAGCGGACCTTTGAAATCGCATAAGGCCTGTCAGGACTGTTTTCGGGGTGGCTTGCGCGCTTCGGCTCGACCGTTAGGCTCAGCAATCGTGCGCGACCATAATCCCCAGCCGGGCCGAGGTCGGCTGCAATATTTAGCAGACGTAACGAATCCCGGCCCAATCTGGAACCCGCGCACCGAACACGAGCTAACAGACGCCGCGCAAAACGGCCTGCTCAACGAGACACACAAGCTCGATTTGAAACGGGAGCTTGAGTCTGGCGACAGCGCGAACAGGGGCTTGGAAAAGATGTGGCCTCCTTCTCGTTGGATGGCGGAACCATCCTCATAGGTGTGGATGAAGCCACCTCGCCACCTTCGCTCACTCCGGTCGTGTTGAACGGGCTCCCTGAGCGCGTCGAGCAAATCGCAGCGATGAGAGTCGATGAACCGGTTTTAGTCGAAAACTGTCGTTATTGAGTCGACGGGCGATCCCAGCCGTGGGTATCTCGTGGTGCATGTACCCGCATCTCCTCGCGCGCCGCATATGGGTGATGTAGACCGTCGCTCGCGACACGCCATACTTACGCGCCAGGGCCGGCGCTGACTCACCCTCAGTCAGGCGACGGGCCACCGCCGCCGCCTGCTCGGGCGACAGGGACGGCTTGCGGCCGGTGTAGACATCCCAGGGTCGTAGCTTGTCAAGCGGCTTGGGTGATTTGGCGATGCGCCCAGGCGGTGTATTCGCTGTAGGTGGTGTGGTGGCGTAGGCAGCCGTGCAGGATGCCGACGAGGCGGTTGCCGAGGGCACGCAGGGCTTGGTGGTGGGTGTCGTCGGCGGCGCGGCGCTGGTCATCGAAGGTGCGGGCGCCCGGACTGGTGGTCAGGGCGCACAAAGCCCATTGGTCGACGCCGTCGTAGAGGCGACGGTTGCGTACGTGGCGGGCCAGCACGGTGCGTTTCTTGCCGGAGGCGACGGTCAGGGGTGAGGTGCCGGCGTAGTTTCTGCGAGACTTGGCGTCGGTGTATCTGTTCGGGTCGTCCCCGAACTCACCGAGCACCCGGGCGCCGAGCACGACACCGAGTCCTGGCTGGGAGAGGTAGATGTCGGCGTCCGGGTGTGTTTCAAAATGCTCGGCCAGGCTTTCTTCGAGCTCGCTGATTTGGTGATTCAGCTCGGCGATGATGCCGACGGCGGCGCGGGTGGTGGCAGCGAACGCCGCGGTGACCGTCGCGGGTGCAGCCAGCTGTTCGGTGCCCAGCGCGGCCCGGATTTCGCGGGCGCGGGCGGCGATATTACGTTGCCGGCCACCGCGTTTGAGCGCGGACTGGATCGCGCTCGGGCGCAGGTGGGCGCCCTGCTCGGGGGTGGGGGCCCGGCCCAGCACCCCCAGGGCGTCGCCGTGGGCGAGGTCCTCGAAGGCCACCAGGGCGGCCGGGTAGTACTCGCGCAAAGCGCTGCGCAGGGCGTTGGTGTGTCGCGTGCGTGTCCAGATCAAGTTCTGGTGGGCGCGGGCGAGAACTTTGATCGCTTCCGCATCGGGGCTGTCGCCGGCGATCGGGCGGTGGTTGTGCCGGTCGGTGCGTACCAGATCGGCCAGCAGCTTGGCATCGCCGGCATCGGATTTGGCGCCCGAGACGTGGTGACGGTCGCGGTAGTGGGCCACCGCCAACGGGTTGATCGCATACACCTGATAGCCGGCGGCCGTCAGCGCCCCCACCCACAAACCGCGGTCGATCTCAATCCCGATCACCACCTGTTCCGGTTCCTCAGCGTGCACCGCGACCAGCTCGTGCAGCTGGCGGATGCCGGTCAGTCCCTCGGGCAGCCGCCCAGAGGCCAGCCGCCGCCCGGCCTCGTCCATCAGATACACATCGTGATGCTCTTCGGCCCAGTCATCGCCGATAAAAATCATCGATCACCGCCTTCCATCGGTTCGCACTCAACCTATTTCGAGCCCGAGGACACCCGGCGGCGACCTAATGGATCAGTGCTCGAAGCGGCACGACATCCCAGCAGCGCTACAGGCGACCCCACCAACCGGCCGGGGCACGATCTACACCTAGGAATCGACCCTCACTCCAGGTTCTCAAAGTGCTCACCGGCCGGCGGCTCGGTGACCAGCCTGCCTCGACAAGCACCCAAACCCCGTCAACGCCGCGCGGATCGATTCCCATTAGGTGCCCTTGGCATCACCGACAGCATCAGCGTCGTGCACTGGATTCACGTGATGGCATCGACCGCACTCCCCAAGAACACCTTCCACGCGTCCGGAACGGGGATGTATCCGTTGTCCGCCAAGCCATTCTGTCCGGCGCCGATGGTGCTCTGCAGGAATGCCTTCACGGCCGCACCAACCTGCGGATCGCGATACTTCGAGCAGACAATCTCGTAGGTCGCCAGCACGATCGGGTAGGCGCCAGGCTGCGTCGGGTTGTAAAACGTCACGGTGTCGAGCACCATGTCGTTACCCTGCCCCGTGACGGCGGCTCCGGAAATCGTCTTGCCAACCGAGTCGGCGCTGATGGTCACTGCATCCGGACCGGCCGAGGTGATGATCTTGGCCATGCTCAGCTTCTTCGCCTGGGCGAACGACCATTCGTTGTAGGTGATCGATCCTTCGGTGGCCTTGATGGCCGCCGAGGTGCCGTCGTTGCCCCTGGCGCCTTCACCGACACCGCCGTTGAACGTCTTTCCGGTGCCCTTGCCCCACCCGCCCTTGGACGCGGCATCAAGGTACTTCTGGAAGTTGTCCGTGGTCCCCGACTGGTCGTTACGGAACACGACGTGAATCGGCTCAGCGGGCAGAGAGACGCCCGTGTTGAGGCCCTGGATCGCGGGATCGTTCCAGGTAGTAATGCCGCCGTTGAAGATCTTGGCCGTCGTCGGAGCGTCCAGGTTCAGCGAGGTCAGGCCCGTGACGTTGTAGGTGATCGCGATCGGACCGAACACCACCGGCAGGTTCCACGCCGGTGAGCCGCAGCGCTGCTGGGCCGCAGCGTACTCGTTCTGGGCCAGCGGCGAGTCCGATCCACCTAAATCGGTTTGGTTGCCGGTGAATTCGCTGATCCCGGCGCCCGAACCGTTGGGCGTATAGTTCAAGGTCTGACCGGGGCAGGCTTGTTCGAACGCAATGACGAAACGGGTCATCGCGTTGGCCTGGGCTGTTGACCCGCTGGCCCTCAGCGTCTTCGTCCCGCCGCAATCCACCTTCCGCGGCAACACGGCCGCCGTCGCACTTCCCCCAGCCGCACTAGCCGAACTTCCCCCAGCTGTGCTACCTGCTTTGTTTTCACTGCAACACCCCGACAAGAGCAGTGCACCGGTAGCCAAAACGCTCAACGCGGCGCGAAATCGGTTCGGCTTCAATTCCGTTCCTAGTGTCGGGATGAAACGGGATCGACTGTAGGGATGAAACGGGATCGCCGTCGTCCTAGCCGCGGCGCGCCAAACACCCATCTCTGGCAGCCATGAAGCCAACAATAACACCGGACACGGCCGCGTCACCGGCCGACGAACTCACACCATCGCCGCGGACCTGGCTCATCCCGGGGCAACTGCCCAGCTAACGGGTCAGGCCGTGGAGGCCTTCGGAAAACTAGACATTGTCGTCGGTAGCCATGCCGGCCCCGACTAGAGCGGCGAGCGGCCGCCGGGGGCGACAATGGGCGTGCACGGCGCAACTAGAGCAAGACCCGGCAAGGAGGGCGGACCGTGGTAGGCAACCAAGAAGGCATCGGCACGTTGAAACTCGAATGCCCGCAAAGCCATCCCGTTGGCAGGATCCTCAAGGAGGCCCCATATCAGTCAGTGCTATACGACCCCGGAGCCCAGATTGGGCCGCGCCGGTTCTGGCCGGATGAAGGCGACCAGCCACAGTTCAAGACGCGCTGTCGCTATTGCGACAAACCGGTGGGAGAGGCCACGGCCACGCTTCAGGACAAACTTCGCAGTGTGATAGACAACGTGTCCGAGACAGCCGAAGCTGCCACGCTGCCATATCTGTAGCCGGGGTGGGGCTAATGGTTCCGCTACTGTAAGCGCTACAGTAGCGAGGCAACGGCGCGATTTTGCACCCACGCATGCGCCGACGCGAGAGGAGTCCCGTGGCGCAGGTTCCCCCGGCACCGGACAGCAATCCCCGACCTCCTGAGGGGGATTGGCTGGGCACCCCATACCTGTCTTTCGAGCGCCACGGCCCGATCGCTGTTTGCGCGATCGATCGCCCGGATGCCCGCAACGCCATGACTCCCGCGATGTACTTCGGAATCCGTTATGCCGTAGGCCGTCTCAATGCGGACCCGGATCTGGCCGGGCTACTGATCACCGGCACCGGAGACGTCTTCGCGCCGGGTGGTGACATGACCGGCGGAGGAGGCGCGGACGACTGGATCACCTTTGGTGCCGCGTTGGGCATGGATGTCACGCCGTTCGACGCCGTACGGACCTCAGCCAAGCCGGTTGTCTCCGCGGTTAACGGGTTATGCCAGGGGGGCGGCTTTCAGATCGCCTTGTGCAGCGACCTGTCAGTGGTGAGCGAGCGGGCGACCTTCCGCGTGCCCGAGTTGTTCCGCGGTTATGCCGACACTTACTACAGCCAGATGCTCGTCCGTCTCATCGGGCCGGTACGCACTCGGGACCTGATGTTCACCGGACGGGTGCTCAGCGCGCAGGAAGCTCTCGACTGGGGGCTGGTGAACAGAGTCGTGCCCCACGAGAGTCTGCTCGAGGTGGCCCGAGATTTGCTCGAGCAAAGCTGCCGAACCGCACCACGGGCCCGCGCCGTCATCAAGTCGAGTATCGACAACTATCTCGGCTTGTACGACCGCATCGGCATGACCGGCAGTTTGACCGACTCGGAGGCCAGAGAAGGCGTGCGCGCTTTCAAAGAGAGACGCTCGCCCGAGTGGGTACATCCGCAATTGCGCATCGAGGGACGCCTGTGATCCCGCCGACCGCTTAACAGTCGATCCACTCGCCGTGGGCGGCAACCCGCAGCAGGCTGCTGATCCCGGCCTCGTCGAATGCTTTGACGAACTCGTCGACGCCCTCGCTGAAATGGGCCCAGCCATCGACGTGAGCCGGTATCACCAACCTCGCGCCGAGCAGTTCAGCGGCGGCTGCGGCGCGGGCCGCGGTCAGCGTCAACGGTCGCCCGCGTTCCTTGGTCTCCACCCGCGCCGCCCCGGCGAAGAGCACCGCGATGTCGAGATCTCCGACGCGATCGGCCACGTCCTTGACCGCACCCATCGAGGCGTTGTCGCCGCTGAGGTACACGGTCGGCAGACCGGGCCCGGACAGCACGAAGCCGGTCACCTCGCAGTTGACGTGCCCGCTGGCGTCGCGTTGCCCGTCGGCCGGGCCGTGGACGGCCGGAACGGCTTGCACGGCAAGGGACCCGGAGCCGGGCACCTGGTATGTCTCCCAGGGCGCAAGCCCCACCGCCGGCGGCCCCAATCGGCCCGCGGCACCGGGATGGGTGAGGACCAGCGGCGCGGCCAGCGCGCAGCGGCGGCCATCGTCGTCCAGATTGTCGGGATGTTGGTCGTGGCTGATCAATACCGCGTCCACCAGTCCGAGGGCATCGGCACTCACCACGGGACCGGCGAGCTTCGTCAGGTATCCGTGCACGCCGGGTGGATCGAAAGTCGGGTCCATCACGATCCTGCGGCCGGCGATGTCGACGACGGTCGTCGGGCCACCCAAGACACTGATCGCGCACTTACGTCGCTGCGCGTCGACTCCCGCACCCATCGTCACTCCTGATCTTCTTGCCGCAGAGTGGCCCCGCGACGTCATGCGGCGGGCTGGCGGACCGCGATGACTTCGACCTCAACACGGATGTCGGGCCAGACAAGCGCGGGAATCAGGGCGAGCATGAACACGGGCTCGGGTTTGATCACCGACGACCTTGCCGATGTGGGCGGCTATACCGGTGTTAATGGATTCGAATTCGCTGCTCATGTCGCCCTTTCGTGGTGGTCCGTTCCGGGGCGGGCACCCGCGTACTAAAGCGAGGATGCCCGCTTTGGGCTGACCTGTCACCATCCCGGCTACCGATTGACCCGGCCGATTCCACGGTCGATTGTTGATCGCGTTGTAAGCCTCCGGTGTCTTCGGCGTTGACTTGCCTCGCCGCACTCGGACAGGATGACGCCGTGACCGAAGTGCAGGACCGCGTCGTCGATCGGGCCCGTGGCATGCGCGACCTCGTGCGCGCCGAGGCCGCGGAGTCCGAGCGATTGCGCACCCTCTCGACACCCATCGTCGACGAGATGTGGGCCAGTGGCCTGATGTCAGCGTTCAACCCGGCGGCGGCGGGCGGCGTCGAACCGTCGTTCGCCGAGATGATCGAAACGTGGATCGAGATGGCTTGGCAGGACGGCTCTTTCGGCTGGATCGGGATTGCTAACCTGCCGTCGACGTTCGCCGCCGCGAGCTACCTTCCCGATCAAGGTTTCGCGGAGATCTTCACCAACAACGACAACCGCATCACCATCGGCGGCCAGTACTTTCCCAACGGCCGGGGCGCGGCAGTCGACGGTGGCTTCCGGCTGACCGGCACGTGGCAGTTCGGCTCCGGCACCGCCCACTCGGCCTACATCGCCGCCGGCTTTCTGCCGATGGACGACGGCGAAATGCGCTGGGTCAGCGAGGGCATTCCCGACATGCGGGTTGCGTTTCTGCCGCGGGAGGAGATCACCTTCACCGACGGGTGGCATGTCCAGGGGCTCAAAGGGACTGGCTCCTACGACTACAACGTTGCCGACGTGTTCGTCCCGGACTTCCGCACCATTCCGTTGTTCACCCGCGAGCCTGTGCGGGGATCCTCAGCGGCCGGCCGCATGGGTCTGATGCCCGTCACCGCCGCAGGTCATGCGTCGTTTGCGCTGGGGGTCGCCAAGAGCATGCTCGACGACGTCGAGGAACTCGCGGCCACCAAGGTGCGGATGAGCGACATGGCGACGCTGGCCAGTCGTCCCACTTTCCAAAAGGGTTTGGCCCATCACGTTGCGGCCTGGCGGGCCGCCCGCCTTCTGGTACTCGATGCCTTCACAACGGCCGAGGCCGCGGTTAACGCGGGCAAGGACCTGACGCCCGGGTTGCGGGCCGACATGCGGGTGGCCGCGGTGTACGCCACCGACACGGCCAGGGCATGTGCGGAATGGGCTCACCTGGCGGCCGGCACCACCGCGATCCGCGAGGGTAGCCGGCTCGAGCGTGCGTTCCGCGACATCTACACCGGCACCCAGCACGCGTTCATCAGCGAGAAGGTGGCCATCGACGTCGCGCAGATCTGGCTCGGCATCATCGACGACCAGTTCGGGCTTTAGATTCCACGGGCGCGGTCCTGCCAATACGGTTGCCGAAGTCGGGCTTTGAGGATCTTTCCGCTGGCGTTGCGGGGTATTGACTCGACGAAGTCGACGGTTCGCGGGCACTTGTAGCCGGCCAGATGCTGGCGGCAGAGTTCGATGATGTCGCCGGGCTCGACTTCGGTGATGGCGACGACGATCGCCTTGACGGATTCGCCCCAGAAGTCATCGGGGATACCGATGACCGCGGCGTCAGCGATGGCGGGATGCTCGATGAGCACGTTTTCCACCTCGGGTCCGTACACGTTCTCACCGCCGGTGATGATCATGTCCCTCAACCGGTCCTCGATGTAGAGGTAGCCGTCGGCGTCGAGATGGCCGATGTCGCCGGTGCGCACCCAATCGTCGGCGGTGATGGTGTCGGCGGTTGCCTCTGGCCGATTCAGATAGCCGCTCATGCGCTGATTGCTGCGCACCCAGATCTCGCCGGGTTCGCCGTTGGGTAGCGGGGTGAGCGTTTCGGGATCAACGATCTGGATTTCGTTGCCCGGCGCGGCTTTTCCTGCCGAGAGCAGCAAGTCGGGCCGGCTGGGATCGCGATGATCCTCCGCGCCGAGTGCCGTGATGGCGCCGCAAAGTTCCGTCTGCCCGTATACCTGGACGAAGTTCATGTCGGGCCAGGTCGCGAGCGCACGCTGCAGCAAGGGCATCGGCATCGGGGCCGCCCCGTACACGAGGTAGCGAAGGCCTGAGATGGCTTTGGTCGCCGCGTCGCCGGCGTCCAGGAACCGGGCGATCACCGGGGGCACGAAGAACGCGTGCGTCGCACCGGCTTTCACGGCGCCGATCAGTGTCGCGGCCTCGGGCTCGCGGGTCAGGAACGTCGGTGCCCCGGCCCGGATGCCGAAAAACGAGTAGGCGATGCCACCGACGTGAAACAGCGGCATCGCGACCAGGTTCGCGTCCCCCTCGGCGAACGGAAACGGCGGGGCCAGGTTTGCGATGTGATTGACCAGCGCGCGCTGGCTTAGCGATACACCTTTGGGCCGCCCGGTGGTGCCCGAGCTGTAGATCACCAGGACCCCGTCGGTTTCACTGACCTCAGGGTCGGCGGCGACGGGTGTGGCTGCGGCGAGCCACGATTCGTACTGATCGCCGTCACCGCCCACCACGACGACGCGTTCCAGCGCAGGGACCCGCGCGCTGAGAGCGTCGACCGTGGAGTGCAGTTCCGCGCCGACGAGCAGCACTCGCGCGCCGGTGTCATTGAGCACGTGGACCAGTTCGTCTCCGAATACCCGCCAATTGACGATGGCGGCCGCCGCGCCAATCGATGCGGCGGCCAGGAGGGTTTCCAGGCAGGCCGGGTGATTCTTGTCCAGGAATGCCACGCACTGGCCACGTTCCACACCGGCGGCTCTCAGCGCGCCGGCTGCCTGACGAATCCGCGACGCCCACTGCGCCCAGGACCATTGCTGCTCACCGAAGTGAATCGCGACGTCATCGGGCCTGCGCTGTTCGTGTTGCTCGACGAATCCGATGAGCGTCTCCGTCGTAGGGGTCGTGGCGTCGGCGCGTGGCATAGGTCCAGTCAAGCATCACGGGGCGAACGCCTGCGTTTAACCCTTCGACGCGAGGGCTTTCAAGATGCTGCCCGCCGGTTCTTCCCTGGCGTTGCGGTAGCCGGTGCCCGCCCACAGGTTGATCCGTTCGGGATCGCCGGCTGCGGTGGCCGCCTTGCGGATTGGGCTCGTCAAGTGATGCAACGCGGGATAGCCGGTCGGCGCCACATCCGAGTATCGGTCGGTGAAGACGTTGGCCAGTCCCCGTGCGGGGCGCCCGGTGAAGGCCCGGGTGAGCACGGTGCCCCGGCGCGCGGGGTCGGCAAGCGCCGCGCGGTAGGGAGCCGACGTCCCGCTCTCCTCGCTACGCAGCAGAACCGTGCCGACGGCGGTCGCGATGGCACCCGCCCCGAGGGCGGCGGCGACGTCGTCGGGCGTGCCCAGCCCGCCCGCGCCGATCAACGGCAACGAGGTGACGGCGCCGACCTCCTTGAGCAACTGGGGGAGAGGGATCTCGGGAGGCAATCGCTCCGGGGTCAAGATGCCGGAATGACCGCCGGCGGCCGCTGCCTGCACGAGCAGCACGTCCACGTCGGTCTCTGCGGCCAGCTGTGCCTCATCGGCCGAGGTGATGGTCTGACCGACCAGGCTGCCGGCATTCTTCAACGCGGTGATCACCCTTGGCTCGGGGATACCGAAGGTGAAGGTGATCACCGGTACCGGGTCGGCGAGCAGCAGGTCGATCTTCTCCTGC
>Ga0210400_10005130_pt1 | contig 11183 bp, 17 predicted proteins | sample IncBWH26MmetaG_FD_155456 | JGI IMG/M metagenome (GOLD analysis project Ga0210400, IMG submission 155456) | Forest soil microbial communities from Barre Woods Harvard Forest LTER site, Petersham, Massachusetts, United States - Inc-BW-H-26-M | ecosystem: Environmental > Terrestrial > Soil >...
ATCCGAAAGGGAGACAAGGTACAGGTGATCTCGGGCAAGGACCGGGGCAAGCGGGCCGACGTCGTCCGGGCCATCCCCTCCGAGGGCCGCGTCATCGTCGAGGGCGTCCACGTGGCCAAGCGTCACGCCAAGCCGACCCGCGCCACCATGCAGGGCGGCGTCATCGACAAGTTCATGCCCGTCTCGGTGTCCTCGGTGGCCATCGTGTGCGGCTCCTGCGGTCCCACCCGGATCGGCATGCGGATCGACGAGAACGGGCGCAAAGTCCGGGTCTGCCGCAAGTGCGGGGGTGATCTGTGATGGCCACCGCCGTGACCGCCACCCGTCCCCGGCTCAAGAACCGCTACGACAACGAGGTGCGGGCTCAGCTCCAGGAGTCCCTGGGCCTGGCCAACATCATGGAAGTGCCCCGCCTGACCAAGATCGTCCTCAACATGGGCGTCGGCCGGGCCACCCAGCAGAAGTCGCTCATCGAGGGAGCCATGTCCGACCTGGAGACCATTACCGGCCAAAAGCCGGTGGTCACCCGGGCCAAGAAGTCGATTGCCGGTTTCAAGCTCCGGGAGGGTCAGGAGATCGGGGCCAAGGTGACCCTCCGGGGCGACCGGGCCTGGGAGTTCTTCGACCGCCTGGTGGCCACGGCCATCCCCCGCATCCGTGACTTCCGGGGCCTGTCGCCGAGATCTTTCGACGGCCACGGCAACTACACGTTCGGGGTCACCGAGCAGCTCATCTTTCCCGAGGTCGACTACGACCGCATCGACTCAACCCGAGGCATGGATATCACCATCGCCACCACAGCACGTACCGACGACGAGGGCCGGGCACTCCTGGCTGCTTTCGGTTTCCCGTTCCGACAGGAGAACCAGTAACCCCATGGCGAAGAAGGCTCTGATCGAGAAGCAACAGCGCACCCCGAAGTTCAAGGTTCGCGGGTATACCCGCTGCCGGCGGTGTGGCCGTCCGAAGTCCGTCTACCGCAAGTTCGGCCTGTGCCGCATTTGCCTGCGGGTGATGGTGCACGCGGGCGAGATTCCCGGCGTGACCAAGGCCAGCTGGTGAGGGGAGGAGACGACCGATGACCATGACCGATCCCATCGCCGACATGCTGACCCGCATCCGGAACGCCAACACGGCCCACTTCGACACGGTGAAGATGCCCGGGTCCAAGCTGAAGGAGTCCCTGGCCGCCATCCTGGTGGACGAGGGCTACATCAGCGGCTTCGAGGTCAACGACAACCCGGACAAGCCGGGACGGACCCTCGAGATCATCATGAAGTACGCACCGGACCGCGCCCGGACCATCTCGGGGATCAAGCGGGTGTCCAAGCCCGGCCTGCGCATCTACGCCCGGGCCGACAAGATGCCCCGCGTCCTCGGCGGCATGGGCGTGGCCGTGGTGTCCACGTCCAAGGGTTTGATGACCGACCGTGAGGCCCGCAAGCGCCGCATGGGCGGGGAGGTTCTCTGTTATGTCTGGTAGCCGAGCTCTGTACGGCACCGGCATCCCGGCCGGCCGTCACATGACCGGCCGTCAGGCCGGCTGTCACATGACCGGCCGTCAGGCCGGCTATGGGGGTGATCGCTGATGTCTCGCATCGGACGATCCCCCATCCCCGTGCCCTCGGGCGTGTCCGTGGCCGTGGCCGAGGGCAACCGGGTCACCGTCAAGGGACCCCAGGGCGAGCTGGCCCGCCTGGTGCCCGCCACCATCACCGTCCGCCAGGACGGGGACCAGGTGGTGGTGGAACGGCCCGACGACCAGCGTCAGAACCGCGCCCTCCACGGCCTGACCCGTTCGTTGGTGGCCAACATGGTCACCGGCGTGACCGCCGGCTACTCCAAGGAATTGGAGATCGTCGGCGTGGGCTACCGCGCCATCCCCAAGGGCGCCGGTGCTCTCGAACTGGCCCTCGGCTACTCGCACCCGGTGAACGTCAGCGCACCCGAGGGCGTGACCTTCGAGGTGCCCACCCCCACCCGCATCATCGTGAAGGGGATCGACAAGGAGAAGGTCGGCCAAGTGGCGGCCGACATCCGGAAGCTCCGCAAGCCCGAGCCCTACAAGGGCAAAGGAGTCCGGTACGCCGGCGAGCGGGTCGTCCGCAAGGCAGGGAAGGCAGCGAAGTAATGGGACGTGCAACCGATCACAAGCTGGAGCTCCGGCGCCGGCGCCACTCGCGGGTCCGCCGCCGGATCACGGGCACCGCCGAACGGCCGCGCCTGGCCGTCTTCCGCTCCAACAAGCACATCTCGGCCCAGCTCATCGACGACCAGGCCGGGCGCACCGTCGCTGCTGCCTCCACCGTCGAGAGCGACCTCCGGGGCAAGCCCGGCAGCAACATCGACGCGGCCAAGGCGGTGGGCACGTTGGTGGCCTCGCGCGCCAAAGCGGCCGGTGTCACCACCGTGGTCTTCGACCGGGGCGGATTCACCTACCACGGACGGGTCGCCGCTCTGGCGGACGCGGCCCGTGCCGAAGGACTGGAGTTCTGATGGCCGAACTGCAATACGAAGAGCGCACCATCCGGGTCAACCGGGTGTCCAAGGTGGTCAAGGGTGGTCGCCGGTTCTCCTTTGCCGCCCTCATGGTGGTGGGTGACGGGAACGGCAACGTCGGGCTGGGCTATGGCAAGGCCAAAGAGGCGGGCCTGGCCGTGCAAAAGGGCATCGAAGAGGCGCGCAAGAACGTCTTCGAGGTGCCGCTGGCCGGCCAGACCATCACTCATCCCATCGTGGGCGAAAGCGGTGCCGGTCGGGTGATGTTGAAGCCGGCTGCCCCCGGAACCGGTGTGATCGCCGGCGGCGCGGCGCGAGCCATCTTGGAGATGGCCGGCATCCGGGACATCCTGGCCAAGTCGCTGGGCTCGTCCAACGGGATCAACGTGGCCCACGCCACCATCGCCGGCCTCAAGGGCCTGAAGCGACCCGACGAGATCGCCGCCCTCCGGGGCAAGCGGGCCGAGGACGTCATCCCCCGCGGCGTGCTCCAGGCCTACCGCGAGCGGCGCCGTGAAGGCGACCTGTTCACGGAGGTGAGCTGAGCATGGCAGAGACGACAGCGACCGAGCCGGCTACCACCACGGGGTGGATCCGCGTCACCCAGGTGCGCTCGGGCATCGGCACCAAGCCCAAGCACCGGGGTACCTTGCGGGCCCTGGGCCTGCGTGGCATCGGGCGCACCAACGTGCTGCCCGACCGGCCTGAGATCCGCGGCATGCTGGCCCGGGTGCCCCACCTGATCGAGGTCACCCCAGCCAGTGAAGACGAGAGAGGTGCTCGATGAAGGTTCATGAGCTACGACCCCCGGCCGGGTCCACCCGACCGCGCCGCCGTGTCGGTCGAGGTATTGCCGGCAAGGGAGGAAAGACCGCTGGTCGAGGGACCAAGGGCCAGGCGGCCAGGAGCAAGATCCCCGCAGGGTTCGAGGGTGGCCAGCTGCCGTTGATGCAGCGGATTCCCAAGCTGCGCGGATTCAAGAACCCCTTCCGGGTGGAGTACACCCCGGTCAACGTGGGCGCCCTCAGTGCCGTCGACGGTGATCACGCTGACCTGGCCGCCCTGGTGGCGGCCGGACTAGTGAAGAAGAACGCCCTGGTGAAGATCCTCGGAGGAGGAGAGCTGACCCGCGCCCTGCGGGTCGAGGCTCACGGCTTCTCGAAGTCGGCCGAAGCCGCCATCACCGCGGCCGGTGGCTCGGTGACCGTCGTGCCCCTGCCCTTTGGCAACGGCCGACCCCCCGCCAAGGGTAACGCCCTCACCAACCGGTAGCATCGACCGACCGAAAGGCGTCGAGGGGCTCGCATGCTCTCCAGTTTGGCAAATATCTTCCGTATTCCGGATCTTCGCAAGAAGGTCCTGTTCACGCTGACCGTCATTGCCATCTATCAATTCGGGGCCAACGTCCCGGCGCCGTACATCGACTTCTCCAAGGTGCAACAGGTCACCTCGGCGGCCAAGTCCTCGGGGGTGCTGGGCTTCCTGAACCTGTTCTCGGGCGGTGCCCTCACCCGCATGGCCGTGTTCGGGCTGGGGATCATGCCCTACATCACCGCCAGCATCATCATCCAGCTGCTGGCCACGGTGATCCCCAAGCTCGAGGAGTGGCGCGACCAGGGTGCCGTCGGTCAGAAGAAGTTGACCCAGACGACCAGGTACCTGACCATCGCTCTGGCCGTCATGCAGTCCACCGGCCTGGTGTACCTGTTCCATAAGGGCGGCGGCGGCCTGTTCGGGTCGAACCAGAACATCGACCTCATCCTCCACTACTCCATCTGGCGGGGGGGCTTTCTGGTCCTGACCCTCACCGCCGGCACGGCCATGGTCATGTGGCTGGCGGAATTGATCACCCAACGGGGTATCGGACAGGGCATGTCGATCCTGATCTTCGCCAACGTGGTGGCCGGCATCCCCGGGGGGATGAACACGGTGCTGCAAGAAGGTGGACGCTTCAAGTTCGGGGTTCTCCTGGTGGTGTCGCTGGCCCTCTTGGTGCTGATCGTCTTCGTCGACCAGGGCCAACGCCGGATACCGGTCACGTTCGCCAAACGGGTGGTTGGTCGCAAGACCCTCGGCGGTTCCAACACCTACATCCCGCTGAAGGTCAACCAGTCCGGCGTCATCCCCATCATCTTCGCCAGCTCGGTGCTGTACATCCCGATCCTCTTGTCGAACATCATCCCGTCCACCGCCTTCCGGACCTGGGTGAACCACAACATCACCCCGACCAGCCTGGTGTACATCTTCTCGTACTTCGTCCTTATCCTGTTGTTCACGTTCTTCTACGTCTACGTTGCCTTCGACCCCCACCAACAGGCAGACATCATTCGCAAGCAGGGCGGGTACATCCCCGGCATCCGGCCGGGACTGCCCACCGAGCGCTACCTGGCCCACATCCTCAACCGGATCACCTGGCCCGGCGCCCTGTTCCTGGGCGCGGTGGCCGTGGTGCCCTCCCTGTTGATGGCTGCCTGGCACATAACCGGCTATCCGTTCTACGGAGTGACGCTCCTCATCGCTACGGGCGTCGCCCTGGAGACGATGAAGCAGATCGATAGCCAGCTTATGATGCGAAACTACGAGGGCTTCCTCAAGTAAGTGGTACCAGGCGCCAGGCTCGTTGTCCTCGGCAAACAGGGGGCAGGTAAAGGGACGCAGTGCGTGCGCCTCTCGCATCACTACGTGGTCCCCCATGTCTCCACCGGGGACATGTTGCGGGTGGCGGTCAAGCAGGGCACCCCCCTGGGCAAAAAGGCCAAGGACCTGATGGACAAGGGTGAGCTGCTCAGCGACGACCTCATCATGGACATGGTCTCCGAGCGCCTGAACGAGGGCGATGTCCGGGCCCGGGGCTTCGTGCTGGACGGCTGCCCGCGAACCGTGGCCCAGGCCGAGGCCCTGGCCGGCCTCCTCGCCCCGATGGATCTCGACCTGACCATCGACATCGAGGTCTCCACCGCCCAGGTGCTCCGCCGGCTGGCCGCCCGCCGGGTCTGCGTGGACTGCGGTACCAACTACTCGGTCTCCTCGCCCCCGTTGATCAACTGGACCTGTGATGTGTGCGGCGGCGAGGTCGTCCAGCGGGAGGACGACCGCGAAGAGGCGATCTCCCGCCGGCTGGAGATCTACGAGCGCCAGACCGCCCCCCTCATCGAGTGGTACCGGGACCGAAGCCAGCTGGCCTCGGTCAACGGCTCGGGCTCGCCCGACTCGGTGACCCGTCGCCTGGTCCGGGTGATCGAGGACCATCGGGACCGACGGGGCGGGAGACCGACCCGATGAGGCCCAACCCAACGAGGCGGGGCCTGATGTGCTGGAGCCCGATGAAGCGGGGCCTGATGTGGTCGAGCCGAACGATCGGGACTCGCCGCGCCGTAGGGTCGGACAGGTGAAACGGAACCCCGACGAGCTGGACAAGATGCGCAAGGCGGGCAAGGTCGTGGCCGAGATGCACGAGGCGACCAGGGCCGCCATTCGTCCCGGTGTCTCCACCGCCGAGATCGACCAGGTGGCCAGGGACGTCCTCGAGCGGCGGGGGGCCAAGTCCAACTTTCTCAACTATCACGGGTTCCCCGCTGTCATCTGCACCTCGCCCAACTCGATGATCGTCCACGGCATCCCCTCGGAATCGGTGGTGCTGGCCGAAGGGGACATCCTGTCCGTCGACTGCGGCGCCATCATCGAGGGCTACCACGGGGATGCCGCCTACACGGCCGGGGTGGGGGAGATCAGCGTCGAGGCCGCCCGCCTGCTGGAGGTGACCGAGGCCAGCCTGTGGTCGGGGATCGAACAGATGCGCCCCGGCAACCGGCTGAACGAGGTGGGCCGGGCCGTCCAGAATGTCGCGGAGCGTGCCGGGTTCACCGTGGTCCGTGAGTACGTGGGCCATGCCATCGGCACGGCCATGCACGAGGATCCCCAGGTGCCGAACTACTGGCCCGGTACCCCGGGCCCCATGCTCAAGACGGGGATGGTGTTCGCCGTCGAGCCCATGGTCAACGCGGGCAGCCCCCAGACGATCCAGCTGGACGACGGGTGGAGCGTGGTCACGGCGGACGGCCGGCTGTCGGCCCATTTTGAGCACACCATCGCGGTGACCGACGACGGCCCGGAGGTGTTCACCCTGCCGTGAGCGGGCCCAGGGTGGTCCCGGGTGGGCCCTGAGGGGCCCGGGAAACGGCCGAAGAGGGCGATCGTGGTGCCTGCCGGGGCCGGATCGGCCCATCGAACTGGCAAATTGCCGCCAACGGGCTAAACTAGTCCTTCGGCTCGCCACCGGTGTGTGATGGCGTGCCGATCCCGCTCCCGGTAGCGCTCCTCTGGTGCTCTGCCGACGGCGGTGTAGTGCAACGACATTTTGTCGATTTCGTGCTGCACGCTGGCCCAAAGGGCGAGTGGATCAGGACAACAGAGTTTCTAGGAGAATCACCTGCCCAAGCCCAAAGAAGACGCCATCGTGCTGGAGGGAACCGTCGTCGAGCCGCTGCCGAACGCCATGTTCCGCGTCGAGCTCGAAAACGGCCACAAGGTACTGGCGCACAGCTCGGGGAAGATGCGGATGCACCGTATCCGGATCCTGCCCGGCGACCGTGTGCAAGTGGAGATCACCCCCTACGACTTGGCTCGCGGACGGATCACCTACCGCTACAAGTGAGCCCACCGGTTTCCGGGCCACGGCGGACGGGCAGCAGGCGAAAGAGCAGCAGGCGAAAGAGCAGAGCAGCAGATCAGCAGATCAGCAGATCAGCAGCAAGACAGAGCAGCACGGGCATCAGTGGCGGCAGTGCAGCAAGAGCAGTTCGTGAGAGAGGTGCGGAAGCGTGAAGGTTCGACCAAGCGTCAAGCCGATGTGTGAGAAGTGCAAAGTGATCCGCCGCCATCGGCGGGTCGTGGTCATTTGTGAGAACCCCCGCCATAAGCAGCGGCAGGGCTAGGGCAAGGAAGAAGGAAGGACAGCGTGGCTCGAATCAGCGGCGTAGACATCCCCCGCGAAAAGCGGCTGGAGATCGCTCTCACCTATATCTTTGGCATCGGCCAGACGACGGCACAGAACATCTGTGCCGCCACCGAGACCAGTCCCGACACCCGGGTTCGGGACCTGACCGACGAAGAGGTCACCCGACTGCGCACGTTCATCGACGCCAACTACCAGGTCGAGGGCGACCTGCGGCGCGACGTGTCCCAGGACATCAAGCGGAAGATGGAGATCGGCTGCTACCAGGGCGTCCGCCATCGCAAGGGCCTGCCCGTCCACGGCCAGCGCACCCACACCAACGCCCGTACTCGTAAGGGACCGAAGAAGACGGTCGCCGGCAAGAAGAAGGTCCGCAAGTAATGGCCAAGCCCACCAAAGCCACCGGCGCCGCCCGTCGGCCCCGTCGCAAGGAACGCAAGAACATCGCGTTCGGCGTCGCCCACATCAAGAGCTCGTTCAACAACACCATCGTCTCCATTGCCGATCCCGAGGGCAACGTGCTGGCCTGGGCCTCGGCCGGGAACGTCGGGTTCAAGGGCTCGCGCAAGTCCACCCCGTTCGCCGCCCAGCTGGCCGCTGAGTCCTGCGCCAAAAAGGCCATGGAGCACGGTGTCCGCCGGGTCGACGTCCTGGTCCGCGGACCGGGCTCGGGCCGGGAGACGGCCATCAGGTCTCTGGCCGCCGCCGGCATCGAAGTGGCCGGCATCAAAGACGTCACCCCCATCCCGCACAACGGCTGCCGCCCCAAGAAGCGGCGCCGGGTCTGAGCGGGGCGAAGATCGAAGGGATCAGAGGAAAACACATATGGCCAGATACACCGGACCTGTCTGCCGGCTTTGCCGCCGGGAGCGCACCAAGCTCTTCTTGAAGGGAGAGCGCTGCTACTCGATGAAATGCCCCGTTTCTGAGGCGGTCACCGACCGTCACAGCCGCGCCTATCCGCCCGGTGAGCACGGCCGCGACCGCATGCGCCAGGGCTCGGAGTACCTGGGCCAGCTGCGCGAGAAGCAGAAGGCCCGCCGCATCTACGGGCTGCTCGAGAAGCAGTTCCGCAACCTCTACGGCGAGGCCAGCCGGGCCCCGGGCATTACCGGCGAGAACCTGCTGCGCATGCTCGAGCTCCGTCTCGACAACGTGGCCTTCCGGGCCGGGTGGGGGGCCAGCCGGTCCCAGGCCCGCCAGTTCGTGCGCCATGGCCACGTCCAGGTGAACGGCAAGCGGGTCACCATTCCCAGCTACCGGGTCCGCAAGGACGACGTCATCAGCCTGAAGCAATCGTCCCGTGAGCTGTTCCCGGTCCGGCGGAACATGGATACCCTCGATCGGCAGCTCCCGCCCTGGCTGGAGACGGTCGGGGACAAGTTCGCGGTGAAGGTGTTCTCGCTCCCCCTGCGCGAGCACATCGACGAGCCCGTTCAAGAACAGCTCATCGTCGAGCTGTACTCCAAGTAGGACCACGGCAGCACCCCGCGCGCCGAGACCGGCGCCGAGCCATCCAGCACCACACAGCCCACTAGCACCAGACCTGAGCAATACACAGAGTCGAGGAGCCACGATCAGCATGCTCATCATCCAACGACCTACCGTCGAAGCCATCGGCGAGCCAGAGGACAACCGGCAGCGGTTTGCCGTCGGTCCTCTCGACCCCGGCTTTGGCCACACCCTGGGCAACTCCCTGCGCCGCACCCTGTTGTCCTCGATCCCCGGAGCGTCGGTCACCCAGGTGCGCTTCGACGAGGCCCTGCACGAGTTCACCACGCTGCCGGGGGTCAAAGAGGACATCACCGACCTCCTCTTGAACCTGAAGGACGTGCTGTTCAAGGTGCACAGTGACGAGCCGGTGACCGTTCGCCTGGACAAGCGGGGCCCCGGCGACGCCACCGCCGGTGACATCCAGGTCACCGCAGACGTCGAGGTCCTGAGCCCGGCTCAGCACATCGCCTCGCTGAACAGCAAGGGGCGCCTGGCCGTGGACCTGACCGTGGAGCGGGGCCGGGGCTACTCGTCGGCCGACAAGAACAAGCGGTCGTCGGTCATCGGGGTCATCCCCGTCGACGCCATCTTCTCCCCGGTGCGCCGGGTGGCCTTCACCGTCGAGCCCGTCCGGGTGGAGCAGTCGACCGACTTCGACCGCCTGGTCCTCGACATCGAGACCGACGGCTCCTTGAGCCCCCGTGAGGCGCTGGCCTCGGCCGGCGACACCCTGCGCACTCTGGTGGGCCTGGTCGCCGACCTGGAAGACGCTCCCCAGGGCCTGGAGCTGGGCGAAGTGGGCACGGTGGGCACCGGCTCGCCGGACCTCGATCTCCGCATCGAGGACCTGGACCTGACCGAGCGTCCCCGCAACTGCCTCAAGCGGGCCCAGATCAACACCATCGGCGAGCTCGTCGACCGCTCGCTCGATGATCTGTTGAACATCACCAACTTCGGGCAGAAGTCGCTCGACGAGGTGCTTCAGAAGCTCGACGAGCGGGGCCTGTCCCTGCGGGTGAAGGACTGACGTCATGCTCGGAACCCCGAAGAAGGGCCGTCGCTTCGGCGGCAGCTCGGCTCACCAAAAGGCCATGATGGGCAACCTGGTGGCCTCGCTGATTGCGGCGGAGTCCCTGGTCACCACCGAGGCCAAGGCCAAGGCGCTGCGGCCGGTGGCCGAGAAGTGCATCACCGCCGCGGCCAAAGGCGGCCTCCACCGTCACCGCCAGGTGGTGGCGTTCATCCGGGACAAGGACATGGCCCACAAGCTGTTCGAGGAGATCGGTCCCCGCTATGCCGACCGGCCCGGTGGGTACCTCCGCATCCTGAAGCTCGGGAACCGTCAGGGCGACAACGCCCCGATGGCCCGCATCGAACTGGTTTGAGCCAGGTCCCCCCTCCCGGGGGGTCTGACGAAACCGCAGGGCCCGACGAACAGGACACGGTCCGCTGGCGCCTCCGGGTGGCCTACAACGGGTCTGGTTTCCACGGCTTTGCCGCCCAGAAGGGCCAGGCCACGGTGGCCGGGGCCCTCGCCGCCGCCCTGGGCCGGGTCACCCGGTCGACCCTGACCCTGACCTGCGCGGGGCGAACCGACACCGGCGTCCACGCCCAGGACCAGGTGGTCCACGTGGATCTCCCGGCGTCCCTCGCCACCGGCCTGGATCCCGAGGTCCTGGTGCGGTCGTGCAACCGGCAGCTGGGCCCGGCCATCGTGGTGCGAGAGGCGGGGCCCGCCCCCGCAGGGTTCGACGCCCGGTTTTCGGCCACGGCCCGTCGCTACCGCTATCTGGTGGTCAACGCGCCGGTGGCCGACCCCCTGCTGGCCGGCCTCGCGTGGCATGTGCCCGAGCGGCTCGATCTCCGGGCCATGGCTGCCGCCGCCGATGCCCTGTTGGGGGAGCATGACTTTCGCGCTTTTTGCCGACGGGTTCCCGGCACATCGGCCGACGATCCCATCATGCGGCGGGTGATCGAGGCCCGGTGGTCGGTGGTGGACGGCGATGGGGCCCGAGGCGGATCCGGCGGCCGGGGGGCCCGGACCTCGCCCGTCGCCCAGGTCGGCCATGCCGCCCTGCTGCCGGCCGACAGGTCCCTGCTGGCCTTCGAGATCGAGGCCAACGCCTTCTGCCACCAGATGGTGCGCTCCTTGGTCGGCACCCTGGTCGACGTGGGCCGGGGCCGGAAACGGGCCTCAGACATGCTCTGGATCCTCCGTTCCGCCGACCGTCAGCAG
>Ga0210400_10005131_pt1 | contig 11181 bp, 9 predicted proteins | sample IncBWH26MmetaG_FD_155456 | JGI IMG/M metagenome (GOLD analysis project Ga0210400, IMG submission 155456) | Forest soil microbial communities from Barre Woods Harvard Forest LTER site, Petersham, Massachusetts, United States - Inc-BW-H-26-M | ecosystem: Environmental > Terrestrial > Soil >...
CCATTGTTTCCGTTGGCGGCGCGATCGATGCGGCGAAGCTGCCGGCGCTCTCCAATGACTGCATCCACATGGTGGTGAACAACGATCCGGGGCTCAAGGCGTACCTGGCGTCCAGCGTATCGGCGCAAGCGAAGGCCGAGCGGTATCTGGTGCTGCTGACCCGTTCGCGTTTCGACGTTTATCCGCCGGTGAACGCGACTCCCACGGGCACGCACAGCGCGGTGTTCGTCCCCAATCGGCCTGCGCAGGTGAAGGGGAACACCAAGGGCCGTCCGGCTTATGTGTGGGTGACCGATGAGAACGGCGGCTGCCCGCTGAATTACGCCCGCATGATTTCGGTGGAATCGGAGATCACGCCGATCATGGTGGGAGCGTTCTCCATTCCCGACAATCAGCTCGACGAGTGCCTCACTCAGGCAATCACGGAGCCCGATGGCACCCGACGGCAGCAGGTGGCGCAGCAGAATCACAATCCGACCGTGTTCAAGAACCTGGTGTTCAACACCTGGTATGGCCATGGTCTGCGCGTCGTCGATATCTCCATCCCGCAGACCCCGCGGGAGGTGGGATACGCGCTGACGCTTCCGCACGGCATCGCGCGGACATATCCGGTGTTTAAGGACGGATTGATCTACTGGGTGGATAACAAGACCGGCCTGCACGTCGCACGGTATACGGGTCCTCGAGCTAACGAATTGCCGGGGCCTGGCACGGGGACGTACGAGGGTAACGCCACTAGCCCGCATCGCTGAGCACGAAGAGGATGTTTCAGCGATACCCCGCGGCCTGCAATTCGAAGAGTTGCGCGTAACGGCCTTCCGCCCGCAGCAATTCCTGGTGCGTACCCAATTCCGTGACCTTTCCATCGGCGATCACTGCGATTCGGTCGGCGATGCGCACCGTCGAGAAGCGGTGTGAGATCACGATGCCGATGCGCCCCTTGAGATTCTCCTTTAGCTCGGCGAAGATCGCGGCCTCCGCCTCCGGGTCGAGCGAGGATGTCGGCTCGTCCAGAATCCAGATGTCAGCGTCACGGTACATGATGCGGGCCAAAGCCAGCCGCTGCCACTCGCCGCCGGAGAGGTCGTGGCCGCCTTCGAACAGTCTCCCTACCTTGGCATCGAGACCCTTCGGCATTTTCTTCAGCAGCCAATCGCTGCGAGCGTCGCGCAGAGCCTCCATCACCCGCTCGTCGTCAGGCTTCCCGTCCGGCCGGCCCATCACCACGTTTTCGCGAACGGACAATTCGTAGCTTGCGTAATCCTGAAACAGCACTCCGATCCGGCTGCGGAGAACCACCGGATCCAGGTCTTTAAGGTCGACGCCTCCCACGCGCACCGACCCCTGGTCCGGATCGTAAAAGCGGAGCAACAATCGGATGAGCGTGCTCTTCCCGGCGCCGTTTTCGCCCACCAGCGCGATCAGTTCGCCGCCGCGAATGTGCAGGTTTAGTCCCGCCACAGCCGGCTCCGTTCCACCGGGGTAGGAGAAGGTGACATTGTCGAACTCGATCCCAGCCTTATGGATGCGCTCATGCCAGTCCGGCTCGGAATGCGGCGTCGCCGGTACTGGCACCAGTGACCCGATCGAAAGGAACGAAAAGTAGTCGTCGAGGAAAGTGGTGTGCTGGTCCACCGCCACGAACGTGCTCGAGATCTGTCCCAGCGTATTCGAGACCGCATTGAACGCGCCGATCACCAGCACCACGCCCCCCGGGTCGATGGTGCCCGCCACGCCCCGCACTGCTAGAAACACATACGCGAGCGCAAGCGTCGTTCCGCCGACCAGTCCCGTCAGCATCGAAATACGAGTGGCCGAGCGGTACATGAGTTCTCTCTGTTTGAACAGATCCTCGGACAGTTTGCCGTGCCTTCCGAGCAGGTAATCGGCGAGAACATACGCCCGGATTTCCTTGGTGGAGCGGGGCTGGACGAGCAGGTCGCCCAGGTATTCGCGTTCGCGTTCCTCGGGCGTCTCTTTGTAAAAATACTCATAGAGACGCGACGTCACACGGCGCTCGAGAGCCAGCGAAAGCCCGGCAGCGGCCAGGGCGAGGACGACCAGCACCCAGTGCAGGCTCGCCAGGAGCCCAGCCATCAGGATCACCGTCACGATGTTGCCGGACAAGCCCAGTACGGACCAGGTGAGATCGCCCGGTCTCCAGGAAACATCGCGCTTGGCGCGCGCCAGACGATCGTGCCAGTCGGAATTATCGAAGTGGCCGATGTCGACCTTGGAAGCCTGCGCGAGCAATCGCCGTTCGGCTTCGAGCTGCACGCGGCGGACAAATAGATTCCGGCCGTAGCCCATGTACGCACCCACGGCTCGCTGCACGGCGGTGGCCAGCCACAATCCGATCAGGATGGGGATCAGGTCGCTGAATCGGAGCGAATGCAGGCGGGCTTCGGCGATGCGGTTGACCAGCGTCGCACCCAGATAGACCGCGATGGGCGGCATCGCTGCGCTCAGCATCCCCAGCACGGAATAGCGGATCAGCGATCGCGGGGAAGCCGCCCAGGCAAGACCCATCCCTTGCCGCAGGTTCTTCCGGACCCTGCGGCCGCGGCCTTTGGTGGTGGGCGGACTGTCTTGCACTCTCTACAGCGTAGGCGAAACGGGCGGACTCGGACAAGAACCAGCGTCCGCTTCGATCCTAAACTGCCGGAGGTGGTTGCGTTACTGTTGCTCCGCTGTCGGAATCGAGGTGAACGCTGTCGAGCCAAAGCGGAGTCCCAACACCGCGACATTTCCAGTCGGAACCGTGAAGAGCGCGGAACCTCTTTGACCGGCCATGCCCGCTAACCCCAAAAACCCGCGCATCGCGCTTTCGATTTTGGTTCCGGGCTGCAGAGCCTGGATCGACGTACCAATGACGTTCCCGTTAACGTCCCACACTGTAATGGTTACGGTCGCAGCCACGGTGCTGGTATTCACGATGGCGACGCTGGTCGTAAGGCCGCCGGTGTCGTCAAAAGTGAGAGTACTGGCTGTCGCGTTCGCGTTTTTCAATCCCACCAGCGCTTCCTGATCGGGTTTTCCCGCGACGCTTTGCCGGAAGACACCATATGCGCCGACACCTGTCGGCAACGTAACCGATGCGTACCCCTGATTAAACGAGCCTGTATTCGGTGCTTCGATAATCGCGGTACCGAGCGGCGCAATAGTGACTTGCTTCGAATTTCCCACTCCAGGCACGGACATGGGTGTCCCGGCATCGGTCGTGAAGGTCACGATAAATGACACCGTGTTGGAAGTCCCGTTGGTGAAATAGAGCGCCGAATACCAGCTGTTCGCGGCGGTAGCGCCGAAGACAAACTGGGGAAGTACTGATTGGAATTGCTGCTGGGTCCCCGTGCCGTTTATAGTTGTGCTGGCGTCGTTCTCCATAATCAGCAGGGTTCCCCCCTGCACGCGGGCAAGAAGGTAGTTTACAGTGCCGCCCGGACCCGTGATTTGGGCCGTTCCTGAACAGTCCGATGAGATGGAGTAAGTGCCGGTGCCGCTTGTGGGAGTTCCGGGCGAAGTCCCGGTAATCGCCACGCCAGTCGCGGTAACCCCGCCCTTGCCGTCGAATACCAGTTGACCGTCAATCTCAAAAGCGGTCCTGACGGCAGCGACGTATGTTCCACCCGCTATCAGAACGCCATAGGTTCCCTCGAGCGTTCCGTTTCCGCACTGGCTACCGGTGGCGTTCGCTGACCGGAAGAACCGGCCGTCCGCTATTTCGCCCGATCCCGATGACGTGACCATTGCCAGTGTCAGGCCGCCTCCGTTGACAAGCTGAAGGGTGAATTGCGCGGTATTGGCACTGTTCGTCAGTGTCGCCGTTCCGGAGCAGTTGGCTTGAATTGTGTAGTTCCCGGTGACGGGCAGCGTGGCGATGACACCCGCGATGCTGGTTGTGCTGGTGCCGGAAAGATTTCCGTTTCCGTCAGCGGTCACTTTGCCCAGTTCCTGATACGATACGTTCGCTGCGCCACTCTTGATGGTTCCTGACAGTGTGTAGAATAGGACCCCGTTCAAGTTCGTGTTCGAGCATTGCGCCTCAGCTTGAGGCGAAAGAAAAAAACCAAGCAACAGCATGGTGCTAAGTGTGGCTAGTTTCATGGTGAGCGACTCTCCCTGTCAGTGGTGGTAGCAGAGGCGCGCCGAGTCCGGCGAGCGTCCCGAGGAATTATATCACTCAGGTGTGATAACAAATCGGCCTATTCTGTTTCACTGCAAACGCAGCTAAACCGGCGCTAGAGTAATAAGAAGGTACACAAATGCCAAGGCGGACACTTCCGGCGGAGCTGATTTTCGCCTCGCTTATCGCTTTCCTGCTGGCCTCCTCCTCCATCGCCTACTTTCAGGGCTCCGCTCCCGAGGAAGAAACCGCCTGGGTTTGCCCCATGCATCCCGATTACACGATGGACGTCACCGGGAAGTGTCCTCGCTGCGGGATGGATCTGGTTCGCGCGGCGCCCTTCGATGTTCGCGACTATCAGTTCGACTTCCGCACCGTGCCTGCCGTGGTGAAACCTGGCCAGAAAACCACGATGCAGTTCAAGATTTTCCATCCGGGTACGGGCGAGCAGACCGAGAAGTTCGAAGTAGTGCACGAAAAGCAATATCATCTGTTCGTCCTCAGCCAGGACATGGAGTACTTTCAGCACATCCATCCGGAAGAGCAGCCTGACGGCACCTGGACCATCGATGTCACGCTCCCCAAGCCCGGCTATTACAAGGTCCTGTCCGACTTCATGCCGAGCGGCGGTGCGCCCCAGTTTATCGCGCGTCCGCTGGTCACCGCGGGCTATACCGGCGACCTGGAATCGGGCAGCGCTCACCTTGTTGCGGACACAAACCTGACGAAGACCGTGGATGATATTACGGCCACGATTGCCTATGATCCGCAAACTTGCATCGTCGGGCTGTACTGCCATCTCAACTACCATCTGACGGACACTGCCACCGGCCGTCCGATTACGGATCTTCAAACCTATCTCGGCGCGTTCGGCCACACGCTGATCATGAGCGAAGATATGGTGGATTACGTCCACTCCCACCCGCTCGACATCCTGGCGATGCCGGATGACGACGGCGGCCCGCCGGTGTTTCTGATTCCGCCCGGCGCCGATCTCGAAAAGCTGCGGGGCGGCCCGGATGTGACCTTCGAAGGTCTGATGCCGAAACCTGGCCACTACCGCGCCTGGACGCAGTTCCGGCGCAATGACAAGGTCCACACGTTCGCGTTCACCTTCAATGTGGTGGAGCCATGAAGAGAGTCCCCTTGATCGTGGTTCTGTTTGCCGCGGTGGGACTCTCGCATGAGACGCTCACTACCACGGTCCTGTTCGATCGCGAGATTGTGCGCATCCTGGACAAGCATTGCGTCATGTGTCACGCGGAGAATGGCCCGTCCTTTCCACTGGTGACGTATGAACAGACCTGGCTCCAGAAGCGGCCGATCCGTGCGGATGTGATCGCCCGCCACATGCCGCCGTGGGCCGCGGTTTCCGGTTACGGCCAGTTCGTGAACGAAAACAGCCTGACGCTGCGCGAGGTGCAATTCATCGTCTCGTGGGTAGAGGGCCTGGGACCTCGCAACTCCGGAACCGTTTTCACCAACACCGCGACTCCAGGTGCGGCCCGGTCCAAGGACGTGCAGGCGCATACGGATTTCGGCCTATGGCAGCTCGGCGAGCCGCAGCTCAAGCGGCAGCTACCCGCCAATACGATCGAGCCCCAAGCCGACGCGGTCAAACGCATCGTCATCGATGCCGGGCTGACGTCGGAACGCCGGCTTCGCGCCTTGGAATTCATGCCGGGAGACCGTCGCGTGGTCCGCGCGGCGTTCTTCACCATCCAGGAAACCGGCCAGTGGATCGGAAGCTGGACCCCCTGGTACGGATTCATGAATTTGCCTAAAGGGACGGCCTACAAACTGCCGGCGGGTTCGCACATTGTGGCCGAGATACACTATCGCGGCGTCAAGGAGCGAGTCACGGAGCAGGGAACGCTGGGCTTGTTCTTCGCCGATCAGCCGCAGCCGGACTTGGTTTCCGATGTGGTGCTCCAAACCAAGACGCGGCTTGCCGAGGACACTTACGTCGTCGCCTTGCTACCGGAAATTCAAGCTGGCGTGAAATCCATTGAAGTATCCGCTCGCAAGCCCGATGGCGGAACAGAAGTCCTGCTGTTCGCCAAGGATATTCCGGTCGACTGGCCTACGCCCTACATCCTCAAGGAGCCAGTGCGGCTTCCGCGAGGTACCGTGCTCTCCGTTACCGGAACGGCCCGCTCGATCGTCAGCATCTATCGCGCACGCAAATGAAGTTCTTCCAGCTCTTCGAGTGTGCGCGGCCAATCTTCCCGCAGCAGGCGGCTCAGCGCGCGATCGGCCAGCAAACGCCCTCCGGTCTGGCACACGGCACAGTAGTTGGTTTCATTCGAAGCGTAGCGGATGCGCTGGACCTTGGCCCCGCAGCGGGGACAGGGCAGCCCGTAGCGCCCGTGCACGGCCATCTCCTCGCGGAACGCCGTGACTTTCTCGGGGAATCCGCCGGCGGCTTCGGCGCGAAGGCGCTCCGTCCATTCTTGTAATACATCTTGTGTGGCTAGATAAAGCCGGCCGATCTCATCGGCCGTCAAACGCGACGTGAGCGTGACGGGCGAAAGCCGTGCGCGGTGCAGGATTTCGTCCGAATATGCATTACCGATCCCGCTGAACACGCGCGGATCGGTCAGCGCGCGCTTCAGTGTGTGGTTCCCGACGGTCAGGCCGCGCCTGAATTGGTCGAGCGATGCGGTCATCACATCCAATCCGCCGGGATCGAGAGCCGCGAGTCCCGCCTCACCCGCAGCCATGTGCAGCGACGCGCGCTTTTGCGATCCAGCCTCGGTCAGCGTGAGGCAGCCGGCGTCGAACAAAAACGAGGCTAAAGTTCGGCGGCCATCGGGCTTTTTCACCTTCTCACTCCAATGCAGACGCCCGGCGATCATCAGATGCAGGACCAGCCAAATGTCGTTATCGAAGCCGATGGCGATGCGCTTGCCAACGCGCCGAATCGAGGAAACGGTGTGGCCCACGCACGCCTCTACGGGAGGCTCAATCGTTCGCAATAGGAACGGGCTGGCGATCTGAGTCTGGATCAGCGTATGCCCGTAGATCCGCTGCTCCAGCGCCTCGATGTAGACCGTGATGTCGGGCAGTTCCGGCATAATACAAATATGACTGTTGCTGATGCCCTGAGGCATCTTCGATATTCCGGGTGGGCCTCCCGAAAGCTGCTGGACGCCGCCCGAAACCTGAGCCCTGAGGACCTGACCCGCAACGTTGGCGTGTCGCACGAGAGCATCCTGGGAACGCTGTGCCACATTCATTTCGCGGACCGTATCTGGTACGCGCGCGTGGTGGATCCGAAGGAGCCGCTGATTAAAGAAGCGGACCTGTCTGCACTCGAGCGGGATTGGACCGCGATCCAGCGCAAGTGGGAAGAGTGGGCCGAAGGATTGTCCGACGCCGACTTGGCCCGCGTCGTGGCATACAAGTCACTCGACGGGAAGAGCGCGTTTGAAAGTGTCACTGCCGAGGTCGTGATGCATCTGGTCAACCACGCGACATTGCATCGAGGGCAAGCGGTGGGAATGATCCGGCAGTTGGGGATCGCACCGCCGGTGACCGACTTGATGACGTACTATCGCGAGCTCGCGGCGGCAGCGGCGTCCTGAGCGCAAAGGGCGCGGTGCGCACCACTAAGCGGAACCCGAAGACGATCGCGCCGCGCTCCGTTTTGCGCGCTGAACTTTAAGAACCCATTACCTGATATCCGGCGTCGACGAACAAAACGTTGCCCGTTACGCCGCGACCCAGGTCGCTCGCCAGGAACACAGCCGCATCGGCGACTTCCTCGGGCGTGCAATTGCGCCGCAGGGGCGCACGAGCAGGCATGGATTCGAGCATCTTGGAAAGTCCCCCCACGGCGCGTGCTGACGCGGTTTTCACCGCTCCGGCGGAAATCGCGTTGACGCGGATGTTGGAAGGCCCCAGGTCGCTCGAGAGGTAGCGAACGCAGGCTTCGAGCGCAGCCTTAGCGACACCCATCACGTTGTAGTTGGGCACCACGCGGGTCGCGCCCAGATAGGACAGCGTGATCACCGAGCCGCCTTCGGTCATCAGCGGCGAGACGGTGCGTGCAGCCGAAACCAGGGAGTAGGCGGACACGTCCTGTGCCAGCAGGTAGCCGGCACGCGATGTTTCGACGAAGGGGCGCGTCAGGTCTTCCCGGTTGGCGAAGGCGATGCTGTGAACCAGCGTGTCCAGCCGGCCATGCTGGCGGACGGTATCGGCCAGCCGTGTCAGATCTTCATCGCGGGTGACGTCGCACTCAAAGATGGCGGCCGCGCCCAATTCGGAGCCCAATTCCGTAACGGTTTCCTTCTGGCGCTCGCCCTGATAGGTCAGCAACAGTTGTGCGCCTTCGCGGTGGAACGCTTTGGCGATGGCGTAGGCGAGACTCCACTTGTTCGCGACGCCCAGAATCAGCGAGGTCTTCCCCGCGAGCAGTTCAGGCATGAACTGCTATTCTAGCGAAGCGGCATGCATGGCAATTTGGGCAGCCGTTTGGAGCACCTGGACGACGTGCGCGGAGATGGAGAGCATCCCGGGCACCGTGGCTACGGCAGTCGAAGCAACCAGACCGCCGATGAGGGCGTATTCCGTCAGGTCCTGCCCCCGCCGATTCCGCCATAGGTTTGCCATGAAGTTTGCCATTGTCGGTCTCCTGTGCAAGCAGAGTAACGCGGGCCTTGGGTTGGGCCATCCCGATCCGAGGTACTACGAGTACCGGATGGGGCAGAGGACTGGAGTCCTGCGAGCCTGCACCGAGCCTGTACACTGAATCTACTGGCGTTGGATCTCTCGACCCCACTCATGTATGTGAAAGGCGTGGGCCCTGCGCGCGCCACGATGCTCGAGGCCAAGGGCCTTAAGACCGTGGAGGACCTCCTTACTTACGCCCCTTTTCGCTATGAGGACCGCAGCAACGTCAAGCAGATCCGAGCGCTGGCTCCCGGGGAAATGGCCACCGTGCTGGCCGAGGTGCGCACCACGCGCCTTTCCGGCTTCCGGCGCCGCGGCCTCGGGATGTTCGAAGCCACCTTCACCGATCCGTCGGGCGGTGTGCTCGCGGGAAAATGGTTTCACGGCGGATACCTGAACGATGTCCTCGCGCCGGGGCAGAAGATCGCCCTCTTCGGCAAGGTCGAGTACGACTCCTACTCGCGCGGCCTGGCGATGATGCATCCGGAGTTCGAGATCTTGTCCGGCGACGATGACGGCGATTCCTCGCTGCATACGGGACGGGTGGTCCCGGTTTACGAAGCAGCCGGGAAAGTCAACACGCGGGTATTTCGGGCTTTGATTCATCGCGTTCTGGAGAACGCTACCCCGCAGAAGGATCCTCTCCCGCCCCACATCCTGCAGCAGATGAAGCTGCCGGACCGCTGGAGCGCCATCCGCGGCCTGCATTTTCCGCCGCCGGATTCGGATCTGCGCTTGTTGAATGCGTTCCGCTCGCCGGCGCAGTTCCGCCTGATCTTCGAGGAATTCTTCTGGCTGGAATGCGGCCTGGAGCTGAAGCGCGCCAGGGCTCGCCTGGATCCGGGGATCGGCTTTCAACTGAACGAGCGCGTGCGGGAACGCATTAAGCAAATGTTGCCGTTCAAGCCGACCGGCGCGCAGAAGCGCGTCCTCGGGGAGATCGCGCACGATATGGCGGCGCCGCATCCCATGTATCGATTACTGCAGGGAGATGTCGGCAGCGGGAAAACGCTGGTGGCCGCCGAAGCGGCGATTATCGCCATCGAAAACGGCTACCAGGTGGCCGTGCTGGCGCCCACGGAAATCCTGGCGGCGCAGCATTACTTCTATTTCAAGAAACTGTTTCAAAAGCTCGGTTACACTACCATTCTGCTCACGGGTTCGAACACGGCGCGCGAAAAGACCCAGCTTAAGAAGCTGGTGGCGGCGGGCCTGGCGAAGGTGGTGATCGGCACACACGCGCTGCTCGAAGCGGACGTCGAATTCGCCAAGCTGGGGTTTGCGGTGGTGGACGAGCAGCATCGTTTCGGTGTGGAGCAGCGGCAGAAGCTGCTCGAAAAGGGCGCGCATCCGGATATTCTGGTGATGACGGCGACCCCCATCCCCCGAACGCTGGCGCTGACGGTTTATGGCGATCTGGACGTCAGCGTGATCGACGAAATGCCGCCCGGCAGGAAACCGGTCGTTACCAGGCACGTGGAGGATGCGCGCGTCGAGCAGGTTTATAATTTCCTGCGCACGCACATCGATCGAGGTTCGCAAGCATACGTCGTTTATCCCGTCATCGAGGAAAGCGAAACGCAGGCCATGAAGGCTGCTCAGAAGATGCACGAACATCTTTCGCGCGCGGTCTTCCCGGACATAGCCGTGGGTTTGCTGCACGGCAAACTTCCAACCGACGAGAAAGAAGCGGCGATGGAGCGATTCCAGCGCGGCGAAACCAAGATTCTGGTGGCCACGACCGTGATCGAGGTCGGCGTGGACGTGCCGAACGCCACCGTGATGGTGATTGAGCAAGCGGAGCGCTTTGGTCTTGCCCAGCTTCATCAGCTTCGCGGGCGCGTGGGGCGGGGAGCGGAGCAGAGCTACTGCATCTTGGTGACCGAGAAGCTGAATCCGGCTGCGAGCGAGCGCATCCGCACGCTGGTGGAATCGACCGACGGTTTTTACATCGCCGAGATGGACATGAAGCTGCGCGGACCCGGCGAGTTTTTCGGCACGCGCCAATCCGGGCTTCCGGCGCTGCACATCGGGAATATTCTGCGCGACGCGGATATCCTGGAGATCGCGCGCAATGAGGCGGCCGCATTTGTAGCGCATCCGCCGCTCGAAAGCGATCTGCGCAAGGCGATCGAGTTCATTCGCGACCACTGGCAGCGGCGGTATGGGCTTGTTCAGGTGGGCTAATGCGGGTGATTGGAGGAGAGTTCCGCAGCCGGGTGATCAAGTCTGTTCCGGGGCTGGACGTGCGGCCCACGCCCGATCGCTTGCGGGAAGCGTTGTTCAACATACTGTCGCCGCGCGTCGCGGGAACGGTCTTCGCCGACCTTTATGCCGGAACAGGAGCGGTGGGGATCGAGGCGCTGAGTCGGGGGGCG
>Ga0210400_10005132_pt1 | contig 11177 bp, 7 predicted proteins | sample IncBWH26MmetaG_FD_155456 | JGI IMG/M metagenome (GOLD analysis project Ga0210400, IMG submission 155456) | Forest soil microbial communities from Barre Woods Harvard Forest LTER site, Petersham, Massachusetts, United States - Inc-BW-H-26-M | ecosystem: Environmental > Terrestrial > Soil >...
GGACGACCACGCGCCAATCACAAAGGGTGACATCGCAATTCTGACGTTCCTGAGCGCCCTGGAGCAAGTCGAGGCCGACCTGTGGATTCAGTACGCCGAACTCGGCGGAGCGACCAATCAAGGCAAGTCTCCAATCGATCTGGAACTCAACGGTCAGAAAATCATTACTGGGCTCGCTCCAGATTACATCACGGGGCTCCTGGTACTCGACGGCGACATGCCCCAGTATATCGCCGACAACACTGACGATGAGATCAGTCATCACAGGTTTCTCAACAACTACCTGGAGTCGAAGGGCGGAAAGGCCATCGACCTGACGAAAGATTTTGCCATTCTGCCCCCGAGTAAAGTCACGGGCGTTCCCCAAACAGGCCGCCTCACCAACTTGAAGCAATTGACGATAGACACTAAGTGGTGGACACGGTACCGCAGCGCGACCGCGAATCCAGACCTTGGAGGAACTTTCGAGAATGCAGTTCCAGATCTCGCTAAGGGACAGCATCCGGCCATTCCCTTAAGCGATGGCGACCTGGGCGTAGATGCCAAGGGCAACATCTCCAACCATCTGCAGGCGATTGCGAACACGGCGGGATTCCACTTCGCATTCATCGAGCAAGGCGGAAGCAGCTTGTACCCGGCGCTGGCTCAGAAGGTAACCAATCTGGAAGTCTTGCGAGTTCTGCTGAGCATCGGCGGCAGCGAGATCATGCACTTCCAGACCTGGCACGACAAGGCCGGCAACGCGGCCCTCATCACCGACGGTAATCTTACGTTTCCAGATCTCAACGCCGGCGTCGATCCCAACAATGGGGCTTCTGACAAAAACGTTCCAGATATGTTCCAGACCAACCTGATCATGCCGGAGCCAACGCTCTTCTTGAATGCGAAGCTTGGCCCGGTATCCATCATTCGCCCGACGTCCACTCAGCAGGGAGGCGCAGTGGCCTCCGTCGTCAGCTTTGCCGAGGACGGCCTGTTCCTCGACCCATCGACAAACAAGAACACCGGGATCTTCGACAGGCTCATGCGTCTGGCAGAGGAAGCAGATGAGGCGCGGCGCAGATTTTAAGAGCAACGAAGTATAACCAACTAGGATGGGCACGTTATTTCGAGAGTTACGGAGTTTGGCCCCCCAACGCTCGATGCTCTCAAGTCAGCGTGTCCGTCCTAGCCAGCTCTTGGAGTTTCACGGTTAAAGCGACATTTTTATGCCTTGGGTTGTGAGCGTAGCTCTTACTGCATTAACAGCAATATTTGACTATTCGCACGATAAAGAGGATCAATGATGAAGATTGCGAAGCGTTTTCCCTTGTCCATTCTCGCTGTGTCTCTGCTGATAGTGGCTGCGCTTCTCTCGCTGTCAACATCAGTTCGGGCGCAAAATCAAGATGTACAGGTCATCGAAATTACGGCAAAGAAGTACGAGTACTCAAGCTCACCAGTTCGCGTGAAGAGCGGGACCAAAGTTCAACTCAAGATCACAGCCACCGACCACGATCATGGTTTCAAGATTTTAGCCGTTCCAGATGGCGCTCTACCGAATGGCGTCGACGGGCTAATCTTCAGTTCGGCACAGGAGTGTTGGCAACTCAAGAAGGGTGAAACGACCACGATTGAGTTCCTGGCTCAAACTCCGGGCACCTATACGTTTAAGTGTTGCCATACCTGCGGTCTCGGGCACAAAGGCATGAAGGGACAAATTGTTGTCGAGCAGTAGGACGTTGCATTCTAGAATGGAGATAAATGTTTGAGTGCGCGGAAATTGTAACTGGATTGGGCCTGTTTTCGACGCACAGCTAACGCCCTTTCGCTTCCTCTCCTCTCAGCACGAGGCAAGTCGACGCTGCCTTGGCAACGAGCCGGCCGCTTTCGTCCGTGATCTCGCACTCGACGTAGCCCAAGCTCTGCCCTCGGCGCACAACTTTTCCCTCAGCCTTGAGGTGCGCCTCCCAGACAGGACGGAAGAAATTGACCTTCAGTTCCACGGTTGTAAAGGATTCCTTCGGCGCCAGTGTGCTCGCGAACGCCATTCCCATCGCGGCATCCGCAATGTCGCACAGAATTCCGCCATGGAGCGTACCCATGGGGTTTGCGTGTTGTGGTCCAGCTGACAGCGTGACCGTAGCTCTTCCTTCAGCAATCTCTTTAGCCTCAAATCCTATGAGACGTGCAACCGGCACATCGTTTGTCTTCGCCCTTGTTCTGAAATCAGATTCGACAGGTTTGCCCGGCGTGGTCATGACTTTTTCGCCCTCCCTTTGAACTCCTTCGCACGAACACTGGTTTCGAAATACTCCTCGAGATGACGGCAGGCCAGATTCCGCGCGGTGTCCTTTCGATGCAATCGGCTCACCAACAAGCTCCCTTCGAGTGTCCCAACAATCAGCGTCGCCAATTCGGAGGAATTGACACTCCTGCGAATCTCCCCTTGCCGCTTCCCCTCGTCAATAATCCATCGGAGACGGTCAAGCCAGGAGTTGAGAGCTCGCTGGGCCTTCACCCTCAATTGGGGATCTCCATCGTCTGAATCCATTGCCGTGTTCAGCAGAGGACATCCGCCCGGCACAAGCCCAGCTCGCCGATCCCGAAAGTTCCGCACGATCTGCTTCAAACGGTCTACGGTGTTCGAGATCTCCTGCGTGCCTTCAAAGCGCGTGTCGATCGCCAGGTTCCAGGCGTAGTCAAAAGCCTCCGCCGCAAGCTGTTGCTTGCTTTCGAAATGCCGGTAGATTCCGCCCTTTTCCAGGCCGGTGGCCTTCATCAGGTCGGATAGCGCAGCTCCTTCGTAGCCGTGCAGATTGAAGATGGGGGCCGCCTCACGAATGATTCCCTGTCGCGTTTGTTCACCTTTCCGCATTTCTCTACTCCCGGGCCAACAATTGCTCTGCGACCAACTGGTCGCTAATTGGATTGTACACGATATTAGATGAGACCGAACGGTCTCTTGTTGCATCAAAGAGGCGTTGGGGACGCGTATGAGCGCTACAACGGCCTCCATTCCCGTACCGTACGTAGCCGCCGAGCGGCCTGCAATTAATCCCTGGGTCGTGGCCGTCGTCGTCACGCTCGCCACATTTATGGAGCTGCTCGACACGGCCATCGCCAACGTCGCTCTCCCGCATATCGCGGGCGGTCTTGCCGTCAGCTATGACGAAAGCACCTGGGTGCTGACCAGTTATCTGGTGTCCAACGCTGTTGTGCTGCCGCTTTCCGCGTGGCTGAGCCGCGTATTTGGACGTAAGCGCTATTACATGACCTGTGTGCTCCTGTTCACGGTGAGTTCCTTGTTGTGTGGATTGGCGCCCAGCTTGGGCTTGCTGATTTTCTTCCGCGTCCTGCAGGGCGTTGGGGGAGGCGGGCTTGCGCCCGTGGAGCAAGCCATTCTGGTGGACACATTCCCGCCCAACAAGCGGCCCGCGGCTTTTGCCCTCTACAGCATGGCAATTGTCACTGCACCGGCGGTGGGCCCTCCGTTGGGCGGTTGGATCACCGATAGCTGGAGTTGGCGCTGGGTTTTCTTCATCAACATTCCCATCGGAATCCTTTCCCTGATTCTCACCAAGCGCTTGGTATCGGATTCACCCGAGTTCACTCGTCAGGTCCAGGCCGCGCGGCGTGACGGCAAGCTCAAGATCGACGGCCTGGGGATTGCGCTAGTCGCCCTAGGGTTCGCCTGCCTCGAAGTCGTGCTCGACCGCGGCCAAACCGAAGACTGGTTTGAAAGCAACTTCATACTGACTTTCTTCACCGTCGCGGTAGTCGCTCTCGTCATTGCCACCATCTGGGAATGGCGGCACCCCGATCCCGTGGTGGAAATAAGACTTCTCGGGGAACGCAACTTCGCGATCGCCAGTTTCTTCTATTTTCTGTTTGGCTTCACGCTTTTCGGGTCAACGGTGTTGATTCCACAAATGCTCCAGAGCCTCTACGGCTACACAGCAACCGACGCGGGACTCGTCCTCGGTCCCGGAGCGATGGTCATCGTAGTTCTTGCACCGGTGATGGTCAGGTTGCTGCCAAAGGTTGGCGTGAAGCCGATGATCGCGGTGGGCTACTTCATTTTCGCTCTAAGCATGTGGTACTACGCGAGCTTCGATCTCGGCACCGATTATAGGCATGAGGCGCTTGCCCGAGCTCTTCAGGGCCTTGGCATCGCCCCGCTCTTCATTCCCGTCAGCCAGCTCGCGTATTCATTCCTGCCAAAAGAGAAGAACAACAAGGCATCCAGTTTGACGAATCTGTTTCGAAACCAGGGAGCGAGCTTTGGCATTGCGTTCACGACCACGGTCGTAGCGCGCCGCGCCCAATACCATCGTTCGGTGCTTGTCGCTCACGCCACTCCGCTGAACGGGCCCTACCAGGCGGTTTTGACAAAGCTTTCCGGTTATTTTGCGAGGCATGGTTTTTCGGCCGCTGACGCATCGGTCCACGCGCATGCGCAATTGAGCCGCATCTTGGATCAACAGGCTTCTTTCCTGGCTTCCCTCGATTGCTTCTGGCTGCTGGGTTGCGCCTGCTTGATTGGAGCACCTTTGGTTTTCTTCACACGCAAATTCAGGTCGGCTGGTCCTGGCTCGGCACACTAAGGGCCGGACAGGAGGGCCTGAAAGGAGCACGCAGAAATGATTTGGGTTGGCAGTTTCAAGCCCCTGCAATCCGCGCTCGCCAAACTTGATTTCACTGGTGCGCCCTTAGAAGTGGATACCTGGGTGCGGAGCGAGATCGGCCTGATCTCGCCGCTAGTGGACTGGCTCATGAGCCTGATAGCTGTATCGCGCTGTGTTTTGGGAGACGAGCAGTTCGTCGAACTCGCCCTTCGCGAAGCCCTGAGTAACGCGATGCTCCACGGCAATCGATTGGACGCCGGCAAGTTGGTTCACATCCGCTGCTGCTGCGAATGCGGCCACGGAGTGTTCATCGTTGTCAGAGATCAAGGACATGGATTCGACCCCAGCAATGTTCCTGATCCTCTGGCGGTCGAAAACCTAGGTGCCGAACACGGGCGGGGCATCCATTTAATGAAACTGGCTATGGATGAGGTTTCCTTTGAACGACAAGGAACGGAGGTCCGTATGCGCAAGGCATCATGGCCCAAGCATGAAATGCCTGCCTGGGGCCCCCATAACAGAATTGCACGACGGCTAGTTAGCAGACACTCGCCGGGGGTTCGAGTTTTCGAGTTGCGCCAGCGGGATAAGGCTTAGATAGAGGTGGCGGTTATCGGATGCCTGGGGCGACGTGATCCCGCGGTTCATTTGACTCATTCCGCGGATTGTTCGGGAATCGGAAGGCTGGCACCTGGGAACAAAGAAGTATAACCAATTGCGCTTTTAAGCATCACATAGGGCGCAGGAGAAGTTATGTCGGTCAAAAGCGTCCAATTTACGATTGCCACGCACATCATGGCTGCGCTGGGTTACAGGCACGGCGAGGAGATCTCGTCGGCGACCCTAGCCGAGAGTGTGAACGCAGACCGCACTTTCGTTCGAAAGTCGCTCTCCAAGCTCTCGAAAGCCGGCTTGGTCGTGACAAAACGCGGCAAGAGCGGATCCAGTGTGCTTGCTCGTTCTCCGCGACAGATCACGCTGCTCGACATATACCGCGCCAGCGCAGCGCCACCGGCGTTTGCGATTCACTCCTATCCTGTGGAAAAGAGATGTCCGGTTAGCTGCCACGTGAAGGAGTGCATGTCGGGGCTGCTTTCTCAGGCTCAGAACAGCTTCGAGAGATCGCTCGCAAAAATCACGTTGGCTCATCTGGTTGGCCAGATTCGGGAAAAAATGCGTTGACTTTTTTTGCTTGCAATTGTGCAGATTAAAAGAACAATACACCAGGAGAACCACGAAAATGCTGACAGGGACGGAACTGGCGTCGGACGAGCGGGCGGATGACAAGGAGCGGCGAATCAGTGGACGAACGCCGGCCAAGCTTTGGATTGTCGCTGGGCTAGCAGGAGTAGTGTTTTTGGGTGCATGGCTCAAGTTTTCGCCTAAGGCGAGTGGGAGTTCCGCCGGTGCTCCGCCTGCTGTACTCCCGCAAGTCGTGGTGAGCAAGCCGCTGGTTCAAGACATTGATACGAGGTTGGGTTTCCTTGGCCAATTCGCGGCGGTATCGCAAGTCGAACTGCGCGCGCAAGTAGGCGGCACGCTTACTGGAATATTTTTCAAGGACGGGGACATCGTGCGGAAGGGCGACCTCCTTTTCACCATTGATCCTCGACCCTACGAGATTACGCTCGCCGAGGCAACGGCACAGCTAGATGTAGCGACGGCTCGTCTGGAACTGGCTGACCGGCAACTTGACCGTGCCAAGGATCTGGAACAGAGCAATGCTGGAAGCGTGGAAAACGTAGACCAGCGCATATCCGATCAGCGAGCAGGCCGCGCTGCGGTTGAAGACGCGAAAGCTCGGATACGTGATGCGCAGTTCGACCTCGACCATTGCCGGATTACGGCGCCGTTCACAGGGCGCATGGGCACGCATCTCGTTTCGGTAGGCAATCTGATTGCCGGCAGTCGTACAGCGACGAGTCCGACGACGCTACTCGCGACGCTCGTGTCGCTTGATCCGATCTACCTTGACTTTGATATGAGCGAGTCCGATTTCCTCGTGTACTCCAAGTATCGCGGGCACCTCAAGGAAGGGCATGTCCAGAAAGTCGAGGTTGCGCTCGGCGACGACGATCAGTACGCGCGAAGCGGCGTATTCGATTTCCTGGACAATGTCCTTGACCGTTCAAGCGGCACGATCCACGCCAGGGCTACAGTTGCAAATCCCAATCTGGTTTTGACACCCGGGCTGTTCGCTCGTGTTCGACTGGTCGTCGCTCCTCCATCACCGACCCTACTCGTGCCGGACAGCGCAGTGCTGCCTGACCAATCGCAACACATGGTGATGACGGTTTCGGCGGACGGGACGGTCGCGCCAAAGCGTGTGGAAGTAGGGGAGATTCGCGACGGTTTGCGAGTGATCCGGTCCGGGCTCGCACCGAGCGACCGAGTGATCGTTGGCGGACTACTGCACGCCGCGCCCGGAACCAAGGTCGCCACTCAAGATCGCACGATCCGCCATGACGGCGGTCTGGACTAAAGAGAGCCAAGAACATGCGCCTGACACATTTCTTTATCGAACGCCCCCGCTTCGCGACCGTACTAAGCGCTTTCGTGACGCTTCTCGGCCTCGGCGCGCTCGCAATTCTACCGGTCGCGCAATACCCGGAAATCGTCCCTCCTACCGTGCAGATCACCACGGTGTATCCGGGAGCATCCGCGGAGACGGTGTCGCGGACCGTAGCAACGCCACTCGAACAGCAGATCAATGGCGTCGAGAACATGCTCTACATGAGCAGTCAGTCTACCGGAGACGGCAGACTCACGATCACGGTTACCTTCCGCATAGGCACCGACTTGAACGTCGCACAGATGCTGACGCAAAACCGTGTCCAGGACGCTTTGCCACGGTTGCCGGAAGACGTACAGCGTCTCGGTGTGCAAGTCCGGAAGGCGACGCCGAGCATACTCCTGGCCATTCACGTCTACTCGCCGGATAGTTCGCGTGACAACCTGTATCTCTCAAACTACACAACCTTGCACGTCAAGGACATTCTCGCGCGCCTCGAAGGTGTCGGAGATGTGCAGTTCCAGGGCGGCCGCGAGTACGCCATGCGCATCTGGCTTGAGCCCGACAAGGTTGCGGCAAACAATCTCAACGGCAGTGAGGTGCTCGCGGCTCTGCGCGCCCAGAACCTGCAGGTTTCGGCTGGGATTCTGAATCAGCCGCCGGTTCCCGGGCGCGAGGCTTATCAGATCAACGTTGAGGCACTCGGCAGGCTTTCCACACCGGAGCAGTTCGGTGACATCGTCGTCAAATCCGATAAGCAAGGAAGGGTAACGCGGGTGCGCGACATCGGTCGCGTCGAGGTGGGTGCCGCTGATTACGGATCCACAGCATACATGGATCGCAGCGACGCTACGGCGCTCCTGATCTACGCGCAACCAGGAGCAAACTCACTCGCGGTTGAACAAGAAGTCCTCTCGGCGATGAAAGACATCAAGAAGGAGTTCCCCCAGGGCGTCGATTACAAAATCATCTACGATCCGACGATTTTCATCGCCAAATCGGTCCGCGAGGTGGTGATCACGATCTTCATCGCCATCCTCCTCGTGCTCGGCGTCGTGTTCTTGTTTCTGCAAAACTGGAGAGCCTCGATTATCCCGGTGATCGCAATTCCGGTCTCTCTCGTCGGAACGTTTGCGGTTCTGTATCCGCTTGGGATATCGCTGAACAACCTTTCACTTTTTGCGCTGGTTCTCGCGGTCGGCATCGTCGTCGACGACGCGATCGTCGTCGTCGAAAACGTCGAACGCAACATGCGCTCCGGCATGTCGGCGTCGGACGCCGCTCACAAGACGATGGACGAAGTCGGCGGAGCGCTGATCTCGATCGCGCTCACGTTGTGCGCAGTTTTTGTTCCATCCGCATTTCTCTCAGGAATCTCCGGACTCTTCTTTCGGCAGTTTGCCGTCACAATCGCCGCATCGACCGTCATTTCGTGCTTTGTCTCGCTGACCCTGAGCCCTGCTTTGTGCGCGGTGCTCTTCAAGAACCACGATCCACAAGGCGCTTCGTCGCATAGCCTGGTGGGTCGTTTTCTCCATTCGGGTTTTGGCTGGTTTAATCGCGGCTTCGAGAGTTTGTCGAACGGCTATGGAAATTTGACGCGCCGTCTGGTGGCCGGAGTGGCCATTGTTCTCGTCATCTACGTGGCACTGATCGGCGTTGCCGGGCTGGAATTCTCACGAGCGCAAACGGGTTTCATTCCGGAGCAGGACCAGGGATACCTGATCACCATCCTTCAGCTTCCTCCCGGAGCGACGCTCGCACGGACAGAGGAGGTGATGAAGCAGGCGACCGAGATCATGCTCAATACGCGCGGCGTTGAACACGTTGCGCCCTTCGCGGGCCTCGATGCGACGACATCGACGGTAGCGTCTAATTCTGGGACGATTTTTTCCGGCCTGCCCTCACTCTACAACCACGAAATTCCCGGAGTCACGGCGAATACGGTATTGGCCGATCTACGCGCGCGTCTGTCGGTGATCAAGGATGCGCGCGTGCTGACCATCCCACCTCCTCCTGTACAAGGGCTCGGGAGCGCCGGTGGTTTCAAGATGATGCTGGAGGACCGCGCCGGGCTTGGTTCGGAGGCTGTTGTGCGGGCGGCGAATGATCTCGTCGCCGCTGCGAACAAGGATCCGCATTTCGCCGGAGCGTTTACGTTATTTAACACCGGATCACCGTCCGTCTACGCGGACATCGATCGCGTGAAAGCGGAGAAGGTTGGAGTCACACCGACCGACGTGTTTTCGACGCTGCAAGTCTATCTGGGCTCCCAATACGTGAACGATTTCAACTTACTGGGCAGAACCTACGAAGTGGTCGTCCAAGCCGATGGCCAATATAGACGCAACCAGCCGGACATCACTCGGCTGAAAGTACGCAACAGTTCCGGTGAAATGGTGCCGATTGGGACGGTGGCACAGCTGAAGGACAATACGATCCCGTACCGCGTGCCACGCTACGATCTCTTCCCAGCCGCGGAAGTGCAAGGAGTCGCAGCTCCGGGTATCGCCTCTGGTACCGCGCTGCTCCGCATGGAAGAGCTTGCCCACCAGGTTCTCCCGCAAGGAATCGGGTTCGAGTGGACGGATCTCTCCTTCCAGGAGCAGCAACACGGAACTCCCACGCTCGTCGTTTTCGGCGCAGCCGCTCTCTTCGTGTTCCTCGTGCTCGTGGCGCAATACGAAAGTTGGAAGTTGCCGATGGCGATCGTTCTGATCGTGCCGATGTGTCTCCTCGCATCCGTAAGCGGCCTGCTCGCGCGCGGGTTGCCGATCGACATCCTGGCGCAAATCGGTTTCGTCGTACTTGTCGGCTTGGCCGCCAAAAACGCGATCCTGATTGTCGAATTCGCACGCCAGAAGGAAGAAGAGGGCGCAGCCGCCGGAGAGGCGGCAGTGCATGCCGCGCGTACACGCCTCCGTCCGATCTTGATGACGTCTTTCGCGTTCATCCTGGGGGTTGCTCCGCTGGCGGTTGCCACGGGAGCAGGCGCCGAAATGCGCCGGTCACTGGGTACAGCTGTGCTGTTCGGAATGTTGGGCGTGACCGGCTTCGGTCTTCTCTTCACGCCGGCCTTTTACACTTTCGTACGGAATTTCGGCCGTAACCGTAGGGAACGCGCATCGAGTCAAGCCGCGCTCAAAGCGACGGCGATCGTTCTTGCTCTCAGCTTATTTGCAGGTGGTTGTGCCGTAGGCCCTCGCTATCTGAAGCCCACCACCAATCTCGCTCCCTTTCATAACCTACCCGGGGCCAGTGCGACGAAAACGGAATTTTCGGCACCGCCTCTCGATAGTTGGTGGACGGGCTTCAACGACGCGATGCTTGTGACGGTCGTGCAGCGCGCCCTGGACCAGAATCTTGATCTTGCCGCTTCGTTTGCGCGTGTTCGCCAAGCCCGAGCGGCAGCAGCAGCGGCGGGCGCGCAACTTCTGCCGACGGCTGATTTGGAGGCAACTGGTACAGCTCTGCACCAAAGCGTCGTGAGTCCACTTGGCTCTGTAGCGAATAGTTTTCCCGGTTACAGCCGCGATCAACGTGAGTACACAGTTGGAGCTGCGGCCAGTTGGGAAATCGATCTTTCCGGAGGGCTGCGCCGTGGCAAAGCTGCGGCTGCTGATGAACTCCAGGCTGCGCAAGCCGACCAGGTCGGGACTCGAATCACCGTCGCCGCCGAGGCCGCGGACGCTTACCTTCAGGTGAGGGAGTTTCAGGCGAGGCTTGCGGTCGCGCAGCAACTCATCGACACCGACACACGTCTTCTGGAGTTGGTCGAGGTCCGTCGACGCGTGGGAGTGGCAGATGACCGAGAGGTTGCCCAAGCGGAAGCGCTTCTCAAGCAAGCCAGGTCGACGGTTCCCTCCTTGCGTGTGGCCCTTGAAGCACAGCTGAACCGCCTCGACGTCCTCATGGGTGCTCAGCCGGGAACGTACGCAGAAGAGCTTTCAAAGCCGGGCACGATTCCCGGAATTCCGGCGATTGGTGGTGCCGACCAACCGCTGGATGTCCTGCGCCGCCGACCCGACATCATTGCAGCCGAGCGCCGGCTTGCTGCG
>Ga0210400_10005133_pt1 | contig 11176 bp, 7 predicted proteins | sample IncBWH26MmetaG_FD_155456 | JGI IMG/M metagenome (GOLD analysis project Ga0210400, IMG submission 155456) | Forest soil microbial communities from Barre Woods Harvard Forest LTER site, Petersham, Massachusetts, United States - Inc-BW-H-26-M | ecosystem: Environmental > Terrestrial > Soil >...
GGCGCCGATCGAGGCCGAGTGCCGGACCATCGAGAGGCGAATCCCGGGGGATCCCCAACGTGCCCGGGAGGAGGCCGGGATTCGTGTCGCCAGGGCCCATGCCAACGGCCGTCCCTACCTCCTCGCCATCCATGAGCAGGACGGACGCTTCCACTTCCATATCGCAGTGCGCGGCTCTATGCCGGGCCAAGTGCTCGGCAGGAACGGGATGCTCCAGAAGCTCTGGGATCGGGAGATTTTCGGAGACGAACCTCGGATCCAGGACTGGGAGGCGCATCAGCGCTTCCGCGAGTCCAGGACACGCCTCAAGCAGGTCATCCGGGAGCAGCGGGAGAACGAGGTCCAGCGACGCGAGGCGGTGAAGCGGGCGTTGCCGGGGCAGAAGGCCGAGGTGGCTCGCCCCTACGAAGTTCGAAGCCGGGAGCTCATCGAGCGGCGCTACGGGCTGGAGCAGGCCACGCTGCTGGCCCGTTATGAGGCGCGGGGCACGGTGGGCAGCCCACGGTACCAGGCGGAGCTGGAGCCGGTGGAGCATCGCCATACCGGAGCCTTGCGTCGTTTGGAGAAACGGGAATTGGGCAGGGAGATGCACTCAGCCCGGGTTCGTGCGAGCCAGAGTGTGGAGTCCGTGGGCCGGGGCGTGCAGCGCGGGGCTCGGGTGGGGGGCGCCCTTGCACAGCGGGCGGCGGACGAGGGGCTGCGGGCGATGGGGGTGCCCGAACCGGTGCGGGCGGCTGTAGGTGTGGCCTTCGCCATCACCCAGGAAGCCACGCAGGCCGCATTACGGGTGGGCATGGAGATGTCGAAGACGGCGGCCAGGGCCGGCCTTGAACTGGCCCAGGCCCCGGCCCACGCGGTCACGGCGCCGGTGTCTCTCGTCCACTCCGCAGGTAGCGGCGTGGTCGGGCTCACCCGTTCCGTTCTGAACCGTGCGGGGGCCGTGGCGCCCTTGCCCAAACCCGTGCAGGCGGCCTTCCAAGTGGCTGGGTGGGTGCCCGTCGCCGGCATCGCAGCGAAAGCCATTCAACTCGCGGCGGAGGTCACTCAGGCCGCCATGCCAGCCGAGGCCCGCGGGCCGGAGAGGGACTAATGAACAACACAGTGGAAACCCTTTTGAGGCTTTGGGGAGGCGGCGGCGGGCTCGCTGTCACCTGGGTCGGGCTCTTGGGCCTGCTCTGCCTGGTCGTGCGGCGCGTCCTGATCGCCCATCACCAGGCCGAGCGATGGCTGGAGGATCATCGGTCCCTCTGGACGCGGCTGGTGCTCTCTCGGCACTCCGGGAAGCTTCCCTGGGTCTTGGCTGGGCTGGTCCTGCTGGGGCTAGCCGCCCGCGCAGGAACGCAGAGCGCCTCCTATGTCGGGTGGGCAATCGAGAATCCCGGGTGGATCCTGTCGATGCACGGCGGCCTCGGGCTGGTTGGGCTCCTCGTCCTGGCCTTCTGGGACGACCACCCGAGCCATGTGAAGCTGGGGGAGGGAAGAACCGACTCGCAGTTCCGGGACCTCGGGGAGGACTGGGGTCGTTTCGATACCCACGACGGGAAGCCCGTTGGCGACGGTCAACCCGTGGCCGCGTTGCTTGGCTACCGGGATGCCTCAAGGCCCGCGCGGCGGGCACTCCTGCCCCAGCAGCGCCGTTGGCGGAACCTGGCCCTCATCTCGCTGCGATGGGACCTCCTGAGCCGCCACGTCTTCATCATCGGGCCCCAGGGCTCCGGCAAGACCACCACCATTTACGGGCACATCATGCACTCAGCCCACGGCCCCTGGATCTACCAGGATTCCAAGGCCGAGCTGCCCCTGCGAGACCGCCTCCGGAATCGCTTGGTGTGGGGTCTGGATGTTCGCGGCCACCAGTCCCGGAGCGGAGTGTGGAATCCCATGGAGGAAATCCGGAGCGCCGATGACTTCGACCTATTGGTGGACTATGTGTTCCCCGTCAATCTCCGGGATGCGAACAAATGGGTGCGAGATATGGCCCGGATCCTCTTCAGCGCGATCCTGAGGTCCCGGCGCTGGGAGAGCATCCAAGAGATTTCAAGGACCCTGCGAGCGACCCGCCTGGAACCCTTCCTGGCGAACCTTGATCCGGTCTGGAGGGACTTGCTTAAGGAACCCAAGAGCCAAGTGCCCGTGCTCCAGGACCTGGTGGCCACGCTGGCCCGCTGGGAGACACCTCGGGTCAGCTCCATCACGGAGGGCCCCAGCACCGTAACCCTGGACGAATTCATCGCCAAAGGTGGCTGGGTCATGAACTGTGAGATGGCCGATGCCCTCCGGGCGCCCATCCATCTGTTCTGGGCTATGCTTCTCGGCCGATTGCGGAATCGTCCGGAAGGCTCCTCTCCGATTCTGCTGCTGCTCGATGAATTCGGAGACGCGGGGCAGTTGCCCAACTTCGAGCGGGCCCTGGTCCTGCTCCGCTCCAAGGGCGTGGCCTTCGTGGCGGGCATCCAGAATCTGGGGTTGCTGAAGGATGTCTACCCCCAGAACTGGCAGGCCGTGGCCCAGGGATTTGGCTCCAAGATCTGGCTCCTGCGGAACGCCGACGACGAAATCCGGGAAGGCCTCACCCGGGCCCTGGGCAAGTGGACGCGGAAGGTGAAGGCCGCGAACGCGAAATCCAGAGACACGGAGAAGGATGTGGACCTCATGCCTTTGGATGCCTGGGGGCGATGGTCCGACGAGCGGGCGGCCCTGGCGCGGTCCAACGGGTTCACCTATTGGTTGCCCCTAAGCCTTCCCATCCCGCCTACGCCCATGGGGCCCGTAGTGGAGCAGGAAGACCCCTGGAAGGATGCGGAGGCCCGCGCAGAACGGGCTCGCCAGGCTGCAAGCGCGCCGGGCATCGCGCCTGTCGAAGAGCTGCCGCCACTCCCAAAAATCCCTGCAATCCCAGGCCTGGAACTGATCCACGGCCTTCAGATCAACGCTGTTTCCCCACAACCCGTGGTCGGGCCTGTCCCGGTCGCACCCATAGAGGACTGGTTATGAACCTTCAAGACCTGGCAGGCCTGCAGGCCCGTGCGGAGCGCGAGCTAAAGCAGGGGAGGAGCTGGACTCAAATCTTCGATGATCTTTGGGATGAGGATTTAGATGCCTTGAACCTCGCCATGCTCCTCCGCTCAATGGGGGCCTGGCGTACCGAGGCGAAGCTCCTGAAGCGGTCGGGCCATGCCTTCGAGGACATCATTGGTGAGCTCAGGGGGCTGTGCGCTACCTGGGTGGACGTGGCCTTAGCAATGATCCATGCGGGGCTCTCCCCTGCGGACATGCTTAGGGTGGTGCTGCCGGATGTGGATGATTCGGAAGCCCACTGGAATGTCGCCCAGGTGGCCGTTTGCCTTGGGCCTGAGGACTCCGATTACGAGGAGGTGCGTCAGGTGCTCCGGTACTTCCGGTTCGATGCTGAGGATGTGGTGGAGCACGTCCTTGGTCCCGAGGAAGTGAAGCAGAAGGCTCGGGTGCGTCTGGGATTGGTGGCGTAGGCGGGACACCGAGGGGCATGGGGGCGTGGCTCCCGTGCCCATTCCGGATCGGGCATGGCCGGCTGTCCTAATCCCGCGCCCGGCGGCCTTACCCGCTCTCTGCCCGGTTCGCTGCGCTGCCCGGTTCGTTCCCGGTCCAGGCCTTGGGAGCGGGGGCCACCGGCTTCTTCATGCCCCGACCCGGTGGGCACGGAGAAGAGCCATGAACCCCCAGACCGCCACGATTCCCGAGCTGTTCCAGAGCGAATCCCAGCCCATCAGGCCAAAGCTTTCCCGCGTCTTCGAAACCGTGGCCATGTACGGGCCCGAGGCCCTCAGCGACAGCCAGATCATCGAGGCCATGCTCAACCGCGCACGCCCGGGGCGGGCCGAGGAGATCCTGAGCCAGGCCGGCAGCCTGGTCCGCCTGGCGGCCATGGGGCCCGCCGAACTCCAGGATCTGGGCCTTACCAAGACCGAGATGACCCGATTTGCCGTCTTGCAGGAAGTCCAGCGCCGCTCCGGGCGCACCCAGGAACGCCCTCGGATCAGCTCACCCCGCGCCGCGGGGGATTACCTGCTCCCCCGCTGCGCGGGCTGGACCGAGGAGCGCTTCGGGATGCTGGCCCTCAATGCCAAGGGTGACCTGCTGGCAGAGCGCATCCTGAGCCAGGGCACAGCCACGGCGACGCTGATCAGCCCGCGGGAGTTCTTCCGGGAAGCGCTGCGCTACGGGGCGACCACGGCCCTGGCATTCCACAACCATCCGTCGGGTGATCCCACGCCGTCGCGGGAGGACATCGCCCTCACCAAGCGGCTTCGCGAGGCTGGAGAGAGCCTGGGAGTGCCGCTTGCGGACCACATCGTGGTGGGTCGGGAAAGCTGGCATAGCTTCCGGGCGGCGGAGGGGTGGGACCACTCTTGCAGATAAGAGCTGGGCGAATGAATCGGTCGTCTAGTGAAACGCGCAATGGTTGAACGCAGCTGATTCAAGGACGATGAGGTCGAGCTGGTATCGTAGAGGCCATATTCTCCGCATGCCGGGGGCAAAGTGATTCTTACGGACAACGAGACTAAGGTCGACCTTCTCAACAACGAGGCGATCGCTACCACGATCATCAAGGTTTTGAGAGACCGGCCTGATCAGCCTGTGACCATAGGCGTCCATGGCGATTGGGGCGCGGGGAAATCTAGCGTCCTCGAGATGATTGAAGTTGGATTCGAGGGCGAAGAGAAAATCTTGTGCCTCAAATTCAATGGCTGGCGTTTCCAAGGCTTCGAAGACGCGAAGATCGCACTCATCGAGGGCATAGTTACGGGATTGATTGAGAAGCGCCCAGCGCTCACCAAGGCAGGTGAGGCAGTCAAGGATCTCTTCCGCCGGATCGATTGGCTCAAAGTCGCGAAGAAGGCGGGTGGGCTCGCCTTCACCGCCTACACAGGTATTCCATCCCCCGACCACATTCATGACATCGTTGGAATGCTGGAAGGCATTCTCTCCGATCCTGGCAAGCTCGCCACCAAGGAGAATGTGGGTGCAGCAATTGAAGGGGTGAAGGGCCTACTCAAGCCAAAAGGAGAAGGTGATTCGACCAACGTGCCAACGGAGATTAATGGCTTCCGGAAGGCGTTCGACGATCTCCTCGAAAAAGCTGGAATCGAACAACTGGTTGTTCTCATCGATGACCTGGACCGATGCCTCCCCGACACTGCTATCGAAACGCTCGAGGCCGTTCGCCTTTTCGTGTTCACCTCGCGTACTGCCTTCGTCGTTGCCGCCGACGAGGCGATGATCGAATATGCGGTGCGCAAACATTTCCCTGACTTACCGGACACAACTGGTCCACTGACTTATGCACGAAATTACCTTGAGAAGCTGATCCAGATTCCATTCCGCATTCCCGCGCTCGGCGATACCGAGACACGTATATATGTGACCCTGCTTCTCATTGGTGCGGAGTTCGGCGAAGCCGATCCAGCGTTTAATACATTGGTAAGAGTTGCCCGTGAGCGTCTGAAGCGTCCGTGGACTTCCAGTGCGCTCGACGCTGCAACCGTGAAGACAGCGCTCGGTGAAAAAGCTTCTCGGGCCAACAGCTCCCTTGCACTCAGCGATCAAATTGGACCGATCCTCGCCTCCGGCACCAAAGGAAATCCTCGTCAAATCAAACGCTTTCTCAACACATTAGTCTTGCGGCAGCGCACAGCAGAAGCTCGCGGATTCGGCGATGATGTAAAGCTGCCTGTTCTAGCGAAGCTGATGCTCGCCGAACGCTTCCTGCCGCGATTATTCGATCAGATCGCGGCGGCGGCCGCTGCCGCACAGGATGGGAAGTGTCCGGACTTGGCAGCACTCGAAGCGGCTGCGACCGCAAAGGAGGTTTCCAAGGTTGGGCCTAAGCCCGAGAAGGCAACTGCTGGCAAGAGCGGCGGTGCAGCCAGATCACCATCGAAATTGGAGGCCGTAAAGAAAACAGAAAGTGCGCACCTGACCGAATGGCTTTCATCACCCGCCATCAAGTCCTGGGCTGGTGTGCCAACGGCTCTCGGAGGCGAGGACCTCCGTCCATATCTTTTCGTCGCCAAAGATCGAAAGGATTACTTCGGTGCCACCTCCACGCTTGGCCATCTGGCAGTAATGGTCGAACATCTCTTCGGTGGAAAATACGAAGTGGCGAGTCTGGAAACCGACTTGAAACGGCTTCCTCCTCCAGAAGCGGAGCAGGTTTTCGAGGCCGTGCGTGGCCGAATTGTAGGTGGCGGCGAGTTTGATACCGAGCCACCAGGCATAGCCGGCCTAGCGGCTCTCATAAAAGCGCACCCCACACTGCAAGGGAATCTTGTCGATTTTCTCGACACACTTCCCCGAAATCGGTTGGGGCCGTGGGTTTGCAGCGGTTGGGAGGGTGCCATCAAAGACGTTGATGCGACCCAGCGATTTGACCGCCTACTACAAGCGTGGAACAAGGATGGCAGCACGATACTGAGAGCAGCGGCTGCGGGGGTACTTCGTACACGTCAGGGGGTTCGCTGATGGGCACATCTAGCGCCTTCGGTGGCCAAGGTGGAGGCACACCTCTCGTCCCAAGCTGGCTAGGAGAAGAAGTTGCCGCGCCCGCAGCACCGGATGGAGCGCTGCCTGGCGCGCCGAAGCCGCCCGGCTTGTCACCGGCACAGCCACCGAAGCCGCCTATTCCCCCCGTTGCCGATCCGACACGCTTTATGGCGGCCCGAAACAACTTCTCCCGTTTCGCGAGTTCTGGTGGTGAAGACCGCAGGAGTCTTGGCCGGGCAGTCTCACACTATGTGAGGTCATCCTCTGGTGGAGCGCATACTGCGGCCGCAAGGATGGGGTCGTCTCGTGGCGCGGGCAGCCGACTCCTCACATTCCTCTCAAGTGTGCTCACACACGGCGCAGCTGAGTCTCTTAGCGCTCTCAACCTCAGCGCTCTCGCCGGCCGTCCGATAGAAGAGGTTTTCCTAGGGCTCGCAGATTATGTTTGCCCAGACGGCGGATCTATCGATGAAGGTATCGCTCGTGAGGCGTTCATCGAGACGATCGCGGACCTTGCAGGAGCTGGCATTACCGACCTAGATGGGCTGACCGCCGACCAGATGCAGACTGTTTTTGAACTCTATGCGACAAACGCGATCGAGGCTCGACTATGCAATGACATTGGGACGAAGGCTGTCACTCTTCCCTCCGATAGCCAGAAAGTTACACGCCTACAGGCGCAACTGAACGACTTTATTCGGCGCGGGGTGGCTGACGCACTTACCTCTGCTCGTGCCATGTCTGATGCGCTGACGCCCGATCGTGTGTTCGGCTTCGTTGAGCACATTTACGAGCAAGCGTTCGATATCTTGCAGATCATGGGTGACACCGAGGCGGAGGCCTCATGAGACGACACGTCATAATCGGTCGTTACGGCCCCAGTGACCGCAATCGCCTACCAATTGACAATGGCGAAGTCGAAACACGCCTCGACCTGATTGTCGGAGATCGCTCGCTCGATCACGGTATTGGTCATGCACTTCGCGACTTGGCACAGATCGGCATTAAGCCGTCTGAGATCGGTGTCGATGTCCTGGTATTGGCCGCGCATGTCCATGCCGCTGATACCCGCATTTCGCGAGTCAGTGAATCCCAGGATGGTTGGACGCGCGAAATACGCTTGGTCGTGCCTGTCTCCGACCCCCAACGCTGGGCAGCCACGGTACCCATCTTTATCCGTATGCTCAATTTCCTCACGGGAGATCACTGGTCCATCGAGTTTCGCGCTCGACCACGTAGCTTTTCCGCTGTGGTGCCGACACGGCCAACCTCGGTTATTAGTCCCCCGTTCGACGACCTGGCGCTCTTCTCCGGCGGACTCGATAGTTTGATCGGTGCGATTGATTCACTCGAGTCCGGCCGCACACCACTTCTAATCAGCCATGCGGGGGAGGGTGCAACGAGTGAGGCGCAATCCACAATATTCACGATTTTAAAGGCACATTACCAGCCGCGTCCCTTTGATCGATTGCGCCTCTGGATGACATTCCCGAATGGCTTCGTGCGCGGGTCAGTTGGGGAAGACACTACGCGCGGTCGATCATTTTTATTCTTTGCATTGGGCGTCTTCGCCGGTACGGGCTTCAATGGGCCATTTCGGCTAAGGGTTCCAGAAAATGGTTTGATAGCTGTTAACGTGCCGCTCGACCCTCTCCGTCTCGGGGCGTTGAGTACCCGCACAACCCACCCTTTCTACATCGCCCGTTGGAATGATGTGCTCGGGATTCTAGGCTTAAACGGGCACATCGAAAACCCCTACTGGGATAAGACAAAGGGAGAGATGGTGCGTGCGTGTGCCAATAGTGCCTTGCTACACCGCCTCATTCCATCCTCGTTATCCTGCGCCTCCCCCACCAAGGGTCGTTGGCAGGGGCTGGGGACACAACATTGTGGGTACTGCCTGCCGTGCCTCATCCGGCGCGCGGCCCTCGTGACGGGTTTGAGTCCAAAACCTGACCCCACTGTCTACACGGTAGAAGATCTAACAGCTCGAGTACTCGATACCCGACAGTCAGAGGGCGTTCAGATTCGATCGTTCCAAGTCGCGATAGATCGCCTTCGCGCTCGGCCAGCATTAGCTCCGATACTGATCCACAAGCCGGGCCCGCTGTTTGATGAGTCGCACTCGCGGCAGATGGCCCTCGCCGGGGTTTACCGCCGCGGCCTTGAAGAGGTCGGTACGCTTTTGGCCGGTGTGAGGACGCGTCCGGGATGACGGACAATCTGCAAGCCCAGGGGGTGGATTTTCACTGTCATCTGGATCTCTATCCAGATATCAAAGCCGCGATCGCGATTGCGGAGGCGGCACGGATCTATACGCTGACTGTCACCACGACGCCAAAGGCGTGGCCGCGCAACTACGAACTCACACACGGTACCCACTACGTGCGGGCCGCACTTGGCTTGCACCCGCAACTCGTCGCCGAGCGGGCAGGAGAGTTGCCGTTGTGGAAACAGCACCTGGCGGAAACGCGCTATGTCGGCGAAGTCGGCCTCGATGCTGGCCCTCGTTTCTACAAGTCGTTGGATGCTCAGAAGATGGTGTTTCGGAGCATCCTTGATTTGTGTGCGGACGCCGGCGGAAAAATCCTCACCGTCCACAGTGTCCGCAGCGTTTCTGCAGTGCTCGACTTGATCGAACGCCACCTGCCGCGAGATCGGGGCGCTGTCGTCCTTCACTGGTTCACCGGAAGCCGAAGTGAGGCACGTCGAGCTGCAGAGCTTGGCTGCTACTTTTCGGTCAATGCCGAGATGACCCGTTCCGATCGGGGGCGCACACTTGTCGCCGACTTGCCGATTAATCGCTTGCTCACCGAGACAGACGGCCCATTCACTCAGATCAACAGTCGTCCCGCTGAACCGGCGGATACGCCTGTGGTGATCGAGGCTATCGCCCGGGTCCGGAAGGAGGCACCCGATGTGATTGCCAGGACCGTCCTAACCAACCTTCAGTTGCTACTGCGCTGAGATTTGGAGCCGTTAATATCTAAGTGGGTCACCAGTCAGAGGATGCTTTCTGCCTCGTTGAAGGCTCGGTAATGGGTGGCTCACTTCCTAAGATCATCCAGAAACTCCGACGGCGGCCCACCACTCGTCACCAGCAAATGATCCCGTGCCCGGGTGCAGGCCACATACAGCAAGTGCCGTTCGGTATTGTAGACCTCCTCGAGGTCTGAATCGTCCACAACGGACTCAATGCGCGATTGGAGGGGGATCACCTCGTCATCGCATGCCATGACGGCGACGGCGCGGAACTCTAGGCCCTTGGCTAAGTGCATGGTTCCGATGGAAAGCTGGCCGTGATGAGTCTCCAGATGGTCATCGAGAATCCGGAAGAGAATCCCCGCTCTCTCTGCGGATGCCCGGGCCCGCGGGAGTTCCTCTTTTGAGCGGACGAAGATGCCCATCTCATGGGGAAGCACCTTATCCACGGCGAGCCCGGCGAACCAATCGCCTACCAAGCGGATCTCCTCCTCGGGCGTGCCAAGCGCCTGAATGGTCGGCTGAGGCCCATTGAAGACGGAGACCGTGCCGCGTCGGCTCTCCGTGTTGCCGTCCACATCGGAAACTTCCGGACCAAGTAGTCGATCCGCCTGCATCCGTATCTGATGAGAAGTCCGGTAATTGATGTGCAGGGTGCGGGAACGGCCGCGAATGTCCACGCCCAGAGCCTTCCAGGAGAAGGGCTGCTGGAAGATCCGCTGCCCTAAGTCGCCCGTGAAAAAGAGACCGTCCGGCCGCCCATCGCCCATGGCCGCCAGGAACTTTAATTGGGCAATGCTCAGATCCTGCGCCTCATCCACCACCACGCACTCGAAAGGTGGCCTGGTCCGCCCGGCCATCTGCTGGGCCAGCTCAGTGAACATTCCGGAACGAGTCATCAAGCCATCAGCCTTTATCCGGCGTTGGACTGATTCGAAAATGGTCCATAGCGCGGCCCGCTGAGCTTCCGGGAGGCGGGTCTTGCGGCCTAGGCGGCGCACATCGCGGTAGGTGTCCCAGGAATCCACCTGCCAGGCGTCCACCACCTCCATCCACTCCGACACCAGGAACGCCAGGGGGAAGCGGTTCCCATCCGTAGTCTTCGTGGCTTCCATCAGCGTCTGCCGGATCCATTCCGCCGACGCGATGTTCACCTGCCCACCCTGGCGGTCATAGAGCCGCTCGGCCACCCCATCCAATGCCTGAACTTCCAACCGCTCGCTCACACCTGGCGTGTTCCCCAGCAGGCGCCTCAACTTGGTCTGGAGGGCATGGGCAAGCGTGTCGGAGAAAGTGGTCAGGAGGACGCGGGCATCAGGATGCTGCCGAGCCAGGAACACGGCCCGATGCAAGGCCACGATCGTCTTGCCGGTACCGGCCGAACCCGAGACCCGAGCCGGGCCACCGAAGGATCGTGTCACCAACTCCTTTTGGGATGGGTGAAGGAAGATCGTCCACTTCTCCCAGGGATACTCCAGTGCCTGCGCCAGCTCCTCCACATTGCTCATCACACGGAAGCGACGCAGGGCATCGGGATGCTCGAAAGGACCAGAAGCGGCGGCAGCGGTTGTGGCGGCCCTGGGCGTCCCGCCTGTGGCCAGTTCCAGGAGGGCTTCTGCGGCCTCGCTAGGGAGATGGTCGGCCAGAACAAGCAGGCCGTCCTCGTTCACCT
>Ga0210400_10005134_pt1 | contig 11174 bp, 6 predicted proteins | sample IncBWH26MmetaG_FD_155456 | JGI IMG/M metagenome (GOLD analysis project Ga0210400, IMG submission 155456) | Forest soil microbial communities from Barre Woods Harvard Forest LTER site, Petersham, Massachusetts, United States - Inc-BW-H-26-M | ecosystem: Environmental > Terrestrial > Soil >...
CGAAATTTCGCAGAGAACGCACTGTCTTTAGATGCTCCGGACGCGGGAAAGCGCCAAACCCTAGGTTACCACAGGGGCGTCGGCGTTCCTATGCCGGCTGGGCGCGCTAAGTAACAGAGAAGGTGGGCTTTATCCGGAGGGCCTCCGAAGACGAGCCGCAATCGATGAATCTTTGGTCTATTCTCGAATATTCTCGAAGCTTGAATAGCCATGCGAAAGCTTGCAGAGAGTTGCGAGGCGATTGCCGCTACAACCAAGAAGCTGGTAAAGACGGCGATCGTTGCCGACTATCTTAAGTCGCGTACGACGGACGAGGCCGCGGTCTCGGCGGTGTTTCTTTCTGGCAGAGCATTTCCCGCATGGGAAGAAACCACCTTGCAGATTGGCGGTGCTTCGTTGTGGCGCGTGGTGGCGGAGCTCTCCGGCAAGGATGAAGCAGCGTTGACTGCCGCCTATCGAAAGTACGGAGACCTGGGTGCCGTGGCCGGAGAGGTTCTGCCGGAGCGATCCGGACAAGGCTTAGGTGTGCTCGAGGTAAGCAGGAGTTTTCGCGAGATCGCGACGGCGCGCGGGCCGGTAGCGAAGACTTCCCTGGTTCGCGACTTACTGTTGCGTGCCACACCGCTTGAAGCCAAGTACATCGTGAAGATCATCACCGGCGATCTGCGGATCGGGATGAAGGAAAGCCTGGTCGAGGAAGCTATTGCCAAAGCTTACGGCGGCACGCTTGCCGGAGTGCTGGGAAATGTGCAGCGGGCGAACATGCTGCTAGGGGATATTGGGGAGACGCTGCGGCTGGCGGTCGAGGGCAAGCTGCCGCAAGCGAAGATGAGGATGTTTCATGCGCTTGGCTTGATGCTTGCCAGTCCGATCGAGTCGGCCGAAGAAGGGCTGAGTTATTTCGCTGAGGCTGCTGTGGAAGACAAGTACGACGGCATACGGGCGCAGGCGCATGTTTCGGGCGGGGAAGTGAAGTTCTTTTCGCGGACGCGGGACGAGATCACAGAGTCGTTCCCTGAGTTGCCGGATGCGCTCGCGGGCTTGCCTCAGGATGCGATTCTCGATGGCGAGATCGTGGCGTGGGAGGAGCCGGGGCGGGCGCGGCCGTTCAGCGTGCTGCAGCAGCGGTTGGGGCGGAAGAAAGTCAGCGAAGCAATGTTGCGGGAGATTCCCGTAGCGTATTTGGTGTTCGATGTTCTGTATGCGGGCGGAGAGTTGCTGATTGATCGTCCGCTGCGGGAGCGGGCGCGGGTGCTGGACGAGCTGCTGGGGGAGAAAAATCTTAAACACAGGGGACAGAGGGGAGCACAGGGTAAAGCGGGGTCGCAGGCGAAGTTTACATTCGGAGACGAAGAAGTCTTGACGGCTCATGTCATACGGGCGCCGGTATTTCGCGCGGCCTCGCCAGAGGAACTGGAAGAACTGTTTACTGCGTCACAGGCACGGGGGAACGAGGGGCTGATGATAAAGGACCTCGACTCGGCTTACACGCCGGGAAAACGCGGCAAGTCCTGGCTGAAGATGAAGCGCGAGCTGGCCACGCTTGACGTGGTGGTGACCGCGGTTGAGTACGGTCACGGCAAACGCGTGGGCGTGCTCAGCGATTACACGTTTGGCGTGTGGGACGGAGACCGTTTGGTTAACATCGGCAAGGCTTATTCAGGCCTGACCGACGCCGAAATTGCCGAGATGACGAAGTGGTTCCTCGATCACACGAGTGAAGATCAAGGCTTCCGGCGCACGGTCGAGCCGAGGATTGTGCTGGAAGTTGCGTTCAACAACATGATGCGATCGGACCGACACGACAGCGGGTATGCGCTGCGCTTCCCGCGCATCGTGCGGCTGCGCCCGGATAAGTCGGCGGACGAGGCGGACACGATTGAGCGGGTGCGGGAGATCTTCGAGCAGCAGAGCAGGTGAATTCGACAGCCGGGCGGCAGATAGACTGTTGACACGGCCACTTTCGGTGCCTAGCCTAGGAAGCATGGACGTACCTCTTAACCCCGATTTGCAGGCCAAGCTTAGCCGCTTGGCTGCGCAGCAGGGTCGCGCCAGCGAAGCGCTCGTTGTTGAGGCTGTAGAACGCCTGGTGAATTACGACGAGTGGTTTCTGCGGGAAGTGGATAAGGGGCTTGCTGCTGCCGACCGTGGTGAACTTGTGGATCATGCTGATGTCAGAAAAATGATCGATCAGCGGTATCCAGGCTGATGCTCATTCGCTGGACGGACACCGCCGTTCACGATTTCACTTATATCTGCGATTACATCGGAAAAAAATGGCAGCGCCGCCGTCGCCCGCCGCGTGGCCCTTTCCGTCCACCACGCGATCGATTTACTCGCAAAATTTCCCGAATACGGCAGAACAGGTCGAAAGCCCGACACGCGCGAACTGGTGTTTAGCGGCTTGCCGTATCTCGCGGTCTATAGAGTTCATAAGAACGCGGTAGAGATAGTCCGCATTCTTCATGGCGCACAGAAGTGGCCGGAGTAAATCGTGGGTGAATCAGTGGCTGTGGTGGTGTTCGCCTTCGCTCTCGCCCACCGGAATCACGCACCCATGCGCGACTTCGCATTCCACATGCTCGAACTGGATGGTGGTGTGGTCGATGTGGAAGCTGTGGTGAAGGCAATCTTTGACGTCGCGTAGGATGCGTTCGCTGACCGAGGGCGGAATATCCGCGATCGCGATGTGGCAGGAGAGCGCGCGAGTCTCCGACCCGATGCTCCAGCAGTGCAGGTCGTGCACGTCGTTGACGCCGTCGATGGAGCGGATGGCGGTCTCGACCAGTTCGAGCTTCACGCCGCGGGGCGTGCCTTCGAGCAGAATGTTCAGCGTCTCGCGCACGATGCCGAAGCCTGACCATAAGATCAGCGCACCGATTCCGAACGAAAGCGCGGAGTCGATCCAGTAATTGCCTGTGACCAGGATGGCCCAGCCTCCGGCGATAACGGCGGCGGTCGAGAGCGTGTCGCCCACCTCGTGCAGCAGCGCGCTGCGAATGTTGACGTCGCCGCCGGAGCGCCCACCGGAGCGGTACAGAAGCACCGCTATCACGCCATTCATCACCACGCCCGCGGCGGCGACCCACATCATCACCGTGGCTTGAACGTGTTCGGGATGCTGCAGTCGCCGAAAGGCCTCGTAAAAGATGAAGAAAGAAACCGCGACCAGCGATACGGCATTGACCAGCGCGGCCAGTACTCCGGCGCGATGGTAGCCATAGGTCTTGGTAGCACTGGCCGGGCGCGACTGCAAATACACCGCAACCAATGACAGCAACAAGGCCAGAAAGTCGGAAAGATTGTGTCCGGCTTCGGAGAGCAGCGCCAGCGAATGGGCGCGGATGCCGGCTACCACTAGCAGCACGATGTAGGCCAGGGTTACACCCAGCGAGATCTTGAGTACTCGCTTGGGACTGCCCCCGCCATGAACGTGGCCGTGCATACTTTAAGTGTACGGGCGGCGCAGTCGGGCTTCAAGCTTAAGAAAGTGGTCAGTGGCCAGTGATCAGTGGCCAGTTAGTACCTCGTCCGTTGCTGGCCACTGATCACTAATCGCTGACCACTGACCACTGAGTTTCAGCGGCGGAAAAGATTCTGCAGGTAGCGGTCGTTGTACATCGTGGTCGTGCTCTGGACGAACTCCAGAACGCGGTACATTTTCTCCCGCGTCTCGCGACTCATCTCCTTGAACTGTATGGCCACTCCCGATCCCGGATGAATCCGGGCGATGCTGCCTTCCGTGCTCAGAGTGCCATCGTCGCTATCTATGGAGAAGACCAGCTTGACGTTGGAACCGGGGGTCAGAATGGCGCTGGTTTCCACGTAGCATCCGCCCAGGCTGATGTCGATCAGGTTGCCGAAGATCGGTCCGGGCTCGGACTGCGGATGCAACTCGATCGTGAGCCGGCATTTCATCCGCGTGTGCAGCCTCTGATCTTTTTGCGAAGGCTGTTTTTGTTTTTCCACGTACATGCGGCGGTCGGCCTGGGTCAGAAGTTGCTCAGCGTCAATGCCGTCGTCCGGGGATACGGCCAGCCCCACGCTCAAGGAGAGGATCTCCTCTCCGCAAACATCGAATCCGGCTTGCCGGGCGAGAGGGCGAATCTGCTCGACCTTTTTGGCGGCGGCGTCGGCGGGCAGGCCCGGAGCAATGACCACAAATTCGTCTCCACCCATGCGGGCTACGTAGTCATACTCGCGGCAGCTGTCTTTCAACGCCTGGGCAAACAAACGCAAGACCCGGTTCCCCTCCAGGTGCCCGAAGCGGTCATTAATCTTCTTAAAACCGTTCATGTCACAGACCATCAGGGTGAGCGAGGCGTTATCGCGTTTGCAGCGGGCCAGTTCGCGATCGAGTTGCAGAAACAGCGACCGGGCATTGGGCAAGCCAGTAAGGTAGTCGGTGGTGGCCGAGCTTTCCGCCTGCTGGTACTTGAGAGCATTCTCAATGGCGAGAGCCATCTTGCCGCTTACCGCCAGAAGGATGCGCAGATGGTCGGAAGTAAACGCGTCCTTCTCGGCGCGGTAGAGGGCGAGAACGCCAATTACGCCAGACACTCCCTCCAAAGGCAAGGCCAGGGCCGAGCGCAGTGTGCTGAATTTGTCGGGATCGTTCAGGTAGCCCGGTTCCACCGAAGGATTTCCGTTTACAATCGGCTTCTTGTTCTGCGCCACCCAGCCGGAGAGCCCGTCCCCGAGCGGGATCCGCAAAGAGGAAAACAGGCGGTAGTTGTCGCCGTTTACATATTCCGGGATCAAAACATCGTCGCGCAGGATGTAAATGGCGATAGCGTCATAGGGAACCATCGGTTTGAGTTTTACGGAGAAGACAGAGAGCGTTTCACCCAGGCTGAGCGAAGCGCCAAGGTCCTGGCTCAACTCAAACAGAGACTGCGCCTCCTGGCGCGCGGCCGCGATGGAGGATAGAAAAGTTGCTTCCCGCCCCGGTGAATCGGAGACCGTCGCATTTTCGAATCCGGCAGCCGGCGCCGGCCCGCGCGTAATCTTGAGTTCGGTGGGAAGGGCGAGGTTGCCGCCTGTCGCCGATTGCGCCAAAGCCAGATTCTCCAAGGTTCGGTACCGCCGCTTGAGGACGTCCACCACCTTGGGATCAAACGCCTTGCCCGACTCTGCCGTCAGCCGTTGCATCACCTCATCCAGCGGCATCGCGCGCCGGTATTGCCGGTCGGATGCCAGCGCATCCAGGTAGTCGACGGCGGAAAGAATGCGCGCGCCGATCGGGATCTCAGCGCCTTTCAATCCATAGGGGTAGCCAGATCCGTCCCACTTTTCATGGTGGGCGCGCACAATCGGCACGACTGGGTAGGGAAAGCGAACTCGTTCCAGAATTTCCGCTCCCACCACGGTGTGAATCTTCATCTTCTCAAACTCTTCCGGAGTCAGCCGGCCGGGTTTGGCGATGATGTGCTCGGGCACCGCCAACTTGCCAATGTCGTGCAACAGCGCGGCAGCATGCAGGGCTTCTAAATCGGTCCCCTTCATGCCCAGTTCTTTCGCGACCTCGATGGCATAGATGCGAACCCGCTGCAAATGATCGTGGGTGGTCTGGTCTTTGGCCTCAATCGCCAGGGCGAGGGCCTCGATGGTTCGCAGATGCAGATGGGCAATCTCTTCCACATGCCGTTTCTCGTCCTCCAACTTGCCCAGATACAGGCGGTAGGAGCGGTAGATGAGGTAAATGGCGGGAACGAAAAGCAGCGAAGTTTCCCAGTTGAACTCGCGGCTGAACCAGCCAATCGCGCCAGCTATGCCGGCTCCAACCAGGTAATAAGGGAAAGACCAGAAGTAGCAACCCACCAGAATCTGCCGAAGCGGCTTCCCTTCGCTCACCGAAATCACAACGGCAATGCTTCCGGCATTGACGACGAAGTAGGTCGAAGCCGCGAGACACAGCACCAGAGGATGGCTGACGATAAGCTCGTTGGCCAGAGGGTTGTGATAGACGAGGTAGGCCAGAGCGGTCGACAACGCCCCGGCACAGACGTTGAACGTTAGCTGGATGGCGCTGGGCCGGCCGGGGTACAGACTCTGGGCCAGCATCGAGACCGCGCCCAGGGTAAGAGCCTCGGAGTAGCTCAACTCGGCAATCCCCACCAGGATGAACAGGAAGTTCACCGAAAGGGTGCCCGTAATGCCGGGAAGGGTGACGCGCAACCGCGACGCCAAAATCGCGATGCCCAGATAGCAGATGAACTCCGCGATGTTCTTGCTGCTCTGGTGGATCGCAGCCTGAAGCAGGGACGCCATGCCCGCAACGATCACCAGGCCGATGAAAGCCTTGGCGCCGACGGGCAGGCCCCTCCACGAGTGTGCGCTGGCGGACATTAGTCTGCGGTCTACGGGTCGCTACGCGCCGCTTCTGGCGACAGAGCGCGAGGTCCCCCACCTTCAAGGATAAACAGCTAACAGATTTAGTAACAATGATTTGTAAGCCGCGCGGAAACTTCGGTAATGCTCAGTAACTCTGAACTCCGAGCCAATTTTTGGAGAAAAACGTTGTCAAAACCGTGGAAGTCACGTTTCCTTCATCACTTCGCCGCTTTCAAGCTGGATTTGCGGCAACCACACGCGAACTCCATGCAGAACGCTCTTTACCACGTCCACCAAACCCCGAACAGGTCCGTCAAGTAATAGAATGTCTATAGCCCATGCGCATGCTTCTGGACATCTTCGCGCAAATCTTCCGCACCCTCTGGGCGCACAAGCTGCGCTCGTTCCTTACCATGTTCGGGATTGCCTGGGGCGTAGGATCCTTGCTTCTGCTCGTGGGATTAGGAGAAGGCTTCCGCTCAGGGAACAAGCGCGAGTTGGCGCAGTACGGCAAGGACATCATGTTCATCTTTCCGGGGCGGGCTCCGGTGGTCCAGGGCAGCATGAACTCCGCGCGCAAGTACCTGCTTACCTATCAGGACTATGCGGATATCCGCCAGGAAGCCCCTCACGTCCGCAACGCTTCCCCGGTCCTGATTCGCACCGATGTACGCGCGGTCAGCGAGTATGCCAGCGCCAATGGGGAGATCGCCGGAGTGGAGCCCCAGTTCAGCGAGATCCGTTATCTTCCTCTCAATCAAGGACGCTGGCTCAACGGCCTGGACGAAGCTCAAAGACGCAACGTTATTGTGCTGGGAGATGAGCTCGTCAAGAATCTGTTCCCTGGACGTCCCGCCGTGGGCGCCAGCATAATCCTGAACGACATCACGTTCGAGGTCATCGGTACAGTACAGCGCGTGGGCCGCGGCGACGATAACTCCACGAACATGCGCGGCTATCTGCCCTATCAGGTAATGGCGACCTTGTTCCCGCTCAAGGGCGAGAATCATGAGAATTCCATATCGTTCATCAACTATCAGCCGCGCGTGACGGACGAGCACCTGCTGGCGCAGGATGAAGTTCGCAAGCTCGTTGCCCGCAATCATGGGTTTGATTATCACGACAAGAATGCCTTCGAGGGCTGGGACACGATCCAGAACTCCAAAGCGGTGGGCACCATCTTCGACGCCATGAACGTGTTCCTGGGCGCAGTGGGACTGGTCACACTGGCTTTAGGCGCCATCGGAGTGATCAACATCATGTTGGTGACGGTCAGCGAGCGTACCCGGGAGATCGGATTGTGCATGGCTCTGGGCGCCACCCGGCGCAGCATCCTGGCACAGTTTTTCCTTGAGGGAATCATCCTCACGTTGTTCAGCGGGCTGATCGGCATGGGTCTCGCTGCCGGGCTGATGGCTATCCTGGGCACGCAGCAAGGTCCGGGAGGCTTTGATCCCCCCAAACTCGTGCCGTCAACTGCGATTTTGGCGATCGGCAGCCTCGCGCTGGCGGGTGTGATCGCGGGACTTTATCCCGCGCGCAAGGCCGCCATGCTGCAGCCGGTGGAAGCGCTTCGGCAAGAGTAAAAAGCAGGGTCTTAGGTCTTGGGTGTTGGGTCTCAGGGTCTTCCTATGACCTGACGCCCATGACCTGAACACCTAAGACTTAAGACCTGAAACCGAGGACCGAGAGCTGGAAATTATGTTCCGCGATCTACTTCAAGAAGCTTACGGCGCAATGCGGCACAATCGCCGGCGCACCGCTCTCACGATGCTGGGCATGGCGTGGGGCATCGCCACGGTCGTGATGCTGCTGGCCTACGGCAACGGCTTCGGCGATGCCTGCGCGGCCATCTTCGCCAACTTTGGCACCAAGCTGATGATCATGGTTCCGGGCCGCACCTCCATGCAGGCCGGCGGCCAGAAGGCAGGGATGCAGATTCGCTTCACCCTCGACGATGTGGATACGCTTACCACCAATCTTCCGCAGATTACCCACATAACTCCCGAGGTAGGCAAACAGTCCAACATTCAGTTCGACACCCGAACCTTCACCTTCGAGGTCACGGGAAACTATCCCAATGTCGATTCCATCCGCGCCCTGAAGCTGGGAGCCGGGCGCTTTTACAATATGCAGGACGAGATCCAGCACGCTCGCGTCGCGGTCATCGGCTCAGAGGCCAAGGGGAAACTCTTCTCCGGTCGAAACGCGCTGGGCGAGCGCTTCCGCATCGATGGGCTGAGCTTCGAAGTGGTCGGCGTCCTGAGCGCCAAGATGCAGGAAGGAGACGACGACATCAACCGTGCCATCTACGTTCCCTTCACCACCATGAGTGACCTGAAAGACACGCACTACCTCGATTCCATCTGGTTCAACTACGAAACTCCGGAGTACGAGAGACTGGAACAGTCGGCACGCGCCGTATTAGCCGGCGAGCACAAGTTCAATCAAACCGACCGCCGCGCCGTGCGCGTGTTTAACCTGATGGAACAGGTTCACCAGTTCGAAGTCATAACCATCGGCCTGAAAATTCTGCTGGGTTTTATCGGCACGCTGACCTTGGGAATCGGCGGCGTCGGCCTGATGAACATAATGTTAGTCTCCGTGACCCAGCGGACTCGCGAAATTGGCGTGGAGAAGGCGCTGGGCGCGCGCCGCGGGCACATCCTGCTTCAGTTCCTGGCCGAAGCGCTTACCATTACTTTCATCGGCGGGGTGCTCGGAATTATCCTGGCCTATGCGGTATCGCTTTCCGTGGGCAGGCTCACCCTGTACAGTGCGATGGCCAAAAACGCAGAAGCCGGTGACATCCGCCTGATCATCGCGCCCGGCACGCTAATCGTCGCCACGCTCATCCTGACCGTGGTCGGACTGATCAGCGGCATGGTCCCCGCCATCCGCGCCTCGCGCCTGGATCCCATCGAAGCCCTGCGCTACGAGTAGCAAGATCGCCGGAGGAAAATAATTCTCCAACAACCTTACTAGTTGGCTGCTTTCGTGGATGGTTCCTTCTGCTCTTTCTGCTCTTTGTCGTAGGCCTTCCAAGCCTGGTCAATCACATAGTCGTGAATTGCATCGGCGTCTCGCGTGGTCATCTTCAAGTGCGGGAACGCGAACTTGGGAGGGTCGGCAAACCCGGGCATTCCTTTACTCCAATGCGTGCCTTCCATCACTATGGCATACCATGCCTGATGAACTTCTGGCGGCGCATAGCGCAGATCGGGTACCGCCCCGTTAAGCACCCAGGCGCCGCTTCCGTCGACATCCGGAGAGTGGCAACCATCGCAGACGAATTTACGATAAAGCAATTTGCCCTGCCGGATCGTTTCCTTGCTGCCGGTTTGCCGCGGAGGTTTCGGCACCGGGGGCACCACATCCTGCGGTACCGGGAACGGCGTCGTCGCCCCCAGCTTGAACGCCAGCAGCCGCGATGGTCCGCGTTTTGACTGAGGAGTTGCCATGGTCCAGGCGGGCGCGAACAGCCTCGAGCCCGAGCCCCAGCCCACAGGCGTGAGGACGTACTGCTCGCCATTCACTGCGAAAGTTACCGGCACAGATTCAATCGCCGAGCCGGTCTGGATTGACCAAACTTTTTTCCCGCTGTCAGCCGCATAAGCCGCAAACTCACCCGTCCCCTGACCCTGGAAAACCAAGTTTCCCGCCGTGGAAAGAACGCCACCGTTGGTTGCAATTGGTTCCTCCACAGTCCAGCGCGCCGACTGGTTCGTTGGATCCCATGCGATGAGCTTTCCCTGCGTGCCTCTCATCCATTCTCCGGACTCTACCGCCGCTCGAGAACCGGCCTCGCGGTCCGTAGCCGGGACATAAACCAATCCGGTGAGCGCACTGAAACTCATCGGCCACCAGTTATGAACCGTCCATTGCCTTCCGCCGCCCTTTGACGGCGGCACTTCCACGGCCTTCCCGGTCTGCAGGTCAATGGAGGTCGCCCAGGCTACTTTCACCAGGGGCTTGGCCGAAAGCAGCTTCCCGGTCTTGACGTCAAGCACATAGAAGACGCCGTTCTTCGGTACGGTCATCGCCACATGGCGTTGCCTTCCATCAAGAACAAGATCGGCGGTAAGAATGTGGTTGTTTTCGGTTTGCAACCCGGCAGCGCTGGTTTGGAAATGCCAGGCGTATTCTCCGGTCTCGGCCTTCACGGCGATAATGCATCCCGCAAACAGGCGGTCTCCGCCAACCTTGATGGATTCCAGTTCGCCATAATCAACTCCCGCTCCGGCAGTCCCGAAGATGACCAGGTCGGTGGCCGGGTCATAAGTGATCGCGTTCCAAACATCACCACCCCCGATTCGCCACGCGTCTTTGCCCGTCCACGTCTTTGCTGCCATCTCCAGCGCCTTGGTTTCAAACCCTTTTGCGGGATCTCCTGGAACGGTCCAGAACCGCCACACTTCCTTGCCGGTTTCTGCATCGTAGGCTACGAGCGCTCCGCGCACTCCGTCGTCGGAGCCGTTGTAGCCCATGAATACTTTTCCCTTAGCCACATGAGGCGCGCCTGTGATCCCGGTTTGATGGGGATCGCACACGGTAGCTTCCCACGCTTGTTTTCCGGAAGCGGCATCCATCGCAACCAGCCGGCAATCTCCTGTGCCTACATATACCTTCCCGTCCCACACGGCGACACCGGCATTGGTCCGCGCCGAGTACGACCCGTTGATGGCCTGATCCAACCGTACCTTGGGGTCGAACGCCCAAAGCAATTTCCCCGAATCCGCGGCCACGGCATAAACCTTCGACAATGGAGCGCTCACGTAAATCACTCCGTCCACAACAATCGGCTCCGCCACCAAGCCCATGCCGCTGTCGATGTCCAGCGA
>Ga0210400_10005135_pt1 | contig 11171 bp, 8 predicted proteins | sample IncBWH26MmetaG_FD_155456 | JGI IMG/M metagenome (GOLD analysis project Ga0210400, IMG submission 155456) | Forest soil microbial communities from Barre Woods Harvard Forest LTER site, Petersham, Massachusetts, United States - Inc-BW-H-26-M | ecosystem: Environmental > Terrestrial > Soil >...
CGCGCTGTTTTACAACAATTTTCAGCAGGCTCTCGGTGCATCGTCGGAAATCTTCCGCTTCATGGATCTCGAAGATGATGTGCGCGAACAGCCGCGCGCCAAGGTTCTGCCCCGGTTCTCGGACAGCGTTCGCTTCGAGCAGGTCAGCTTCGCCTACGCCCACGACGGGGAAGAGAAACGTGACGTCCTGCAAAGCATCGATCTGGAGGTGAAACGCGGCGAAATCCTTGCTGTCGTCGGCTCCAGCGGCGCGGGCAAGAGCACGCTCGTGCATCTCATTCCCCGCTTCTTCGACGTGACCGGAGGACGCATCCTCATCGACGGCCAGGACGTGCGCGAAGTAACCCTCGCCTCCCTGCGGGCGCAGGTCGGCATCGTCACCCAGGAAACCATCCTGTTCAACGATACCGTGCGCAACAATATCGCCTATGGCCAGCCCCAGGTTCCGCAAAAAGACGTCGAGGCCGCGGCCCGCGCCGCCCTGGCCCACGATTTCATCGCGGCCCTTCCCGCAGGATACGACACGGTGATTGGCGAACGTGGCGTGCGTCTTTCCGGAGGCGAGCGCCAGCGCCTGGCCATTGCCCGGGCGCTGCTGAAAAATGCTCCGGTGCTGATTCTCGACGAGGCCACTTCCGCGCTCGACAGCGAATCCGAAGCGCTGGTGCAATCCGCCCTGCACAATCTGATGAGCGGCCGCACCGTGTTCGTCATCGCCCACCGGCTTTCCACCGTGCGGCGCGCCGACCGCATCGTGGTCATCGAAAATGGCACCATCGCCGACATTGGCCGCCATGAAGAGTTGATGACCAGGTTAGGCACCTACCGGCGTCTCTACGAGTTACAATTCGCCCACACTGATTTGGTTAAAGACGATTCGCCCAAAGCAGTAGCTGAATCGTGAGATCGCAAACCCTTATGCCCATACGCTCGATGACAGGTTTTGCCCAGGTAAGAGGTGAAATCCCGCGCCCAGACGGTGGGAACACCGCTATCCTCTCCGGCGAGACTCAGACCAGCGGCCGCACCGCCTTCGCGCTGTCCTTGAAGTCGGTCAACCATCGTTTCCTCGATCTCCATTTCCGCCTTCCCTCCGGCACCGATTCCCTCGAGATGCAACTCCGTAGCCTTCTGAAAGAAAAGATGGGCCGCGGCCACGTCGAAATCTCGCTCAGCCTGGAGCGCGGCAACAACGAAACGTTTTCGTTGAATCGCGAAATTGTAGGCGGCTATATCGCCGCATTCCGGGCTGCGGCCGCCGAGTTTTCCCTGGTCACCGATCCCGACCTCAATGCCGTCCTCCGCATTCCCGGCGCGCTCGACTCCGCCAACGACAGCGCCGACGGCGAGATTGAAGCCGCGGTAATGGCCCGCGTTGGCGAGGCGCTCGACCGCCTGAATCAGATGCGCGAAGAAGAAGGCCGCGGCATTGCCCGCGAACTACGTGAGCGCATGTCCCACCTCGTCGAGGCCGGCAAGAGCGTGCAACAGCATCGCCGCGCCGTGCTGCAGAACTACAGCGAAAGGCTGCAATCCCGCCTGCAGGAACTGCTCGGTACAATCGTCGACAAGGAACGCGTGCTGCAGGAGGCCGCCCTGCTGGTCGATCGCAGCGACATTCAGGAAGAGATCGTCCGTCTCGAAAATCACGTGCAGCATTTCCTGGGATTGCTCGAAGCCGGCGGCGAAATCGGCAAGAAGCTCGACTTCCTCCTGCAGGAAATGAATCGCGAGGCCAACACCTTGCTCTCCAAGACCTCCGGCCTGGCGGGCGAAGCCCTGAAGATTACCGAGGCCGGTCTGGCCATGAAGGCGGAAATCGAAAAATCGCGCGAGCAGGTACAGAATCTCGAATGAACGAACCTGGAATGAGCCCGCCCCGCAAGCCCATCGTCTACATCGTCTCGGCTCCTTCCGGTTCGGGGAAGTCGACCCTCGTGAATGTTCTGCTCGAAATGACTCCACGTCTCGACTTTTCCATTTCCTACACCACGCGCTCTCCCCGAGGCAGCGAGCAAAACGGTAAACAGTATCACTTCATCTCTCGCCAGGAATTTGAGCAGATGATCAGTGACGACGAGTTCCTGGAACATGCCAGTCTCTACGGAAAGGACTACTACGGCACGGCCCGGCGGTTCCTGCGCGAGGCCGAACAGAAAGGGAACGATCTCCTGCTCGACATTGATGTGCAGGGAGCCGCGCAAATAAAACAGAAACTGCCCGATGCCGTCAGCGTCTTTGTGCTTCCGCCCGACCGCAAGACTCTCGAATGGCGCCTGCGCAAGCGCGGCGAGGATTCGGATGAAACCATCAATCGCCGCCTGGACGAGGCCCGTCGCGAAATTGAGAACTACGACAAGTATGACTACATTCTGATCAACGATAAGCTGGAGGAATCGAGCGACAGCCTGCAGGCAATCGTTTTGTCGGAGCGCTTATCGCGGTCACAATCGCCTCGGTCCGCCGAGGACGAGAAAATCGCGGAGCTGGCAGACCGTTATCGGCTGGCCAATATGCGGGAACGGGTCGGGCCCATCCTCGCATCCTTTAGTAATCCTCCGCCCCCGGCACGTCCTTAGATTTCGCGGTATCATTTTAGGGACGCCAAAACGGCGTCGGAAGCCACGAGTAAGATCGCGCGGGATTGATTACACTTCAAACCTGATTTTTGAGGGAGAGTCCCAATGAAGTTGATCGAAGGCTTTGACAGCAACTATCGTTACATTTTAGTGGCGGCGCGGCGTGCGCGGCAGCTCCAGTCCGGTGCGCCCCCAGTGGTCGATACCAATTCCCGCAAGCCCTGCCGCATCGCGCAGGATGAAATCCGCGCCGGCAAAGTGAAGTGGGAGATTCCTGAAACCCGCACCGCCGCCGAGCAGGCAGAAGACGCTCTCGACAAGGCGCTCGGCCAGGACTGAAGGCTATTGTTGATTTCGTGATTGCTGATTGAATTGTCGCTTGCCACGCCCCGGTGGTCAGGGCCAACGGTTTTGAATCAGCAATCGATCATCAACAATCAAAAATGTATGAAAGTAGCTCTCGGCGTCACCGGCGGCATCGCGGCCTACAAAGCGGCAGAAATCGTCCGTCTCTTGCAGGACCACGGCATCCGCGTGCAGGTCGTCATGACCCGCGCCGCCCAGGAGTTCGTTCGTCCCCTCACCTTCGCCGCACTCTCTGGAGAAAAAGTCATCACCGGAATGTTTGCTGCCGGCCCGTCCGAACAGGGTGACGCGCATGAACCCAACATCGACTCCGCCATCGAGCACATCGCCGTCGCGCAGTCGATCGACGCGCTTGTAGTTGCGCCTGCCACGGCCGACGTGCTGGCTCACTTCGCACAAGGAATCGCCAGCGACTTTCTCACCACGCTCTATCTCGCAACCACAGCGCCCGTCGTCGTCGCGCCTGCCATGAACGTCAACATGTGGAATCATCCCGCCACGCAGGCGAATCTTCAAATTCTCCGCCAACGCGGCGTAAAGATTGTCGAGCCCGGCGCCGGCTACCTGGCCTGTGGAATGACCGGCCCCGGCCGCCTGGCGGAAAACGAAGCCATCGTTGCCGCGGTGATGGAAGCCCTCGGCGCGTCGCAGGATCTGAGCGGTGAAACCGTTCTGATCACCGCCGGCCCCACCCGCGAAAAAATCGATCCCGTACGCTACCTCACCAACCGCTCCAGCGGGCGCATGGGATACGCCTTGGCCGAGGCCGCTCTGCGCCGCGGCGCGCGCGTCCTTGTGGTCAGTGGCCCCACTTCGCTTACGCCCCCCGGAGCGGCCGAGATTACTCGAGTCGAGTCCACCGAAGAAATGCGGGACGCCGTGCTCAGACTCCTGCCCCAGGCCAGCGTCGTAATCAAAACCGCCGCCGTTTCCGACTATCGTCCAAAGTCTGCCTCCGGTCAGAAAATAAAGCGCAAGGGCCCCATGACTCTGGAACTCGAAGCCACGCCCGACATTCTGCAGGAACTTTCTCTCAAGAAAGGCACCCAGATCATCGTCGGCTTCGCCGCCGAAACCGAAAACGTCCTGGAGAACGCCCGCCAGAAGTTAGTTTCGAAAAATCTCGACGCCATCGTCGTCAACGACGTTTCCCGCGAAGGCGTCGGCTTCGACTCCGACCGCAACGCCGTCACCATCATCACCCACGACCAGGTCGTCGAAGTCCCCGAAACCACAAAGTGGGAAGTCGCCCAGCGCGTCCTCGATCAGGTAGTCCTCCTCCGCCAGCACCGCAAATCCCCGGTCAAAGCCTGAAAGCGTCCAACTAGCGGCTGCACCCTTCCGATTTGTCATCCTGAGCGAAGTCAGTCCGCAGCGAAGCGGAGGACTGACGCAGTCGAAGGATCCCTACCCCGGCAACGGTCGCTTCTTACACCACGCTATAATGACGACGACCCATGCCCTCTGCCCTGGACCCTCAGTTGCGCCGCGCGCTCGCCGAACGCGTTCGTTACTGCCACGAGATGGGCATCTACGATTTCTACCGCCGCGAATCGCGAGTCTCCGAATCCGCCACAGCCGCCGAGGTTGAAGATCTGCATTCCACATCCCAGCAACAGCCAGAGCAGGAACAGCGAGAGGAAATGGCCGCAAGAAAATCCGCAGTAGTCGCAAAACCCGTCGCCGAAAATGTTCTTCGAGTAACGACTCATGCCGAGCAGAGCGTCGCCGACCCCGTCGCCGCTCTCAAACTCATTCGCGAAGACCTCGGCGATTGCACCCGCTGCAAGCTGCACAAGCAGGGCCGCAAGCAGATTGTTTTCGGCGTCGGCAATCCGCGAGCCGACTTAATGTTCGTGGGCGAAGGCCCCGGCGCCGACGAAGATATTCAAGGAGAGCCCTTCGTCGGACGCGCCGGCCAGCTCCTGAACAACATGATCAAAGCCATGGGCATCCGCCGCGAGGATGTCTACATCGCCAACGTCGTGAAATGCCGCCCCCCCGGTAATCGCACTCCGGAACGCGACGAATGCGAAACCTGCTCGCCCTTCCTCATGCGACAGATCGCCGTGGTCAAGCCCAAAGTCGTGGTCGCGCTGGGTGCGGTCGCGTCAAAGAGTCTGCTCGCCATGAACACATCCATGTCCGAACTGCGCGGCCGCTTTTACGATTTCATCCCCGCCGGCGCACGCAGCAGCGATCCCACTTGGCAGGGAACGAAGCTCGCCGTGACCTACCATCCCGCCTATCTCCTCCGCGACCCGCGCCAGAAAGGCGAAGCCTGGAAAGATCTGCAAATGGTAATGAAGTTCCTGGGCCTCGAGCCCCCAAAGAAAACTGACTAGACGACTTGTCATGCTGAGCGCAATCGATCATGCGCAAAGCGAATGATCGACGGAGTCGAAGCATCCCTACCCTCTGCATGAATCTTGCCCGTTGCCTGTGGGGCCCTCGCTCCCCATGGTTTATCCTTCCTAACCAATGCCCGAATTCTGCGATGTCGCCGTCCCCGTCCCGCTCGACATGGTCTTCACCTACCGTGTCCCCCCGGACGCCGCGCCCGTCGTCGGCGGCCGCGTCCTCGTTCCGTTCCGCCAGCAACGCATGACCGGCATCGTCGTCGAACTGCACGACCGCAAACCCAACGTCACCACAAAAGGCATCCTCACAGTCCTCGATGCCGTTCCAGTGCTCGACGAGCAACTGCTGCAACTTGGCCGCTGGATCGCCGACTACTATCTCGCTCCGCTCGGCGAAGTCTTCCGCACCATGCTCCCTCTGAACGCCGAGTTCAAACGCTCAATCGGCTACCGCCTCACCGAAACAGGCGAAATGACGCTCCACCAGGCCGGAATCTCGGGATCATCCGGCCGCTCGCGTCGCACTCCCGAAGAACAAGCCGCAGAATTCCGCGTGCTTGATTACCTGGCCTCTCGCGTTTCAGACGAAGACGACCGTGGGGTGCCCCACCTCTCGCCGCTGTTGCGAGACGTGGGAACTCTAGCTGACGCCCGCGCACTCATCCGCGAAGAAACTCTCCGCTCCGCCACGAAAGTCTCCCGCTCGCTTCTCGCTGGAATGGTCCGCAAGAAATGGTTGACCCGCGAAGACGCATCCGCGCCGCAAGATGCCACCCGCACTATAAGAGTCGCGACACTAAAATCCGCCGAAGGCAAACTCAACGAAAACCAGCGCACGCTAGTCGACGCCCTCGCCGCCTCCGGCGGAAGAGTTCCCGTTCCCACGCTGCAATCGTTGGACGTCCCTCAATCCACCCTGGCCACGCTGGTCCGCCGCGGCCTCGTCGAAATTCTCGATGAGCCTGCCGAGTTCACCGTCTCCCGCTCCAAACCCCGCCCGTCGCTCTTCGACTTCGATTTGAACGCCGCCCAGCAATCGGCCCTCTCGCGCATGCGGCAAAGCGTCGCAGCGCATAAATTCTCCGGCATGCTGCTGCACGGCGTCACCGGATCGGGCAAAACCGCCGTCTATCTCGCCGCTATGCGCGGCGTGCTCGAAGCCGGACGATCCGCCATCCTGCTCGTCCCCGAAATCGGCCTCACCCCCGCCGTCGCCGCCGATCTGCATCAGATCTTCGGCGATGAAGTTGCTATTCTGCACTCTGCGCTCTCCGACAAAGAGCGCGCCGAGCAGTGGCACCGGATCAGGCGCGGCGACGCGCGTATGGTCGTCGGCACGCGCTCCGCAGTCTTCGCCCCGGTCGCCGATCTCGCTCTCATCATCGTCGATGAAGAACACGATTCTTCCTACAAGCAGGAAGAGACCCCGCGCTACCACGCCCGCGATGTTGCCGTAGTGCGCGCCAAAATGTCGAACGCGGTCGTCGTGCTGGGCTCGGCCACCCCGTCGCTGGAATCTTATTTCAACGCGAAGAAGAATAAATATGCGCTGGTCGAACTCCCCGACCGTGTCGAACAGCGCCCGCTCCCCGAAGTCGAGATCATCGACATGCGCCAGGAGTTTCAGGAAACCGGTCACGAGCAGGTCATTTCCCGCAAACTCGCCGCCGAAATCAAAGAACGCCTCGACCGAAAAGAGCAAGTGATGGTCCTGCTCAACCGCCGCGGATATTCCCCCGTCGTCCTCTGCCGCACCTGCGGCAAAAAGCTGGAATGCCAGAACTGCGCCATCGCCCTTACCCATCACAAGCGCGAACACAAGATGGTCTGTCACTACTGCGGCTTCACCGCGCCAGTGCCGAAGGCCTGCGTCCACTGCGGCAGCGAGTATGTTTATTTTCTCGGAACCGGGTCGGAAAAACTCGAAGAGTTATTGCACGGCATGTTCCCGCAAGCGCGCATCGCCCGCCTCGACCGCGACACCGTCCGCAGTCACGAAGATTTCGAGCGCGCCCTCAACGCCCTGAACGAAGGCGAACTCGACCTTCTTGTCGGCACCCAGATGATCGCCAAAGGCCACGACATTCACGGCGTAACATTAGTGGGAGTGGTGGGAGCCGACGCCGCACTCGGCCTGCCAGACTTCCGCGCCGCCGAGCGCACCTTCCAGTTGCTCACCCAGGTCGCCGGACGCGCCGGACGCGGCCAGACTCCCGGCAAAGTTGTGCTGCAAACTTATTTTCAGGATCACTACGCCGTGCAGTATGCCGCCCGCCACGACTTCATCGGCTTCTACGAAAAAGAACTGCAATTCCGCAGCTGGATGCACTACCCGCCCTACTCCGCCCTGGCGAACGTCCTGGTGCGCAGCGACAAACTCGACGATGCGCTGCAATGGTCGGGAGCGCTGGGAAAATGGTTCGACTCGACTCGCCACGAAGGCGTCCGCGTGCTCGGCCCCGCGGCCGCGCCCATCATGCGCCTGAAGCGCGACTACCGCTATCATTTCGTGCTCAAATCCCCCAGCCGAAAAAACCTCAACACAACCCTCCGCGCCATGCTGGCCTACGCCGCACAAAAAAAGATTCCGCGCACGCAGGTGATCGTTGACGTCGACGCGCTCTGGCTAATGTGAAAGGTCTGCTATTTGGCTTTTAGCTCTTAACCTGTGGCTCAACGAGCCCATGGACAGTCGCCCCCGCTGTCCGCGGAGCGAAGCTCCGCAGCCTCTCCGCTCCGTCTACCGCCAATTCATCTGGACGGGCGAGATCGTCAGGGTCAGCGCGAGCAGGATGAGTGCCAGGAGGGCCAGGGGCCAACGACTGGCGGGGAGCAAAGGATACTCAGGAGCTTGCTCCTGACGGTAGGTAAGTACGTTCATCATGATTAGCACTGCTGCCCAGAACCACAGTGCATGATTTGAGCGCCCGAGGTAGACAACGCCCACCACAGTAACCCACGAAATAATTCGATGCGCGCGCGGTGCGACTGCATAAACGATATGTCCGCCGTCTAACTGGCTGCTGGGCAGGAGATTCAACGCAGTCGCAAACATACCAACCCACGCGGCGATCGCGATCGGATGGAGCAGCACGTGGCCCAGCGGCAAAGCCGCACCGCCCCGAAGTAATCCGCTCCACATCAGCAGGTGACGCGTCCATTCGAAAATCAGCGGGAACGTCAATTGGTAGTCCGGCGGGCCCACGCCGTGCGGCAGCGGTTTGGAAAGCGGCAAGGAGAACACGAGCGCGATCAACGCGACGACAAACCCTGCGATCGGCCCCGCGATTGCAATGTCGAACAACGCCGCGCGCGACCGAATCGGGGAGCGGATCAGGATCACCGCTCCCATGGTTCCGATCGGCGATGGCATTGGAATAAAGAAAGGCAGAGTCGCATAGACGTTGTAGCGCCGGCAGCACAGGTAGTGTCCTAGTTCATGAGCCAGAAAGAAAAGCATGACGGTCACAGCGAACGGCAAACCGCCCAGAATCCGCTCCGGATGTGTGCGTATCCAGCCCAACGGAAAGTAATCCACTCGTTCATCACTGAAAGTTAATGCTGGGCGGTTGTTTGAGAAGTTGTATTGCATACGAGCGCCCATAATCAGCGTGGTGAAGCAGGTCGCCGCCAGCAACAACACATGCAGCCAGTAACGCTCCCCCGGCGGCCGTCCAACCGGCCTCGGAAGCGTCTGGTAAAACTCGATCGTGGAAGTGGGAATCGGGGAATTAGGTTCCGACATGTAATTCTTGGATGGGATGCCCGAACTTGGGTCCTTCTCTGATGCTACTACTGCTACTGAACGGTGGGAAAACGCCGGCACAAGAAGCCGGAAGCCGAGAGCCGGAAGCCGCTAGTCAATCGACTGCAATTCTTTCCCCGGCTTAAACCGCACGGCCCTTCCTGGCGGAATGGACACTTCGGCTCCGGTGCGCGGGTTGCGGCCAATTCCAGTCTTGCGCGGACGCACGTTGAACACTCCAAATCCCCGCAGCTCAATGCGATTCGAAGACAGTTTCCACGGCCAGCTCGGCCTTGGTCTTGGTGATGCCGGTCTTGGCCACCACTTCGTTGATAATGTCGAGCTTAATCACAAGCGGCTCCCGGGTACCGGTCAAAACGCTGCTTCAAGTTATTGATGCTAAGGGGGATAAGTCAGATTGTCAACGGGAGCATCTAGCCCGTAAACGGGCAACCAAGGCCCAAGCCATATTTGTCATCCTAGCGCGCAACCCGATACAAATACTTGACCCTGGAGTTTCCGCGACAGCGGGAGATCATCGAGGGAGATATGTTCAACAACTTGCCCGCACCCATCCTGCTCGACATTGCAATTTTCTTCACCGCTTTGTCGTGGGGATTTGGCTTCTATATTGCCGATCGAAGGGTGCACATATTCTCGTCGCTCGCAATCGGCTGTTTTGTATGCTTGCTGGGATACAGCGTCGCCAGTCTAGGTGCGCCCGTGTGGATTGTCGTGGCCGCCCCAGTGCCCCTGGATCTGCTGCTACTCTGGTACGTCCTGAGGCAGCCGCGAAAAATGGTCATCGCTTACCCAACAATCTGGCTCATCTACATCGTCATGCACGTCGCCCTCAGTACATTGTTTCGCTACGACTCTCTGATTCCTGCTTGGCGATTGCATTCCTGAATGCCGGGCATGCCGAAAACCGAAATCGCGCAGCCTACGTGACGCGCAAATACGTCGTATACTCCTGATCCTCAATCACCGTAAACGGCAACATCTTCAACGCTCCGCCTGCCGTCTGAACTTGCCAACTCTGCAGTCCATTTCGTTTCGCCGCCAGCAATTGTTCTCGCGTCACCTTCGGCTCTCCGTCGGCGATGGCAAACAGCACGATCGGACCCACCAGCAGCGCCACAGTCTCCGCATGCTGCGGATCCACCGGTTCGAGCCGAGCTTTCATCGGAAGCTCCAACTCAATCCGATCCCCGTTCTTCCACTCGCGCCGCACCCGCGCAAAACTTCCCGCCGCCACCGCCATCCGCTTGCCATTCACCGACAGCGACGCTCCCCCAGCCCACCCCGGAATCCTCAGATTCACCGCCCACTCCGCCTCCCGCGACGCCTTAACCTCAAACTGCACCTGCGAATCGTAGGGATAGTCACTCTTCTGTGTGAGTTCAAGTTGCGCCCCGCCTTCCGTCCATTTCAACGTCGATGGAATATAAAGATTCACATACACGCCGCCTGCATCCCGAAAATAAGTATTGATCCGATAATCCGCCGCCACCTGCGGCAGCGTTCCCGAGCAGCACGCCCACCGTTCCTTGTGGTAAACCTTGCGTCCTTTGAAGTTGTAGTCCGAGTAGTAGTAAGTCCGGCCATCGGCTTCCAGCGGCAACGCTCCCAGCACCGTGTTGTACATCACGCGTTCCATGCTGTCGCCGTAGCGCGAATCGCGGGTCACACGCAACAAGTAGCGCGTCAGCTTGAAGTGAGCGTACGACCCGCAAGGCGTTTCAAAACTGGAGTGGCTGCCACTCAGGCTCTTGTACACCTCCGGGCTGCCCGGGGCGCGAAGCGTCTCGTCCGCTCCCCATCCACCGGTTGCAAAACTCTGCGCCGCCAGAAAGTCAAAACCGTTCTTCGCAGCTCGCAGATGCTTCTCACTGCCCAGCGCCAAGTACGCCTGCATCGCGGAGCACAGCGAATTCACATGACTATAAGCGTGCCGCCCTTCCAGATTGCTGCGCCCTTCCGCTAGCGGATCATAGTACACATCGTCCAGGTACTGACGGCCGAGCGCGCGATACTGCTCTCCCGCGCCGCGCTGATAGGCCAAAAACAGATTTTCAGAAATCGTGTACGATTCGTCCCACGAATAGGACTCGTCTTTCT
>Ga0210400_10005136_pt1 | contig 11171 bp, 9 predicted proteins | sample IncBWH26MmetaG_FD_155456 | JGI IMG/M metagenome (GOLD analysis project Ga0210400, IMG submission 155456) | Forest soil microbial communities from Barre Woods Harvard Forest LTER site, Petersham, Massachusetts, United States - Inc-BW-H-26-M | ecosystem: Environmental > Terrestrial > Soil >...
CCGCCCAAGATCACGGAGCAGGTGGTGAAGGAGGCCGCCGCCGCGGGCGTGAAGTTCGTCTGGATGCAGCCCGGCGCCGAAAGCCCTGAGGCCGTCCAGGCCGCGGAGGACCTGGGCCTGGAGGTCATCGCGGGCGGCCCATGCTACCTCGTGCTGGCGCACTATCACGAATGACGGCCGCTTCCTTCACACTCCTCTTCCCGGGCCAGGGCACGGAGGCCGTGGGCATGTCGGCGCCATGGGTGGCGGACGAGGCCTGGAACGCCACGCTCGAAGCCGCGGAGCGCCATACGGGCTATGCGCTGCGGAAGCTGATGGCGGAAGGCCCCATCGAGGATCTCCGCTTCCAGCGTCACGCACCCTGCGCGGTGCTGGCCCATAGCGTGGGCCTCTACCGCGCGCATCGTGCCGCGGGAATGCCGGTTCCGATCGCGGCCACGGGGCACAGCATGGGCTTCTTCTCTGCCGTGGTGGCTTCTGGCGTGGCGCCGCTGGAGGCGGCGCTGGACCTCATCACGGCGGTGGAGGAGGAGAGCGAAGGGCGCTTCGGCGCGGGTGCCATGGGCATGGCCTTCGTCATCGGCCTCGCCGAGGACGAGGTGCAGGCGGCGCTCATGCGGCATCCGGAGCTGGTCCTCTCCAACCGCAACGGCAAGGCCCAGTTCACGGTGTCGGGGCCGAAGGCGGCGCTGGAAGCCTTCGTCGCCGAACTGAAGCCTGCCGCGCTCAAGTGCGGCCTGCTGCCCGTGCAGCTCCCGCTCCACGGTCCCCACATGGTGCCGCTGGTGCCCGCGGTGGCGCGGCGCTTGGCGGGCGTGACGACCGCTGCACCGGCCTTCCCGCTCATCTCCCACTTCGATGGCCGCCTGCTGCGGACCGGCGCGGAGATCTGGGACGAGGCCATCGCCGGCCCGGCCTTACCCGTGGACTGGCTGCGGGTGGTGGCGATGCTGAAGGCTCTTGGCGCGCCCTTGGCGGAATGCGGCTTCGGCAGCCAGCTCACGGGGCTGACGCGGTGGGCCGACCGCGAACTGGCCGTCCGCTCGCTTCAGATTCCGTAACCTTTCGCAGTCCCGGATCATCCAAGGGTTCGATACGCTGAATCCATGGAGTTCATCCGCCCGTTCCCCGCCTTCCGTGCCCGTTCTGGCGAGCGCGGCTTCACGATGGCCCTGTTGCTGGCCATGGCGGTCGTGATGGTGATTCTCACTGCGAAAGCGGTCCCCCTGGCGCGCACGGTGGTGCAGCGGGATCAGGAGGCGGAACTGGTCTTCCGCGGCGAGGCCATCGCCAACGCGCTCCGCATCTACAGGGCGAAGACGGGCGCCTATCCCACGGACCTGAACGACCTCATGAAGGCGAAGCCCCACATCCTGCGCCGCGTCTACAAGGACCCCATGACCCGCGAGGGGGACTGGGACTACCTCTATCAGGTGCAACCCGGCGCCGCGGGCGACACCACCGGCCTGCCCATCGTGGGCGTGCGCAGCAAGAGCATGAAGGACAGCATCCGCGTCTACCAGAACAAGACGCTCATCCACGACTGGATCTTCTCGGCGGACGCCAACATCCTGGGCATGCCGGGCGGGGACACGGGCGGGAAGGGCAGCGGCGGCGACACGCCCGCGCCCGGCAAGGGCGGCGCGCCCGGCGGCGACGCTCCCAAGGACAAGAATTGATTCCGAGGTCGAAGTGAAGAAACCCCTTCTCGCGCTGCTCATCCTCGCCGGCGGTTCCGCCATCGGCTTCCTCGCGGCGCGGTCGCGCGGGCAGGCGGAGCCCGCCCCCGTGGCCACGCAGTCCTTCGACGGCTGGGCGAAGGGGTTGGAGGCCCGCGGCATCAAGGTGAGCGCGGCGGTCTACGACCTCCAGAGCGGCAAGCTCATCGAGGGCTGGAAGGAGAACCAGGCCCTCACGCCGGCCAGCACCACCAAGGCGCTGACCACCTATGCGCTCATGAAGGTCTGGAAGCCCAATTACACCGTGCCCACGGAGATCTGGGGCGACCTCGACAATGGCGTGGTGAAGGGCGATCTGGTCTTCAAGGGCGCGGGAGATCCTCTGCTGGTGGACGAACAGATCTGGAACATCGCCGAGCAGATGAAGAAGCTGGGCGTGACGAAGGTGACGGGACGCATCGTGGCGGACCAGAGCTTCTTCGACGGCCAGCTCTACGGCAACGGATGGCAGGACACCACCCGCGACACCTGGCCCACGCTGGCGGCCCTGTCCGTGGACTTCAACCGGGCCAACGAGGGCGCGCCCTACACCACGGATCCCACCGCCTTCGCCCAGGACACGATCACGCGCATCCTCGCCGGCGACGGCATCGCGATCGATGGCGGCAAGGGGAAGGCCGCGGCGCCGAGGCTCCTGCTCACACACGACTCGCCGCCCCTGCGGGAGCTCATCGGCGACATCAACAAGTTCTCAAACAACTTCATGATCGAGACGCTGGTGAAACGCTACGGAGACGGCAACTCCGCCCGGGGCCTCCAGAAGATTCTCGACTTCTACAAGGTGAACTTCGGTTTCGGGCCCGACCAGCTGAGCCTCACGGATGCCTGCGGCCTCAGCAAGCAGAACCGCATCGCGGCCCGCACCCTGGCCGCGGTGCTCCGCACAGCTTATTTCGATTTCGAGTCGGGCCCGGAGTACACCGCCTCCCTCAAGGTGCTGGGCGGCGAGCCCTTCAAGCTGCGCCACAAGGACGCGAACCTGGCCTGGCGCGTGCGCGTGAAGAGCGGCTACCTGGCGGACGCCCGCAGCCTCGCGGGCTTCATCCAGATGCCCGACGGCCGCCTGCGGGTCTTCACCATCATCCTCAACGGGGATAGCAAGGAAGACGACATCTGGGACCAGGTGTCGCGCTGGGCGAACTGAGGCTTTTGGCTTTCGGCTCTGGGCTTTCGCTGATCGAGACATGCCTGAGGCTCGTTCGGATCATGGCTGTACGCAGGATGTGCCTCGATCGGCGAGAGCCAAAAGCCAAGAGCCGAAAGCCCAAAGGAATGGGATGCTGGGGGCATGAGCGACACAGGCGCGTCCAGCCGCGGCATGACGATGTTGGTGACGGGAGCCCTGCTGCTGGGCTTCGCCGCCATCTTCACGAAATTCGCGGCCCAGGGCGGCGTCCAGCCGTTGGGCATCGGCTTCTACCGGATGCTGTCGGCGCTGCCCTTCATCGCGCTGCTCGCCTTCACCTCCCGTGAAAGCTGGGGCGAGGCGCGGCACCGTTGGTGGGCCTTCGCGGCGGGGTGGCTGTTCGTGGCGGATCTATGGTTGTGGCACGAGTCGCTGCGCTTCACGAGCGCGGCCAACGCCACGCTCCTGGCCTGCCTCGCGCCCCTGTGGGTGGCGCTCATCTCGGTCAGCTTCCTGCATGCCCGTTTGCGCAAGCGCGGTTGGACAGGACTCGCGCTGGCTCTAGGCGGCGCGGCCGTGCTGGGGCTTGCCAAAGGCGCGCGCTGGGGCAACGGGCTGGGCGAGGCCCTGGCCATCGGCGCCTCGCTCGCCTACGGCGTATTCACGGTTGCGCTGTCGGAAGCGCGCCGCGGCCTGGGCGCGCGGAATGCGCTGTTCATCATCACGGCGATCTGCGTGGCCGCTTTCGGCATTCTCGGCTTCGCGAAACATGAGCCCTTCACCGGCTACACGCCGCACACCTGGGCCGCCCTCATCGGCCTGGGCCTCGTCTGCCAAGTGGCGGCCTGGATCCTCATCACCTGGGGCCTCGGCCATGTGCAGGCCCACGCGGGCTCCGTGAGCCTGCTGCTCCAGCCCGTGGCCACGGTGGGCCTGGCCTGGTGGCTGCTGCGCGAGCCCGTGAAGCCCCTGCAAGGGTTCGGCGTCCTTCTCATCCTGCTGGGCGTGGCGCTTTCCGCCAGCGCGCCGCCGCTGCCGAAGCGGATCGTGGGAAACTGAGGGGGCCTGGGGTCCACGATGCGCGTCCTGATGCTTGCCGGTCTGATGATCCTCGCCCCTTTGCGGGCGGGCGATGTGGACACGGCGAAGGCCGCCATCGGGCGGTTGGACGCGAAGGAGGCTTTGGCGGGCCGTCTCTCCGAGATCTACGAGCGCCATCTGGGTGCGGAGGCGAGCAAGGTCCGCGCGGACCTCGCCCTGGATCTGAAGGCGGACACCACGACCCTCGACCTGGCCTGGGATCAGACGCTGTTGCGCCGGGCTGATGCCGAGGAACGGTCCCGCGACAGGAGCGCGGGGGGCAGCATGCCGTTGCGCGAAGCGCTGAAGGAGCTGGACCCGGGCCGCGTCGCGCACCTGCTGGACCAGCGGGCTTCACTCCTCGGCCTGCTGGGGCAGGGCAAGCCGCTGAAGGCGTCGGAGGCATCCTTCGAGGGCCATCCCGCCCGCAAGCTCGAACTGGCCGTGCCGGTGCGGGTGGATGACGATCTCCTCCGCGCCCGGGTCTCCACCAGCGCGGGTCGCCTCACGATCTGGCTCGGCGCGGATGGCCTTCCGGTGGCCAGCGAGCTGGAGCTGTCCTACTCGGGCCGCAAAGGCCGGGTCTTCGGCCGCTTCGAGAGCCGCAGCACGATCCGCACGAAGTACGGGGTGAAGGGCGACCGGATCTTCGTGGTCCACCGGGACACGGCCGAGTCTTTTTCAGACGACTCAGGGGAACGGACCACCTTCGTGACGCTGGATTTCCAGGCGAGGTAGCCGTGCCCGTCACCGACCCCCAGTTGCGCGAGATCCTGGATCGCCATCCCATCTCGCACGCCAGCCACGAGCACGAACGGCGGCTCAACCCGGTGGACCGGTCAGCGCTCAAGATCCGCGACCTCACGGGGAGTCCGCGTTTCTGGTTGGCGGTGGCCGCCTTCACGGTCGGATGGATGGTGTGGAACGCGATGGGGCCGCGCCACCTCCGCTTCGACCCCTTCCCCGGCTTCATCCTCCTGCTCTCGGTGGTGAAGCTCACCCAGCTCGTCTTCCTGCCGCTCCTCATGATCGGCCAGAATCTCGGCGACTCCCACGCCCATGCCCAAGCGGAAGTGGTGCATCAGGCGATGCTCCGCCAAACCGAGGAGATGGACCTGCTGATGAAACGGCTCGACGCGATCGAGGCGAAGCTGGATGCCGCCATGAAGGGCCGCGCTCAGTAGCTGCACGGTCACCCCAAATCCCCCACCACCGCCTGGATGTCCCAGCTCACGGCGCTGACGCTCGCATCCAGGCTGAGGCGGCTGACGAGGGCTTCCATCAGATGATCGGCCCGTCCGCTGGAGATGACTTCGGCCCGGACTTCCAGGCGGTCCATCTGCTCCGCGTCTTCGCTGAGGAGAGATTGGAGCCTCAAGGAGCCTTGGCTGACGCCTTGGAGCAGCATGGCCCGGATGCGCTGCTCATCTTGGCTCCGGCATTGGATCCGCACCCGGTAGGTGATTTCCACTGCGCCTGTTTCCACCGCCTGTCGGGCCATCTGCTGCCCTAGGGGCCTGAGCAGCAGATGGGCCACGACCACGAGCGTCGCGCCGCTGGTGGCCTCCCACGGGAAGCCCGCGCCGGAAAGCACCCCCACGGCCGCCGCGCACCAGAGCGTGGCGGCAGTGTTGAGGCCTTGGACATCGAAGCCCTGGCGCATGATGGCTCCGGCGCCGAGGAAGCCGACGCCGGAGACCACATAGGTGGCCATGCGGGGGGCGTCCACACCCGACAGCGCGCTCAGGGAGACGAAGAGCGCGGCGCCCGTGGCCACCAGGGCGTTGGTGCGGAGGCCCGCGACGCGCTGGCGCCACTGACGCTCCAAACCGATGGCGGAGCCCAGGAGCAGGGCGAGGCCGACGCGGAGGAGGAAGTCGATGTGGGGCATGGATCCTCCTCGCGGCTATTAGAGCCACTCGTTGTAACGGCGCATGTACCAGGTCTTCACCCCCTGCACGAGAGCGCAGTAGCCCAGCAGGATGAGAAGGAGCCACCCGAAATAGGCCCAGGGCAGCGCCACCATTCCCACGGCCCGGCCGAAACCGGTGTACGGGATCACCATGCCGATGCCCATGAGCGTGAGCGTCGAAAGCATGAGTGGCAAAGCCGCGCGGCTCTGGATGAAGGGCACCTTCGCCGTGCGGAGCAGGTGAACGATGAGGGTCTGGGACAGCAAGCTCTCGATGAACCAGCCGGACTGGAAGAGGCTCTGGTGCGCGTCCGTCGTGGCTTTGAACACCCACCACATGACGCCGAAGGTGGCGTAGTCGAAGACCGAGCTGAGGGGCCCGATCCACACCATGAAGCGGGTGAGGTCGGCGGTCGCCCACTTCCTGGGGACCTTCAGGTACTCCTCGTCCACCCGGTCCCAGGGAATGGCGATCTGGCTGAAGTCGTAGAGCAGGTTGTTGATGAGCAGCTGGATCGGGAGCATCGGCAGGAAGGGCAGGAGGGCGCTGGCGCCGAGCACGCTGAAGACATTCCCGAAGTTGGAGCTGGCGGTCATCTTCAGGTACTTCTGGATGTTCGCGAAGATCTTCCGCCCTTCGACGATGCCTTCCTCCAGCACCATCAGGCTCTTCTCCAGCAGGATGATGTCGGCCGACTCCTTAGCGATGTCCACGGCCGTGTCCACGGAGATGCCGATGTCGGCTTCGCGCAGGGCGCCGGCGTCGTTGATGCCGTCGCCCATGTACCCCACGGTGTGGCCCTTGGCCCGCAGCGCCTGGATGATGCGGGACTTCTGCATGGGGTTGAGCTTGGCGAAGACGGCGACTTCTTCCGCCAAAGCGCCCAGCTCATCGATCCCGAGCCCGTCGATCTCCGAGCCGAGGGCGATGCGCTCCACGGGGATGCCGACCTCCTTGCAGATCTTGCGGGTCACGGTGGCGTTGTCCCCTGTGAGAATCTTCACCGACACGCCGTAGTCTCGCAGGGCCCGGATCGCGGGCCCGGCGGTCTCCTTCGGGGGATCCAGGAAGGCCAGGAAGCCGAGCAGAGTGAGGTCCCGCTCGTCCGCCACGCCGTAGTTCTCTTTCCGGGCAGCCATGACGCGGTTGGCCACGGCGACGACGCGGAAACCTTCGGCGTTATGCTCCTTCACCAGCGTTTTCGCCCGCTCGCGGACCTCATCGGACATCTCCGCCACCGCGCCGTTCAGCTCGAAGCGCGTACAAGCCTTCAGAAGCTCCTCCACCGCGCCCTTGCAGACGAGGACATGGCCGGTGCCCTCCCGGTCCACCACCACGGACATGCGGCGGCGCTCGAAGTCGAAGGGGATCTCGTCCACCTTGCGGTAGGTCCTGCCGAGGGTCATCTCGTCGTTCAGCTCCACATGCTTCAGAACCGCGCGGTCCAGCTGGTTCTTCAGGCCCGTCTGGTAGAAGCTGTTGAGATAGGCCTGCTGGATGACATGCAGCGACTCTTCGCCGTCCAGGTCGAGATGGCGTTCCAGGTAGACCTCGTCCTGAGTCAGGGTTCCCGTCTTGTCCGTGCAGAGGATGTCCATGGCGCCGAAGTTCTGGATGGCGCTGAGGTTCTTGACCACCACCTTGCGCCTGGCCATGGCCAAGGCGCCTTTCGCCAGGTTGGAGGTGACGATCATGGGCAGCATCTCGGGCGTGAGACCCACGGCCACGGAGATGGCGAAGAGGAAGGCGTCCTTCCAGTCGTGCTTGGTGACCCCGTTCAGGATGAAGACGATGGGCACCATGACGCCCATGAAGCGGATGAGCAGCCAGGAGATCTTGCTCACGCCCTTGTCGAAGCTCGTCAGGGCCCGTTTGCCGACGAGGTCCTTGGCCAGCGACCCCAGGTAGGTGGAGCCGCCCGTGGCTACCACCAGCGCCGTGGCGGTTCCGCTCGCGACATTGCTGCCCATGAAGCAGAGCGTGGGCAGGTGCAGGGGGTCGTTCGTTTCTTGCTCCTCTCCCGGTGGCAGGTGGTCCACCTTCTCCACGGGAAGCGATTCGCCCGTGAGGGCGGCCTGGCTGACGAAGAGATCCTTGGCGCTGATGAGCCGCAGGTCGGCCGGGATCATGTCCCCCGCGGAGAGGCGCACCACATCCCCTGGCACGAGCTGGTCGAGGGGGACTTCCTGCGGAGAGGAGAAAGCCACGAGATCCAGGTCGGACCCGCCCGTCACGAAGCCGCGGCGGAGGACCGTGGCGGTGCTGCTCACCATCGCCTTCAGCGCGGCGGCGGCCCTGGAGGAGCGGAGCTCCTGGATGAAGCGCAGGAACACGCTCACCAGGATCATGACACCCATGACCGTGGCGGCCCGCAGGTCACCCGTGGCATAGGACACGCCGCCCAGGACCATGAGCAGGTAGATGAAGGGGTTGTTGCCCGCCTTGAGCAGTTGCACCGGCCATGGCGTGGGCTTCTCCTCCGCGATGACATTCCGGCCATGGGCCACGCGGCGGTCGTCGGCCTCGTCCCCGGTCAGTCCGAGAGGGGTTGCGTGGAGCCGTTTCAGGGCTGATTCAGGAGCCTGCTGGGCGAAGGCCAGCAGGCGGGAGGTCTTGTCCGCGAGATCCGCGGCCTGGGTATGGCTGCTGGCCCGGCTGGGAGTGAACGCGTTCTGAAGCTTCCGGATCATGGATGCTCCCGGTCAGAACTGGAGGTGCAGGCGCACCCCGTAGACGGTGACAGGGCCCCGATCCTGGTTGAAGGCCGGGTTGCTGAAGCGCTGGATCTCGAGGCTGAAGCTGCTTTCGCCGTGGAGGCAGACGGAGTAATAAGCGTCCACCACGCGCTCGGGCGCGTAGGTGAGGCGGCCATCGCCCAGCATGAAGCCGTAACCCCCGGCCGCCAAATAGTCGCGGTGATCCTGGTTGATGCCGTTCAAACCCATCGCGATGCCCGCGCGGTCCTCCGGGCGGCCCCAGGCTTTGCCGCTGCTGGAGATCCCGCCGGTCAGGGTCCGTTCCACTTCAGCGAAGGCCCAGGATTCGGTCTTCCCGTCATTCCATCCCGCGCGCATGAACAGGCCCACTTCAGAGGTGAGGGCCTGTTCGGCGTTGATCCCCAAGCCGTACTTGACCCGGCCAGGGGAGCGGGTGGCCGTCACATCCGGCGCGCTGGGATCGAGGGCGATGGCCTCCCGGTAGACGCCCATGCGGGCGTGATTCTCGAAGACCAGGACGCGGATGGCGCCGGGCTGGCCGCCCCAGGTGTGGTCGTGCTCCAGCTCGACGACCTCGCCGTGGGCGCGGTCCACCTGGTGGTCGAGCTCCATCATGTTGGCTTCCTTCGGTTCCATCATCGAGCCGAGGCGCAGGGCCCAGGCCTGGTGATACCACTCCAGGGCCAGGCCCCAGGTGTAGCCGCGCGTATCCGCTGGGTAGTCCCATGCCGCATTGGCCCAGAGGGACCAATTGTTGAACTGCGTCCGGGCATCGTGAGCGTAGGTGTTCCCGTCGAAGACATCCGTGCCGGAGAACTTCCCGGCGGTGAGGACGATCCGGTCCTTGCTGTTTCGGCCAGCGACCTGGTTGGGCCCGTCTTCCACGCGCTCGGCGGGCTCACCCAACTTCCAGGTCTGGCGGAAGAACAGGCGGGCCAGGCCGAGCTTCAACTGGGTGCTGTCCACACGGTACGTTTCCCCGTTGGGCGGCCCGGCGAGGCCCAACACCTTGCTGAGGCCGGATCCGGCGATCAGCTCGGGATTGATGTAAACTTCGCCGCCCTCCCACAACCTGCGGCCGAGGAAGACCGTGGTGGTGTAAGAACCGCGGATCTCCTTCCGGTCCTGGAAGCTGTTCTGGCCCGCGTAGGGAGCGTCGAAAGCGCCATTCCCCTGGAGCTGGTAGGTCAGCTGAGCGTGGAAGGACCAGGGGCTCGGCATGGGCTCCGGTGAAGACTGGGCCGCAAGAACAGTGGAAAGGCAGAACAAGGCAAGGGGCAGGCGCTTCGTCATGGCGCGCTCCAAATCAAAAAGGCATCAGATCAGGCGGCCGGCCCCATCGCGGGGCGTGCCGACATGGAACCGCGAGGCGAACGCCTTCACGGTAGGAGATGGAACCGTCTGAGCCGCCCAAGTCCAGCCGCCACCCGCAGGTTAGGCGAACCCAAAAATCCAGGGCAAGTCCGTGATCCGGACTCAGGCGCGACACGACGGAGGTTCAGCGATCGTACTGGGACTCGTCATCGCAACCTCCTTTCGCAGATATTCCAGGAATACCAGGGCCCCGCGGCCGCGGCAACTCAAGATTTCGCAAAGACCCTTACATCGAAAACGGTTTCATCCCGCGCATGGTGGCTATTCCAGCGTGAGGACGCCGCGGTCCTCGCGGTAGGCGAAGAGCTCGCCCATGCGGCCCCAGGCCACGAGGGTCTGGAAGGTGATCTCCGGGTTCTCCATGGGCAGGCGCTGCGCCAGCTCGTGGGTCATCTCCTCCTTGGAGAGCGTGCCGTCGTGGAGACCCAGCAGGTCCTTCACGATGCGGAAGAGCTTGAGCTCCATGAGCTGCTGCTGCCAGATGTCCTTGCGCTCGTCCATGCCCGCGCGCACGAAGCGCTGGCCCAGGGGCGTGAAGACCACCTGCCGTTTCGGCGTGTCCACGAAATCCAGCATCTCCGCGGCCTTCACTGAGGCGAGGATCTTCTCGAAGGGCACATGGGTGGCGGCGCTCACATGGAAGATGTCCGAGCTGCCGCCTTGTGTCTCCAGGTATTCGAGCAGGCCCAGGATGTCGTTGCTCTGGGCGGGCGGGAGCGGTTCGAGCACATCGGATTCCATGCTGGGTTCCACGGTGCTCACCGTCACATCCGGCAGCTCCGCGCTGGTGATGATGTCGTGGAGCTGATCCACGAGCCGCAGGAACTCCGGGCTCCGCATGTCGCGGGGCCGCGCCAGCGGGTTCTCCACCACGGTGCGCACGCGGCCAGGGTTCGCGCTCAGCACCACGATGCGGTCGGCCATGTAGGCGACCTCCTTGATGTCGTGGCTGACCATGAGGATGGAGGATGGGTTGCGTTCCGCGTCATCCCAGATGTCCAGGATTTCCGCCCGGAGACCTTCCGCCGTGAGGGCGTCCACATGGCTGAAGGGCTCGTCCATGAAGAGGATCTCGGGGTCCACGGCCAGCGCGCGCGCCATGCCCACGCGCTGCTTCATGCCGCCCGACAGCTCGCGGGGGTAGGCCTCCTCGAAGCCTTCCAGGCCCACGAGCCGGATGGCGCGGGCGGCCTTGGCGTGGATCTCGTCCTCATCCCGGCCC
>Ga0210400_10005137_pt1 | contig 11170 bp, 9 predicted proteins | sample IncBWH26MmetaG_FD_155456 | JGI IMG/M metagenome (GOLD analysis project Ga0210400, IMG submission 155456) | Forest soil microbial communities from Barre Woods Harvard Forest LTER site, Petersham, Massachusetts, United States - Inc-BW-H-26-M | ecosystem: Environmental > Terrestrial > Soil >...
GGAACCGATCTTAAGAATCCTAATTTCGCAAAAATGGCGGAAGGAGCCGGGCTGCTGGGACTGACAGCGGAAACACCCGCTCAGGTTCGACCAATGATTTCGCAAGCCTTACAGCATGACGGCCCAGCCTTGGTCGAAGTTGTCGTAGACCGGCAGGAACTATCCATGCCGCCGACGATCACAGCAGAACAGGTAAAAGGCTTCAGCCTGTTCACGCTGAAGGCAGTTCTCAGCGGGCGCGGCGACGAAATCATCGATCTGGCAAAGATCAATCTATTCCGGTAACTCACGGCGAAGTCGCACAGTGAGCAAAGGAGAAGGGAGAACAACGATGGCTACACGACGCATAACGGTAACTTTACCGGACGTACCGAACGGCATGGATCTCCTGAACCGGCAGGGGCTAAACAAAGGCACGGCGTTCACGGAGGAGGAGCGAAGCAAGCTTGGATTGCACGGGCTTTTGCCGCCTTACATCGAGAGCCTTGAGGAGCAAGTCGTCCGCGCCTACGAGGCCTACAAGCGCAAGGACGAGGATCTCGAGCGGCACATCTATTTACGCGCTCTGCAGGACACCAACGAGGTTCTCTTCTACAGACTCCTGCTCGACCATATTGAAGAAATGACACCGATGGTTTACACACCCGTGGTCGCGCTGGCGTGTCAACAATTCAGTCACATTTACCGGAGGCCGCGGGGGTTGTTCATCTCCTACCCGCTGCGTGACTCGATCCCGGCGCTGTTGCGGAATCGTCCCAATCCGGAAGTCGACGTAATTGTCGTTACGGACGGCGAACGCATTCTGGGCATTGGTGACCAGGGCGCGGGAGGCCTGGGGATTCCCATCGGCAAACTATCCTTGTACACCCTCATCGGCGGGATTCGCCCGGAACGAACACTGCCTATCGTGTTGGACGTGGGAACCAACAATGAGGAACGACTGAGCGATCCTGAATATCTTGGCTGGCGTCACGAGCGCATTACCGGCCAGGCGTACTTTGACTTCGTTGATCAGTTCGTTCAGGGGGTGAAGCAGGAACTTCCCGGAACATGCCTGCAATGGGAAGACTTCGCAACCCCGCATGCTCGGCCTATCCTTCAGCGCTACCGCGATGAATTGCTGACCTTCAATGATGACATCCAGGGGACGGCGTCCGTCGCTCTAGGAGCGGTCCTGGGAGCGGTCAAAGTGACTGGAAAAAGTTTGAAGGATCAACAAATTGTCATGCTGGGAGCGGGCTCCGCCGGCATTGGCGTTGCCGATGGATTGCGTGCGGCAATGAAAGGCGAAGGCCTGTCCGAACAGGAGGCGAGCCGCCACTTCTGGGTCGTAGACAGAAACGGTCTTCTGCACTCAGGGCGAAAAGACCTTACCCCGGAGCAACGCGTCTACGCCCAGCCGGAAGAACGTGTGTCCGGATGGCCGCGAACTTCCAAAGGTCACATCGGACTTACCGACGTGATTGGAAAGATTGAAGCAACAATTCTGATCGGTCTTTCTACGGTGGGCGGCGCTTTTTCGGAATCGATTGTTCGTGAGATGGCACGCAAAGTCGAGCGACCGATCATTTTCCCGCTCTCGAATCCGACGTCTAAATCGGAAGCGAAAGCCGACGACCTGATTCATTGGACTGAAGGACGCGCTCTGGTAGCTACGGGTTCACCTTTCCCGCCGGTCAGTTACGGCGGGCGCACGATTCCGATCGCGCAGTGCAACAACGTATACATCTTTCCGGCCATGGGACTGGGAGTTGTTGCGTCGGGTGCTCGGCGCGTCACAGACGCCATGATGCTGGCGGCGGCTCGAGCGCTCGCCGGCAATTCACCCGCCCTCAAAGATTCTTCTGCGTCTCTACTACCTTCTTTGTCGGACATCCGGAGGGTAGCCGCGCAAATCGCCACAGCGGTTGGTCTGGAGGCGCAAAAGGAGGGCCTTGCTCAGAAGCGGACCGAGGCAGAACTTCATCAGCGAGTTGCGGCGGCGCAGTGGACTCCTGCCTACCCATCTTTCGTGGCGAGAGATTAGTCAAAGCTGTCAGCGAGTTAAGGCGCGGATGCGGAGGGGATGGGATCGAAGCCGGGGAGGTTGACGACGACGGGTCGGGGACCGCTGCGAATGACGACCCAGGTGACGATCTCGGCGGTGGGGTTAAGTTCCTGGTGCGGAAGCTGTGCGGGAATGAAAACGAAGTCGCCGGGACCCACGGTTTCGGAGTGTTCGCCGCAGCGGCCCCAACGGACTTGCCCATTGCCGCCGAGCACATAAATGATGGTTTCCTGCTCGCCGTGATGGTGGACGGAACTGGCGGTATGTGGCTGGGCGATCATTATGCCGCCACAGATATGCGAGGAGCTGGAAAGATCCTTGTTGATGGCAGCGAGACGCAGAATGCCGGCGGATTGCGGTGTGTTGCGGTCAAGGTGATCGCTGCGAGTAATGCGAACGTCGGGCATCCTCTGCCTCCCGAATTTGGATGCCAGGGCGTGAAAGGGCGCTGCACACAGCAGGGACAACGCCGAACGGGAAATCAGAAGCGTCTTTTGTGAAAACGTGCGCCGAAAACCGAAGAGCGCCGGAGTGCGTTCCAAAAGCCCGATGAGAATGCTCTGAAACCTGAGGCCTGGCGGTGTCCGTATGTTGGACGCGCGTCAAAATGTTGACACGGGTCGGGCCCCGTACATTGATTCCGAGGGTGCAAGCTTCGGCTAAACGAGTCATTCTCAAAGTGGGTTGTTGCAAGGGCAGAACAAAGCTCTTGGAACGTGGCCTGCCCTACATAACCCTCCCGGTCCTTGGAGGGGTGCAATGCGAAGGATTATTTTGTGTCTAATAGCGGCCAGCCTCTTTGCCGGCAGCTCTGCCTGGGCTGCCGCAGGAGATGATGACAAAGACGCGCGGTCGAGCGAGAAGAACAGAGCCTCGACGGAAAAGAAAGCAACTGAGGCGCCCAAGCCCGGCGCCAACCCTGGGAGCAATCCTGGGGAACCCGCAGCAGCTAACCCGGCGCTTCAATCGGAAGTGCAGCAACTGAAGCAACTCGTGCAGGAGCAGGCCGACCGACTCCGTGGACTGCAGCAGCGATTGGCAGAGGTGGAAGGCGAAGTGGCGGCCGGCAAAGCTACGACAAACACAGCGTCCTCCGCAACGGCAGCGGGCGTTACAGCCGCGGGCGCAACATCCGCCGGACAGCCCGCGATGCCAATGGAGTCCGCCGACTCTACGGCGCAACCTGCAGCCGCACCTTCGCCTGCGACAAACCAAGAGAACAACAGGCATCAGGAAAAGAAACCATCGCCTCTGTATTTTGAAATTGGAAGGGCAAAGTTTACGCCCGGCGGGTTTGTGGATTTGACGGAGTTTACGCGCACCACGAACCTGGGAAGCGGAATAGCGACTGCGTTCCAGTCTCTTCCGTTCAACAATACGCTGCAGGGGCGTTTGACCGAAACGCACTTCTCGGCGCAATACTCGCGACTGAGTCTGAAAGTGGACGCTCCAGTGAATGACTCTACGTCACTGACGGGCTACGTCGAAAGTGACTTTCTCGGATTCCAGCCGGCGAACGCTTACATAACCGCAAACAGCAACTCGCTGCGCATGCGCGTGTTTTGGGCAAACATAAAACACAACAAATGGGAGGTGCTGGCCGGACAAGAGTGGTCGCTGCTGACGCCCAATCGCAGGGGCCTCTCGCCGTACACCCCAGATGTGTTTTATACCTATAATGAGGACCCGAACTTTCAGGTGGGCCTGATATGGGCGCGCCAGGCGCAATTCCGCGTGGTCTATCACGCGACTCAAAAATTGGCTATCGGCGTATCGGCGGAGAATCCGCAACAGATCGCGCCGGCATCGGTTGTTTTTCCTTCGACCACGTTCCTCACGCAGTTTGATAACACCAGCAGCGCAACAAATGCCGCAAGCGCCACAATCAACACGTTTGTTCCCAATCTTCACCCCGACGTCGTTGTGAAAGTCGCGTACGACTGGGAAGCTATGGGACGCCCGTTTCACGTGGAAGTGGGCGGCGTGATACGAAGCTTCAAGGTGTTCAACCCGTTCGCGAACAACACGAACACAATCACGGGCGGGGGAGGGTCCATCAACCTTAACTTGCAGTTGGTCAGAAACCTTACCCTTATTGCGAACTCGTTTTATGGCTATGGAGGCGGGCGGTACATTGAAGGTTTAGGACCCGACGCGATCGTAAAGCCGAATGGAAGTCTTTCGGCAGTGCACTCGGGTTCCGGCCTAGGCGGTTTGGAATGGCAGCCTAACCGGCGCTATATGTTCGACGCTTACTACGGCGCGGCCTACTTCCAGCGCAACTTTGGCTTTTTTCCGACCCCGGGGAGCACCTGCAACGGGCTGCCCGGATTCCTTTGCGTGGGGTTTGGTTTTCCAGGCTCCCCGAACACCACCAACCGCGTGATCCAGGAAGCTACAGTCGACGTGATTCCCACGCTGTGGTCGAGCGAGGAGTACGGAAGGTTTCAGGTGATCGCGCAATACTCGTACTTAAAGCGAAGCCCGTGGTCGACACTAACTACACCGCCGACACCGAAAAACGCACACCTCAGCATGGTTTATGCGGGCATTCGTTACATACTGCCGTGACAGCGGAGTCAGGCGATTTCGCCGCGCTTGGCTAGGGCGGTGATGCGGTCAGCAGCGCGGAAGGCCAGGGCTTCGATGGTCATGGTGGGCTGGCCGCGGCCTGAGGTTACGAGGCTGCTGCCATCGCATAGGAAGAGATTCTTTACGTCGTGCGTACGGTGGTCGGAGTTGATCACGGACGTCTTGGGATCGTTGCCCATGCGGCAGGTGCCGAGGAGGTGCACGGCGAATTGCTGCTCGCTGATGGTGGGCGCCCATTTCTGCTGGGCGCCGGCGGCGTCGAGAAGTTCGAGTGCGCGCTGACGGAGCCAGTTCGCGAGCTTGATGTCGTCGGGATGGTCCTTGTAGGTGAGGCAAAGAGCGGGGAGTCCCCAGGCGTCCTTTAGATCGGGATCGAGCGAAAAGCTATTGGTCTCCATGGGCAGCGAGGTGCCGTGGCTAAAAATCTCCATAGTGCGCGTGAAATTGTGCGCCAGCGTGTCCTTAAAACCTTTGCCCCATCGGGGCGTGTTGGGCGGCAAAGCACCCAAAGCAAAGGAAACCGGGGTGAGATCGAAGCGCGCGTCGATGCCGCCGCCGCCGTAGAAGCCGACCTTCTCGTGATCGAGCTCGTAGAAATCGTGGAATAAGCGGCTGACGGCAAATCCCTTGTAATCGTTGAGCTGGTGCTCGAAAACGCCGGTGGCCACGCCGCCGCTGTTGAGCATGAGGTACTTGCCGACGATCCCGCTGGAGTTGGCTAGACCGTTGGGAAATTGTTTGTTGGCGGAGAGCAGAAGCAGGCGGGGAGTTTCCGCGCCGTTGGCGCAGACGATGACGGCTTTTGCTTTTTGCAGATGCGTGTTGCGTTTTTCGTCGAAGTAAACAGCGCCGGTTACACGGCCGTTGCTGTCCATTTCGATGCGGTGGACGTAGGAGTTGGGGCGAATCTCGCAGCGGCCGGTTTTCTCGGCGACCGGAATGGCGGCGGCTAGAGAGCTAGACTTTGCGCCGACTTCGCAACCGAAGGCCAGGCAGAAGCCGCAATTGACACAGGCGCTGCGACCGGGGCGCGGCTGCGAAAGGATGGCCATCGGCGCGGGGAACGGATGCCAGCCGAGCTTGCGGGCGGCTCGCTCGAGAATTACGCCGGAAGATTTCACGGGTAGCGGCGGCATCGGATACGGCTTGGAGCGAGGCGGATCGAACGGACTGGCGCCGGCAAGGCCGGAGACGCCGATTTCCCATTCCACTTTGGTGTAATAGGGCTCGAGATCAGCGTAGGTGATCGGCCAATCGCGCAAGTCGGCGCCAGGGACGGGGCCGATTTTGCTGCGCTCGACGAAATCGATTTCGTGGAAGCGCCAGAAATTGGCGGTGAAGTGCACGCTGGTGCCGCCTACGCAGCGTCCGTAAACGAGGGCGCGCTGCGGCTTGGCTTTTTCGTTGGGCGTTTTGCGGAAGGAAGTGGGCTGAAGCTTGGGCTTGTTGGTGAGCAGATCTTCGTTGAGGACTTTTATTTCGTCGTGGACGAAATCGGCTTCGGTGAGATATGGCCCCTGTTCAAGTACGACGACGCGAAAACCGTTGGAGGAAAGTTCCTTGGCCATGATGCCGCCAGCGGCGCCGGAGCCAACGATAACGAAATCGACTTCGTCGGAGGTTTTGTATTTCGGCAGATCGGGCTTCATGCTTTGGTCTTTTCCGCGTCGGGAGGATTGGGCTGCCAGCCAGCGTAGTCCTTGTCGTAATAGCCGAAGGGCGGTTGAAACATGTGGTCGCGGTCGCGGCCGATGAGTTTCCAACCGACGCCGTCGCGATTGCCGGAACGGCCGGAGTCGGGGTCGATCAGGAAACCGATAACGGTGTGAACGCGCAGAGTTTCAAAGAAAGGATGGGCCGCGGCGTTGGGAAGAAAATTCCTGCCGCCGGAATTCGTTTGCTCGTCGAAGGAGTGCAAGACCTGGTCTTGCTGTGCCGGTGTGGCGCTGGAAAATTTCTCGACGTCAGGAAATAGTTCGCGCACGCGGGATTGCAGGCCGGGGAGGCCTTCGCGATAGGTTTTCTGATCGTCGACCGCGAAAGTGGTTAGCGCCCGATCGATGAAGTAGACGACGCCGGCTTCGCGCGCGCCGGGAGTTTCGTCGGAGGGAATGATGCGCGCGGTGATGGCGTCAATTTCGGTGGCTTGCTCGGGGGAAAAGAATTGGAATTTCGCCGGGGCGGCTGACTTGGCGGCTTGGTGCGCATGCTCCGAGGCGGAGACGATTGCGGGCCAATGCGTGGAGAGCCATACGGCACTGACTGCGCCGCCTGCGCGGGAGAGGAAATTACGACGGCTAAGTTCGTTGATCATCTGGTGAGGACAACTGAGCATAAGGAATTTAGGCTGGCGGTCGCACGACGTCAAGAAGAAATGGCAGGATCGCGCATTTGAATTTTTGCTGAGAAGTATCTGGAAGCCGACGGTTTGCGGAGCGCGCCAAGGCTAGTGTACGATTTTGCGGAAGCTGCAACAGGCTAAGTTGTTGTGGAACTCGCATTCCTGGTGAATGACGCGCGCGCATGGCTACGCTTACTGGAGCGATAGGAACAGGGAGTAAATGGCTGCTCGACCGCATTGTCGGCGCGCTGGCTGCCACCGGCGTAAACCCTAATTTTTTGACTTTTTTGGGGCTGGTGGTGAATTTTGGCGCTGCAGCGATGTTTGCCATCGGGCGTTTTCGTGCCGGCGCGCTGATTATTTTTTTCGCGGGCTTCCTGGACATGCTGGACGGGCAGGTGGCGCGGCGGCAAAACCGCGTAACGGCGTTCGGCGCGTTCTACGATTCGACGCTGGACCGCTACGCGGACATGGCGCTGTACATGGGCCTGCTGGTGTATTACTCGGTAAGCGGGCGCACGCCGTACGTGGTGCTGGCGGCGGTGGCGACGGCGGGCTCGGTGATGGTGAGCTACGCGCGCGCGCGAGCGGAATCGCTGATTCCCTTGTGCAAGGTCGGGTTTATGGAGCGGCCGGAGCGGTTAGTGCTGCTCATCATCGGCGGATTGTTCAACCGTATGGGGCCGGTGTTGTGGGTGATCGCGGTGGTGTCGACGATCACGGTGATCCACCGCATTGTGTACACGTGGCAAGAAACCCGCGCGGGCCGCGTGCTTCCGGGAATTCGACTTAGTTTATAATCGATAAACACAACACCTGCGTTCCGTTCATGAAAATCATTACCATCACCGATCTGAGAACCCACCTGGGAAAATACCTGCGTGCGATTAAAAAAGGGGAGTCATTCCTCGTCAGCCGCAGAGGAATTGTTATTGCAAAAATGACGCCGGTTGATGCGAACCAGCGAGCCTGAAGATTTCGCTTGTAACCTAAGTACTAGCCACGACCTCTTCGCTGCGATTATGCAGTGATGCTTCGACGGGGGCGGAGATCAACTTGCGCACGCGCTCGCGTAGGGCAGGGACATCTTCTTTGGTTAAGCCTTTGGTTTCGATAGTGTCGTAGAGGTAGACCGTGACGGTGGCGGGCCAGAGCATCCAGTGGCCGGTGCGGTGATGCTGGAAGGAGCCGACGAGGCTGACGGGGACGATGGGGACGCCGAGTTGTTGGGCGAGGCGGAAGCCACCGTCTTGAAACGGGTTGACCTGGCCGTCGCGGGTGCGCTTGGCTTCGGGAAAGATGATGAGGCTAGTGCCGCGATTGACGGCGTCCTGTGTGAGGCGCCACATGCGTTTGAGGTCCGACGGGCGGCGGACGTCCGGGACGGGGACGTTGCCGAAACGCTTCATGAGCCAACCATAGGCGGGAATTTTGAAATGGGACTCCAGCTCCCAGCCACGCACGAGTTGCGGAATCGCGCAATAGAGGATGAACGGGTCGAAGAGGTTTACGTGATTGACCATGAAGAAGCAGGTGCGATCGGGATCGAAGCCGGGTGAAAGGCAAACTTTTACGCGGGCGCCGGAGAGAAAAGCAATACGGCGGCAGAAGGCACGCTGCAGCCAGTCGTGCTTGCGCATATCGAGAAAAATATTCAAAAAAACGAGAGCAGGCGCGGCGATGAAGAAATGCAGGAAGCTGAGAATCCACAGTATGGCACTACGCAGCGCAAGCAGGGCGCGCTTCATATATGCACGTCCAAGGCACCGGGGATGATCTCGAGCGAGCGGCATTGCAGGGTGGCGATTTCGCCGTCGATCATGACGTCTACGGGCGCGGGCAAGTTGAATTCGACGCAGCGCACGGCGCGCCGCGAGGCTAGCGGGTGATGAATATGCGTGCCGTCGTAAAGTTTGGGCAGCATGCGCAAAAGACCTAAGCGGCCGATCGGGCCCCAGCGGACGAATTCGATTAGACCATCGGTAGGATCGGATTGCGGGGCGATGAGCATGGTGCCGCCGGTGTATTTGCTGTTGTTGAAGGTGAGAAAGAGGCAGCGGCGCTCGTCCCAATTTTTGTCGTCGTCACAACGGAGCGCGAAGGAGCGCCGGTGAAGTTGCGCTACGCGAACGAAAACTCCGAGAAGATAGCCGGCGGCTCCTAGCGGCTTGAAATAGCGGTTGGTCAGAGCTGCGACGTCGGCGGTAAATCCCACGCTTAACAAGTTGAACGCGTAGATTTCGCCGGTGGAGTGCGTGAGGCGCATGAGATCGACGGAGCGCTTGCGATTTTCGATCAAGGCTTGCAGCGCGGCATCGGCGCCGTTTTGCGCGAAGTCGCGTAGGAAGGAGTTGCCGGTGCCGAGCGGAAGAAATCCGAGTGAGACGCGCGCCTTTGCTCCAGCGTGGGTGAAGATGCCGTTGAGAATTTCGTGAGCGGTGCCGTCGCCGCCGACGGCGATGAAGCGGCGGTAGCCTTGAGCGTAGGCTTCGCGGGCGAGGTCGGCGGCATGGCCGGGACCGGTCGAGGCGATGACATCGACGTGCAAACCCTTTTCGCGCAGGCGTGCGATTGCTGGGCCGGCTAGCTTCGCGGAACGGCCGCCGCCTGCTGCAGGGTTGACGATGGCGAAGAACGTTTCTCTCACAATGGAGCGGCCTCCTGCCGCTCACGACCTACAAACACTAAGACATTTTCTTCGCGGGCTGGAGCCCGTTTTGCAAGTTTCCCGCAAGCAAGATGCTGGCGTTGCGGTTATCGACTCGAGCGCGAAACGCTGGCGGCTAAAGCCGGCGCTCGTTGCGCATCACGTGTCGCAAACCCGTCGGTTGAGGTCCTTCGGACCGGCAAAAGACGCCGGTCCGAAGGATGACACGGATGTGAGCCGTCACAAGGGTACGATCGCTGAGGCGCGATCTAGCTGCGCCAGGCGTTCTGCCAGAACATTACGTTTAATCTTGAGTGACGCCGTGCGCGGGAAGTCTTCGTTAAGGAGGACGACGCCGTGCACGCGCTTGTAGTTTAACAGGCGGCTGTTACGCGCGGCGATATCGCGGCGAAGTTCGTCGGTCAGAGCCTGGCCTTGCTCTAGATGCAGCACGAGAAGCAATTGCTCGCCTACCATGGAGCGCTGCGGCCAGATGTAGTTGGCGGCGAATACGCAGAATTCTTTTACGGGCAGGCTTTCGAAGGCGGCTTCAATGTCTTCGGGATAGATGTTTTTGCCTTCTTCGGTGACGATCATGTTTTTCTTGCGGCCGAAGAGTTGCAGATGGCCCGTGGTGTCGAAGCGGCCGAGGTCGCCGGTCATGAGCCAGCCGTCGACAATCGCTTCGGCGGTGAGCTCCGGCTCGTTTAGGTAACCGGACATTACGGTTTTGCTGCGCACGGAGACTTCGCCGATGGCGTCGGCGTCTGGATTAACGATGCGGACTTCCATACCGGGAAGAGGTTTGCCGACGGTGTCGGCGCGGAACGGCTTTAGATCATTAACGGTGATGGCGGTGCCCGCTTCGGTGAGGCCGTAGCCGTTGGCAACGGGGATGCCGAGGTCGTAGAAGAATTGCAGGGTTTGCGGCTCGGTGAAGGCGCCTCCGACAATGATGGCTCGGAGTTCGCCGCCAAAGGCTTCGTGGACTTGCGGGAGGAGACGGCGGCTTAACCCTAGGCGGGGCCGGCCTTTCGTGAAAGCTTTGTTGACGGCGACGAGCGCGTTGAAGATCTTTCGTTTGCCTGACGGTAAGGCATCGAAGCGCGCTTGAAGACCTTTTTGCAGATTTTTTAAAACGAGCGGGACGAGGCTGACGTAGGTGATTTTGTATTTGGGGAAGGCCTCACGGACATATTCGGGGCGCAGGGTGCGGAGATGCACGACGGCGGCGCCACAGATGAAGGGGCCAAAGAAGCCGACCATGAAGTCGATGGCGTGGTTGGTGGGGAGGATGCTGAGGTAGCGGAAACCGGGAGCGAAGGGATAGATCGAAGTGAGGGCGATGCACTGCTCGAGATAGTTTTCGTGGGTCATCATGCAGCCTTTGGGGCGGCCGCCGGTGCCGGAGGAGTAGACGATGGTGGCAACGTCGCTACGGTCACGAGGGATGAAGGTAGGTTCGCTGGTGCTGCGAAATTCTTCCCAGCGGTGTGCGTCGGAGAGATCGGCGTTTGGCGGGGTTTCGGTTACGAGGACGGTT
>Ga0210400_10005138_pt1 | contig 11169 bp, 10 predicted proteins | sample IncBWH26MmetaG_FD_155456 | JGI IMG/M metagenome (GOLD analysis project Ga0210400, IMG submission 155456) | Forest soil microbial communities from Barre Woods Harvard Forest LTER site, Petersham, Massachusetts, United States - Inc-BW-H-26-M | ecosystem: Environmental > Terrestrial > Soil >...
AGGCCGCAAACCAATCCACGGATCCAGGGATGGCCGCGTCCCGTCAGCGACCCGTCATCCGATAACGCCTCCGCGAAACCCATTGAAATCCCGGCGCCCACCGACGCCGCCATGCCCACCAGGAACGCGTCCCAACTGTTCTTGGTGGCGAACGCGGCGGCGAACACCGGCGCGAGCGTCGAGACCGAGCCGTCCATCAAGCCCGCCAGGCCCGGCTGAACGATCTGCAATACGAACAAACGGCGCTCCGTCAGGTCTTCGCCCTGCCGCGCCTGGTCGGTCAAGAGCTTCCGTCCCAGGTCTTCGGCGGCCGCGGAATGTTTGCGCTCCGCCTCGGCCAGGTCGCCGAGCAGCTTGCGCACCGCCGCGTCGCTGACCTGCTGCGTGGCGCGTTCGTAGAAACGGCGCGTCTCGAGCTCCATGACTTCGACCTGTTTCCGCACCGCGTGGATACCCAGGGGCCGAACCAGCCACATGGGACGCCTCTGGACGAAACCCTTCACGTCCTGACGCCGGATCAAGGGGATGTGCTCGCCAAAGCGCTGGCGATAGAGCTCGATCAGGCTGGCCCGGTGTTGGGACTCCTCCGCCTGCATTTGCTCGAACATTTCGGCGGACGCCGGGTAGGTATCCCGCAGCCCGTCGATGAAGTCTCCGTAGATCCGGCCGTCCTCCTCCTCGAGTGCGATGGCCAGGGCCACGATCTCGCGTTCCGTAAGATCCTTGAAGTTCTTCACCATGCAGTCTAGGCTATCGCCAGGGTCAATAGGCGCGCTTGCGAGTTGGCCGGGATGACAAACCCTCTCTTTCCGGCAGTTTGCCGGAGGCGCTCAAAAGGAAATCGCATCGATCAGAATTTTCGATCATACGTGGCTCCTTGCTTTGGTTAGAATAGAGCGCAGTAGAATAGAACAACGGATGTCCCCTCAAGACGGTAAACTGCCGTCGCCGACCTCAAGAGTGGTCGTCGCGACGACCGTTGCACTCTCCTTCATCAGTTTTTGGCGCGGAGCCTCTATTGTCCTGAGCGACCTGGCATCGTCGGCTTTTTATGCCGGCGGCGCGGCCGAGCAGGCCATCGGCAAGGCTGCCCCCTGGTTCGTACTGGGCGTCATGCTGTTCAGCTTCGCGGTGCGCAGCATTTACCTCGAAAGCTGCAGCATGTACGTGAGAGGCGGCGTGTACGTGGTGGTGCGCGACAGCATGGGTCCGGTGATGGCCAAGCTGTCGGTATCCGCGCTGGTGTTCGATTATATCCTCACGGGCCCCATCAGCGGCGTCAGCGCCGGCCAATATTTGGGCGCTCTCATCAACGAGCTCACTAGATATCACGTCAACGTCGACTTTTTCGCCGCTGGAGTCGCCGTGTTGGCCACGGTCTATTTCTGGTGGATGAACATCAAAGGTGTGCATGAATCCAGCGGCAAGGCGCTGCGAATCATGCAAATCACTACCGTCATGGTGGCGATCTTGCTGATCTGGTGTCCCATCAGCATGGTGCTCCAGAATAAATGGAAGCTTCCTCCCGCGCCGGTCCCCTCTAACCTGATGTTTTCCGAGGATGCCCAGGGCTGGCTCAAAGGGACTTTCTGGCTCCAGTTTCCCATCGTGATGATCATCGTCGCCTTCGGACACTCCCTGCTCTCCATGAGCGGGTTCGAGACGCTGGCGCAGGTCTACCGTGAAATCGCGTCGCCCAAGCTGAAGAACCTCAAGATTGCCGCCAACATCGTGTGCGTCTATGCGCTGGTGGGTACCGGAATCGTGACGCTCTTCGCGGCCATGATCATTCCCGACGGCGAGCGGCCCAAGTACTTCGCCAACCTGATCGGCGGCCTGGCGATGAATCTGAGCGGCCCCTATCCGCTGCGGCTGGCGTTCCACATCTTCGTCGTCTTTGTGGGCGGACTGATTCTTTCGGGTGCGATCAACACGTCCATCATCGGAGCCAACGGCGTGCTAAACCGGGTGGCCGAGGATGGCGTCCTGGTCCCCTGGTTTCGCCACCCGCAACACAAGTACGGCACCACGCATAACATCATCAACATCATTACCATTCTCCAGCTCGCCACTATTTTCTACAGCCGCGGCAATATGACGATTCTGGCGGAAGCCTACGCGTTCGGCGTGGTGTGGAGCTTCTTCTTCAAGGCCCTGGGCGTGACTGCCTTGCGCTTCCAGCGCCACGATCAGGAGTACAAGACACCCCTTAACCTGCGCGTTGGGGGATGGGAGATCCCTATCGGACTGATCATCACCACCGGCATCCTGGGGGCCGTGGCGGTGGCCAACCTGTTTACCAAACAGATGGCGACGAAGTACGGTATCGCCTTTACGCTGGGTCTGTTTGTGACCTTCACGATCTCCGAAAAGATCAACCATCGCCGTTCGAAGCAGGAAAAGAAGGGACTGGAGCAGTTCAACCTGGATCACCAGCAGGAGGTCCAATCGTCGCATCTGGAAGCGCGGCCCGGCTGCGTGCTGGTCGCAGTTCGCGATTACCGGCGGATGGAACATCTCCGCCAAGTCCTGCTCAAAACGAATCTGCGCCGGCACGACATCGTGGTGATGAGCGTACGGACGCTGTCGACCGGAGCCGGGGAGTTCGACCTCACCGAAAGCCAGATCTTCAGCGACTATGAAAAAGAATTGTTCAGTCACGTAGTGGAACTAGCCGAAAAAGAAGGCAAACACGTGGAGCTGCTGGTGGTTCCGGCGGTGAACCCCTTCGAGGCCCTGGTCCAGACCGCCAGCAGCCTGCAGTGCTCGCGCCTGGTGACCGGCGTTAGCGCACGCATGACCTCCGAGGAACTGGCGCATCAGATGGGCCGGGCGTGGGAACAACTACCGCCTCCGCGCCATCCGTTTTCGCTCGAAGTGATCAGCCCGGACCGGGAATCTGCTTTCGTGAACCTGGGCCCCCATCCGCCACGCCTCTGGCCGGAGGATCTGGACCGGCTGCACGACCTCTGGCTGGAACTGAGCGCCACCGATCATATCGGCTCGAAGCTGCACCACCGCGACGTGATCGGAGTGGCGCTGCGCCGTCTGCAGCAGGATCTGTGCGGGGAAGAGCGCGCGAAGGTTTTGCGGGATCTGGAAAAAGAGCTGCGGAAGAACTAGACTAATTTAACGCGCAAAACGGAGCGCGGCGCGCACCACACCGAACGACAGAGGAATCGCGCCGCGGTCCGTTTTGCGCGGACTTAGAATCGCTTACGCCTCTGCCCGCTTGCCCGGCTTTTTAGCGGCCTTCTTTGGCCCAGGATCGCCGGCTCCTTCTTCTGGAGAAGGCGCGGGCGGCGCGACCCCAGACAGCACGGCATTAAACAGCTCGGCTTTCTTCAGGTCTTTCTTGGACGGCGGAGCCTGTTCGTTGCGGTAATCGTGATCGCTGTAACACGTGCGGCAGCGCACCTTGGCGGCGGATCCGCTTAAAAGGGACACGACGGAATGGTTAGTCAGACGCCGGCATTTGATGCAAAAATCGTCAATGACGTCGCCCAAGCGCGTATCCATGGCAACTGCCGATGAGTATATAACAGCCGCGTAGCGCGACGCTTCCGGCCCGCGCGCAAAGGACGCGGCGCGCACGGCTAAGCTGGGCCGGGAATGGACCGCGTCGCGTTCCGTTTTGCGCGTTTATGTCGAAGTTGATTGCCGTCTTCGCCACTCGAATAACACCACGCCCGCGGCCACGCTCACGTTCAGGGACGCGACTCCACCCGTGGCGCTGGACGCCATGGGAATCGAAACCAAAGCGTCGCAATGGCGCGCCACGGTCTGATGCAATCCCCGTCCCTCGCCTCCCAGAACAATTGCCGTCGGCGCGTTGAAATCGACGCGGTCGTAGGCTTGGTCGCCGCGTTCATCGAGACCGTAAATCCAGTACCCGCGCTCTTTGAGTTCTTCGAGCGCGCGACTAATGTTAGTTACGCGCACGACCGGAAGATAAGCCAGCGCGCCGGAGGCAGTGCGGGCGACGGTTTCGGTCAGCCCCGCCGCGCGCCGTTCCGGGATCACTACGGCCGCGGCGCCGGCCGCGTGCGCCGTGCGCACAATCGCTCCCAAGTTGTGCGGATCCTCCACGCCGTCGAGGACCACGTGCAGCCCGCGGCCGGTTGCAGTCTGTTCGAGCGACGCGTAACGCTCCGCTGCGCCGAACGCCACCACTCCTTGATGCGCGGCGCTCCCCGCGGCGCGGTCTAATTGCGCGCGGGGCTCGAAGCGCACTGGGATCCCGCGTTCCCGGCACAGCTCGATCAGCTCTTGAAGGCGCGGACCGGCCGCACCTTTGGCCACCATCACGCGGTCCAACGGAAGTCCAGCCCGAAGCGCCTCCCGGACGGGATGGATTCCTGCCAGCGGGAACATTAGAATAAGGGTACTCTCATGAGCGAGCCCAAGATCGCGCCGATGACCATCACTCCGGAAGAGATTCCGGACAAATTGTATTTTCGTATCGGGGAGGTGGCGCGGCTAGCCGCCATCAAGCCGTATGTGTTGCGTTTCTGGGAAACGGAGTTTCCCGCGCTGGATCCGAAAAAATCGGGAACCGGACATCGCCTCTATCGCCGCAAAGAGGTGCAACTGGTACTCGAGATCAAGCGCTTGCTGTACGAAAAGCGCTACACCATCGAGGGCGCACGCAAGTTTCTGGATACCCGGCCTAAGAGCGGCGAGCCGGCCGCGCCGTCTCCGGCCGGTGTGTCGAAAAGGTCTCCGGGTAAGCAGGCCTCGCCGGGCAAGCAGACCGGCTTCTTCGACCTTCCCTCACCTCTGCTCGACACGGTGCGCAAGGAACTGCGGGAAATCGCCGAACTGCTGAAGTAACGAGCGTACAGCGCGTTGTGCGCGATGAATAGGCTCTCAGGCCCGGCCGAATCCGGCGGTGAAGTGGAACGCACTGCCCCCGCCTTCCCGGCTTTCCACCCAGATACGGCCGCCCATCAACTTGACCAGGTTGGAGCAAATGGCCAAACCCAGGCCGGTGCCGCCGTGACGCCGGGTGCTGGACCCATCCACCTGCACGAACGCATCAAAGACGCTGGCCTGTTTCTCCTCGGGGATTCCAATGCCCGTATCGGCGACGCAAACGCGCAGCAAAACCTGCGACCCTTCCTCCATTTCCATCCGAACTCTTACGTCGACCCCGCCCTGATCCGTAAACTTGATGGCGTTACCGATCAGATTGATCAGGACCTGGCTGAGCGCTCGGGGATCCCCCACCAGCGCAGCCGGCACGCTCGGCTCGATATGCGAGCGCAGCTGGAGCCCTTTTTGGCCCGCCAGGAACGACAAGGACTTGGTGGTCTCTTCCAAAACTTCCTGGAGATTGAACTCGATCCAGTTCAGGGAGACTTTGCGCGCGTCCAGCTTGGAGAAGTCCAGCACATCATTGATAATTCTGAGCAGTGAATCGGCCGAGGCTTTGGCGATGGCCAGAAACTCCCGCTGCTCCGGGTTCAGGTCGGTGTCCAGAACCGTTTCGGTCATGCCGATGATGCCGTTCAGCGGCGTCCGCAGCTCGTGGCTCATGTTGGCGAGAAATTCGCCCTTCAGGCGCGACATCTCTTCCGCTTTCTCCTTGGCGGCCCGCAATTCCAGGTTGGCCGTCTGGAGCTCGGCGGTCCTTCTGACCACTTCTGTCTCCAGTTGCAGCCGTTGTTGCTCCAATTCCCGATCGTGTTCCGCCAAACGGGCGTTTTCGTCTTCCAGTAGGATCTTCCCCAAGGCGCTGGCGGTCTGCTCGCCGATAAATGTTACGGCGGCGATCTCGTCGGCGCTGTGCTCATGCGGATCCCGGTGGTGCACGTTGATGACGCCGATGGCCTTGCCGCGGGTAGCGACGGGCACCGAGAGGAACGCCTGGTAGGTATCCTCCACCAGACCTGCAACGGGTTTGAATCTGGGATCTCCGGCCGCTTTCGAGGTCAGCGCAACTGGCGTTTGGTGCTGGGCCACCCACCCCGTAACTCCTTCGCCCAACTGCATCCTGAGGTCTCCCATGCGCGGATGCGGTACCTGGGAGGCGCGCAACACGAAGTCGCCGGTCGCCGATTCCAGAAGGTATACGATGCAGGCGTCGCACGCGCACACTTGCGCGGTCAGCATCACGATCTGACCCAGTAGTTCGTCCACCGACAGATCGGAGTTGACGATTCGGCTTACGCGACGCAGCAGAGAGACATCGGTACTGCCCGGGCCTTCCTCCGGTCGCATAATTAAGAGGGTAAAACCGGAAACCTGCGCGATCCAATCAAAACTTTCTATCCACTTAATTCATCGGCGGGCGCCTCTGCAGCGCAACGTCCGCTAGCCGCTAACCGGTAGAATGAATAACTGATGAGCGCAAAGGTTCGCAAAGCTATATTCCCGGCCGCCGGGCTCGGTACCCGCTTCCTTCCAGCCACTAAGGCCCAGCCCAAAGAAATGCTTCCCCTGGTGGATAAGCCATTGATTCAGTACGGAGTCGAGGAAGCCATTCATTCCGGTGTCCAGAACATCATCATCGTCACCGGCCGGGGGAAAAGTGCGATCGAAGATCACTTTGACGTCAGCTTCGAGCTGGAGCATTTGCTCGAAACGCGCAACAAGAAGGATCTGCTGGCCACCGTGCGGGCCGTCTCGGACATGATCAATATTTCCTATGTGAGGCAGAAGGAAGCGCTCGGCCTCGGGCACGCCGTGCTGCGGGCGCGCGAGTTGGTGGGCAACGAACCGTTCGCGGTGATTCTCTCCGACGACGTGATCGACGCTGAGGTTCCCGCCTTACGACAGTTACTGGATGTGTACGAGTTCTACGGCGCTCCCGTGCTCGCCCTCATGGAAGTTCCCCGGGAAAGCATCTCGGCATATGGTGTGGTGGACGCCGAGCCCGTGGGTCACAACGGCGGGCGCGACCGGCTGTACCGGATCCGCAATCTGGTGGAAAAGCCCAAAGCCGAGGACGCTCCCTCGAATCTGGCCATCATCGGACGCTATGTGCTCACGCCGGACGTGTTTCATTCCCTGGAGAATATCGAGCCGGGCAGCGGTGGAGAGGTGCAACTCACCGACGGTCTGAAGCACGCCCTCCGCAACCGTCCGATCTACGGCTATCGTTTCGAGGGCACGCGCTACGACGCGGGCGATAAGCTCGGCTTCCTCAAGGCCACCGTGGAATTCGCCCTGAAGCGTCACGACCTGGGCGAGCAGTTCCGCGCCTACCTGAAATCGCTGCCGCTGTAGGCGGGCGTGCTTTTTTGTAAAGCTGCGAAATGCGGAAGAGTGCTGCCGAATGGTCTCGCGCGGCGCTTGGATGGCTTCCCTAAAAACAAAACCGGCCCCGATTTCTCGGGGCCGATTGGTTGAACTCGAACTAACGAACTGCGCTGGCTACTTCTTTTTCTTCGGTGCAGCCTTTTTCTTCGCAGCCGCTTTCTTCTTCGTTGCGTTCTTCATCGAGTGATTCTCCCTTTACATCAGATTAAGCGCTACTCTTCCAAGAGAGCGCGGTCGTGTCCCCTTTATAAGGTGGAATCCATGGAAAGTCAAGAAAAAAATGAACCGCGAGGGAGGGGCGCGGAGGGACATCGACTCGCTCAGCGGGGCCTAGAATCGATAAAACGAGGTCGAGTAGAATTGTTTCAGTGCTCCGAAGGCTTATTTTCACGGCTCGCGCGCACATCGCGCGGATGCTGCTCACTGGCGCGCTCGCGTTGATGATGGCCGCAGCGGGCTGCGCCCGGCGCAGCGCCGCGAAGCTGCCTGCCCCGCCTTCCGCATCGGCCTCCGTCCCAGCCTCGGTCCCCGCAAAGATCGGCTCCACCGAAACCGGAGTCGCCAGTTGGTATGGAGTGCCGTATCACGGGCGCCCAAGCGCATCCGGTGAGATCTTCGATATGGAGAGCCTGACCGCGGCGCATCGCGCTCTGCCCTTTCAGACCTGGGTCGAGGTCACCAATCTTTCTAACGGGAAGCAGGTGGAGGTGCGCATCACCGATCGCGGACCCTTCGTGCGGGGACGCATCCTCGATTTATCCCTGGCCGCCGCCCGCCAGCTCGACATGGTGGGCGCCGGAACCGCGCGCGTGCGGCTGAAGGTCATCGTGCCTCCTGTGAACCAGCCTCCGGTGAATGCCTTAGAAAACCCGCGACCTCTTGAGGCCGGGTACGCGGTTCAAGCGGGTGCCTTCTCCGATCCCTCGCGGGCCGAAGCCGTGCGTGCATCGCTGCCCTTCTCCGATGCGAGAGTGGTAGAGCCACATGGACAACGACGAGGAGACCAGGCGCTTTGGCGCGTTCTGGTGGGACATGCCCTCACCGTTCAAGCAGCCACAGCATTGGCCGGGGAGGTGGAGAAGACCACCGGCGAAGCGATCGTCATTAAGGAATAGGATCGGTTGCATCCGGACACTACCCCCCCACTTGGGGGCCGGGTTCACCCCTGATATACCTAACCCAAACCTCTTTAGGAGGGTCTAGAGAAGTCTTCAATTCCGATGTAGAGTTTACCTTTGGATCGCACACTACATACCAAACACCCCCCTTTTAGGGAGTCAATTCGGGTGCCAATATGTCCCGGAGCAACGATGCTAGCTCAATTAGATGAACCGACCCGTCACGTCCTGGTAGGACAGTCGCCTCGCACCCGCCAGGTTCTGCGGCTGATCGACAAACTCGGTAAGTGCCGTTGGCCGGCACTGCTGCTCGGCGAAACCGGCACGGGCAAAGAAGTAGTCGCGCGCGCCATCCATGCCATGACCGCCGCGAAGGAGGCTTTTGTAACCATCGACTGCTCCTCCATGGTCGGCCCGCTCATGGAAAGCGAACTGTTCGGGCACATTAAGGGCGCCTTCACCGGCGCCGCTAACGCCAAAGTCGGTCTGATCGAAGCAGCCAACGGGGGCACCGCGTTTTTCGATGAAATCGGCGAACTGCCTTTGGACCTGCAGGCCAAACTGCTCAGGGTTTTGCAGGAGAAGGAATTTCGTCCGGTAGGGTCGCTGATCACGCGGCGTTCGGACTTCCGCATCATCGCGGCCACCAATCGTGATCTGGCTAAGGAAGTGGAAAAGGGCAACTTTCGCCGCGACCTTTATTTCCGGCTGAACGTGATCAATATTCGCTTGGCCCCGCTGCGCGAGCGCAAGGAAGATATCCCGGCGCTGATCAACCATTTTCTAGCCCGCATCGGCGGGAACCACAACATCACGGCCGAAGCGATGGAAGTCCTGCTTTCCTATGACTGGCCGGGCAACGTTCGCGAGCTCGAAAACTGCGTGCAGCATATGGCGGCCATCAATTCCGGCCCGTTATTGCATCTGGGAGATCTGCCCTCGAACCTTCGCAACTTCCTCACCGAGAAGAAAGCGCAATACCTCATGGCGGCCGCCGGAACTCAGTTTACGGTGCCCCCCGCGTCCGATGATTCCCCTGCCGCGTCTGATGGTACGCAGGGCGCCGCAGTACCGTCGGTTCAAAATGCCCCTGTCGTAATCCCGTTGCTCGAGCTGGAGCGCCGTGCCATCGTGAACGCGCTCGAATACACCAAGGGAGACCGGTCCGTGGCCGCGCACCTGCTTGGCATCGGACGCACCACCCTCTACCGGAAGCTGAAAGAGTACCAACTGGAGAGTTAGCGGTTTCCTGAGATTGTTAAGCTTCTCGGCCCACTATCCTTCGCGTGACCCTGCGCGTCCTGCTGGCCGAATCCGGAACCGAAGACGCTCTATTCTTGCGCGACGTTTTGACTGAACTCGACGGCGCCCGCTGCTGGAGCGACTGGGTTCATTTGGAGGCGTCCCACGCAGCTACCTGGGCCGATACCGAGGCCATCCTGGCGACCGAGGCCGTGGATATCCTTCTGCTCGATCCGGATCTTCGGGATAGCCAAGGCGCCGAAACATGCCGCCGGGTTCAGGCGGCGGCCCCGCATGTTCCCGTCATCCTCTTGGTAGAGCCTTCCGCGACATCCCTGGCCGAGCGGATGGTACGCGAAGGTGCGCAGGACTTTCTGGTGAAGCAGGACGTGGACTGTGCGCCGCTGGCACGCGCCATCCGGAACGCCCTGGAGAGGCATCGTTTACTCGCCGCCATCCGGGCTACTTCGATGACCGACCGGCTCACCGGACTGCTTACGCCTCCCGCATTCCTGACGCTCGCGGCTCGCGATCGCCTCCTGGCGGAGCAACTCAGCCGGCGAATGATGATCGTGGTAGCAGAACCTGCCGCCCATGATGATGCCACACAGGCCAGGCAAGGCCTGGACTTGGCGCTGGTGGAGGCCGCCGACGGTCTCCGCGGCTGGGCGGGTCCCGCCGCTCTGGTGGCGCGGTTGAGTCACTCGCAGTTCGGGTTGGCGGTGCTCGACACCGAGGCCGAATCGGTCGAAGAAGTCCGGGCTCGCCTCACCGCCGCGACTAATGACGGCAAGATCGCGTTTGGCGCCGCCGTGTTCGACCCCCAGCACCCGGTTTCTCTCGACGCTCTCCTTGAACAAGCGGCTCTTAGTCTGCGTCCCAAGGCCGGTCACGCCTCTGTGTAGCGGCGAGACACGCGCCGGCCCTATGGTGCGCAATGGGATGATGGCAGGGAGTGCACATCGCCCTCGACGCTACCTACAGTCTGGGCCCTCATCTGTCCGGTGTCGGAGTGTACTCGCGCGAAATCCTGTTCGGTTTGGCACGCTCCCATCCCAAGGATCGGTTCCTATTCTGCTACCGTCCGCACCGGTTCCTGAGCTCGTTCCGCGATACGTTGCCTCGGAACGCCGCCCGCCGGGTCCTCCGAGGCGCGCCGCCAGCAGACCTGTTTCACGCACTGAATCAGCGTGTGGACGCTCCCGCCCGCCGGACCGTGACCACGGTTCACGATCTGTTTGTGATCAGTGGCGAGTACTCAACGCCTGAATTCCGCGCGCGCTTCACCGAACAGGCGAGGCTAGCGGCGCGCCGCAGCGACTTGATCATCGCGGTTTCGCGCTTTACGGCCGGCCAGGTGGAAGAGTTCCTGGGCGTGGAACCTGCCCGTATCCGCGTAATCCCGCACGGCGTTCACGTACCGTCCGAAGGTCCTGGCATGCGCCAGAACCCGCGCCAGAACGTGGTGCTATCCGTGGGGGCCATCCAGCGGCGCAAGAACGTTGCGCGGCTGGTCCGCGCCTTCGAGCGCATGCCCGCCTCGTGG
>Ga0210400_10005139_pt1 | contig 11169 bp, 6 predicted proteins | sample IncBWH26MmetaG_FD_155456 | JGI IMG/M metagenome (GOLD analysis project Ga0210400, IMG submission 155456) | Forest soil microbial communities from Barre Woods Harvard Forest LTER site, Petersham, Massachusetts, United States - Inc-BW-H-26-M | ecosystem: Environmental > Terrestrial > Soil >...
CGGGCAGGTTTCCGCGTAAACCGGAAGGCCGCGGTCGCGCGCCTCCCTGACTTTTTCGAGAGCTTCATGGCAACTCAAATGCACGATGTAGATCGGAGCTCCAGCCATCTCAGCCAGCGCAATCGAGCGAGATACAGCTTCCGCTTCCGCAGTGGTGGGCCGGGTAAGGGCGTGATACTTCGGCGCCCTCTTCCCCTCCGCCAGCGCCTGCTGCACGATCACGTCAATGGCGCTGCCATTTTCCGCGTGCATGCAGATGAGTCCGCCGTTTTTCGCGGTGGTTTGAAGCGCTCGAAAGATGCTGGCATCGTCGAGCATAAAAACACCGGGATAGGCCATGAAGAGTTTGAAGCTGGTCACCCCTTCGCCTACCAGAGAATTCATCTCCTGCAGTTGACCGTTAGCAATGTCAGTGACGATGCAGTGGAAGGCGTAGTCGCATACGGCCTTCTTTGACGCCTTGTCCATCCACGTATCAAAGGCCTTCCTCAACGGTTGACCTTTGTACTGAATAGCGAAGTCGATCAGCGTGGTGGTTCCACCGAAAGCTGCTGCGCGTGTGCCGGTTTCAAAATCGTCGGCGCTGGTCGTGCCTCCGAACGGCATATCCAGATGCGTGTGGACATCAATGCCGCCGGGCAAAACGTATTTTCCGGAAGCGTCCAGCACGTTCGTGGCGTTCTGTTGAGGAAGATCTTTGCCGATCGCCACGATCTTGCCATCGGTGATTGCGACGTCCGCTACGGATGTGTCCGTGGCAGTGACCACCGATCCGTTGCCGATAATTGTGTCAAAGCCCATCGAACCCTCCGCTGGCGGCTGAGATGAAGAATGAATTCTATGCTAAACTGCCGCTCCTCAGCTCCTGATAGTGCTTGAGTGACGAAAGGGGCCCTCATGCAGTTTGGCATCACACTAAAACCAGATATTTCGGTGGAACGCATTCTCGGTTTGACGCGGCAAGCAGAGGCCGCCGCATTCGATTACGGGTGGCTCTTTGACTCCCACGTTTTGTGGATGGATCCGTACCCTTTGCTCACGCTCATGGCCGCGAACACGCAGCGGATGCGGCTTGGCACGCTGGTCACCAATCCCGCGGTTCGCGATCTAACCGTGACGTCCAGTTTGTTCGCCACGCTGAATCTGATTTCAGGTGGGCGGATGGAGCTGGGCATTGGGCGCGGAGACAGTTCGCGGCGCGTGCTCGGCAAGAAACCCGTTAGTTGGTCTCAACTGGAAACAGCCGTACAGATTTTCCGCGATCTTACTGCCAGCCGCGAAATTGAATACGAAGGGCAGCCGACGCGCCTCACTTGGGCCAAAATTCCACCGCGAGTTTGGATCGCGGGCTACGGGCCCAAGGTGCTGCACATGGCCGGGCGGGTTGCCGATGGAATCATTTTGCAGTTCGCCGATCCGGACCTTATTTCGTGGTGTATGGGTTTTGTGAGGGACGGCGCTATGGCCGCGGGCCGCGACTTGAGCCAGATCGAGGTGATGGCAGCTGCTCCGGTTTGGGTTTCAGACGATCTGGCGACCGCGCGCGAACGCGTCCGCTGGTTCCCCGCGCTGGTTTCAAACCACGTGATGGATCTCATACGGCAGTACAAGCCGGAGGATCTGCCTCCAGCACTCACTTCGTACGTCAAGGACAGGGAAGGCTACGATTATCTGCACCATTGCGTCGTCGAAAGTGACAATGCAAATTTCGTTTCTGATGAAGTGGTCGACCGTTTCTGCGTGGTCGGACCTGCGAAAGCTCATCACGAGAAACTAAGAAAATTAGCGAGCGTGGGGGTGACTCAGTTCAATCTGTATCTGATGTGCGGCGATGAGGAGCAATCGCTGGAGAGCTATCAACGCGAAGTTCTGCCCGCGTTCCAGAAAACCGTGAATAAGTAACGCAGGTCACGAGGCTCCTATGGGCGAGAGCGCGGGCGGACCATGAGACTTCATCGTCGCGTAGTAGATCACGAAAGAAACGGCGAAGCCCACAAACCAGGAATAGTCATAAAGAACGCGAACCGACGGGATTGCCAGCCCCACCAGCGCTGTCCCAGCTCCGAGCGCAAGCGCAGCTACGGCGCGCCAGTTGAATCCCTTCGAATATTCGTAAATCCCGCCGCGAAGATACAAGTCGTCCACCTGCAGAACACGATGTCGAATCAGGAAATAGTCGCAGATCATGATGCCGGCCACTGGTCCCAGGAACGCGGCATAGCCGCCCAGCCAGCCGAGGATGAACGTGTTGTAATCGGCGAGCAGTTTCCACGGCATCAGCACGATACCCATTAAGCAGGTAATCACTCCGCCCGTGCGGAAGCTGATGCGCCGCGGCCACAGATTGGAGAAGTCGTTGGCCGGTGACACAACGTTTGCCCCAATGTTCACGTTCAGGGTCGCCAGCAGAATCGCGATCAGGGAAATCACCACTGCCACCGGCGAGTGAAAGCGGCTGAGCAATTGAACGGGGTCCGAGATGGCTGTGCCGTAAATAACCACGGTGGCCGAGGTTACGGCGATACCAATAAAAGCGTAGAGGGTCATGGTCGTAGGCAGGGCCAGCGCCTGCCCGATCATTTGTTCCTTTTGGTTCCGGGCGAATCGCGTGAAGTCAGGAATATTGAGTGAGACGGTTGCCCAGAAACCCACGGTGCCATTCAGAGCTGGAACTAGAAACTTCAGGAAATCGGGAAAGTTGGTGAACCGCGAGGGCGCGGCCAGCATGGGTCCGAAGCCGCCCGCGCCGTGATAGGCCCACGCCAAGAGCAATAGTCCGACTGCTAACAAAATAGGAGCGCTGATCCCTTGGAGTCTTCGAATGGATTCGATTCCCATCAGAATAACGGCGAGATTGATCAGCCAGAACAGAAGAAAGCAAACGGCTGTGGAGTGCGGAAAATTCTTCCATCCCGGTGCGAGCGTGGCCAAGAGGGTGCTGATCGCTTCACCACCGATCCACGTCTGAATGCCGAACCACCCACAGGCCACCAGCGCGCGGAGTACGGCTGCGATGTTGGCGCCAAGCACTCCAAACGAGGCGCGAGCTAACACTGGAAACGGAACTCCGTACTTTGCACCGGGGTGCGAGTTCAGCAGCATCGGGGCGAGCACGATGACGTTGCCAAGAAAAATAGTCAGCACCGCTTGCTTCCAGTTCATTCCACCCTGAATCAAACTGGCCGCCAGCATGTAGGTGAGAATATTCACCGACATGGAAATCCACAGAGCGGCGAAGTTGTAGGTTCCCCAATGCCGGCGGTCGGCGCGAGCTGGGGCGAGATCGGGATTGTAGAGAGGACTGGATTCGATGCGTGACTGAAAGCGAACCGTTTCGGGTGTCGTCATGGAGTTGAATTCAGAAAATTGGAAAGGCTGGTCGCTTGTTTTCAGCGATGGTCTTCAGTCCGCGGCCGCCGCCTCTCCCGTCTGCGCTGTAATCGGGCCGTAGCTTTCCGGGCGACGATCACGGAAGAACTGCCAGACTTTGCGGACTTCCGCAATCATGTCCAAGTCGAGGTCCGCTACAACGACTTCGTCTTTGTCGCGGCTGGCCTGGGCAATGATTTTTCCGCGCGGATTGCAGAAGTAACTCTTGCCGTAGAACTCGCCGATGCTCCAGGGCTTTTCCACGCCTACCCGGTTGATGGCCCCGACAAAATACCCGTTGGCTACAGCATGCGCAGGCTGTTCGAGTTCCCAAAGGTATTCTGAAAGTCCCGCGACGGTGGCGGAAGGATTGAATACGATTTCCGCGCCGTTCAGTCCCAGAATGCGCGCACCTTCGGGAAAATGCCGGTCATAGCAAATGTAGACGCCAACCCGCGCGTACTTGGTTTCAAACACGGGATAACCACCATCGCCGGGAGTGAAGTAAAACTTTTCCCAGAATCCCGGATGGCAGTGCGGGATGTGGTGCTTGCGATATTTTCCCAGGTAGCGGCCATCGGCGTCGATCACCGCGGCAGTATTGAAATAAACTCCGGGCATCTGCTCCTCATAAACTGGAACCACAATCACCATGCGATGTTTGGCGGCCAGCTTTTGCATCAGGCGGACCGTCGGGCCGTCGGGCACCCGCTCGGTTAGTTCATACCAGCGCGCATTCTGTTCCGCGCAGAAGTAGGGGCCGTAGAAAAGTTCCTGCAGGCAGAGGATCTGCGCCTTTTTTCGCGCGGCCTGCTCGATCAGCTTGAGGTGCTTGTCGATCATCGCTTTGCGGATCTGGGCAAGCGGGCGATCGGTGCTAATCGCATTGCTGGCTTGAATCAGGGCACAGCGCACATTTCGAGGCATGAGGATGGGACCTCCGAGGAACGAAACTATAGCAGAAAACTGCGGCGGGCTGACCTTCTGCCGTACAATCTACGGTGCGAGGCAACACTGTGGCAGATGATTACAAAAGACGTTTCGGAGTTACAGATCGTCCCGAAAACGATCGTCGCGAAAACGATCGTCCCGACGTCGGAGCGCAGGCCAGCCTCCTGCCGAATTCGCAGGAACCCATCGCTATACTTTCTGGCCGACCTCTTCTTTCGAATCGCGGCATGCCATTGAATCTCGATTGGGTGAAGCAGGTTCGCGTAAATACCAGCGCGGTGGAGCGCAGAGCGCAAACCCACGTTGCGCGGCGTACGGTTAAGAAAGAGTGGCAAGCCGCATGGCTGTTGCGCGCGATCTCCTGCATGGACCTGACAACTCTTTCCAGCGACGACACGGACGAACGTGTGCGCCGGCTTTGCGCCAAGGCGCAGCGACCCCTTCAGCACGAACTCGTCAAGCGCTTGCAAATTGAAGAACTCGATATCAAAGTGGCGGCGGCTTGCGTTTACCACCGATTTGTCGAGACTGCGGTCCGGGCACTCGAGGGCAGCGGTGTTCGTGTGGCCGCCGTTTCCACGGGATTTCCCGCCGGCCTTTCGCCGATGCAGGAGCGGGTTGCCGAAATCCGCCGCTCGGTGGAAGCGGGAGCCGATGAGATCGATATTGTAATCACGCGCGCCCACGTCTTCGGCGGCAGATGGCAGGAATTGTACGATGAGGTTGCCGAGTTCAGACAGGCTGCCGGTCATTGCCACATGAAAGCGATCCTCGGTACGGGCGATCTGCTTACGCTGCGCAACGTGGCGCGCGCCAGCGTCGTGGCAATGATGGCGGGCGCTGACTTCATCAAAACATCTACAGGAAAAGAATCCATCAACGCTACGCTTCCAGTGGGATTTGTGATGACCCGAGCCATTCGCGAATATGCTCAGGAAACCGGCATGGCTGTTGGATTCAAACCTGCCGGAGGAATTCGCACGGCGAAGCAATCCACCGAATGGCTGGCGCTCATGAAAGAGGAACTGGGAACGTCATGGATGAAAGCCGAGCTATTCCGTTTCGGCGCCAGCGGACTCTTGAATGATATTGAGCGGCAATTGGAACACTATGTTACCGGGCGCTATTCGGCAGAATACCGGCATCCGATTGCATAACGGGAGATCGAGGACGAAAGCGGAAATATTCGAATGAGCATAGCTGAAAAATTCCTCACTATGGAGTATGGCCCGGCGCCGGAGGATCCGAAGGATGCGCTGCTATGGCTCGACCGGCATCAGCGGCGTTTTGGACACTTCATTGGCGGGAAATGGCACGAACCAGTTGAGGGAATATTCTTCGACTCGACCGATCCTGCCACCGGAGAAAAGATTGCAACGGTCGCACAGGGATCCGCCGCGGACGTAGACGCCGCGGTGCAGTTGGCGCGAAACGCATTGCCGAAATGGCAGTCGCTTACAGGGCATGCGCGCGCGCGGTTTTTATACGCCATGGCTCGAGCCGTTCAGAGACACTCGCGCCGGCTTGCCGTGCTCGAAACCATCGACAACGGAAAACCGATTCGTGAGAGCCGCGACATCGATATTCCTCTCGTAGCTCGACATTTTTACCATCACGCTGGATGGGCGCAATTGCTGGAAAGCGAGTTTCCAGGCTACGAGGCTTGCGGAGTGGTCGGACAGATCATTCCGTGGAACTTTCCGCTGCTCATGCTCGCCTGGAAAATCGCTCCTGCTTTAGCCACAGGGAATACTGTGGTGCTGAAGCCTGCAGAGTTCACACCTCTCACTGCTCTGGCTTTTGCCGAGATTTGTCAGGAAATCGGGCTGCCGCCGGGAGTCGTGAATATCGTCACCGGCGGCGGTTCCACTGGTGAAGCTCTGGTGAAACACCCCGGCGTCGACAAGATTGCATTCACCGGTTCTACCGAGGTCGGTCGTGCAATCCGCAGTGCGACTGCGGCGAGCCACAAGCGCCTTTCACTGGAGTTGGGCGGCAAGTCTCCCTTTGTCGTTTTTGAGGACGCCGATCTTGACAGCGCGGTGGAAGGCCTGGTGGACGGCATCTGGCTTAATCAAGGACAAGTATGTTGCGCGGGCTCGCGACTGCTGATGCAGGAGAGCGTTGCCGAGGCGCTGATGGAAAAGATTCGCGACCGCATGAGCGCACTTCGGGTTGGTTCCCCGTTGGATAAGGCGATTGACATTGGCGCCATCGTCGCTCCGGTGCAGTTGGAGCGCATTCGGCGCCTCGTCGATCAGGGAGTGGCTGAAGGTGCAACTTGCTGGCAACCGCAAACCGAAATGCCGTCGCGTGGCCTTTATTTCCCTCCAACGCTGTTGAGCAACGTGCACCCGGCGTCAGTGGTGGCGCAACAGGAAATTTTCGGACCGGTCCTCGCCGCGATGACGTTCCGCACGCCGGCCGAAGCCGTGGAACTTGCCAACAACACGGTCTATGGTCTGGCGGCTTGCGTGTGGAGCGAGAGTATCAACGTTTCTCTGCAAGTGGCGGCGCAGATCAAAGCCGGTGTCGTGTGGGTGAATTGCACGAATATGTTCGACGCGGCGTGCGGCTTCGGCGGATACCGCGAGAGTGGCTACGGCCGCGAAGGGGGCCGCGAAGGCTTGCTTGAGTATCTGGAACCAACCTGGTTCAAACACGCTCCCGCGCTTCCCGCCGTTGAGCGCAAAGCAGGCGATGCAGCCGAGGGTCAACTGCCGGATTCGGCAATCGACCGCACCGTGAAGCTTTACATCGGCGGCAAGCAGGCGAGGCCAGACTCCGGCTACAGCTTCGAAGTACGCGGCAAGGATGGGCAACTGCTCGGGGAAGCGCCGCTGGGAAATCGTAAAGACATTCGAAACGCTGTGGAAGCCGCGCGCAAAGCTGCAAGCTGGGCCAAGACTACGGCGCACAATCGCGCCCAGGTGCTTTATTACATGGCGGAGAATCTTTCGCTGCGGCAGGAGGAGATCGCCCGGCGGTTGGCGGGAATCGTTGGAGAAACCGTGGCCTTCAAAGAGGTCGCAGCCAGCATCGAGCGGATATTCTCCTATGCAGCATGGGCGGACAAGTTCGATGGCGCAGTGCACAACCCGCCGTCGCGGACCATCGCACTGGCCATGAATGAACCGCTCGGAACCGTCGGGATCGTTTGTCCCAATGATGCACCGCTCCTGGGTTTCCTCTCACTCGTTTTACCGGTCTTGGCTGCCGGCAATACGGCCGTTGTCATACCTTCGGAAACGTATCCACTCATCATCGGCGATCTTTATCAAGTTTTCGATACCAGTGATTTGCCGGACGGCGCCGTAAATATTGTCACAGGTTATACGTCGCAGCTCCTCAAAACGCTCGCCGAGCACGACGATGTGGATGCAGTCTGGTGTTTTTCGGATGAATCCAGTGCGGCTGCCGCGAGGGGCTTTTCCGTTGGAAACCTTAAACAGGTATTCACCAATGAAGGTCGCACCATCGACTGGTTCGATGCCAAACAAGGCGAAGGCCGATGGTATTTGCAGCATGCCACCCAGGTGAAAAATATCTGGGTTCCTTACGGTGAGTAGACACGATCGCGTTTCCATTGACACGATCGACCGCGCCGAATAGACTCGGCGGTCGCAAGACCTCTCTGAAAAAATCATGCCTCGTCGACCCCGCGTTGCAGTAATCGGCAGTGCTAACATCGATCTGACCACGTTCGCAGAGCGTTTCCCGAAAGCTGGAGAAACAATCTTCGGCCAACGATTCGACTTGGGATTCGGAGGAAAGGGCGCGAACCAGGCCGTCGCCGCCCGGCTGTGTGGGGCGGACGTATTCATGGTGGCTCGAGTAGGGAGCGACCTGTTCGGGCCCGCCACCATCGAAAATTTCAGAAAGCTTGGCATCGATACCACTTACGTCAAGCAGGTTGAAGGCTTATCCAGCGGGGTAGCGCCGATCTTCGTCGAGCCCAATGGACAGAACCGCATTCTCGTGGTGAAGGGAGCCAACGATGCGCTCCGTCCGGCCGATGTGGACGCGGCCGCCGAAATGTTAAAGACGGCGGACTGCATCGTGCTCCAGTTTGAGATTCCGCTGGAAACCGTCTATTACGCGGTAGCCTTCGCGCGAAAGCACGGAATCCGCTGCCTACTAAATCCCGCGCCGGGGCAGGCTGTGGATCTGCCGTCGCTGGCCAATCTTGACTATTTTGTCCCCAATGAGAGTGAAGCCGAAACCATTACAGGCATGCCGGTGCGAAATATTGACGACGCGAAGATCTGCGCCGAGAAACTTGTGGCCGATGGCATCCGCCGCGTCATCATCACACTGGGAGCTAACGGATCGTTCCTTGCAGGTCGTGACACAAACGCGCATGTGCCTCCTTTTGCAGTAAAGAGCCTCGACAGCACCGGCGCGGGGGACGCCTTCATTGGGAGCTTCGCGGTGTTTCTGGCGGAGGGAACTGCGGAACTGGAAGCCGTGCGGCGGGCTAACTTATACGCGGGACTTTCGACGATGGGCGTGGGAACGCAGAAATCTTTCTATGATCGCGTGCGCTTCGACGCGGAGTGGGCGTCCCGTTCAAAAAATTGAGATCGGCCGACATCTTAGAGGCTTGGCTACGGATATTCTTCTGTGCCGGTTCGGAAATTTCACGGTGAGTAATCCTTTACTACTACCGAAAAGTCTTGACTTGGTAAGGACTTGCCATTTATAAGGCGGGTCTACGGTCCAAGGCCTCCACAAATTATCACTAAACGAAGACGACGGTTCGTCATTCTGGGTGGAACCGCCGAAAGGGGTTGTAATGCTGAATAAGAGGGCGCTGCTCGTTGTCGTTTTCTGTTCACTTGTATTCCTTGCAAGTCCACTTCTTTACGGCCAGGCCACCGGCAGTTTTTCCGGCACCGTCTCGGACAAGGCCGGGGCAGTGGTCTCGGGAGCAACGGTGAAGGTCACCTCGCAAGGCACAGGCCTCATGCGAGAATCCAGGACGGACGACTCTGGGCACTATCTGATCCCGTTGCTGCCCGTGGCGTTCTACACGATTCGAGTGGAGTCCCAGGGTTTCCAAACTACCGAACAGAAGGACATCCGGCTGCAAGTCGACGAAAGTCGTGAAGTGGACTTCGCTCTCGCTCCCGCATCGGTTACAACGGCGGTGGAGGTCAACGCAACCGAAGTGGCCGTCGAGACTTCGAATCCGACCTTGGGCCAGGTTATTACTTCCGAGCAAGTTGCTGAACTCCCGTTAAACGGCCGCGACTTCGTACAGTTGGCGACCTTAACCCCCGGCACGACGGCGGAAACGAACCCCAACAGCTTCTTCAACGGAGGTCCCAGCAGCGAAGTCTCGACGCGAGGAACGTTTTCGCTTTCCGTCGGCGGGTCGCGGGCCCAGAGTACGGACTGGCTGCTGGACGGCAACGACAACAACGAACTAACCGCGGGCGGAATCGCAATTCTGCCCTCGATTGATGCCATCCAGGAATTCAAAGTCCTGGAATACAACTACTCGGCGGAATGGGGCACGCGAGCGGGTCCGACGGTGCTGGTGACGACAAAGTCAGGCGCGAACAAGTTTCACGGATCGCTGTTTGAATTCTTCCGCAACACCAAGCTGGATGCGAAGACCTATGATTTCGGTATCCCGTCCGCGAATCAAAAGTTCAATCTAAACCAGTTCGGTGGTGCGTTCGGCGGCGCTATCCAGAAGGACAAGACGTTCTTCTTCGTTGACTACCAAGGGAAGAGACAGCGGCGCGGAACGCCATTTACCGGCCTGGTTCCGACGCAGGCGATGATCGGGTCACTGGTGACGGGCGCCGATTTCAGCATGGATCCTCTGGGTCTTGCACGTGGAGTTTCCCACCCAGAGTATGGCAACACAATCAGGTTCCCGCACCTTACGAACCTGTTTGATTTCCAGCCGTTCCAGTGCGATAGTTCGGACAACCCAATCCCGGCAGGTCCTGGCGGAGTGCAGCCGACCGGCGCTCAAACGTGCGACAAGATTCCCGGGAACATGATCGACCCAACGGGCCAGAAGATCCTCCAGCTATATCCCCAGAGCAATACGAGCAACCCGGGCTTGGGTTTCAACTTCAGCAACACTCCGGTGCGGAGCATCAATGAGGGCGAGTTCGATATCCGGCTGGATCACAATTTTTCCGCCAAAGATTCCGCATTTGCCCGCTTCAGTTATGACCAGGCCGTTTCGTTTGTTCCTGGCGGCGGCCCTCCGGGGTTCGCTGAACTCAACGCCTTCGGCAGTTCAGAAAACATTCAAAACCACGGTCGGAACATAGCTGTCTCTGAGACCCACGTACTATCTGATCGAACGGTGAACCAGGTGAACGCCGGATTTAACCGCATTTTCAACCATTTCACTTCAGCGCAAAACGGCACTTGTTACGCTGCAAGTATCGGCATCCAGGGCGCCAACCTGGGCGGTGCGTGCGACAGCGTGACTGGTTACCCCGCGAGCCTGAACCAGTCGACCAAAGACTGCATGAGTTGCGGGATGACTTCGGTGCTTACGGGCGGCGGTTACTGGTCCGTGGGCGATCGAGGGTTTGCTCCTTTCCAGGGCGGCAGCAACGTGTTTTCGATTTCCGATTCCTTTGACATGATCCGTGGCAAGCACGACATCCGTGTTGGCATGGGAGTCCGCGCTCAGCAGATGAACGTCGAGAGCAACGCCTTCCAGGACGGCTTCCTAATTCCGTTCGATATTAGCGGCGACAACACGGCGGATCTCCTCTTAGGCCAGGCTGGTCTTGGGATTCATGATCAGACGTTCCGTGGCGCCACGACCGGCCGCCGCTGGAAGCTGTACCGCCCGTTCGTCCAAGATGAGTG
>Ga0210400_10005142_pt1 | contig 11165 bp, 8 predicted proteins | sample IncBWH26MmetaG_FD_155456 | JGI IMG/M metagenome (GOLD analysis project Ga0210400, IMG submission 155456) | Forest soil microbial communities from Barre Woods Harvard Forest LTER site, Petersham, Massachusetts, United States - Inc-BW-H-26-M | ecosystem: Environmental > Terrestrial > Soil >...
CGTTGCCAGGCCGCGATCCGCCGATCCAGTTCTGGCTCTGGCGGAATTCACCAGGTTGTTTGCCGCTTCCCCGGCCCGATGACAGGAGCACACCGTGAATCTCTTTCACCAGACGGAGGCTAAGAGGGAGGCCTTCACGCAGCCGCTTCAGTCCGTGGTTCAGCGCCGCGACATAGCAGGACACCTCCATCACATCGTCTAGGGGAACGCCAGGCGCCTGGTCATTCTCGAAGGCGAGCAGGTCGGATAAGGAGGACTGCGTGCCCTCGATCTGTGAAGACAGCACTGCCTCCTTGCGGACATAGGCGTAGATGAAGAGCGCAGGGTCGGGCAGCAGCGAAGTCACCCCGTCCAGGCGTCCGAGCGCCAGAGCCGCCCTTTGCTGGAGGGCGAGCAGCCGGGGAGTCCATTCAATGGGTGGCTGAGGGGGGAGAGGGTCCGGGACAAAGGCCTTTACCGCCTCGCCAGAGGTGGTGCTTACCGCGTAAGTCCCTGTATGTAAACGTTTCATGGGTTATTTCACAATATGGAGGCCAGATGGCCACTATTTCAATTTAGACTCCAAGTTGAAATAGCGCCATCCCCAATTCCACCCAGTCACCCAACTGAAAGCCTCAGCCCACGACCATCCAGATGGGCTTGCCCGCCTTCACCGCTTCCCGCAGCAGCTTCTGCGCCTGGGCCAAGGTGAGCGCCTCCGCCGAGAGGCCGCTGGTGCTGAGGCGCATGACTTCCGCGCCGGATCTTGGCGGGATCAGGTGCAGCGGCGGATGAGACATCGCGGTTTCGAAGACGCCTGATTCGGGCGCCAGGAAACCCCGGCCATGTTCCAACTGATCCCGCGAATAACCGAGCAGGTGTTCGATGAGCGCCCAGGATCGGCGTGCGGGCTTCCGTTCCCCGGTCTCCCAGTAGGAGATCGTCTGCTGGGAGACGGCCAGCTTGTCCGCCAAAGCGGCCTGATCCAGCCCGAGCCGCTCGCGCACGAGTTTGAGCCGGGTGGGAAAGCTGGATGCGGGTGATCGCTTTGCGGGCGGGCGACTCATACCAGCGTTTCCGTTTCACAACTATGTTGTGAACTAAAAATCCCGCACCGCCCATGCGAATCGCATGAGTGGAACCGCGGGGTGCTCCGCATGGGACAAGCCTATCGGAAACGCGGTGTTGAAGGATCGCGGTGAGACATATACAACTAAGTTGTAAACCTGGAGCAGCCGTGACCGATCCCGCGAATCCCGAGGACGCGTTCGCGTTGCGCCCGCACGAGGATCGTCCCAGACCTCTCGAGACACCTCAGCTGCTGGAAGCCTCCTACCCACTTTCCTCCGATGAAGACGGCGCCGCTGAGCCTTCTGATGCGCCTCGCCGCAAGAAGCGCAACACCGCGCGGCTCGTGTGGGACTCCAAACCCAAGAAGGCGCCCAACCCGAAGAACCTCGGCTTCCAGATCGCCGAAGTCGTCGTGCCCAACCCCGCCTCGCAGTCGGGGCCGCGCCTGCCCTTCGACGCGGGTACGCAGGAGGTGGACACCCGCGCCTGCAACCGCCTCATCTGGGGCGATAACCTGCTGGTCATGCAGGCCCTGCTGGCCCAGGGCTACGAAGGGAAGATCAACCTCATCTACATCGATCCGCCTTTCGATTCCAAGGCCGACTACAGCCACACCGTGCAGCTCACGCCGGACGACTCAGGCAAGGGCGGCGGTGAGCTGAACGCGGAGATGAGCGCGCTGGAACGGCTCGCCTACCGCGACACCTGGGAGGACGGGACGGACAGCTACCTGGACATGCTCTATCCGAGGTTGCAGTTGATGCATCGGCTGCTGGCAGAGGATGGCAGCATCTATCTCCACCTTGGGAAACCAGTAGCACACTATGTCCGTGTAGTTTGTGAAGAGGTGTTTGGTAAGACGAATTTCGTTAATGAGATCACTTGGCAGCGGTCACATGCGCACGGAGACACGGGCCAGGGCGCAACTCATTTTGGGCGGACTACCGAGTCGATTCTGTATTTCAGCAAATCAGGAAATACGATGTGGCATCCACTGCACAAGCCATACACGGACGAGATACTCGCAAGAGATTACAAATACACTGACGAAAATAATGGAGAGCGATATCGCCTAATGCCGGTTGATGGCCCCGGTGGTGCCCAAAAGGGGAATCCCTATTACGAGTTCTTAGGAGTAAAGGGGTACTGGCGCTACTCACTGGAGACGATGACAAAGCTGCACGAGAAAGGAGAAGTCATTCTCTCTTCAACTGGGAAAAGCCTCAGTCGAAAAAAATATCTAAAAGACGCGAATGGAACGCCGATTGTGGATCTCTGGGATGATGTGAACAGGATCAGTCCCACTTCCAATGAGCGGCTAGATTATCCGACTCAAAAACCAGAGGTTCTACTAGAGCGAATTCTCAAGGCAAGCAGCCGTCCGGGTGATCTCGTCGCCGATTTCTTCTGCGGCTCTGGCACGACGGCGGCGGTAGCCGAGAAATTGGGCCGGCGCTGGATCACCTCGGACCTCGGCAAGGCCTCGCTCCAGGTGGCCCGCAACCGTTTCGTGAAGATGGGCGAGCCGGGCAGCGGCGGCATCGCCTTCAATCGTCCCGACGGCGCCACGCGCTGCTCGCCCTTCGTGGTGGAGAACCTGGGCAACTACCAGCGCCAGCTCATCTACCTCAACGACCACCGTCTGCGGCAGGTGGGGCCGCTCATCCTCACGCTCTTCGGCGCGCAGCCGCATCCGACGGAGCGCAACCTCGGCACCCAGGCCTTCAACGATCCGGAGACAGGCCGCTTCCAGCGCCGCCTCGTGCTGGTGGGCGACCCGGACCGGCCCCTGTCGGCGCGGCGCGTGGCGGAGACCGCCCGCATGCTGAAGACGCTGGATGGCGGCGGCTACGCCAAGCTCGTGGCCCTGGGCTGGGACTTCGAGCTGAACTTCGACAGCGTCCTGGAGAAGAGCCTGGGCGGCGACTGGCGCAAGATCGTCGAAGCGCGCCAGATTCCCACCGAGGTCATCGAATACCTCAAGAAGATGCCGGAGAAGGCGGCCCCCGATGACCCCGTGGTGGAGAAGCTGCGGGGCCAGGTGGCCTTCTTCGAGAAGCCCTACCTCGGCCTGCCCGAGGTGCGGCTCATGGGCTGGACCGATGAGGCCGCACCCCGCCTGCGCGCGCAACTGCGCCTCACGAGCTACACGCTGCGGGGCCTGCCCATGGGCATCCTCGGCAAGAAGCCCAGCGAGGCCGAAGCGCGCGAATTGATCCAGGGCGCGGGCGGCCCCACGGGCCTGAACCTCATCGATTTCTGGTCCGTGGACGAGGACCTTGGCGGCGAAGACGGCAAGCGGCCCTTCACGAGTGCCTGGCAGGAGCTGCGCGGCCTGGGCAAGCGCGTGAAGCCGGTCATCACGGGAACCGAACTGCTCTACACCCCGCGCCCGGGCCGCAAAGTGGGCCTGCGCCTCGTGGACATCTTCGGCAACGACGCCATGTGGAGCGGCCTGTTGCCCGATGCCGAAGACGCGCGGCGGGCGGGGTTCTGAGATGGCGAACCTCGAAAAGCAGGTGAAGGCCATGCACGGCGGCCCGGTGCTGCCGTCCCTCCTGGCGCCGAAGGTGAAGGCTTGGGCGGAGGGCGGCTACGAGGGCGTCACGGCCATCAGCGAGGCGCTGCTCCGCCACTGGTTCCACACGGAGCATGAACAGGCCTCGTTCCATCCGGCTCAGCGCGTGGCCATCGAGACGGCGATCTTCGTGCATGAGGTGCTCCGGCGCGAACTTCCGGAAGAGGTCGGCTTCCTGCACGGCCTCCACGCCCATCTGGGCGCGCCCGAGGACCGGGACGGGCTCTTCGCGCCTTGGTGGAAGGACGAACTGCCGCGCTACGGCTTCAAGCTGGCCACGGGCACCGGCAAGACCTGGGTGCTGCAGGCGCTGCTCGTGTGGCAGGTGCTGAACCGCCTGAGCCTCGACCAGCATTGGCACCGTGACCTCGCGCCGGAAGCGCGCGCCTGGCGCCGGCAGGCGTTCTCTGCTCGCTGCCTGGTCGTCACGCCGGGCCTCGTCGTGCATGGCCGCCTGCTGGACGCGCTTCTCGGGTTGGAGGACGACCGCGGCAACCGCGATCTCGCCAAATCCGATCTGAGGCGCTTCCATGAATTGTTCCTGCCTTCGGATTACCGCGACGCCTTCTTCGGCGCCTTCCGTCCCATGGATGGCCGCCAGATCATGGAGACGACGCCCCAGCCCGAGGCCTTCGCCGTGGTGGTGAACTGGCAGGCGCTCATGGATCGCAGCGGCGATGAAGAAGACGCCGAGCATCCCGCCGAGCTGCTCGACATCCCCAAATACGGGAGCGTCACCGAGCGCGGCAACCCGCGCTACCTGGTGCTGCGCGAGTGGCTGGCGGCGGAACCGGATCTCGTCATCTACAACGACGAGGCGCACCACACCCACACGAACACGGGCGGCGAAGAGGGCGTCTGGGACGAGGCGCTCAATTTCATCCGCGACGAACAGAGGGCGCTGCACGGTTCCTGCGCCGGATTCCGCGGCGATTTCAGCGCCACCCCCTTCTACCAGGTGAACTCGGGGAAGGGCAAAACGAAGCAGGTGGGCCGGAAATGGTTTCCCCACATCCTCTGCGATTACGGATTGGGCCAGGCGCAGCGGGACATGCTGGTGAAGCAGCTCTGGATCGTGAAGGACCCCCGCCTGCCGGAAGGCGAGATCCCCCGCAGCGAAGACGGCCAGCTCACGGAGACGCAGAAGGCGCTGCTGGAAGTGGGCCTGGCCAAGCGCCATTGGGTAGAGACGGGCTTCACGGTGTTGGGCGAGACGGCCATGCCCAAGCTCATGGTGGTGACGGAAGACACGGCCATCGCCGACAAGGTGAAGACCTACCTGGACACGGAGCGCATCGGCGATTTCGGCCTGCAGCCCGATAGCGTCGCCGTGCTGCACAGCGGGAAGAAGGGTCTGCTCAGGGCCGATGAATACGAAGCGCTGCGCCGCCGAATCTTCGCCGCCGACCGCCGGAAGGATCTCCAGGTCATCGTGAATGTGGCGATGCTGCAGGAAGGGTTCGATGTGAACTCCATCTGCGTCATCGTCTTCCTCCGAGCCGGCCAGAGCGCCATCCTGGTGGAGCAGGTCATTGGCCGCGGCCTGCGCTTGATGTTCCGGAAGGAGCTGGTGGAATCCGGGATCTGGGAAGCCAAGGTAGAGGCCATGGCGAACCTGAAGGAGCGGCAGGAACCGCTCAACGCCTTCGACATGCTCTATCTGGTGGATCACCCCAGGTTCCGCAGCCTCATGCGCGAGACCATGGAGCAGGAGGGCATGGACCTCGGCGAAGGCGAGGTGGATGAGTCCCGCAACGCCGCCGGGGAACTCCTGACCGTGGCCCTGGATCCGGCCCGCGTGCCTGCGCGGGATCTCGCCTGGCCCCTGGGTTTCGTGCGCGAGGATCCGCCGCTACCCGATGTGCGCGAGCTGCTGAAGCACAGCTTCAAGCCCTACGGCGACCAGAACGCCCTGAACCTGCTCCGCAAGAATCAGGGCGTCATGCTGAGCAAGGAGCACATCGAGAGCGGAACCCAGGTGGGGTTCGTCGTGCAGCTTTCCGCCGAGGCCCGCACGGCGCTGGCCAGCATGGCGGAGCAGCTGGTGGCCGGACGGAGCAAGGGCCAGAGCTGGCTCAGCGCGCAGTGGGCCGAAATGCTGGAGGTGGTGGAGCAGGTGGCCATCAAGCACCTTTTCCCGCGTTCGGATTTCGATCCGTTGAAGCGCGACGAGGACACCCGCGTGCTGAGGTCCAATGAAGTGACCCAGCATCTGAGGAAGCAGTTGGAGGACGCCCGGGACAGTTGGCTCTCCGACATTCAGAAAGCCCATCCGGGTGAGGTCGGCGTCAGCGGATGGGGCTGGGCCTCGAATCCGGAACAGGATGGCCGGGAGCCCGTGTTGCGCGGACGGGAGGCACGGCGCATCGAAAACCGGCGCTGCGTATTCCCCATCATTTTCGAGACGGCCCAGGGTGGCGGTCTCGAGCGGGACTTCATCGAGCAGGTGCTGGAGAAGTCCGGCGAAGTGGCCGCCTGGTTCAAGCCCCTGGAGCGCCGGCACAGCCTGGCCCTGAACTTCCGCACCCGTTTCGGCGAGTTGAGCCGCTACTGGCCCGACTTCGCCGTGCGTTGCGGCGACACCATGTGGCTCATCGAGACCAAGGGCGCTCGGGACCGTGAATCCGAGGCGATCTGGGACAAGGCCAAGGCCGCCCTGGAGTGGTGCCGCACCGCCTCCCAGGTCGCGCCGCCTGACACGCATCCGCTAGGCGGTGGCTGGAGCCAGCCGAAGACCTGGAGGTACGCCGTCGTCTTCGACGATCAATGGGATCGGAAGTCCGAGGCGTTCATGGTGGTCGCCGCCCGGGCCGAAGCGCACACGCTCGCCTACTTGCGTGGTCAGGGCGAAGTACAGGAAGGCTCCCTGCTCAGCCAGATGCTCGACTGAGCCTCAGAACCGTTCCAGCCAAGTGATCCGCGGGGCGAGGGCGGAGTTGAGCTGGACGAGGAGGATGGCGATGAGGCTCGCGGCCGGAGACCAGAAGCAGAGGGCCGCGCCGAAGGCGTAGAGGAGCTGGTAGACGAGGATTCGGCGGCATTGAACCCGGATGAGGTCAGGCGGGACATCGGCCTTGATGAGCCCGGCCCGTTGCGCGCGAGTGATGCTGGCGAAGAGCACGACCCCCAGGAGCAGGATGTTGGCCCAGTAGACGAGCAGGGCGAGGCGGAAGGTGATGAGTTCCGCGAGCAGCGCGGTGGAGAAGGGTACGAGGCTCACGGCCGCGAGGAAGCCGATGTGGATCCAGGTGAGGTCCCGGTCGCTGCGCTCCAGGTGGTTGAACTGGGATTGCTGGCCGTTCCAGAAGATGCCCAGCGTCATGAAGCTCATGAGGTAGGCGAGGAGCCGCGGCGCGAGCAAGATAAGTGCACGGCCGAGATCGTGTTCGCTGTGGATCGCTTCGGCGGCCGGGGCCTTCAGGTCCAGCACGAGCAGGGTCATGGCGACCGCGAAGACGCCGTCGCTCAACGCGGAAAGGCGTTCCAGGCTCTGGCCAGCGAGGCGGTTGTAGGTGGTGAGCATGGCGCGAGTGTAGCTGGAGAGGGCCCGGACTTCAGGGCGCCCATATCTCCGGCGCGACAGGATGGCTGAGGAAGTGGGTCATGGCCTCCGTGAAGCCGTAGGCGCCCACCATGCCGAAGGCGAGGAGGTCGCCAGGCTGGAGGTCGGGAAGGTCCACGTCTCCCAGGCGATCCAGGCTCGTGCAGAGCGGGCCCGCGAGGGTCGTGCGGTGGAGCGGGCCGTGCTTGCTCACGGCCCGCACGGGGAAGGGCTGGCCCGTGAGCGCGGGGCGCAGGAGGTGGTTGAGGCCGCCTTCCAGGATGGCGAAACGGGTGCCGCGGCTCTCCTTCACGCGCAGGACGCGCGTAAGATAGACACCACAGGCGGCGGCGAGGAAGCGGCCCGGTTCCAGGACAAGCTCGCCTTGGAACCAGGCGTGGCGCGCGAGGAGTTCCCCGATGCCGCGCCCGAAGGCTGCGACATCGAGTGATGTCTCGTCTTCAGCGTAGGGAACGCCGAGGCCACCGCCGAGGTCGATCTGCTCGAGCGCGAGGCCGTGCTCGCGGTGAAGGCGCTGGGCCAGGTCGAGGATGCGGCTGTGGATGGCGAGGAGGGCCGCCGCGTCCCGCTGGTTGCTGGCGGCGAAGGCATGGAGGCCGCGGATGCGCACATGGCGGAGCGTGGAAGCGCGGGCCAGCAGCTCCGGCACGGCTTCCTCATCCACGCCGAAGGCGGAAGGCCCGCTGCCGCCGAGGATCCGGGAACCTTCCTCCACCCCCAACGGATGGACGCGGAGATTCACGGCGACTTCGGTGGAGGCGAGTTCGTCGAGCCGCGCGAGATCCTCGAAGCCCTCCGCCTGGACGCGGACGCCCATCGCCACCGCGAAGCGCAGCTCCTCTTCCCGCTTGCCGGGCCCCGCGAAGAAGGTTCGTCCCGGCCCTAGGTTCAGCTCGGCCACGCGCCGGAGCTCGCCGATGGAGGCGCAGTCGAAACTGGCGCCCAGCACGGCGAAGCAGGCCAGCAGATCCGCATGGGGATTGGCCTTCATGGCGTAGGCGAGGCGGACGCGCGGCGGCAGCGCTTCGCGCAGCGAGGTGAAGGCGCTTTCTGCTACAGAGCGGCGGTAGATGAAAGATGGTGTGCCATGTCGGCCCGCGAGATCGCGGCATGCCTCGTCGTTGAAGGCAAAAAGGGTCATGCCCGCTCCCAGAACGGGGCGAGGCGCTTCACGCCTTCCCCCAGCTGCCCAGGTGACGCGGCGAAACTGAGCCGCGCGAAGGCCCGTCCCCCCTCGCCGAAGATGAGGCCGGGCACAAGCACCACGCCGCCCTCGTCCCGCAGCCGGAGGCAGAAGGCCATGGGGTCCGAATGGGCCGAAGGCGGCAGGGGCAGCCAGTGGTAGAAGGCGCCGTCCGGTGGTGCGACCGCCATACCGAGGTGTTCCTTCAGGGCGGAGGCCAGCGCCTCCCAGCGCCCGCGCAGTTCCGCGCGCGCGTCCGCAAGCACCATCGCGGAAGCTTCGATGAGCGCCAGCGCCGCGCGCTGCATCGGAAGCGCGGCGGTCGTGACGGCGAAGGCATGCACGGTGCGCGCAGGCAGAAGCCACTCGGGATCGCCCACCATCCAGCCGACTCTCAACCCCGGCGCGCCCCAGCCCTTGCTCACGGAACTGGTGACGACACCGTAAGCGCTCACATCCCGCAGCGAGGGATTGGGCTCGCCGAGATAGAGATCGCGGTAGACCTCGTCGGAGATGAGCAGCAGCCCGCGCGCCTCGCAGGCCTCCGCCACGCGGCGCAGGCTCTCGCGATCCGTGCCGCCCCCGGTAGGGTTGCAGGGATGGTTGAGGATGACGGCCTTGAGATGGGGCTCATCCAGCCGCGCGATGAGGGCATCGGCATCGAGCCGGAAGCGATGGCTGGAATCCAGCGGGTAGGTGACGGTTTCGGCGCCCGCCAGCGTGGCGATGGAGCGATAGGCCACGAAGCCAGGATCGGACATGAGCACCTTGTCGCCGGGGCCCGTCCAGGCGTGGAGCAGCGCGAAGATGGCCTCCTCCGAACCCGTGGTGACGAGCACCTCGTCCGGCGTCGCGCCATGGAAGGCCGCGAGGGCGGATCGCAATTCAGGAATGCCCGCGGTGGGCCCGTAGCCGCAGACGCCTTCGAACGCCGCGAGGGCCTTCCGCGCGGGTTCCGGCAACGCCCAGGTGGGTTCGCCGAGGCCCAGCGGGATGGCGCCCGGTCCCGCGCCCTCGCTGAGGATGCGGATGGGCGAGGGTTTCAGGGAGGCGAGGCGCTGCGCGGGGGCGATCATCGCAAGGCCTCTTCCAACGCCGTGGCGGCGTCCGTTTTTGGGTCCCGGTACTTGACGATGCAGGGGGCGTAGAGCTGGAGGCCGCGCTCCTTCGCGAAGGCGCCGGAGGCGGGCCGCGATCCGGGAACGACGACGGCATTCTCGGGAACCTCGCGGCGGAGCTCACGGCTGTGCACGAGGTCATGGATCACAGTCCCCCCCGTGATGACCACGCCGCTGGCCAGCACCGCGCGCCTGCGGACGACGATGCCCTCGAACAGGCCCACGAGGCCGCCGATGAAGGCCTCATCCTCGATGACCACGGGCCGCGCGCCCGCGGGCTCGAGGACGCCACCGATCTGAGCACCCGCGCTGAGATGGACTCTTCTACCGATCTGGGCGCAGCTTCCCACGAGGGCGTGGCTGTCCACCATCGTCCCCTCATCCACGAAGGCGCCCACATTGATATAGGCCGGGGGCATGACGACGACGCCCTTGCCCACGAAGGCCCCCCGCCGGGCTGAAGACCCGCCGGGCACGAGCCGCACGGCGTCGTCGAGCGTGAACGCGCGCGGCGGATAGGCGCCCTTGTCGAAGAAGGGGAAGCCCGGGCCCTCCATGCGTTCCAGATTGAAGCGGCGGAAGCCCGCGAGGATGGCGGCCTTTACCCAAGACACGGCGTTCCATTCGCCGGTGGTGGAGCAGGTGGCGGCCCGGAGCGATCCCGATTCCAGCGCCGCCAGCAACGCCTCATGGGCCTCGCCGTGTTTCGCGTCGGCGAGGATGGCATCGGCATCACGGCTGTAGAAATCCTGTAGCTCCTGAAGCGTCATCGCTGGGCCTCCAAGGCGCCGATGAGTTTCGCGCGGGTTCCGGATTCAGCGGACACGAGGGGCAGGCGCAGCACATCCTCGGCGAGACCCAGGTGCTTGAGCCCCGCTTTGAGCGGGCCGGGATTGCTTTCCAGGAAGAGCGCGTCCATGAGGGGAAGCAGGCGCTGATGCAGGGTTCGCGCCCTCGCGAGATCGCCTTTCCGGGCCGCGTCCACCATCGCCTTCGTCTCTCCAGGCAGGAGGTTCGCCAGCACGGAGACGAGGCCCGATGCGCCCAGGGCGAGCGAAGGCAATCCGAGCCCGTCATCGCCGGAAAGCAGCGTCTTACCGCGCGGAAGCGTTCGCGCGATCTCGCCGATCTGGGCGAGGTTGCCGCTGCTCTCTTTCACCGCCACGAGGGCCGGATTCTCCCAGAGCTTCGCCAGCATGGATGGCGCGACGTTCTGCCCCGTGCGGCCCGGCACGTTGTAGATGACGAGGGGCAGGCCCGGCGCGGCTCTGGCCACGGCGGCATAGTGCGCGACGAGCCCGTTGATCGTCGGCTTGTTGTAGTACGGCGTCACCACCAGCGCCCCTTGCGCTCCCAGGGCCTGGGCCCGCGCCGTCCAGGCCATGGCCTGCTTGGTGCTGTTGGAACCCGTGCCCGCGATGACGGGTCGGCCCTGCGCCTCCTCAAGGCAGGTGGCGATGAGGACATCGCGTTCCGGTTCTTCCAGCGTGGCGGCTTCACCCGTGGAGCCCAGGGGGATGAGCACATCCACGCCGCCCTCCACCACATGACGCACGAGGCGGCGGAAGGCGGGGAGGTCCACTTCGCCGGAGGCTTTGAAGGGCGTGGCCAGGGCGACGGCCAGGCCGGAAAGGTCGAGACTCATGGATTCACCTCGCGGAAGAGGGGGTCGAG
>Ga0210400_10005143_pt1 | contig 11165 bp, 9 predicted proteins | sample IncBWH26MmetaG_FD_155456 | JGI IMG/M metagenome (GOLD analysis project Ga0210400, IMG submission 155456) | Forest soil microbial communities from Barre Woods Harvard Forest LTER site, Petersham, Massachusetts, United States - Inc-BW-H-26-M | ecosystem: Environmental > Terrestrial > Soil >...
CCGGCTGCTATAGAGCTGAAATGTCACAAGCCAAATGGGAAGGATTTTTTGAGACCTGGCACGAAGCACTGCATGAAATAACCTTCTTGCAAAATGCCCGCGCAGCGGCCCAGAATCGTCACCGTTCGCTCAATTAATTGCGGTAGCGACACCCTTTATTGCCGGAGCAGAAGTATGTTCGGGTCCAATCCCCTTTTGAGGCGCAAGCCGCCTACCATGTGGAGCTATGGGATTGCCGTTCTGTCCGTTGCCGTAGCACTGTTCATTTCACGTTGGCCGGCGTTTCATTTGGAAACCGCTCCCGCGTCACTGTTTCTTTGCGCCGTCATGCTCAGTGCGTGGCTGGGTGGAGTCGGGCCGGGATTGCTCGCGACCGTCCTCTCCTGTCTCGCTCTTAGCTATTACTTCCTGGAGCCCTTGTATTCGTTCGCTGTAAATGCCGATGAGATGCCACGGCTTGTCATCTTCACAGTGGCAGCACTCTTGGTTGGGTCGCTGAGCGCTGCGCAAAGGAGCGCCAACGAATCGCTCAGGCGCGCACGCGATGACCTGAAAGAGACAGTACAAGAGCTCAAGAGAACCAACGAGGCGCTGCAATCAGAGAGCCGTGAACGCGAGTCTGCCGAAGAGGCGCTGCATCAGGCGCATACAGATCTGGCACACGTAAACCGGGTGACCACCATGGGAGAGCTGACAGCCTCGCTGGCACACGAAGTGAATCAACCAATTAGCGCCGCCGTCACCAATGCCAATACCTGCTTGCGCTGGCTTACGCGTGATCACCCCGATGTGGAAGAGGCCCGCGCGGCTGCAATGAGAATTGTGAACGACGGAAGGCGTGCGGCGGAAATCATCAACCGGGTCCGCCTGCTCTTCAAGAAGGGCACTCAGGAACATGAGCTGGTTGATGTAAACGAAATCATTCGAGAGATATCAGTCCTCCTGCACGGCGAGGCAACGCGACATTTCGTATTAGTCCGGACGGACCTAGCGGCAGATCTTCCCCAGGTCATGGGAGATCGTGTGCAATTGCAGCAGGTGCTGATGAACCTGATCATGAACAGCATCGACGCGATGAAGGATGTGGATGGGACGCGGGAGCTCACCATCAAGTCGCAGAGAGCGGAGAACGAGCACCTTCTGATAACCGTCAGCGATACCGGCGTGGGGCTGCCGCCGCAGCAGGCAGACCAGATTTTCAATGCGTTCTTTACCACCAAGCTTCATGGGACCGGCATGGGACTTCGGATCAGCCGGTCCATCGTTGAATCGCACGGCGGCCGCTTGTGGGCTGACGGCAACTCTCCACGCGGCGCAAGTTTTCACTTCACTCTACCAACCAAATTGGAGGCGCCTGAATGACCCCCGCCGGTGCTCCCACCGTGTTCGTCATTGATGACGATGCCGGTATGCGTGCGTCCATCCAAGGCCTGCTGAAATCGGCGGGCTTGAGATCTGAGTCCTTCAGCACCGCGGAAGAGTTCCTTCGCAGCAAGCGGCAGGACGGGCCGAGTTGTCTTGTTCTGGACGTGAGTCTTCCTGGAGTTAGCGGTCTGGACTTTCAGCGCCAGTTGGCGGACACAGGCATCCAGACTCCCATCGTCTTCATCACTGGTCATGGAGATATTCCGATGACGGTGAAGGCCATGAAATCCGGCGCGGTGGAATTCTTGACTAAGCCCTTCGAGGACCAAGATTTGCTGGGTGCGATCCATCAGGCTCTAGACCGTGACCGCTTAAGGCGTCAACACGAAAGCGGGCTTTCCGAACTGCGAAAGCGTTTTGAAACGCTAACTGCACGCGAGCGTCAGGTGATGAGCCTGGTGGTTTCGGGCATGCTCAATAAGCAAATAGCTTCTGAGCTCGGGACCAGCGAAATCACCGTGAAGATCCACCGCGGCCACGCGATGCGGAAGATGAAGGCTGAATCACTAGCGGAACTGGTTAGAATGGCGGCGAAGCTTGAGTTCGTACCCGACAGGGAGTAGCCTAGCCTCGACTATTTTCCCAAAAGATCCTAGCTACCTCACTGATCATCAACACATTCGAGCTTCTAATACCAACGTATAATTGCGCGGCTTTTGGAGACTTTGCTATTTTCTTTGCATGAACACTCAGGGAAAGACCAAACCAGTCGCAATCGTCGATGATGACGATTTGATGCGGAGCGCCTTGGGGGGCTTGCTGAAAGCGGTTGGACTGCCGGCGCGAGAATTTGCGTCGGCGGAGGAATTTTTGAATTCCGGCCTGCAGCATCAGGTCGGATGTCTAATTGCGGACATCCGTATGCCGGGGATCTCCGGACTCGAACTGCAAGCAAAGCTGAACGCTGAGCATTGCAGGATTCCGATCATTTTCATCACAGCGCACGGCGACGAAAAAATGCGGTTGCAGGCGTTGAGAGCAGGCGCAGTGGAATTTCTGGCAAAACCATTCGACGACGAAGCCCTGCTCGTAAGTGTTCGAGCCGCTCTGCAAAATTGAGCGCGATAAGGAAGGGTGCGCGCGGGCACCAGGAGGTCCTTCGTGGGAGCTTTCGAAAGGTTCGGGTCTGCTGGCCAGGACCATAATCAGCGCAGATTCGAGCAGGTCATAGGTAGCAGCCCTGCTCTGGAATCTGTCCTCGAACAGGTCGAACGTGTAGCGCCAACGGGTTCCACCGTTCTTCTCCAGGGAGAAACGGGCACCGGCAAGGAGTTGATCGCGCGCGCAATTCACAACATCAGTTCGCGCTGCGGACGCCCGTACATAAAGCTGAATTGCGCTGCGATTCCGTTCGATCTGCTGGAAAGCGAGTTTTTTGGTCATGAGAAGGGCGCGTTCACAGGCGCAATCGCGCAAAAGGTTGGTCGTTTCGAAATGGCCGACAAAGGGACTCTCTTCCTGGACGAGGTCGGCGATATTCCGTTGGCACTCCAGTCAAAGCTATTACGCGTGCTGCAGGAACAGGAGTTTGAGCGACTGGGTAGCACTCGGACACACCAGGTGGATGTTCGGCTCGTGGCTGCCACCAACCGAAATTTGGCGGACATGGTGAAGCACAACGAATTTCGCAGCGACTTGTACTACCGATTGAACGTTTTTCCGATCGGGCTGCCACCGTTGCGGGCACGCCGGGAAGACATTCCGGTCCTGGTCACGCATTTTGTCGAGCTTTATGGGCACCGGATGGGGAAGCCGATCGAACACATTCCTCCGGAAACAATGTCTGCGTTCAGCTCGTACGAGTGGCCGGGGAACATTCGAGAGCTGCAGAATTTCATTGAGCGGAGCGTAATCTTGAGTGACGGGACCGTTCTGCGTTCTCCTCTAGCGGAACTTAAGCATTCCCCCGAAGCTGAAGCGCCGGGAGCCATCACCTTAGAGGAAGCCGAGCGAGTTCATATCCGGAGGACACTTGAGTCTACTAGGTGGGTCGTGGCCGGTCCCAATGGTGCTGCTGCCCGTCTCGGAATCCCGCGATCTACCCTCTACTTCCGGATGCAAAAGCTTGGCATCTCACGCTCCAACAGAGATCCCCTTCCCGCATAACAGAATTGGAAGACGAATTCAGCGCGACTGGTGCCGGTCGTTCTGACAGGCAAGCCTAATTCTTGAGAAGTTCCTCGGGGAATCAAAGAAATCACACTCGTTAAGCCGCTCGAAGCAAATCCAAATAAATAATCTCGCTCAGACTGTCGGCATCGAGACATCGCGTCTAACAGGCTGGCATCCCACACAACGCTATCGCTTGTAGTTGCCCTCTACTTTCATTCACTTACAAGCTCAACAAGTTTGGTAGTCGCGGTGCTCATTTCAGTTACGTCGTTCGAAGGACTCAGGCTTTTCAGGAGGAACTATGAAGGTGCAAAGAATCGTGCTCGTTTTGATGGGAATGGTGTTTTTACTGGCAAGCAACTCGTCGGCCCAGCAGGTAAAGACCGACTACGATCGCAGCGCAAACTTCGCTCAATACAAAACCTACTCGTGGGAACAAATTAAGACGCAAGACCCCCTGTTTGTCGACCGAATCAAGAGTTCCGTCAACGCCGCCCTGGCAGCAAAAGGCTGGACCCAGGTGGATTCCGGCGGCGATGTTTCAATCGTAGCCATCGAGATCACCCGCAATCAGCAGACCCTGAATACATTTTATGACGGGTTTGGAGGAGGCTGGGGTTGGAGACGTTTTGGAGGCGGAGGATTTGGAGAGGCAACCACCACGACCGAAACATATAAGGTAGGCACGTTGGTCGTCGATCTGTTTGACACGAAGACGAAGAAGCTCTTATGGAGAGGCACATCGAGCGACACGCTCTCCAACAACTCCGACAAGAACATCAAGAATCTGAATAAGGGCGTGGAGAAAATGTTCAAGAAATTCCCTCCCGAGTCCTCGAAAGCGTAGGCGCAGGTTTGGCACTAACGGACCTGTCCAAATTTGATACCGGAGAATTTGCAATGAACACGAAATTGTCCAAGCAAGTTTTGATCATACTTTCCTTGGGATGGTCGCTGGCGCCAACCTTCGCCCAGCAGCCGGGACAACGAACCTTTGCCTCCGCCGAAGATGCCGGGCACGCTCTCTTTGTCGCAATGCAGGCCCAGGACGAACAATTTCCCTTGAGCATTCTCGGGCCAGCCGGAAAGGATGTCCTTTCGTCCGGCGACCCAGTGGAAGACTTGGATGCTCGCACCGACTTCGTCGTCAAATACCAGGAGATGCATCGGTTCGTAACCGAGCCGAACGGAGCTGTAAGCCTGGTTGTGGGTGCCGAAAACTGGCCGTTTCCGACTCCCTTGGTGAATAACCACGGTTCATGGTATTTCGGCACGCCCGCAGGCAGAGCCGAGATTCTGTTTCGGCGCGTGAGCGGAAATGAAATTGCTGCCGTGGATGCGTGCCGCGGGTTAGTCGATGCGCAAAAGCAATATTTTGTGCATCCGTGGAATGACCTCCCCAAGCAATTCGCGCAGAAATTGGTCGGCGACGAAGGCCGACACAACGGTCTTTATTGGCAGGGCGCTGACAACGAACTCGATAGCCCGATCAATCCTCTTATCGCGATTGCATACGGGAAAGACCCGAAGGACCCAGCGGGCGATCAGGTCCCGTTCAATGGCTATTTCTTTAGGATTCTTACCAGCCAAGGACCTCATGCACAGGGCGGAGCAAGAAACTATGTTGTCGACGGGAAGATGACCGCTGGGTTCGCGTTCGTCGCTTATCCTGCGGAGTACCTCTCTTCGGGTGTAATGACTTTCATTGTCAGCGAATCGGGCACCATCTACGAAAAGGACCTCGGCCCCAACACAACAAAGCTCGCAGAAGCCATGACCGCTTATCACCCGTATTCCACCTGGTACAAGACGGAATCAACGTTGACAGGAGGAGAGACCAGACCATGCGTGGCCGAAAACTCGCCGCATCACTATTAGGTCTTCTCATCCTAGGCGTACTCTTAAGCTCATCGGCGGGTAAACCGCAGGCTGGTGCGGCCATTTCCCGCGAGGCAAAGGCTCCGAGAGACCTCAGCGGTGAGATGCCTCCCTCATTCGATCATGATGTGGCCAGAGTCGTTGCCGACATCGATCGGATTGAGGCCGAAACTCTCAGCCAGATGGCCCACACCACGCTCGACAGCCAAGGACAGGTTCGCACCCTGGGGAAATTACTGCTCTTCGACAAGCATCTCTCGGTCAATCAGAACGAAGCATGTAGTTTCTGCCATACGCCGGAGACGGGATTCACTGGGCCCATTCAATCTTTGAATGAGACTACCGTTTCGTATCCCGGTTCGGTGAGAACCCGGTTCAGTAATCGAAAGCCGCAGAGCTACATGTACGCGCCCTTCGCGCCGGTTCTCCACTACAACGCACTGCAGGGTGACTTTGTTGGCGGGAATTTCTGGGATATGCGCGCGAGCGGGTACCGCCTGCAGAACCCAAGTGCCGAACAAGCGCAGGGACCACCAACGAATCCAGTAGAGATGGGCTTGCCGGATTCGGCTTGTGTTGCGTACCGTCTTTCGCAGGCGCCCTATCGCAAGCTATTTGAGAGGGTGTGGGGGACGAACTCGTTCACTATTCAATGGCCTCCCGACGTGGAAAAGGTTTGTGCGACTCCAGGTCCACCACCCGCGAATGATCAGTACCCGGTCCACTTGAGTCCATCAGATCGGGCTCGCGCCGACCACGTATATGACGGCTTCGGGCTGGCGATTTCCGCATACGAGTTCTCGCCAGAGGTGAGTCCTTTCACGTCCAAGTACGACTTCGTACAAGCAGGAAAAGACCAATTCACGCAGCGGGAGAAATTGGGCTACGAGCTGTTTCGCGGCAAGGCACGATGCAACGAGTGTCATCGCGATGGCGGGCCCGGAGAAGAACCACTTTTTACGGACTTTACCGCGAGTAATCTCGGCGTCCCGAGGAACCTGGGACTGCAATTCCTCTACGAGGGCCGGCCCGACCAACGCGGGTACAGTCCCAACCTCGCCGGAGCGGCCTATGTTGATACGGGAGTCGGATCCTTCCTGCGCATGCTGCGAAGCGATAGCGGTCAACTGAATCCTGATTCTGAGTGGATCAAGCTCGCGCCGAAGTTCGACGCGAAATTCCAGGTACCCACCTTGCGCAATGTCGACAGGCGTCCCACGCCAAGCTTTGTGAAAGCCTACATGCACAACGGCTACTTCAAAGGCCTGAGAGAAGTGGTGCATTTTTACAACACGCGCGACGTCCTGCCCGAGTGCAAGGCAGGAGATCCCGGCGAAAAGCTCACTTGCTGGCCAGCGCCTGAGGACTCAACCAATATGAATAAGAGGCAACTCGGCAACCTAAAACTGACGGACCAGGAAGAAGACGCCCTCGTCGCATTCCTGAAGACCCTCACCGACGGCCACGAAGTGCCGAGCGCAAGGACAGCGAAGTAGGTTTGATCTCTGAACTCGTCGGCAAATGTATCAGTCTTTTTTGAGACGGATCGGAAATGAGTACCAATACTCGAGCTCTGATGCCCAGCAAGCTGCGCGGTTTTCACGAACGGATTCTATTGCCGTCACTCTTGCGGAAGGATGTGGCATTAAATGGATCCACTTGGCTGCCATTAGTTTTCGTCCTGGGAGCGATTGCTGCAGTCGCCTATGCGGACCGTCTCGTTAGCTCGATTTCGCTTGTTTACCTCTACATCCTCCCTCTTGGCGTCGGCGCAATTTTTCTGCGCAGGGAGATGAGCTTTTTCCTCGTCGCGGCTTGTGTCTTGTTGCACGACTATGATTCTCCGCGAACAATCCACCACCCATGGGTTCGGATACATGACAATCTCACAACGGTTTTGTGCTTCACCTTCGTTGTTTACTTAATCCAGCAGTACATCGAGCAGCGCGAAGCGCTTGCCAGAGCAGTTCAACAGCAGCGTGACCACCTCGTGCAGGACCTCGAGCTGGCCGCGCAAGTCCAGCGCCTGTTTCTTCCCGCCGGCAAGCCAGCGATTGCAGGACTCGAAATTGCCGGCATGATGCAGCCAGCGCGGCGTGTGAGCGGCGATTACTATGACTACATTCCCATCAGCGCGCATACCATCGAGATCGTAGTTGCCGACGTCGCCGGAAAAGGCGTTCCAGCTGCCCTCTTGATGTCCGCGACGGCGGCAGTCATGCAGCTTGAAGCTAACCGTGATCGGAATATGCTGGATCTTGTGGGACGGTTGGACAAAGAAATCAGTTCGGTGTCGGATGGCGAACGCTATGTGACGTTACTGCTTGCCGAACTCGACGCACACAAACGAACTGTCCGCTATGTCAACTGTGGCCACAATCCTGCGCTTCTGGTTCGGGCAAAGACGGCCACGGTCACGTGCATGAATTCGTCCTGCCCGCCCATCGGAATGTTTTCGGAAAAACCTTGTGAACTGGCCTCGGCAGATCTATCTGTCGGCGACGTGATGATTTTTTATACCGATGGCGTTACCGAGGCGCAGAATCAGCTTGGCGAAGAATTCGGATTGGAGCGTCTTTCCGCCGTAGTACGACGCGGTGCCTCATTGTCCGCAGAAGGCCTCATGAACGATATCTTCAGCAGCGTGGCAAATTTTTGCAGCGCGGTTGGTTTCCATGATGATGTCACAATTCTCGTGGTCAAATGCGTTTTCGACGGCCCTTCAACTCTGCCTTCGTGACTCATTCCAAAAGAGGAACTCCATAGGTTCTGCGGGACCTAGAGAGGCGTAGCCGCGTCCCATCCAGGCTCATTCCCTGTGTCTCGAGGCTTCCATGTCCGTCCTGAAAGACACACTGTCAACGCGCCGACCACCATCCAATCTGTTGGACATTTCCGACGTCAGTTCAACATATATAGTTTCATGTCGCCTAGCTTAAGCGCCCCTATTTTCAATCACTTCCTGAAACTTGGGATCGCGTTCCACTTTGGCATCCATGCTGCATCGTCCAGCATGTGAGGGATGAAAAACTACTGGAGGAAAATTATATGCGAAAGTCATTGTCCTATCTGACCGGCATTCTGTTGACTGTTTCACTTCTCCTCGCTGTTGTGGCAAACGCATCGGGTCAGGACAAGGATGACGAACGGTTGAGAAATAGCGGCACGGTCTTGAAAGAGATTCTTGACGTACCCGATAACATTCCGCACGGCTTGCTCGACAAGGCAGATTGCGTTGTTGTCTTTCCCTCCGTCCTAAAGGCCGCATTCATCGTTGGGGCAAGCTACGGCCGCGGGGCTATGTCGTGCCGGCAGGGTGAAGACTTCAGGGGGCATTGGGGAGCTCCGACGATGATGGCTCTCGAGGGCGGGAGCTTTGGCTTTCAGATTGGTGGAGAAGCTACCGATTTTGTGTTGCTCGTGATGGATGAACGTGGCGCAAGGGGCATTCTTGCCAGCAAGGTCAAGCTCGGAGCCGATGCTTCTGTGGCCGCGGGACCGGTTGGCCGCGATGCCTCGGCCGAAACGGACGCGACTCTACGAGCCGACATCTTGAGCTACTCAAGGGCGCGTGGTGTGTTTGTTGGCGTCTCCCTCGAAGGATCAACGATCCGGCCGGACAATGGCGATAACCGCCGTGTGTACGGCAGAGAGATATCTGCGAGGGATATTGTCCTGTCCGGAACTGTGGCCGTGCCCCCGGCAGCCGAGCATTTGATCTCGACCCTGGATGCCAAGACCCCAAAGCACCGGCAGTAGGTTGGATCTGAATGACGCAGTCCGGCCTGGCCGGACGAAAAGATTGAGGACGTGAATTATGTGGATCGTTCGACTTGCATTGCGGCGGCCCTATACCTTCGTGGTGATGGCCATACTCATCCTGATCATGGGGGCGCTCGCAATCGTACGCACTCCAACGGATATTTTTCCGAACATCAACATTCCGGTTGTCAGCATTATCTGGACTTTTAACGGTCTCGTGCCCGAGGACATGAGCGACCGGATCGTCAGCATCACAGAGCGAGCTCTTACCACAACCGTTGACAACATCGAACATGTCGAGTCCCAATCGCTGTACGGAATAGCTGTTGTCAAAGTGTTCTTGCAGCCGACCGCAAATATTCAACGCGGCATCGCGCAAATTACGGCGGTTTCTCAGACCCAGCTCAAGCAGTTGCCTGCAGGCTCGACGCCCCCGCTTATTCTGGCCTATAGCGCATCGAGTGTACCCGTTCTGCAGCTAGCCCTGTCCGGCCAAAGCATGTCCGAACAGGAGCTCAATGACTATGGCCTGAATTTCATTCGTACGCAGCTGATTACCGTGCCGGGCGCCTCCGTTCCTTATCCTTACGGCGGTAAACAACGCCAAGTGCAAGTGGACCTAAATCCGACAGCGCTGCAGTCAAAGGGCCTGTCTGCACTGGACGTAGTGAATGCTCTCAGCGTCCAAAATCTAATTCTCCCCACGGGAACGTCCAAGATCGGCTCCAGGGAATACGATGTTTCCATCCCCAACGCGGCACCGCAAACAATTGCCGACCTGAATCGAATCCCGATCAAAACAATCGGCAGCACTACCATTTACATCAAGGATGTCGCCTGGGTACGCGATGGCTTTCCCCCGCAGACCAATATCGTGAAGGTGAACGGACAGCGCTCAGTCCTACTGACTATTCAAAAGGCGGGTGATGCGTCAACGCTAAGCGTGATCTCGGGCATCAAGGCTCTTCTTCCTCAAATTCGGACGACGGTTCCAGCCCAACTACAAATACAACCGCTAGCCGATCAGTCGATTTTCGTCAGTGGTGCGATCAGCGGCGTGGTCAGGGAAACTCTGATTGCGGCCTGTCTGACCGCTTTCATGATTCTCACATTTCTGGGCAGTTGGCGAAGCACCCTTATCATCGTGACCTCGATCCCGCTGGCGATCCTGACCTCCATCATTGTATTCAGTGCGCTCGGCGAAACGATCAATATCATGACGCTCGGAGGGCTCGCGCTAGCGGTCGGCATCCTGGTGGACGACGCCACGGTCGAGGTCGAGAACATCAATCGCAATCACGAAACCGAACCGGATAAGGACATGGACCAGATTGTCCTCGACAGTGCGGCGCAAATTGCGACACCCGCATTCGTTTCCACGCTTTCGATCTGCATTGTGTTTGCTCCGATGTTCTTACTGTCCGGCGTGGCGCGGTACCTCTTTGTGCCGCTCGCTGAAGCAGTCGTTTTCGCTATGTTGGCTTCTTATCTACTTTCCAGGACGATCGTCCCAACCATGGCGAAGTATCTCTTGCGGGGAGAAAAAAAGGAGGCCGGAGATGGCCCAAGCCACAATCCGCTGATACGAATTCAGATGCGCTTTGAAGCGGCCTTCGAGAGATTCCGCGGGAGCTATCGCGGGATGCTGGAGGCATGTCTCCACCACCGGCGAGTTTTCCTGATTGCGTTCTTCGCGTGCTGCCTTGCCTCTCTGGCAATTCTGATTCCCTGGCTGGGCCAGGACTTTTTCCCAAGTGTGGACAGCGGGACTTTCAAACTTCATCTACGAGCGCCTACCGGCATGCGCATTGAAGAAACGGCCAACCTCTGTGATCTGGTCGAGCAGTCGATTCGGAGACAGATTCCGGTTAGCGAAGTCCAGAGTGTCATCGACAACATAGGCTTGCCCTATAGCGGCATCAATCTCTCCTACAGCAATTCGGCGCCAATTGGAACATCGGATGCCGACATTCTTGTGAACCTGTCCG
>Ga0210400_10005144_pt1 | contig 11164 bp, 15 predicted proteins | sample IncBWH26MmetaG_FD_155456 | JGI IMG/M metagenome (GOLD analysis project Ga0210400, IMG submission 155456) | Forest soil microbial communities from Barre Woods Harvard Forest LTER site, Petersham, Massachusetts, United States - Inc-BW-H-26-M | ecosystem: Environmental > Terrestrial > Soil >...
TTCACGGTTCGGTTGCCGAGCTTGAATATGCCGGATTGATCGCTGCTGGACATGATTGACCCTCCACTAGCTAGCAATTGTCATGGTAGCCATCGCCTGGGCGTTCAACAATTGGCTATAATCCGTACGGGCCGTGCGGTATAGCGAACAATGGACATCGATCTCAATGACTTGAATGCCTTCCTCGCGGTGGCGCGCGCCAAGGGGTTTCGCGACGGCGCGCGTGCCAGTGGCACTAGCGCCTCCGGGCTCAGCGAGTCAGTGCGTCGCTTGGAAACGAATCTCGGTGTCAGGCTGTTCAATCGCAGTACACGCAGCGTCGTCCCGACCGAGGCGGGGCAGCGCCTGATTGAACGCCTCGGACCCGCGTTGAACGAGGTGCAAGCAGCCCTCGACGTCGTGAATAACCTTCGTAATCGCCCGGCCGGCACGTTACGGCTCAATGTTCCGGTCAGCGCTGCACGCCTGGTGTTGCCCGCGATTGTTCCGGCCTTTCTCGCCGCTTACCCCGAGATCCGATTGGAGGTGATTGCCGAAGATAGCTTCGTCGATGTTCTTGCGGCCGGGTGCGATGCAGGGATCCGTTACGACGAACGGTTGGAACAAGACATGATCGCGGTGCCGATCGGGCCGCGGGTTCAGCGGTTCGCCACTGCCGCATCTGCCGCCTATCTGGATCGTTGCGGCCGACCGCAGCACCCGCGCGACCTGCTCAAGCTCGCCTGCCTGCGCGGCCGCTTTCCCAGCGGCACGATGACCCCGTGGGAGTTCGAGCGCGACGGCGAAGTAGTGCGGGTCGATCCTTCCGGCCCGCTGCTGGTGCAGATCGGCGCAGCAACCGATCTCGCGGTCGAAGCGGCGATTGCCGGTACCGGCATCATTTTTCTGTTCGAAGACTGGCTGCGCCCGTATCTGCAGAGCGGTGCACTAGAGCCCATTCTTGAACCTTGGTGGCAGCGCTTCTCGGGGCCGTTTCTCTACTATCCCGGCCGGCGCCTCCTGCCCGCACCTTTGCGCGCGTTCGTCGATTTCATCAAGTCGCGGCAGGGCTAACTGAAGGCGTCGTGCCTTGTTCGACTATGCGCGGCGCGCCAGGGGTGCCGCCGGCAATGGGGTGGGTACGACCGCGACTAGAGCCCTCAGCGCAGCTTCGTTCGGCATGTCCGCAACCGCGATCCGGATCACCTTGATTCCAGCCTCGCGCAGAAATCGATCCTTTCGTTGGTCACGTTCGCGCTGCACCTTGCGGCCATGCGACCGGTCGTCGAGCTCGATCACGGCGAGGGCAGTGAAATCCGGCGCGCACACGACAAAATCGGCGACCAGTTGGCGAAATCGATTCGAGATCGATTGTGCGTTGCCGTCGGTTTCGCTTCGGGTGACGCCCAGCAGTTGAGATAGGGCAACTTGCGCCAAAATGATATGGCCGGGAAACGCGCGCACCAGGCGGCCATATAAGAGCTGCTCCGGCCGGCTCAAGAGCGCTTTGGCGGTGACCGCCCATGCTTCTGCGCGACCGGGTAGTCGCTGAAACGCGAGCGTACCCAAGAATGCCAGAGCGATGACTACGGCCGCACCCAGTAGGATCCATCGCATCGTAAGGTCCTTGCAAGATTGAGACGCACAGTATTGATGGTACCGCGCGAGCAGACCGCGAGCCGCGTCGCGAAATGGATAGAATGGCTGATGACCTAGGTCGGCATGTTCATCTGCACCCTGAAAGCCGTCTGCCTACGGAGATCGGCCGAATAGAAATTCCCACTCTGGCGCGTACGCCGGCACTTTGATGGTGCTGACGTGATAAGGGTTGTCGGTCTTGAATTTCATGTCCTTTGGCAAATCAAGATCGAAAATTCGAATATTGCTCTTCGGGATCCGCAGGGCTTGGTAAGCGCTGGCAATCAGGGCAGCCGTATTTTCGCGGCGATGATACTCGGCGAACCATCGGTCGGGAGGGGTCTCACTGGGTTCGATGAGCCAGGGCGCCAATCGTTGTGACGAACGTTGGAAGTCCCAAGGACTCGAAAATAGCACCACCCTGGCGACCGACCTATGTTTAGCGATGTACGCGGCCATTCCCGCGCCTTGCGATAGCCCAGATACGACGATGCGACTCCAATTCGGTTCCTCGTCAAGAAGATAGCCGTCCCAATGCCTGGCGGGATCCCGTTCGTGTAGACAACGCAATAGGCTTACCAGCCGATTGATAATCGACTCGGACTGCGTGTTCTCGACAACACTCTTATTGCCGCCGAAGATGCGGCGCTGACGAAAATCACCCGAGCAGGCGGGCAGTGCGCTTTGCGGGCACACTTGTACAACCGCGGGTTCGTCGTTGTACTCGAGACCAATGACGCGGTAGCCTTGAGAGGCGATGCGCCGAAGAAAATACGCCGCATTGCCGGGCTTACCGTTCGTTCCCGGCATGAAGACCACGAGCTGAGAATCAGGACCCGATTGTTCATCGAAAACGACGTAGTTCGGTTCGTTGAAGCGGGCGACTGCCGGGTCCGCTTCCGACGGCCGAATCTCCTGAATGACGAGGTTATCGGCACGAGCGATTCGTGGAATCAGCTGCACGTTGGCGCAGAACAGCGCGGCGATCGCCAGGTAGAATCCCGGCGTATGCCCGGTGGTTTTCCCGCCCGGCAAAATATTGCAGGATCCCATCGGAGACATGTTAGAAGGAAATTCGATGCACTCCAAGCACACAAAATTCACACTCTATTCCGGTCCCCTCAGTATGTTCGGTGCCAAGACGCAAATCGCCGCGCTCGAGAAGGGTTTGGAATTCGACTTGGAGATGGTGCCCTACGATTCTCGTCTCGGTTACGACCCGAAGCACCCCGAGGTGTTGCGCGTCAACCCGAAGGGGCAAGTTCCCGTGTTGGTGCACGGCGATCTCGAGATTTTCGATTCGACGCAAATATTTGAGTATCTGGAAGATCTACAGCCGACGCCGGCGCTGTGGCCGCACGACACCGCGGCTCGGGCACGTGCCCGTCGGCTGGAGCATCAGTCCGATGAGGTGTATTTCCCGCACATCATTCGCCTCATGGGTCTGCAGAATAATTTGGACGATGCCCTTGCGCGGGCGAGCATTCAGGCGGCCAGCGCCTATTACGTTGCAATGGATGAGTTGCTGAACGGCCGAACCTGGCTCGCCGGCAGCTATTCATTCGCCGACATCGCCTTCTACATGGCGGCACTCTTTGGTGAGCGCCAAAGTGCTCCGATCACCTCTTCGACAACGAAGCTGCTCGAGTGGCGCGAGCGAATGACTCAACGACCGGCGGTGAGTACCGTCGTGAAGGCGATGGGAAACTGGCTGCGCGCCGCCGCCCGGCCGGTGCCTCAGTTCATGAACTCAGCCGGTTTGAAGTGATCTGCTGTGTGAACCCGGGACGTTGCCTAAGGATGCGGCGACTATCCATGCGGAGGCCGCCAGCAAGAAGCTCAGAAATGTCTCCGACCATTGATATTGCGTCGAAGGCGCCCATTCAGGCACGGGTCGCGCGAAAAAACTCGGCAACCAAACCAAAACACCAAACACGCTCATCATGGTGGCCTCCAGCGTTGCCGCTAGGCGGGGACGAATTCCGGTAAGCAGGCACAAGCCGGCGGCGGCGTGAGCGGCTCCGGTTAGATAGACGAACCCCAGCCGGCCGGGAAGCCACGCCGGTACCATGCTGGCCGTGAGCGTTGCGTAGGCGAAATGCGCGACGCCATACGCTACGCAAGCTGCGCCGAAAACAACCCGCGCGACGTGCAAGGCGCGGTCGCCGGTCATCGCAGTCACCGCACGCGCGCCGTATTGGCGGCGTAGCAGGGCATAGAGAATCCATGCGCCAAGCAATGGTCCCAGCGCTTCGCCAAAGCCGTACCAGGTGCCGACGATCAGCGGCTTGAGGAAGACGGGGCGCACGCGTGCCGCGGTCCAGATCGATTCGTACAGTCCGATGATGATCAAGCTGGCCAGGGCTGTGCGTGCCAGGAACAAGCCGGCGCTTGCAGCCAGCAAAATCCCACCCGATCCATAAACCCAGACGTCCCGCCAGGGTAGTGAGGCAGGGAACGGCCCCCAAATAGGCGAGAAGTTGCCGTAAACTAGACTCAGTATGGCGAGGCCGCCTACTGCGATTCCGTACAGAGCATGACCGAATCCGGGGATACGCATGTTGTTTGCAATAGTATCCTGGCGCTTACATCGAGTTCGATAACAATCAGATTATTGCGGGGTGTCCTATGGCGACTGTGCTCGTTCCGCGGCCGCGCGCATCGTGGATCAATGCGAAGAATCTGCTCTTCGCCGGCATCTTTCTGATGATGGCCTACGTCCTTCGCCATAACGAGAGCTTCATGATCGACCGCAGCGATCCGAACTGGGATCACATCGAGTCGTTCAAATGGTGGCTGCTGCCGCACGCTGTGGCGGGAGCTTGCGCGCTCTTGCTCGCCCCGCTGCAGTTCTCCGACCGGCTGCGCCGGCGATTTGCCAAGGTGCATCGAGTCGTTGGACGCATCTACATTACCGGAGCCTTCGTCCTCGCACCCTTGGGTGTCTACGTTCAGTACCTGGAGGAGCGCCTCGGGGAGCCGCGCTCCTTCACCATAGCCACCGCCGTCGATGCCACGTTGCTGATCTCGACGACGGCTATCGCGCTTTTCTTCATTCTGAAGCGGAAGATCCAGCAACATCGGCAGTGGATGACGCGCAGTTACGCCGTTGCCCTGGTGTTTTTCGAAGTCCGGTTGATCTCCGGACTCTTCGGGCTGGATGACACTGTCGGAGCCACTGAGACCATTGTTTGGATCTGCGTGGCATTGTCGATTCCCTTGGCCGATCTGGTCCTGCAATTGCAGGAGTCCAGGGCGCGGGCATCTCAAGGGAGAGCGCTTATTTGAGGCGCTCGATGAGGCCGGCGATCTTCCGCCAGGTCTCGCCAAACACGATCGCCTCGCATTCTTCGACTTCATGCGCATTGAGATCAATATGCACGGAGTTTCCATCGACGGTGACGCTCACTCGTGCGGTGTCGCGATGAGTTTGTGTTCCGCCGGATTTACAGCGGATCGATTCGAAGGGGATACCCGCAAGCTCGAGTTCTTCGCGCACGTGAGCCGCGATCTTGAGTTTGCCTTTTTCGAATGAGGTCAGCGGCAACTGACTCGCTCCCAAGTAACTGCGCAAACCACAATACTACTTCGGCGCCGGGACCTCGATCGGGGTCACTTCGACCATGGCGATGCCTTCTTTGCGATCGATCCCGATCTTACGCGCGGTGGACGGCGACAAATCGACGATGCGGCCTTTAACATAAGGACCACGGTCGCGGATCGTCACCATGGCGGTTCGACCGGTCTCGAGGTTGGTTACCAGCGCTTTGGTCCCGAGCGGCAGCGTCTTGCTCGCGGCATTGTCCCCTTGCGGCTTCATGGGCGTGCCGTCTGCCATGGGTCTGCCGGCGAACCGGCCGGCATAAAAAGATGCCACGCCCACACGTGGGCTGCCGGTGCGATCCAGATGATCCTTGACCGCGGCGTCCGCCGCCGGCGGCGCCATCTCCGGTATTGCTGTCACGGCCGTAAACAGCGCCGCGCCGATGAGCGCGCCGAGCGCGAGCTGGCGCTTGCGGTCGCGCCAGCTCGCCTGCTTCGACAGAAGTTGCGATCGGTGGATCACTACTTGTGCGATCCTTCCTTGCCCGTCTTGTCCCGGTTTGGCGCGCCGCCTTGCTGGCCGCCGCCGCTGTCGCGTTGACCTTGATCTTGTTGGCCGGGCTTTTGCTGACCGCCCTGGTTTTGCTGTCCTGAGCCTGGGCGCTGGCTCCTGTCATTGCCCTTCTGTGCATTGTCCGAGCTTGGGGTACTGGTCGACATTGGAATACACCTCCGCGTGTTGAATTGCAGTGCCACGATAGGACCTGGCCCGGCTTGCCGCTGTAGGCAATCTTCCGCCGCATCCAGGCCGCCCGGATTTCCCTCGTGTAGGACTCCGCCGACACTAGGCAAATGAGTGCGTGAGGGCGCGCTTCCCGGTCATAATCACCCTCACGATGGATGTGCGCAGGCTCAAGAAGGTCGTCGGCCTTTCGGCGGCGGCATGGTTCGATGACGAAGCGTCGAGCATGGGCGCGGCGATTGCGTTCTATACGCTATTTTCGATTGCGCCGATCTTGCTCATCGTGGTCTGGATCGCGAGTGCCTTCATCTCGGTTGATGCGGTGCAATCGCACATCCTGGTGCAGATGCGCCTGTTGCTCGGCAATACCGGTGCCGATGCGGTCCACACATTGATGGTGAGCGCCAAATATAGCGGCGCGAACGCGCTCTCCAAGGCGGCGGGGGTGGTGGCGCTGCTGATCGGAGCCACCAGCGCATTCGCCGAGCTGCAAAATTCGCTGAATCGCATCTGGCGCACGCCGTCCGAGCAGCGCAGCCCGGGAGTGTGGGTCATGGTTCGCGCACGGCTGTTGTCGTTCGGCTTGGTGCTCGGTGTGGGCTTTCTATTGCTGGTCTCGCTGATCATCAGCGCCGGGCTCGAAGGCTTGGGTACGTGGTTCGGTGGATTCGTGTCGAATTGGCACTCGGTCGTTTTGAGCCTCGACGTCGTGCTCGGATTCGCGATCACCACTGTTTTGTTTGCGATGATTTACAAATACGTCCCAAGGGAGAGATTCGCTTGGAGCGACGTATGGGTGGGCGCGCTGGTCACGACCGTGCTATTTGCAATCGGCAAGCAGATCATCGTCGTGTATCTCGGCCGGGTCGCATTTGCCTCAGCCTACGGCGCCGCGGGTTCTTTTGTGGTGCTGCTGCTGTGGGTGTACTACTCGGCGCAGATATTCCTGTTCGGGGCCGAATTCACCTACGTCTACACGCACGAACTCGGCTCGAGGCGTACCAAGCAGCCGGCGGCAGGCAAACGCCGAGACTGACGCGAATCTATTGCTTGGCAGCCACCGCATCTGCCTTGGCGTTCGCCTTGGCGGCGGCATAGTCCGCATCGGCCTGATCCTTGCACTTCTTCTGCGCATCGCCGGCGTAAGCGTTGCATTGCGCGAGAGCGACCTTGCGGTCACCGTCGGCCTTGGCGGCGGCAATTTTCTCGGCGTCTTTGGCAGCCACATTATTCAGGTCGGTGAGTTTGTCGCCGACTTGATCGGCGGCGCTGCCGACGTCCTTGGAGGCGTCCTTCTCGCTTTTCGATAACTCGTTGGACGCCTTCTGCTCAGCGGCGGCGACGTCGTGAGCGACGGCATCCGGTGACTTGGGCCTGTCGCACCCCGCCAAAGCAACCGCCAATGTAATCGCCGATGTCAGAAGTATGCGCATTTGATTCTCCTTATGAAACGATGAGCGCGCCCGATCGTATCGCAGCGACTCGGCACCCAGTATGGGGTTGCGCTGCACGACGGGAAGTAGGACGGCGCAATCGTCCGCCGTCGGCGGCGTACTAAGAAGGCATAGGCGGGCGCCTACAACCGGATCGGCTTCTCACCAATGGACGCAAGGGGCGTGGGACCGCATCATCCGTAGATCCCCATGAAGAGATGGCCGATCATCCGACGTGTCTTGGCATCGACGGCGGTGGCAGCGGCCGCTGTGCTCGTTGTGCTCGCGGTACTATGCGCCGCGCTCGATGCAGGCTATTGGCACGGTCCAGTCATTCGTTGGATGATTTCTGGTGCCGGCCGACCCATTCAAATCGGCGCGCTGCAAACGCATCTCTTGTCGCTCGAGCCGCGGGTGACCGTAGGGACCGTGACCATCGGCAACCCGCCGTGGACTTCCGCGGGAGTCACCGCGGAAATCGACAAGATCGAATGGGTGTTCCAGATACCGGGATTCGGACATGGGTTCGGTATCAAAAGACTGGAGATGGATGATGCGAGACTGCATCTCTTGCGCGACTCCAGGGGACACGCGAATTGGCAACGCACGGATCCGGACCGAGGTCCGCAAAGCGATGTGCCCCTCATCCGCAGTCTCGCGATGCGCGGCGCACACGTCGAACTCGATGACGCACTCCGTCACCTGCAATTCAACGGGACGGTTTCGGTGCAAGACGGGCCGGTCAAGGGAACGCCGCCGTTGCTCATCCGGGGCCAAGGCGAGCTGAATGGCAAGGAGGCGGCATTCGAAATCACCGGCGATCCGCTCGCGACGGCGAGCCGCCATCATGCCTATGGTTTCACGTTCGCCGAGCAAGCGAGCGGTTCGCATCTGAGCGGCAACGGCTCGCTGCTGCGCTCTTTCGACTTCGATGCCATCGACGCGGCGTTCTCAGCCGCGGGCGAGGACCTGGCGGACCTGTACATTCTCACGGGTGTGACTTTGATCAACACCGGCAGCTATCGTTTATCGGGAACGGTCGTGCGCCGTGGAACTCACACCCAGTTCACGCATGTGGCCGTGACTTCCGGTCAGAGCGACGTTCAAGCGGACCTGTCCATTGACAGCGCCGGCGAACGGCCGAAATTCGCAGCCGACTTCGAGTCGGCGCGCCTTCGCACGGCCGACATTGGGCTGCGTGCGGCGGGCCGTGAACACGACCCAGAGGCGGACAAACTCCTGCTGTCCAATGCCGTGTTCAGTCCGAGTGCGCTGCGCCGCGGCGACTGGACGGTGCAATTTCGTGCCGGCCGCATCGACGTGAGCCGCGTGTCGCTGCACGAAGTCTCCGCCAGGATCACGATTGAGCGGGGCATCCTCACCGTGGCTCCGATGCTGGCCGAGTTACTCGGCGGCAAGCTGTGGGCGCATCTCGAGCTCGATGCGCGCTCCGACAATCCCATCTCCGACGTGGACCTCAAGCTCGCGGGCGCGCAGCTGGCACGGTTCGAGCGCAAGGATGCCGGTCCGCCGCCCGCCGAGGGGTCGCTGCAGGTTCGAGTGAAAATACGGGGGCAGGGACGTTCGATCCACCAAGTGGCCGCCAGTGCCGACGGCGCGGTGAGCGCCGTGGTAACCCACGGCAGCATTCGCACCTCGATGGCGGAGCTGACCGGAATCGATTTGCGTGGGCTCGGGCTCACACTCGCGAAGGACAAACAGGCGACCGATATTCGCTGCGGCGTGGCCGGTTTCCGGGCACACGAAGGCACGCTGAGCGCGCAGAGCGTGGTGGTCGACACGGATCCGGTTCTGATGACGGTCGAGGGTCAATTGCATCTCGACTCCGAATCGCTCGATTTTCAACTGCACGGTCACCCGAAGAGTGTGCGGCTCTTTCGGCTGCGCGCTCCGGTGTTGGTGCGCGGCACCCTGGTTCACCCCGCCATCGGCGTCAAGGCGGCCAACGCGGCGGCGCAAACCGCCGAGGCGGTGGCGCTTGGCGTCCTATTGACGCCCTTGGGCGGGATACTGGCATTTGTCGATCCGGGTCTCGCCAAGGACGCGGATTGCGCCTCTTTGCAGACGCAGGCGACCGCTTCGGCGCGGTGATTGTCCGCTACACTTGAGCCATGAACGTTTCGCTGGCAACCGCGCAGCTCGCCGATCCGGCGGCGATGGAGCGCTTTCTATCCCCGATTCCCAACAGCGCTCAGCTGGCTCAGATCCTCGAGCCAGGCAGGCCGATATCCTCGCGAGCCTTCGACGATGACACCTGGACGGCACGCTTCGTCGCCAGCGATGGAGCGCGCGTCAAGTGCTTCACGGTGACCGATATCACCATCGACCAAGCCGAAATGATCGCCTCCGTGTGCGACGATTTCAGTACCTGGCAGGAGACCGATTTCAGCGACATGGTGAAACGCGTCTTGGCACCGACACCGGATTTGCCCAAGTAGCGGCGCCCGCGCGGCGACGCCTTTGCACTGCAAAGCAACAGGGACTGGAAACTGGGTATACTCGCAGCATGAACTCGCCGCCTCAACGATACAGCTCCGTGGCCATGCGGCTGCATTGGAGCATGTTCTTGCTCGTCGTCGTGGTCGGGGTATTGGGACTGTTGCACGATTCTTGGTCCAAGCAGACGCAGGCATTCTGGATCAACGTGCATGCCATGTTGGGCCTGTTGCTCTGGTTGTTATTGTTCGTGCGATTTTCGTGGCGCCTGGCACACCCGCCGCCGGCGCTGCCGGAGGAAGTCGGGGCGTTTTCACGCCGGGCGTCGATGCCGGTGCACGTCTTGCTGTACGCGCTCATGTTCGTGATCCCGATTCTCGGCATCGTGACCTTTATTTGGCACGGGCGGGTGTTCGATTTCGGAATATTCCAGGTCAATTTCGGGGTCAAGTCCAATCGCGCGGTGTTTCATCCCACCGAGGATATCCACGGCTACCTGGCTTATGCGCTGTTCGCCTTGGCGGCTCTGCACGCGTTGGCCGCCCTGTGGCACCATTTCATTCGACGCGACGGAACTCTGCTGCGGATGTGGCCGCAACGCGGACGTTGAGGCGGCGAGAAGCCCGGCGCGCCTTGCGGCGCGGCCGGGTATGCAATGTTCGAGCTCGCGCCCGAATCAGCCGGCGGGACTGGCGCCGGCCGGACTGCCTTCCACCTGGATTTGCAGCTTTACTTCCTGCTTGAAGCCATACTTGTCGCCGAAATTGACGCCGAAATCGCTGCGATTGAAGGTGGCCGCGGCATCTGCACCGCAAACTTCCTTCTTGTTCATCGGGTTCGGTTTGCAGAGAAACGAATTGATCGTGAGGGTCAGCGGCTTGGTGACGCCGTGCAAGGTCAACGTGCCCTGCGCCTCGGCGGGCGAGTCGCCGTTGAATTTGGTGAACTTGCCGCTGAACGTGGCCGTCGGGTATTTCGCCACGTCGAAGATTTCCGCAGATTTGGCATGCTCGTTCAATTTCGGCATGCCGAAGTCCACCGAGCTCACATCCACTGTCACATCGAGGGAGCCGGATTTCGCGGCTTTGTCGTACACGACTTTGCCGGAGGTGGCCGTGAATTTGCCGCGCCATACCGATAAGCCGCCCATATGGTCGGCTTCGAAACTGGGGTACGTGTGCGAGGGATCGAGAATATAAGTGACCGGCGCTGCGCAAGCGCTGGCACCCACGAGCGCGGCCATCGACGCCAAAACAATACGGTTCATGGAACACTCCTTGGAAGACTCTACGGGTATACTTTCGAAGCACCGCTGCCCGGCGGTCTCGGCGACAAATCATAGCCGATATGCTGCATTTTCGTTTTTTCTTTT